>Ga0208161_1001633_pt1 | contig 11853 bp, 6 predicted proteins | sample CB_VirMetaG_3_FD_184538 | JGI IMG/M metagenome (GOLD analysis project Ga0208161, IMG submission 184538) | Freshwater to marine saline gradient viral communities from Chesapeake Bay - CB_1508_1S Viral MetaG (SPAdes) (version 4) | ecosystem: Environmental > Aquatic > Marine > Coastal | place: USA... | reverse complement strand
GGGATATATCCTAAAGCATTCTGCACCTCGCGGAAGGTAATAAAGTCTTGGTTGCCATCGGAACGAAGCATTTTGAATGTTGGTGTGCCATTCAAAGTTGCACTTTGTGGTGTGGTTGCCTTAAACTTCGGTGATGTAATACCTTCTGCACCAGAAACAGTAAGAGTGCTTCCAATACTTGCATTACCAGTTACAGTCAATCCTAGAGAAGTAACTGTCTTAGCAACTCCAACACCACCTAAGACTCTTAATGCACCTGTTGAGGTTGAGGTTGAATCTGTAAGATTTGAAAGTAAAACACTTCCAGTGAAAGTAGAATTACCTCCAACATTTAAGTTTTCACCAACTCCAACACCACCTTTAACAGTCAGAGCACCTTTGCCAGTTGAGTCTGATGTTGTAGTGTTTGTAACTCTAACTTGACCACTGAAAGTAGAAGTATCTTTGCTTCTGATTTGCTTGTTAAATGTAACAGGTCCATCAAACTGTGAAAGAACCGTGCCAGAATCTCCACCTTCAACAAGAAGTCTTTCCTTAACAGTTACTTCATCATAAACAACACTTGACTTGGAAGGATCTTCACCCGTTACAGTTGGTGTTGGAATATCATAAGAAGTAACTTCACCCGATGAGGAAGAAGTCTTTGTATTTCCAGTGAAGAAATCTCCACTGTTATTCATACCAGTGTAAACAACAATACCACCTGCTCTTTCTTGAGATTGAACTAAGAAGTCTTCTCTTTCTGTCAGTGACTTGACTTGAACTTGTGGTAAACCTGTAGAGTAGTTACCTGGACCATATCCAAGATATTCAAAGGTATGTCCAGAAGCACGGAGAATTGATGGTCTACGGAATTCAACTGCAATTGGATTAATCTTACGAATTAAAGAATCAGCATCGTGAGACTCTTTGCGAGTTCCAAGAGCACCGCGAATTACCGTGAATTGAGAATTATTACTTGAAGAAGTAATTCTCATAATTTCACTATCAACCTGAATATAAGATCCCATTGGGAATCTTGCAGCAGTGCCAATTCCAGAATTGATTGTTGAAATGACTACCGTAGTTGCTGAAGCATCATCAGAGATTGCTGTTGAAAGTTTTACAATCTCATTTTCATAGAATGAAACTTGACGAATACCAAAGTTTTCTTCTCTTGCATCAGAAATTGCTTCATTGGCAGAATATCCGTGTTTGAGAATATAACCATTTGTAGCACTTAAAGACTTATTAGTAATCGCAGTGAATGTATTAACACCAACTCTTTCTTCAACAACATAATCACCTAGATTATTATTAGTAGAGTTGATAACTCTAAACTTGTTACCTTTCAACAATCCGTGAGGAGTTTGAGTTGTAAATGTAGTAATGCCCGTTGTTGAATCATAAGGTCTTGCAGTAATCTTGGATGATGGTCCAACTATAAATGCATATTGACCTGCAATTGGAGTTGGATCTCCAGCAGTCTTGGCAACAGATACTTGAGTTTGTGAGTTAACCGCACTGATTCTATAATATCCATCAGTTACAGTGCCAACACCAGTAACCTGAACTACATCACCAATACTTGTTGTAATACTTGACGTTGAAATAGTGTAAGTTGCATTATTATTTCCCGCCCCAATTACTGAAGAGTCTGGTCTAAGTACTTGCCCGTTTGTATATCCAGATCCTCCCGAAATAATCGTTATAGAACTTACATTTCCACCAGGTTCTACAACTACTTTTGCGGTTGCCCCTCTCCATTCACCTGTAAGTGCATCACCAATTAAAAGTTTTACATCATAATATGTGCCAGGATTATAACTTGCATTTACAGTATTTAAAGTTCCACTAACAATTCTACCAAGTCCGTGTCTTCTTCCAAAAGTAAGAGTTGCACTTGAAGCAGAAGAAGAAACTGATGTTATTGACTGTCCAATTCCTAAAACACCAGAAAGTTTATCTACAGTTTCTCTAGTGATGCTCTTCTTAAGGTCACTTGTATTTGTGTCACCAATTGGAGCACGAAGAGCAAATGTCTTTGCAGATTGTGGGTTTGCTTCAATGTTATCTCTATCTAATTGAGGATAAAGATCTACAGGACTTTGTGAATACTCAAGATTAGTAAACTCTTCTGTAATCTTATTACTTGCATTTAAGACATAGAGATGATAGATTCCATCTTGAGACCCCTGCACATAAGGTGAGATAACTTCATTACGGTAAATATATAGATTTGACTGCCAATCATTTCTTTCAAATCTTGGCAAGTCTCTAACTTGATCTGCAGTTGTTCTAGAGTTAATATCGTTTGTGCTAGTCGATCCTGGTGTATGTGTTTTTCCATTTACATCAATTACAGAATGTGTAAATGACATATCATCAACAATTGATGCAACAGCAAACTTACCATTATATCCACGATCATAAAGACCACTTGGATTGCTGCTGTCAGTTACATTGCGAATAACGACTAAATCACCAACATTGAGTCCGTGAGGAAGCGATGTTAGGACTGTGACAGTGGTGGACGCTAAAGTGCAAGTTGTAATAAATCTTGGATTCTTATTATACTCAAAGTCGGTGCTTGCAATACTAGTTCTGGTAAAGTCATCTGCTCTCGCGCCTGTTGTGCTAGACTCCTGAAGAATAAAACCATCTTCTGGATCTTTAGCAGCGGACAATTCTTTTGGAATTACAACTCTTACCTTATAAACCTTCTCATCCAAACTACGATCATCAACAATTCTCTTAACATAAGTAAGGTCAGTTGTTTCACTTAAACCAGCAACTCCAAGAGTATTCAGTTGATTATAAATTTGGTTTGCACTATTTACAGTGATATACCAATTTCCTGCTGTTGAATCAAACTGAATTGGAGACCCAATATCACCAGAAGATTTATCAGAGACTCTACTGTAAACTTTAAGTTGAGTTCCTCCATAAATTGTCAATTCTTCATTGTTGAGAGCATTCGTAAATGATGTTGCTAACTTGATTTGTGTAGAATTAACGCGAATCGCATAGTATACAATATGAGGAGTTACATTCTCAGGTAAATCTCCACTTTCACTATTAATGATGATTCTTTCACCAGTTGAAATTGTGTGAGTTCCTACTGTTAAAGTTGAAGATGATACACTTGAAACATCATAAACTTTATAAGAACTTGTTACACCATCCTGCATATAAATGTCTGCAGAATATTCAGTATTATTGATTGATAGATATAATTTGTCGTTGTGACGAGCACCAATGCGATAACCTTGAGTAACACTTACTGGTAAACTATCTACAGCATTTAAACCGTAGAGATATAAGTGAGTTGAAACACCCACAGAAGTTGTAAGACCAACATCAATTGACAACCATTCAATATCTTCTTCTACTGTAGTGTCAATGTCTCTTGGAGCAATGATAGATGTAATAAAGGCATTATTATCCTTATCAAATGCTTCTGCCTTGAATCCCTCAGAGTTAAGTGATATCTGACCAAAGTTTGAGTTTGAGTTAGTGATAGAAGCATCACCACCAGATTCAAGATCAAAATGCTTATTAAATCCAATTGCAAAGACTGATACTACCTGAATGAAGGAATCATTGGAAACCTTAATGTGACTTGTTTCCCATCCTTGTCTATAAATTGCATCAGGATCTAAGTGATAAACTTTTGCAGTATCTGTTTGTGATGCTCCCGTTGGTAGTGCTCCACCATAAACAGTGGAATAATTTACACCATTATAACTTCTTGTTATTGAGTCATATTTTACAAATGCGCGGTCATCTTTTTGCAGTGACACAGCGGTAAACTGTGCAACAACCATTGAACGGAATCCTGATGCTTTGCTACCATCAGCGTGCATTCCATTCATACCCCAGACGGATCTGAGAGAACAGTTAAAGATATAAGGAGATGCACCAGATACGGTATCAGTTTCAACAGTTATTGTCGCTCCAGTTACTATAGGTGTTGGATCTAAAGTAATTGGGAATGACTCAAGTAAATATGTAAACTGAGTTGCACTTAAGACATTTTGTACTTTTGTGGAAATATTATATTCTGGAGTACTAACTCCTTTAATCTTAATCGGTGTTCCTGAAGTTAGATTATGTCCTTCTGTCGTTGTAACTGTAACTAAAGTAGTTGCAGTTGTGCCGTTTCCGGAAATAACTGATTGAATATCAATCGGGTCAGAAGCAAATGCACCAACAATTTCCCATTCAGGTGCCATCTTAGCAAAGTCTTCATCACTTGCAGGAAACTTTGCATCTGCTGGAATTGGACGATATGAATTAAAAGCATTTGAAAGTTTGCTATAATACATATCAAGGTCAGTGAGACCATATGTGCCAACTTCATTGACACCATCAGCATACTCAAAGCAAGTGAGTTTATGATGTGAGAATCTTGGAACTGACTGATAATTACTTGTAAAGAATGAAGGATGAGTATAAACTAAACCAGACTCATCAGCGTCAAAGAATGAAAACTGCCAGAAATAACACGCTCCAGTAACTCTAAAAATTGCAGACTTTCTTACCAGAGGGTCTGTTGGGTTTGGAACATATTTTGGTCTGACTTTCGTTTTTCTTAAATCAAGACCAACGATTGATGTGCCTCTAGGTATAATAATACCGCCATTAACACTGTTAAACTTATAAAGAATATTGTCTTCTTGTGTTAAGTCAAAATTAGAATCTAATTCTAAAGATAATGTTGAGAGTGCTGGAGTTCCTGCACCGCCGGTTGGAGGAACAGCATACGCAGTGCCACCATTATCATAAATGGCAAACCCAGGTCTGTTATCAATTAGGTGCTCGCCAGGAAAGACAAGAATTGTTGTTTTTTCTACTAAGTCATTACCCTTTCCATTCACAAAAGAGAATCTTGCCGCTTCTAAAAGTGCTCTTTGAATCGTTTTAAAAGGTTGTGCAAGAGAGTTTCCAGTATTCGTAATAGAATCTGTAGCGTCTAAATCATTGGGATTTACATATAATGTGCGCCCTTCAGTATTCTTGATAAAATTGTCAAGTTTATTTAATGGCATCGGATTATGACTTATTAAGATATTGCTATCTTTTATTTATGAAGTCAAATCTCCACCATCAAAATCAATTTCGTCGTCTTCTGGAAGGTCTTCTGGGTTTTCTAATTCTACTGGAAACAGGAATGGATGTGCTTCCTCGTCTATCAGATAAAATGAAGACCGATATAAATCGTCTGGGTCATATGTGCGATTTTTATCTGCTGCTCTACAAAGATCTAAATCGTATAAGTGACCATCGGGAAGTTCATCGAAAGTAAATGGAATATGATTGATAAAATACATCTTCACTATCATACTGCCATTATTATACCAGCAGTATGCGGAGTCGATACGATAAGACATAGGATTCACTCCCGTATCTTATATTTATTTTTACTTACATACCCTTCCTTTTCTATATCCTTCTGGTATCATATCATCTTTACTTATTCTATATGATCCATCTTTTGTTCCATCAGTAATCCACATTTTACCATACTGGGAATTTTTTTCACCCTGCTGATGCTTTATTGCTGAAAGAGTTTGTTTTCTTTTTTTGTTAGATTCTGGATTTTTTGCTGCCTCTGTTGCTTTTGGTTGATTGATTTTTGCATAAGTAAGCATTTTATCTAAATTCTTTGAATTATAATATGCTTTTTTGCACTGTTTTTTATATTCTTTAAGAACCTCTGGATTTTGAAGTTTTTCTTTTATTTTTTGCGCCCCTCTTCTTCCGCCAAGTTTCCTTGCTTCTAGATATGCTTCCCCTGCGGTTATCTGACCTCCAAGCATTTTCCAAGCAATTTTATCTTCATCTTTTCCCCAAAGTTGATAATTGCAATAATGATACATTGCATGTTGCGTTAAAGTAATCTCAACAAGATTTTCTGCAACATCCGTTCCACCCATATATCTTGGAATAATATGGTGCTTATGGGTTATTTTATCCCCTTTACACATAGTTATACTCTGTAAGTCGCAATATTATTTATATAAGAAAAGGTGCCGAAGCACCTTTCCTACCTATAATGCGACTTACAGGTATTATTATTTAGGTTATGCTTCGGAGGAGAGTCGAACTCCTAATCCCATACGGGCGCGACATTTTAAGTGTCGAATGTATACCAATTCCATCACCGAAGCGATAAAACTATAATAACTTTTCAAGTTATTATAGTTAAGTGGTTCTGCAGAGAATTGAACTCCGTTCAGACACTTATAAGGTGTCGGCCTTAACCAATAGGCGACAGAACCATAAAAACCCAAATCAATTATAGAGGATTTGGAACTCTTTGTCAAGGTGCTTCGTTGTTTTCCTCAGTGTGTATTCGTATGAGATCATCATTGGCAGGTATCATTACTGCTGCCTTTCCATTCTCATCCACAATACCTATGTGCTCTCCACTTTCCACTCTTTCAATCAATTCTTCAAATCTTTCCTGAAACTCTTCCACCGTGAAAATTTCCATTCTTTTCTTTGAGGATATTTATATTATAGCATCACTGCCCATAAACCGCAAGGTCTGCATATTCAATTTGCTCAGGATCAAGATTTGCAGTTACCACTTCCAACACATTCATAAACTCTTGAACGGTCTCACATTCTACCATACGCTCACTTCCTTGGTCGCTCAGGAGCAGGAAGGTGCGGGCGCAGACATCAATCACAATACCTTGGACAGTCTCTTGTGCAGTACTCATTCAGTGTTCCGTTGATTACCCCCATATTATAGGGGGTCTTGGCGCTGGTGTCAACTGTGCCAATTAAAAATCTGTCTACACATCTATAGTATGCTTTATTACCTCTATTGAACCATCATCGTTTACTATTCTTTTTACAACAAATATATTTTTACCTAATAAATCCTCATTCCAAGTTGATTCAATTTGAGAACTTATTTCATCAACAGTATCTCCAGTAATATCAATTATATTAACAATTTCAGTTAAATCTCTTAATTCTTGCTTACGAATTGCAGAAGATTGTTGTGCTAATGTATCACCAGTTTCAATTGCTCTCATAAAAATCACATCTTGTTCTTCAAGAAATTTTTTACGAATCATTCTTATATTATCTTTTTGAATTTCCTTTGCTTTTTCTATATCTATACTAACAGTTTCATTTACATTATCATATAACCAAGCTGAATAATAAGTGTAGTCTGTGGGTAATTCTTTTTCATCAATAATAGTGTATTTATTTTCTAAAGGAGAAAGTCTTTCTAAAATCTCATCAAGACTTAATCCACAATCTATAACTGGATAAGAAAGTGTAAAATAACCTTCATAATCATTATGAATTATAACTTTTCCTTTTAAGTCTTCAATATTCATATTTAAAATGCTCAGTTTTATATACTATATATGAATTGGTTTAGTACGTATGCTGAACGATTATACTTATTCTATCAATAGATGTTAAGGGGTTAACGTTTTGTATTGTATAATTTGCAGATACATCACCATAGAATACAAAGTCCGCACCACTAGCATCATCCTTTGTAGAATTATTAGGTCCTACAATATAAACAGCAGCATGTGTACTAGATCTTGCCATTCCACTATATACTAAATTATTAACACTAGTTGCATTTTGAGTGAAAGTAAGTCTTAATCGATTAGTAGCAGGATATGAAACTGAAGCAATATTTTTCCACCCAGCAGCAATATAAGATCCATTATGAATTCGCGCCGCAGCAAAAACAGATCCTAATACTGGTCCATCTATTGCGACTCCAAAAGAAAAGTCTTTAGCAAAATTAACTACAAGTTGAGAACCTGTACTATAACCATTTTTGACTAATGCTCTAGAATTGCCCGAATTCCCTCTACTGGACTGATCTGTATTACCTAATATAAAATCAAACCCACCATTTGTAATATTGTTAGTTACATGTAGATTATTGTCTATTCCAATTCCACCAGATATAAAGTTATGAATTCTAGCATTATAGTCTTCCGTACCTCTCTTAAAGTCAATATATGATCCAGTAGGTCTTGAAATTTCAATAACTGCTCCACTATCATTATTAACAATAAAATTATCATTTAGTGCGCTAAAAGATCCGTCTAAAGACAGGTTATTGGTACTAGGATTATATTTTATTCCAGCATCAGTATAAACACTTTCATAAGCAGCAGGATTATTATCAGAATCTACAAAAGTTAAATAGTGAGTTGCATTAGTACTTCTAGTTACAGTAGCAACTTTATCCGAATTAGCAACAGTTGCTGTAGAGAAATTAACACCAACAGAAGTAATACTGGTTACAATACCTTGAGAATTGACACTAACGACAGGAACAGTTGCCGAATTACCATAAGTTCCTGCTGTTAATCCAGTAACATTTTTTAAACTACCATTTAATATGACATTTGCGGTTCCGTCAAATGATGTTGCTGCAGCAGAAACATCACCAGCATTAATTGTACTAGAAGTTCCATCAATACTGAAGTTTCTAGCAGTTGCTAATTTAGTTGCTGTATCAGCATTACCAGTTATAGCACCTACAAATTCGGTAGCATAAACTTGATTCCATTTTAAAGAACTAGATCCTAAATCTCTAGTATTATTTGTAGAAGGTATAATATCGCTATCAACTCTAGAGGTAAATGTTACTGTGTCTGAAGTAGCATTACCTAAATCAACATTACCTTGGAATGTAGATATTCCTGATACTAATAGGTTACCTGAGGTTAATAAATTTGTTGAAGGATTATAAGTTACACCAGCATCAGTATAAAGAAACTCATTTGTTCTAATTGCGTTATTGGAATCTGCAAAAGTTAAATAATAAGATGAAGTTCCTGTTGTGGTTCCAGTAGATACTTGAGATGCTGTATCAGCATTACCAGTTATAGCACCTACAAAAGTGTTAGCATAAACAGTATCCCAACGAAGAGATGTGGAACCTAAATCATAAGTAAGATTTGCTGATGGTGTTATGTTACCAGCAACGTGAAGTTTTGAAGTTGAGTTTGTGGTTCCTATACCAAGATTTCCACTTACATAAGCGTTACCAGAAATTTGAAGTGGATACGAAGCACCTAATGTTGGAGTTGTATTTGCAAATCCACCAGCACGAATCCAAGAATTTCCATCTGCTTGATAAGTTGAATCAGAAACAAAGTTCCAGATTCCTCCTAGTCCCCAGGTTACTCCTGTTCCCACTACTCCGTCAAAATGCCAAATATGATCTACATTTAGTGCAGTTTGTGGATTTGTCCAGGCACCGCCGCCAGATAAACTTTTAATTACAAAAGCGCCATCTCTAGATATAATTGGTCCATCAATATCTAAATTACTTACTGGATTTGTGGTTCCTATGCCAAGAGAATTATTGCTAGGATTATAAGAAATCTCAGCATCAGTATAAAGAAACTCATTAGATCTAGTTGTATTATTAGAATCAACAAAAGTCAAATAATAAGATGAATATCCTGTAGTGGTTCCAGTAGAAACTTGAGATGCTGTATCAGCGTTTCCAATAAATTGACCAGCAAAAGTCTTAGCATAAATATTATTCCATCTTAAAGTAGATGAACCTAAGTCATGAGTATCTGTTGCGGAAGGTGTGATACCAGTTCCTACTCTGGATATAAAATTTACTCTATCACTATTAGCATCGCCAAGGGTTACATTACCATTAAATGTTGAATTACCATTAAATGTTGAAATTCCAGAAACAATTAATTGATCATCAATTATAGTAGTTCCACCAAAAGAATCAATCGTTAAATTTCCTGTTGAAGTATCAATTTCATTATCACCAGAAACACCAATTTGAACATTATCAATTGTTGCTCCAGCGTTAGCGTCAAGCAATCCATCAAATGTACTAACACCAATTACTCTTAAATTTCTGGTAGTTGTAAGTCCAGAAACTCCTAGTGTTGCAATTGTTGCAATTCCAGTAACAAGTAAATCTTTTGTAGAAGTTAATCCAGTAAAATATCCATTTCTAGCAAAAAGTTCATCAAAAATAAGATCATCCTTTACATATAAATCTCCACCAACATATAAATCTCCACCAGTCGTAGTGATACCACCAGCAGACGCTAAACTAACTTCTCCACCAACATTTAATCTTTTCTCAATTCCTACACCACCTTCAGTGATAATAGATCCAGTGTCTTTATCTGTAGACTCTGTTGTATCATTAATATAAATCGCATCATTAATTTGAGTCGTTCCACCAAGAGAATTTATAATAAGATTACCAGTGTTTGTACTAATTGTATTAGTATCTAACTTAATATTATCAAAAGTTCCTACACCAGTAACATTTAAATTATTAATTATTGCTTGATTAGTAACAGTTAGATTATCAAGTTCTGCGGATATAATATCAATAGTAGAAATTGTTGCAATACCAGAAACATTTAAATTATCAAGTTCTGTGTGACCAGTAACATTCAGTCCTTTATTAGCATTGACTTGATCACTAAATGTTGCTGTTTGAGAAACATTTAACACATCAAGATCTGTTTGACCATCAACATCTAAGTTATTAGAAATGTTTACAGAAGCATTAATATCTAAATTAGATGCAAAAGTAGACACTCCAGAAACATTTAAATTATCAAGTTCAGTATGTCCGTCTACATCCAAGTTGCCGTTTGCATCAATACTGCCATTAAATGTAGAAATTCCAGAAACACTCAGGTTATCAATAAAAACTCCGCCTTTGAAAGTAGATACTCCTAAAACATCTAGCAATTGAGTTGGTATAGTACTTCCAATACCTACACGATTATTGTTAAAATCATAATAAAAATTATCTGCGCCGTCTACAAGTCCGGCAGAGTTATGAAACTGTATCTGACCAATAGTTCCACCTGCTCCAGTTATTGTAGATTTTGAATTAATCCAGAGAATTTTACCATCAGCAGTTTTTACAATTAAGTCTCCAGTGTTTCCAGGTTGATTTGTGGAATCATAAAAAGTGCCAGTGAGTCTTATATCTCCATTAACATGAAGTTCTTGGGTTGGGTTTGTAGTATTAATTCCAACTAAACCAGACGCAGTTGTAGTAATTACAGTCCCACCTGCACCAACAGTAATTCTATCACCCGCAGTTAATAATCCATTAGAAGTATCAAATGTTAATTTTGTGGATGTAGAAAATTCGTTGGCAGTATTAAATAATATTTCTTTATTATTACCTGGAGCAAATACAATAATATCAACATCTGGTGCAGGTGAAAGATCTGGATTTAAGTATCCCCTAGCACTAACCGCTGCTCCAATGATGTTAAGTTGAGTCGTACTACTTAACCCACCGACAAGATTTCCTTCATCAAAAACAGAAATTGAACCAGGAATAAGTCCGCCTTGATTAGGAATCCAATACCTTTCTCCAGGTGGGGATCCATCGACAGAAACGATAATGTATTGTTGACCCGGAGGTACAGGTTTTGCTACTATAGAAGAAGGACCTACTAATGGATCACCAAGATTTGGTTCTGCGTTTTCAATAGATAGGTATCTATATCTATCTGATTGTAACTCGGATTGTGGAGTTAATTTAGAACGACCAGAAATATACTTTGGCATAATTAGGTTGTGCTATTTTCAAGAATACTACAAATAAATTCCATTTGAAGTGGTCCCACTAGACCACCACTAACATATGTATGTGCGATTCCAGTAACAGTTCCTGAGTTGGTTACAAAGGTTTTTGAGGTTCCTACACTTCCAATAATTGAATCTATTGTGAAAGATTGCTGTGGAGATGGAAAGATTGTAGTGGTAATTCCATAATTTCCAGAAGCACATGTAAATGCCAAACCACTCATCGTAACTTCATCACCAACATTAAAATTATGAGGAGTTGAAGTTACA
>Ga0208161_1001632_pt1 | contig 11855 bp, 15 predicted proteins | sample CB_VirMetaG_3_FD_184538 | JGI IMG/M metagenome (GOLD analysis project Ga0208161, IMG submission 184538) | Freshwater to marine saline gradient viral communities from Chesapeake Bay - CB_1508_1S Viral MetaG (SPAdes) (version 4) | ecosystem: Environmental > Aquatic > Marine > Coastal | place: USA... | reverse complement strand
AATTTTCTTCATCTTCTTTCCAGTATTCTAAAATTAATTGATCGAAGTCGCAGTTATTTTGAATCCATAAAGCTACTTGTAAATTACTAATACCAGATATTTCAAAATCACAGGCTTGACCCTTTGTATGTTGTGAGGTTTTTTTACTTCCTATTGCTTCGCATAATTCTTCACTACGATAACCAGATGTTATTGTAATAGGTTTATCGAACTTTGCTCTTGTGGGTTCAAGAACTTCATAGCATAAATCTGTAAGATTTTTAATCTCTCCGCTACCAGCTTTATTTTTTATTCCTTTTCTAGTAGCGGTTTGACTTTTTTCAAATTCAGCTAAAGTGAAATGTTTTGAAAGTTGCATAGCAACTATTTAGCTTCTTCTTTTTTTTCTTCTTCTTTAGGTTTAGCTTGTTTGAATTTATTAACCCAAACTTCTGCTAAAATTTCTAAGTCTTGAATTTGTGAAAGAAGATTGTTTTTTGATTGTTGAATATTTGCAAGTTTGCCAACAATTGCTATTTGTTCGTTTGACATTTCTTCCTTGTTATATTCTTTACCATCAATAGTTATATCTGCCATTACCACTCCTTTGTTTTTGACACAGTTGCAGGATTTTTTTGTGCTTCTATTTGACTAGCAAGATTAGATTGCATATCAGCTTCTGATTGGTCATTCGCTGTTACACAACTAATACAATGCTCTTTAGTCATAGCATCAAAATCCACACCTTCTGAACCTGCACAAGAGCCATACATAGATGCAGAATATTCTCCATCTACTGCTGTATATCTCCAATGTATTGTCTTTACCTTATTCTCTGAATCACATTCAAAGTTAGGAAAAGACCAAGTGTATTCAATCATAATTGTTCTCCTTTAAATTTATATGTATCATAATTTATAATTTGTTGGATAGCTCTATGTGATACACCATATTGCTCTCCAAGTTTCCTATGTGATATTTTTTCATTATTATATTTATTTCTAATATTTTCTGCATCATCATAAGAAATTGTTCTTTTATTTATTCCAGCAAGTCTAACTGCTTTTTTTTGATTTTCCATTAATCCATTTTTATAAGCATGAATAGAATTTTCTGATGCACTACACCATTCTAAATTTGATAATGAATTATCTTTTTTTTTACCATTAATATGATTAACTATTTTATAATTCTTAGGATTTGGAATAAAATTTTCTGCTAATAATTTATGAATACAATATTTTTTTCTTTTATTGTTTTTAATTAAACCTATTCTTAAATAATCAGCACTATTATCTTGTTTTAAAATTTTATGTATTTTATTTTTATAGCTAATTATTTCTCCTAATTTATTTATCCCATATGAACCATCAAAACCTTTTAAGTCAATAAACTTTCTATCAACAGAATTTTCAATTATTGCCATAGTTTATCTCCTTATTTTAGGTTAATTTAGACTCCATAATATGATTGCCAACATATTGCACAGTCTGAATCTGTTGAAATAGTTATACTGTTACCAGATGTAGATGCTGAAAACGTAGACATTCCATCTAACTTTGATGATATAGTAGTTATCTTAACAAACTGTCCAACCCTTTTTGTAAATAATAACATTAAAGTTCCACATTTACTACTATCAGCTTTTGCATGAACAAGAAGCATTCCAGAAGTATTATCAGCTTCATTATAATTCCATAAATCTATTGTATGTGAACTTGATTCACTTCCCCATGAAACCCCACTTTTAATTGCACTTGAACCAGTATAATTAGTGCCACCACCACCAGAATGTACTTCAAATTTTCCATATGGAGATGTTGTGTTTATTCCTACTTTACCAGAAGCGTCGATACGCATATGTTCTGTACTGTTAGTATATAATCTTAGAGGCTCAGCAAGAGAAGTTCCTACGCTTAACCAGTTATTAACTGTGTCATATAAAAAATTACCTTTTCTTGTTCCTGATTCAAGTAATTCAACTCCACTAGTACCAGTGCTATTAATATATATGCGTTTTCCACTTAAATTTGGAGTAAAGCCAAGACCAACTTGACCATCAGTATTGATACGCATTAATTCTGATGCACTTGCATTTGCAAAACTAAAAACTGCTGATGAACCACAACCTATATATCCTCTATTAACTCCATTGTCTTTAAATTGAATTTTATAAAGGTTACTAGTTGTACTATTTATTACCAATGGGTACGATGCACCATTTACATCTAATGCTTGTGTTGGAGAAGCTGTACCAATCCCCAATCTTTCTGTAACTGCATTCCAATAGAATTTAGCAGTTGTTCCTGTGTCTTCGTAAAATTGTATGTTTCCATTTGATTCAATACGCATACGTTCTTTTGCGTTAGTCCAAAAAGACATATGATAATCGTTAGTATTGTACCTAATTAAACCTTCATTACCTGTTGAGTTTCCAATAGTAAAAACTAAACGACCATAATCATTTACACCTGTATCATTTGAATTGATTACTATTCCACCTTCTCCACCTGAAATAGTTAATTGACTAAAATTTGCTAAACCACTAACTGGAGCAGTTGTACCAATACTTACATGACCAGTACTGGAGATACGCATACGTTCTGAGCCATCAGTAAGAAAGTTCATTGTTGTTGAACCTACAACATTGCCTTGGTCAGCACTTATAATCATAGATCCGTTATTATTTTGAACTAAATGATAATGTCCTGAACTAGCACCATCTAATTGTAATATACTCCCTATTCCACCTTCTCCTAAAGTAACAGTATTGTAATTAAAATAATTTGCAGGACTACTTGTACCAACACCTACGTTATTACTACTATTAATAGTTATAGCTGTGCTTGTAGCATTGTCATCGATACCTAAAGAAGTAAGATTGCCACTTGCTGTTAGGTTTCCTGTAATATTAATATTACCTGTTCCTGTAATATCGTTTGAGTTTAAATCTAAGTTTCCACCAAGTTGAGGAGTGGTATCATTTATTAAATCAAAGGTACTATCTAAAAAATTAACTGTGTTATTAATTGTATCTATTGTTGCAAAAGAAATATTATCAGTTCCATCATAAAAATATAAAGTCCAAACAGTTGTAGAGGGTGTATTGTTGTCAATCCAAAATTGTCCAGCAACAAGATCAGGTGCAGTATTTCCTATATTGGTACTACGAATAGCATCAAATATAGATTGCAGTTTCGTTCTTCCAACAGGAAACGTAACATTATCTATAGTATAACTAGACCCACCAGCAGTTGTTCCATCTTGTGCCATTTTTATATATTATCCTTTTTTTCAATTTTTTGCATTACTTTATTACTTAATAATACTTTCATAGAGTTTAAATTTGCTTGTACCATTTCATTTCTAAAACTTTCAATAGCAGAACCTGTTTGTCTTGTTTGTTGTGAATTTTCTATCATTAATAACGGAAGATAAGAAATTGCACAACCATATTCATCTTGTTCTTTTCCAGTTTGAGGATTTGTTCCTCTTACTTGTATAAACCAATTGCAATCAAATTTTTTACAAGGTTTAAAATTATTTAATGGACAATTATCTTTAATTTCTAATTTCATTAATCTTTTTCTGCTATAATTAAATCTACATATTGAACATCTAAATTAAAACTATCGCTAAATGAATGAGCATGACTTCCTGATGTAACACTAATATTGTGAGTGTGTCCTGAACTTCCACCAGTAGAACTTGTTTTACCAGCTAAATTAGTTGTATTATTATTACTAGCGAACATAATGTAGTCGTTATTTCCAGCACCACCATTACTGTTTGCTGTAACTGTAAAATCTGTATTACTTGCTAAAGTAGTTGGAAAGTTATTATCTGTATTAGCAATATAGTGAGTGTGTGCTGGTATTTGACTTGTTGTTAAAGTATGTGATGCAGTAGTTCCTGAAATAGTAACAGATGAAGTTCCTGTTGTACCACTTACAGTTTTTGAAGAATTAAAAGCATTTGTAAAAGAGTTAGTTCCACCTGTAGATGCTGTTCCACTTACTACTCTTAATGCTTTGTTATTATGTGTTGTTAATTTAGTGAATCCTGTTGGTGCAGATGTTTGTTGAAATAACATCTTAGTTCCTGATGGAATTACCCCAGTTCCATTAACTGTTAAATCTTGTACTGTTAAAGAAAAATTGTCATTACTTTGATCGAATGACGCAAAGTTAATCCAAGCATCATTATCAGCATTTCTTATTTTTAAAATATCATTTGTTGTATCATACCACCATTGATAAGCATAAGTTGTTGAAGGTTCTGATGCACCACTATTTTTAGAAACAACAGCAGATAAGCTGTTATTGTGGTCATTCCTATATGATGGAAATGGTTGGTTTGCTATTACATAATCGTGTTGAGCCATAAGTTCTTTTAGTACCCCTTTGCAATAAAGTCAAATGTCTTATCAATAATTGTACTACTACTATCTTTAAAAGCAATATCAAAGCCAGATGATGTTTTGTTAGTAATTTCATAAAAATCGCCAGAAGACATATTTTGAGCAGATATTCCAATCGCATAAGTAGTAGATTTAAAAGGACTAGAAAATGTAATAGATTTTGTGCTTGTTCCACTTGCTATGTCATCTCCACTTATCACTCTGTCTTCCATATCAACCACAACTTCACAACCTGATACAACAGGAATTGAACTAGCATCTCTTGAAGATAAAATTAATCTAAATTTATAATAACGTGCTGTGTAATCTCCTATTACAAAGTTTTTAAAAGATGTATAAGTTACATTATCATCAGAAATTGCTATTTGTAATATAGCTTTTGCACCTTGAGGAATTGCACCATCAAATAAAATGTTTGTGGGTACATCTTCAAAATTTGTGTATCCTCTACCATCATCAAATAAATCATCAGGGTCAGCAGAAAATTGCTCTAATATTGCTGTAACTCTACTTGTAAATATTCCACCTAAATCAATAACAGAACTAAATTCATAAATACCATCTGAAGCAATATTATCTAATTTTAAAGTGCCATCTACAACACTACAGTTAGTTTTTGTTCCAGTAAATGTTGGGTCTTCTGTTTGTGTTACTACTGCATTAAAGTTTCCAATTTGTGCAATATTAGTATTAATTAAAGAAGCATTAACACTAGCATTTCCTAATTTATCAAATGCTTTAATAAGATAAGTTCCTTTTAAAGCTGGAACTGAAATTGATGTTGCTGGTCTTGATACTTTTTCTACTAATGATACAGAGTTCTGCCAACTAGCACCTGTTAATAGTGTTGAATATCTAATTTGATAATATGCAAGATCGAGATCACTTATTTGTTCCCATGATAAATGAGCCTCTTTACCAATTATATTTACAGAAAATTCTTCAACATCTGAAGGTGGTGCAACTTGACCTACAACTAAATAATTTGTTTCTGTTATATAAGTAGAAGATACTCCTAAACTGTTAATAGCTTTAACCCTTACGTCATATCGTTGTTGGTCAATTACGTTTAAAACTCTTTGATTTAATATAGAACCTTTTGCATGAACTTTATATTCTGATTCGGTAGATTTTTTATATTCTACTTGATACTCATAAACAAAATTATCAGTAGAAGGTGTTATAGCAATATTTAAAGCAACAATAACTGTACCATCATTGTATGCAATTAATTCATCACTCAAAGTTATATTTGCTGGTGGTCTTACACTAAATGGATTTGGTAAATTAGTATCAGGAACAATAGCGACTTCTTGCTTTTCATCAAATATATACCACGCATCTTGATGCTCTACTAAAGATAATTGAACAGTATAATCAAAGTTAATAGACAAACCAATTACTCTAAAAGGTTTAGCACTCATGCCTAATATATCATCTGTTAAATCTACAATATCTCCTACTGCTAAGTTCATAGCTTCATAAGTAGCAGTACATTCTACAGTTAATTGGTTTCTACTTCTGTTTAAAACTATTTTACCAAACTGTAATGCTTGATAAGGGTTTGTAATCATGTTTAAATCTAAATTTAATTCTTGTAAAAATCCACCATCTGCTGTTTTTAATGTTTGATGTTCTGCATCAGTTTCAGGATATACTAAAGTATCTTTTTCATAATTTTTTTCTGGCGATATGTAGTCAATATTAATTCTGTTATATTTTGAGTTCTTTTTCTCACTTAATAATTTAACACCACCAATAATATTATCTTTGCTTAATGATAAAATAGATGTGCCTGTTGTTTCTATTACTAATCTATATAAACCCTCTGAATAAGGTAAAAATCCTCTCATACCTCTTAGGATAAATTTAACATTATCTAAAATTTTATTACTTGTATCTAAAACAAAATTTAAACTAAATTGAGGAATATTACTTGCACCACTAAAAGGAGTGACTTCTTGATCTGCTACAACAGAGGCATCATAAAAACTTTGTCTATCAATATCTCCATAGTTAATTCCTTTACCATATTTTTCATTAGTTAAATAATCTAATAAACAAAATACAGGATTGTTTGAATATGTGTTTTCTGTAATAGTTAAATTAGAATTTATGACAGGAACTTTTTTACCTTCTACTTCTGCTTGGATTTTTGGTATGCTAGAAAACTTGTCCTGATCCCACTCTAAACGTATAGCAAGATAACAAATGCCTTTTAATTTTCTATTTGCATTATCATTCCAATTATTATCTTCATTTAATAATGTGGATTGTACTTGATCTTCTTTACCGAAAAATGGCTGTACTTTTATATTTGTTCCAAATCTTTCATCATTAGAAGTTACAGTTACACCATGTTGAAAATCTGCATCAAAGGTTACATCACTATCATCAACTTTAACTTTTAAAATATTATTAATTTCTCCTTCGCATAATACTAAACAAATATATAAATATTGATTGGTGTTTCCCTCAACCTCTATAAATACTCTAGTTCCACCTAGTAATCTTGTTCCATAAACTACAGGAATAGATGCGTTATTAGATTCTTTATTAACTAAAATTCCTTTTTCAAATTCATTCTGACCAATATCAGGAATATCAGGAACAGGAATTATCCAACTAATAACATCAGTAACAATACTTGTTATAGCTTTAAAAATACTACTAAAAAAACCCATTATTCTCTACCCCACTTTAAATCTCTAATTGTTTGTGCAGAAAATTCAAAACTTTTAGTATCATTTTCAAAAAATCTACCATGACTACCTTCATTTGTTTTTCTGCCTGTAACTCTGCTAAAATCTCCAAAATGAGAAGTGCAATTTATATTTATAATTCCACTATTAGTATCTATACTAAAATTATCAATAAATCCTTTTGCATAATTAAATACATCTATTAATTGTTCGCTATCATTTATAAAACCTACATCTATTGCAACTTCATCATTAGAAACATTGTTATTAAGTAATATTGAGGTAAATGTACTTTCTACTGCTGATAATTCTATATTAAAAGAATTTACATTTAATGTAGAACTTTCTGACTTTGCAGATATTCTTAATAAATGAGAACTCGCAAGATAAGTTATACCTTCATCCCAATTACCAGCCCTATCATCCCATAAGCCTAAAGCATCATCCCATATTTCAGATACTTCAATATCTTTATAGTGATTTGTAAATCTTTGTGTAGTTGGAAATTTAATTTGAACTAAAGCAATAGGTTTAATTGATTGCTTTGCAATTTCTGTTTGGAGTATTGTAGATAAACCTCTGGGCATTATAAAGCCTCTATAAAATCTACTTCAAATCTATAAATATCTTTTTGACTTGTTGAAAATTCTTGAACATCATTTGCAAGTCGTACAGTAAATGGAACATTATCATATAATATAGTTACAGCAGAGGCTACATTTGATCTTAATGGTGGTTCTATAGTCAAAGTTGCTTCATTACTAACATCTCCAGTTGCATCTTCAACAACCATATAAACTTTTGAATGAGTATTAAATTTAATAAAATCTCCAGCTTTAATTGTTCCTGTTATGTTCTGTATATCAACAGAAGTAGCACCAGCATTTGCACTTGCTCTTGTGCTTACAATTCCTGATACATCTCCTTTTGCATCACTAAGGTCAGGCAAAGTAATTTGAAATGTTTCTTTTCTTGATCTTTGTTTCATTATAAAAGCAATAACTGGAGAAAAAACAGTTCTTCTCATTGGTGGATAAGATGCTGAAAATTTAAATCTTTGACCATCTATTTGTGTAGCAAAAACCTTACCACTATCTGTTGTTGTAATTTTAGTGTCTTGTTGGCTAGTAAAACCTAATGAGGAAAATACAGGAGATGTAGGATATGTGCCACTCATAATTAATACCTTTTATTCTTTTTTATCTTCATTAACTTCTTCATAAATTGTTTGGGTTACACTTTCTGTACCTTTTAACATAGTATATTCAAATTTACTATTAGGTTTCTTATATTCTTTAAGATCATTTATTGATGTATCAATTTCATTTTCATTAACAATTACTTCAGCAATAAAATCTGCATTTATTTTATGCGTTATTTTATACTTTTTCATATTAGACCAATGCTTCTTTGCCTTGATCGTTTAATGCTCCATTTATTACATTTACAATAGTTGATCTATTATCTAATAGTAATTCTTCAACTCCTTTTACATCTACTGCGTTAATAGTAAAATTAATATTTGTAGTTCCTGTATCTGTACCTCTAGCTGATTGTGTTATTTGTCCTGTTGAGTTTGGTATAAATAATTCTGCACCTCTTTCTCCAACCATGACTGGTTGTCCTTTTGATACTGCACCACCTTTTTCAAAGCCTTTAATTTTATCTACAAATTTTAAACCAGCACCAACAACTGCACCAGCCGCCGCAATATTAAATGGAAAAGGAACTGATGCTAATGCTTTCGCACCAGCTTTATAAGCAGATACTAATGCTTCTCTAATTGCTGCAAATTTAAAAATTTCAGTTGCTTTTTGTATTGCAGAAGTTACCGCCGCACCCACCATAGCATCTACGATTGATCTAATAATAGCTTCTGACAATGATTGGAAACTTAATTTACCTGTCATTACAAAATCACTTATAGAATTTTTTAATGCACCTAAAGAATCTTGACCAGCTTTTTTAAATCTTTCAAATACTGTAATATCAAATTCTGATCTTAAACCTTCTCCAAACCCATCTAATGCACCACCAATACCTTGTAAAGATTTTGGAAGTTCTTTCATTCCTTCATGTAATTTATAATATACATCAAAAACACTTTCAGTTTTTTTCTTTTGTTCTTCTAAAGTTTTAGATATTTGTTCATGAGTTTTTAGACCTTTATGTAAAGTATTAGTATATTCAAATGCTGTAGTATTTTTTATTCTTTCAAGTCTAATATAATTTTCTAATTCTGCTTTTTGTTTGACTAAATCAGCTATTTGATCTGCTGTTAATTTTTTATAATCTTCATATATCATTAATCCTTTGTTTCTTACATCTACAAACTCATATTCTTTTTTTAATCCTTCTTCTAATTGTTTATTAATGTTCATGAGTTGTAATTGTGCTTCTTCAATAGTTTGAGGATTAATTAAACCATCTTTTATTCTTTCATCTCTTACTAAATCTCTTACTTTATCTATTACAAAACTTAATCCAGCTAAACCTATAGCACCTTTTTTTCCCAATAAAAAAGCACCTACTATTCCTGTTGTTCTAGCATATTCAGGCATAGCCATAAAACCATCAAAAATACTTTTTAAACCAGAACCTATTTTTTGAATTGTTGGAATTAAGTCTTTACCAATTTGCACAACTCTAATCATTCCTTGTGCTAAATTTCTTCCAACTGATATTGCAATTCTATCTAAATCATCAGCATTTCTTTCCAAAAATTTATCTAAATCTCCAAATTGATTTTTAAGTTCTTCAAAGAATCCAGCATCTAATAAAGTCTTTTTAAAAGCAAAAACTTTATCTCCAATCATTGAAACTGTTCCTTCAAATGTTTTTGCTAATTCATCTGTTGCTTTTCCAAATCTTCCATCTTTGCCAAATACTTTTTCAAATGCCATTACTGTTTCTTCAATAGAAACATTTGCACCAGCTTTAAAGCCAAGCATATTTCTAACACCTTTTTCTCTAAATAAATCAGCCGCACCAATACCAGCACTAAATGATCTTTGTATTTGTTCTGAAGCAGTTCTAAAATCTAATCCTGTAACTGCCGCAACATTCCCTGTTATTTCTAACATCTTTTGAAGATCATCTGCATTATCTGTAACTGTTGCTAATATCCCTGAACCTTGTGAAATTTCTTCTAATGAAAAAGGAACTTTAGAAGCAAATTTTGCCATATTGTCAAATGCTTTGCTTCCCTCATTAGTATCTTTCAATAAAAATTTTAATCTTGTTCTAAGATTTTCTATACTTTTTCCTGTATTAACTAAATTTCTAACAACAAGACCAGCACCTAAACCAATAAAAGCATTTTTCAAATTAAATACAGATTTTTTTAATCGAGATAAATTTTTATCTACAGCACCTAATACTTTATTTACTTTTTCTCTTGCTATAATATCAATAAATAATTTTTGGTTTGCCATTATTTTAAATTCCTTGCTTCAGCTAATGATTGTTTTGTTTTATACTGTTCTTGTTCTTTTTTCAAGTAAGCTAACCATAAATTATAGTGGCTAACAGGCATATCAAGAACTTCTTGGATAGTGAGATGTAATCGTTCTGCTATAATTAATAGCGACCTTACATCAGGGTCGCTTTCTACTTTTTTTCAGCTTCCTCGTAATGAGTATCTAAAAGGATTTTATTAGCAATTTCAGATATAACATTTGAATCTGCTTTTTTTCTTAATGCAAATTTATCTTCAGGATTAAAGGCTTTAACAAGATCGCCTTTTTCATTTTTAACTAAAAGTTTCATTATAAGTAAATCAACTAAAACAGTTAAATCTTGAAAGTTTGCAGATTTCTTAAAGATTATATTTTTTTCTTCAAGGGTTAATGGTTCTGAATAAAAGACACTAGGATTTCCATGCTCATCTTTCCACTCCTCAACTTCAATAGTTAAAGTTTTAAGAGTCTCAAAATGAGATTTAACTCGATCAATAACTGACATAAATTAGATTATACAGTTCCGATAGTTAGAGTTCCAGTTCCTTGAAATGTTACACTTCTAGAAACAATAGCATCCATTGAGTTGTTAATACTCATACCAGTTACAATACCTGTTCCTGAATAACTTGCATCTCCAGCAGTATTACCTTCTGGTAATAATACAAAAGCTATTGAAGCACCAGCTAATAAAGTTTCTTGTTGAGTATCAGTTTCGTCAAAGTGCATTTCGATTGTTCCTGAGAATGAAGTTCTTCCAGCTACAAATGATTTAGTTCCATCTGTTAAAGCTGTATCTTCTACAACATCTCCAGTAGTTTCTAGTGTGAACGAAGTCACTTCGCCCATCGCTGTTCCACCAACTGTTACAACTCCTTCTTTTCCGTGATGTGTTGCCATGTCTTTTTATCCTTGTTTGGTTTTTTGTTAGTTTCTTTTTCTTGCTTATAGCCTAGTCTTAAATAATGTTCAAGATTAGTTTCATTAATAATTATTTCTGAACTACCTTTATATAATTTAATATCTTTAGCCATAATGTCTTTTACAATTTATCGTCTTCTTCGTCAATATCTTCTTCTTCGTCTTCCTCAAAGTCTTCCTCTAAATCATCAGCATCTTCTTCTTCCCAAGACCCATCTTCATCTTCTAAAGAATTTTCTCTGATTTCTTCGATTAAATCTTTTACTTCTTCACAAAGCATAGACTCTTTATCGTGCATCTTTTCTATTTGATCGATTTTTTTAGTAATTTTATCTAATGTTTTTTCTATCTTCATAGCTTACTCCTTATGGTGTT
>Ga0208161_1001630_pt1 | contig 11868 bp, 3 predicted proteins | sample CB_VirMetaG_3_FD_184538 | JGI IMG/M metagenome (GOLD analysis project Ga0208161, IMG submission 184538) | Freshwater to marine saline gradient viral communities from Chesapeake Bay - CB_1508_1S Viral MetaG (SPAdes) (version 4) | ecosystem: Environmental > Aquatic > Marine > Coastal | place: USA... | reverse complement strand
TAACGACATTGTGTTCTTTAAAAACCGTCTTGGATTTGTTAGTGGTGAAAACGTCATCCTGAGTGAGTCTGGAGATTATTACAACTTCTGGCAGCAATCAGCTCTTCAAGTTGTCGATAGCGATCCGATTGACCTCACTGCTGTCAGTAATGATGTTGCTGTATTGAACTATGCGTTGCAGCAGCAGGACGAACTTGTATTGTTCTCTAACGAAAACCAGTTCCGTCTGTACTCTGGTGACAACGTTACGTTTAGCCCAGAGACAGCTTCTGTAGGTCGTATCAGTTCCATCAGCATGGAGCCAAACGTAAAACCTCAACAGGTTGGACCTCAAGTTCTGTTCCCTGTTAAAGAAGGAGACTTCACTGGTTTTCACACGTTTATTACGACTGACCGTACCGTTGGTATCAACCTGGGTCAGACCGCAGTGATTACTGAGACGGTTCCTAAATACATTCCTAAGAACATTGATTCCCTTGCTGTTAGCCGTACAGATCAGTATCTAATTGCTCTGAGTAAAGACGATCCTGATTCGCTGTATGTGTATCAGTTCTTCTGGGAAACCTCTGGTGGCTCTCTAACCAATAGACAAAACGCTTGGCATAAATGGACCTTTCCCAACAAAAACATCTATTGGTGTGACTTTGTTGAGGGTACTTTGTTCAAACTAGTAAGCTACAACAACAACGGAACAACTGAGTATTACCTTGAAGGTCTTAACGCTTCTAGACCTCCTCAAGACAGTGCAGACCTGTTCCTGTTGGATCGTCAAATTTCTAGTTCAATTACAACTGACATCGGTACCGCTTCTTTCAGCTACAACGCTGGTACCAATAAAACTACGGTTACGCTTCCGTACAGAACTGTTAACACCAGTCAGTTTGTAATTATTAAGGAAAATGCATCAAATTCAAACGAAGCTAAGAAGCGTTGGGTCGTGGCTACTTCTGTTCCTGCTGGTGTTACGAGTTTTGTTTGCAATAGCCTTGGTGACTTCTCAAGTAGCTCTTGGGTATTTGGTGAGCAATTTACGTTTACTTTCCAACCGCCTCAACTTATGCCGTATAGCCGAACAGCAACCGAAAATACTTTTATTGGTAATCGGACTGGTCGTCTTCAGTTGCGATATATGGATGTGTATTACAACGACGCTCGGTACTTCACCATTAAAGTCACTCCTAAGCACAGGGACACTGTGACGTATGAGTTTGACCGTAGAGACCCTCTAAACGGAAACATCGTAATCAGCGAGGAAGAGCCCTTTGAAGAGGCTAAATTCCGTTCTTATATTCAAAGCAAGAACGACCAAGTTACAGTGGAGCTAGTGAACAACAGCATCGACCAGGCTAAGTTCATTGCCATTGAGTGGACTGGTCTGTACTTTGATGTAGCAAGGAAGTACGGCTAATGACCTTTTCTGGTTTAAATTTCCCTAGCTTTGCTGAGACTTCAGGTCTTGGACCTATTAACTATTCTGACGTTTCTATTGATACGACTCCATTTATATCAGATATAAACATCAACACTGGTTACGACTGGGGTAGCTTTTGGGACTTTGGAGCTACTCCTAAGTTCAATGTTGATTTTGCTGGAGCTTTTGATCTTCCGTCTTTGGATGGTCTTGGTGCTCTAGCTCCTTTGCCTAAAACAACCTCCAGTGGGTTTGGAGATATTTTTAAAGGCATCTTTGAACTTCCTTCAATCCTTTCAATTGGCAAAGGGATTCTTCAGGGTGTAGCTGCTAATTCTGCTTATCAAACTGCAGCAGCAGAAGCTGGTCTTCGTTCAGCAGCAGAAAACCAGAGGTATTGGGCTGAGTATGCAGATACTGTTGCTCAAAATTACAGGCAATACCAAGTACAACTAGACAGTTATTACAGAGATCTTGATTACGCTCAGCGTCGTCGTGATTACGAAGATCAACTGGCAAAGCAACAGGCTGAGTACAAAGGTGCAGTAGCTACTCAAGCTTTTAAAAACTTTGAAAGGCAGATTGCTGATCTTGAAGGAAGGTTCTACGAAGAGGAAGCTAAAGAAACCATTGAAATGGAAAACGTTCGTATGCAGTCAATTGCTGCTGCGAGCAAGGTTAAAGCTAAGGGTCAAGCAGGTCGTTCTATTGAAAGACTTAGCAATCAGTATCATCAACAATATTTGGCTAATCTCAGTAACAGGGAGATTACTCGTAACTACCGAATCGCTGACAAGCAAAGGCAAGCAGAGGCTCTTGATGTAGCCCGTCAAAACACTTCTAATCAAATTCAGTTTTACACTCCTCAACCGATTGCTGATCCTGTCAAACCGCTTGCTCCTTTGCCTATTACAGCAGTTCCGCCAACTCCTGAGGCTGGTCCATCCGGTGCAGGTCTTACGATTGATCTAGCAAATATTGGACTTGATGTTCTTAGGAATTATCAATCCATGCAACCTCCTGCTCCTAAACCTGTAGGTTCACAATGACAAGTAGCTTTGGAATTACACCTCAACGGCAAATCCGTGATCTTGTAGCCCAACCAGCTAAACCTACAGAATTAGCTAAACCTGTTGAACCTGTAAAAAGTCCTACTCAAGTTGGCGGTCAACTGCTGTATGGAGCCAGTTATAAAGCTGGCAATACCACAGCAGCTATTAAAGATATTCAAACTTTTTTAAGCAATGAAGGAGCTTTTGGCAAAGCTACTGATGCTTTGTTTGAGAGTTATAAAGAGCAAAAACGTGATGAAGCCAACAGACTGCTGCAGCAAGAAGCTACTGCTCTTAGAGACTCTCTTGATAACGCAAAGGAAACAAGGACTCTTAGGCAAGCTGGTGATGAAAACCTTGCCCGTCAAAACCGCCTGAGCAACCCTTGGGTTAACTTCTTTTACTACGACACCAAAGCTTCTAACGCTGGTAAGCAGGTTGCTGTAGACCTGGCATCTTGGGGCACTAAAGAAGCTGATCGTCTTGCTGAGGTTGATAATCCAGCAGAACGAGCATCTTTGATTGCTTCTAAGGTTGATGAACTGCTGAAACCTTATTCAGATATTCCTTCTGCGTTTCGTTCTGCAAAGATTGATCCTCTTGTTAGTAACGCTCTGCTTGATGTTAAAAAGAACGTAACTAATAAAGTTTTTGAACGCCAAGAACTCAAAGACCAGCAAACAGCTTCTGACATCTTTACTGGTGAGATTCGCCTTGGAGCCAAGTTTATTAAAGGCTCTTACGGCTCTCCTGCTGGAACTGTCTTTGGTCAGCAAAGCCTTCAAAATGCTTATAACAAGGCGTATAACCAGTTTGTAATCAATAGGGGTTATTCAGAAAAGCAGTTTCATGAGTTGCTGTTTAAAGACGCTCCTGGACTCTTTTTGGACGCTAACGGTGACGGCTATAACGATCTTGGAGAAACTTTTACTTATCTCAATTACGTCAAATCTTGGGAAAACGTCAAAACTTCTGATGGTCAGTCAATCCTGAACCTGCGTAACGCCAAAGGAGAAAGCTTTAGAGACGCTCTTCAAAACGGTGCTATTCAAGCTGTAAAAGCACAAGAAGTGTTTGAAGGCTCTGTTGAGCGTGGTATCCAGCGAGCTCAACGTGAGTGGAAGCGTAACTTTAACGACGACTCCACTCAGTTCTATGCTCAATTTCCCAATCCTTCTGATCAGCAGATCACTGAGCAACGAGAGCGTCTCAAGGCTCGTAATCGCCAGCTAGCTGCTCAGGGGTTGCTTCCAGATGGTATGTCAGTGGCTGATGCTGACGAGATGGTGGATAAGGTTTATCCGTTCCGTACCGTCACTCTGAGTCCTACTGCAGAAGCCATGTTGAAGGAACAGGTTGATGACCTTGTAGCTCAAGGTGTCACAGACCTGCCTGGAGATCTCGCAGCTCGCATTGAAGGCACTCCTGTAATGGGCTATGCCATCAACAAGTTTGGTAACGCCCGTCGTGAGGCTGCTAACCCAGAAACAAGCAAAGCTCGTAACAGCCTTGTTAGGGACCTTGTAAGCGGTCTGCAAGCAAACTTCTTTAGCAAAGATCCTGAACTCAGCAGAATCTCTTCTGAAGGCAAGGTGGGTGACACCAAGAAGCGTTTGGCTAAAGATGCAGCTCTGCAAGCTTCTCAACGTCTTCGTGTTGAAGGATCTCGTTATATCAACAACAAACTGTATGAGGCTCGTCAGCGTGGTGAAAACGTCAACGACCCTGCAGTTCAACTGAGGATCCTTGAAGACGCTAAGCGCTACTTCTACGACCAGCCTCAGTACAGCGATGTGGACTCTTATTTCAGCTTGAGTCCGACCACGCTTGGCAAGCCAAACCTCAAAGGTCCAAGCCTTGGTAGCTCTAAGCAAAAGTCTGACGGTAGCTGGGAGATCAGCATTAACGACACTGACAACCGTGGTACTTGGGCTGCTATTGCTCGTAATACCTTTAAAACTGCTCCTCAAGCTAGGGAATATCTCAAGAACAATTTTGTGTTTACTGAGAAAGAGCTTTCTGAACTCAATTACGCTTTGGCTAGTGGTGATACGACAAAGCTCAGTGCTGGTACCCGTCGCACCTTGGCAAACGTTCAGCAAGGCTTTAACAACAAAGTTGAACTATCTGAAATCATCCAGCAGCAATCAGGGCGTTTTGGTTTGCTTCAAAAGCCTCAGTACCGTGAGAACGCTAGGAAGATTCAAGTAGCCGCTAAAGCCCCTGTAGCTGGCACTGGAGCAGCTCCTAGGGACCTCCAGCTGTATGTCTATAACTACCACCACAGTCACTCTCCTAACCGAGCTGTGGACTTCCAAATTGAACGAGGTAACAGGGCTCAAACAGCCAACGCAATGCCTTCACCAATTAGTGGTCGTGTGGTTTATGCAGGTCCTGTTGATGGCTATGGCAACACGATTGTGATTGAGGCTGACTCCAACGGTCCTGGTTATCGCAAAGGTGAGCGTCTTCTGCTGGCTCACGCTGCTCGACTGTTGGTTGGTTCTGGTCAACGAATCAATCGTGGTCAAAACATTGTGATTGCTGGTGACTCAAGTCCTACCAACAGCAACCCTGGACGTTCTACGACTGGTAAAGGAACTCCTGGTCACCTCCACAGCCAACTCTTTAAGCCTGGTACTGGTTTTCCCAGTCGTGTAGATCAGTTTGAGCAAGAACGTCAAAACGACTTCTTCCAAAAAGCTGTTTATCCGCTGTTTCGTAAGGTTAGTGATCCAAACAGGCGTTAAGTAATTTCTAGTTATATCCGTTAGTTTGGAGGAAGCGAAATATCTTCCTCTCTAAATGCCCTACGTTCCTCTTCGTAACGGTCAAAGTCTTTTCGTAGCGGACCCTGATCAGGCAGAGCAGAAATACCAACAAGAGTGGGGACAAGGCGGTACTACCCCTCAAGCAGGTGGTTCTACCCCCAAAGTAAGTGCAGCTACCCCCAAACCCAAGGCTGCACCTAAAGCTGCTCCTAAGCGCAGTTTTGACCTTGGTGCGTTCATTAAGCAAGTTGGTGGTGAAGCTGCTCGTGTTGTTCCTGAAGGTATTCGGAAACTAATTAACGATCCCATTGCTGCAGCTCAACAGCTTGGTTCGTTGACTCAAGGTATTGACCTTGGTTCTGCCCTCTCTGCTGGTCCTATGGGCGGTGGTATGCCCACGGTAGAGACTGATCGCAGGCTGGTAGAGCAACGTCAAAGAAACGCCTCAGCAGCCATTGAAGCCCTCCAGAAGACCGGTAAAGACCCTGAAGGCTTTAGCTACGGTATCCGACCCAATGTGCCTGTCTTGGGTCCTCTGCTGAGCGAAGACAGTGCTTTTGTAAAGAAGAACATCAAACCAAAGACCTGGGGTGGTCAACTGGCTGCTGGTGTGTTTGCTGCTGTTGGGGGTGACAAAGGTGTTAGCAAGCTGCTTAAAGCCCCTTCAATGATGGGCAAGACGGTTCAAACTGCAGACAAACTTGTTGATATTTGGAAAGCAAAAGATATCAAAAACGGTGCAAAAGTAATTTCTAGTTTTCTGGTTAAAGACGTTGTTCCTAACGCACTTTCGGATGCAATGTTCTTTGCTCCTGCTCCTCCTGCTGCTATTCAAAAGCAGTTGGATGAGATCCAAAAACTTCGTACTCCTGAGCAACGTATAGCTGCAGCAAAGGTTCTTCGTGCTACTAGCCCTGCTGAATTTGATTACGCCTTTGAACAACTGAAGAACGTAAGCGCTGGTGCTGCTGCTCTTGGTGTCCTCCGTGGTGGCTTTTACGCAGCTAATAAGGTTCTTAAAAAGGCAACTTCTGGTGTTCCTATTGAGCAGGCGTATGAAGAAGCTGCTACTGAAGCTGAGCCTCTTCTGCGTCAAGCTCTTCAATCAGAAGGTCTTGTGCGAGCCAACGATCTTCGTGAACAGCGTCTTGGTGATGTAACCACTCAGCTCTACCGCAAGATTGAAGAGAACGTTGCTCAGATTGCTAAAGGTGGTCGTGCAGGTGCTGAGTCGTTTCTGACCAAACGTCGTGAGCTGCTGCCTGAAACTCAAAACATCCTTGTTGACCTTCAGGGTGCTCCTGATCTGACCCCTCAGCTCCAGCAGGTTGAAGTAGACATTTCTACAGCTCAAAAACTTCTGGGTATTAAGAGTCCTGAAGAGCTGAACCTGAAGAGCCAAATGATTCAAGATCGTTTGACTGCTTACGAGGAAGCTATTGCCAAGGATCCTGATTGGATTAACAAAAGCACTGGTACTGGTAAGAAAGCCAGCAAGAACAGTTCAAAACTTCGTAAAGCTTCTGAGCTGTCTGATCAAATCAACCTGCTTCAAGATCTGTATTCTCAACGTTCTCAATTTGAAAGCAGCAACCTAGATCGTTTGGCTAAAGAAGCTCAACTTGAGCGAGTCACGGTTGACACGATGACGGCTTCTATTGGGTTCCGTAACAGCCTGACTGATGCTCGTATTTTGATCAACGCTCTTGATGAGCTTGATGCTGAACGAGTTCAATTGCTGGAAAGTCGTAATTCTCAGTTGTTTGCTGAGGATCGTCTTGATGATATGGATTTTGACTACAGCATCAAAGATGCTTACGGAGAGGCTTACGGAGAACTTAAGGACCTCCTGAACGCCGCTGAGGCTGCTGTAGCTACAGGGAACCTCAATGAAGACTTTATGCGGATGTTTGTTCAGCAAACTGATGCGATCCACAACAAAGTCATCGATAACGGTGGTCTGGCTCCTGTTGTTCCTGAGTTTCCTGGTGGTGCTGATGTTGGTGATGAAGTACCTGTAACAACTCAAGCTGAAGAGGCTATTGATCCTCAGCTTGGTCTTCCTAGGGATCCTGCTCCGATTGCTAACCCTGTTCCTATTACCAAGACGGATGAGGGTGAGCTGGTTATTGATTCTGATGTGTTGGCTGAGAAAGAGTTTCAGCAGGCTCCTCAGCTTGATGAAGTTACTGGCTCTACGGCTGATCTGATCAAAGAGACCAATAAGAACCTAGACATTCACCAAGATCCCACTGAAAGCAAAGAAACCATTGAAAACTTTGTTCGTGGTGTAAATGACATCATCACAAAGCAAGGCGAGCAGATCGTTGATGATCTTCGTGAAGGCACTGACCTTGCTGATGACATAACCAAGATTTACAGCACTAACGCAATCAAGTACACAAACTCTCTTGAAAACGCTGCTGCTGTTAAAGCTGCTGTAGACAGCCTGGAAGCTCGTAAAGCAATCCTTCCTCAGCAATACAGCATTGCAATTAGGAAGATGTCGACGCTGATTGGTGAGAACTCAACAGTTAAAAAGATTGCTGCTTTTGCTAGCTCTGAAAAGTTTGGTAAAGACGTACAGCAGAACCTGAACAAAATCATGGTTCCTGTTTCGATGCTGGACGACAGTGCTGCTACGGCCCTCCGTGATGCTCGTGATCTACGTCGAATCCTGCAGGGTGAAGATGTAGAGGGTCTGGATCGTGTCACAGCCCTTTCTAATGCTGCTGACAGCTACCAAGTGTTGATGGCAAACGCTAAAGCCATTAACGAGCTGTTCTATGGCGTTGGTAACGCTTTGAGACTCTTTGACCGCCGTAATCGTCTTGGGTTCTCCAGCAAAGCCCCTCAAGAGCTTTTTAGTGAATTCAACCAGCAGCTTGCATCTTTTGGTGATAGTGACGAGTTTGCCGACAGTATTTCAAAGGCAGCTCAGAACGCTAAGGAAGAGATGGACCAAACCATTGGTCAATTCTTTAACAAAGTAAAAGCTGGTGAAGAGTTGACTGATGAAGAGTTTGAAGGGTTTGAAAACTTGATCGAAAAGCTGTATCAAAGCCAAGGTAACTACGAAAAACTGAAAGAACTTGAGCTAACTGGTGATGCAGTTCTGGCTCGTTTGCAAGTTGGATCTCCGCTGTCCAACCCTGCAATGATTGCTTCTATTCCAATCCAAGCTGTTCCTGAGCAGGTCGGTCAATTGCTTGGTATGGCGATTATGCCGAGGATTACAGCTAAGACCTCTAAGTGGCTTGGTAAGAACGCTTTTGCTGCTGAGAACCTTAAAGAGGCTCGGATCTCTCAAGAGACTCTGATGCAGCTTCGGTTTGTTATTGGTGAAGCTCTTGATGCCACTTACAACCGCTTTGTGTACGGAAGAGCAATTACCGATCCAGCTCAGGCTGCTGACGCTGCTTATGACCTGTCTCGTCGATCTGGTCTCCGTCGTGAAGAGGCTATTTCTCAAGACCTTGCAGCCACCAGCTTTAAGACTCCTTTCTTTAATTACGTTTTAGAAAAGAGCCAAGAGAACGAAGGTATCTTTGATCTCCTTAACAAAACTCGTGTAATGACAAAAGTCTTCCACGATTACTTCATGCCTGCTGAGGCTTGGAACAAAAGGAGTGTTATTGGTAAAGCCATTGGTATGCCAACTACAGCCCTTCGTGGAATGGGTATTGGTAAAGAAAGCTATTACCCAGGTGGAGAAGATGTAAACCTCACAATCTTTAACCAACTCTCTGCCACTGCTGATGAACTTTCTACCTCTTTGTTTGTAAACGCTGGAGCACGAGCAAAAGCAATTATTGAGGTTGATGAGCAAATTGCTGCTGGGATGATTGATCCTGTAGATCGTGCAACTGAAATTGCTAATCGTTTAAACAAAGAAACATCTGATATTTACCAACCCATCAAAGTTGGTTTTGATCAGAAAACGATTGGTTATGCAGTTAACGATGAGCGAATGCTTCGTCTTAGTAAATCTGTAAACCTTACTGAAGAACTTACTGGTCCTCTTGGTTCTGTTACAGATGCCATCAATACTTGGCGTCAAAGCAAATATGCACCTCTGGCTTTCTTTGCTCGTGACATTTTCCCAATCATTACTTCACCAGTAAATGGTATTAAGCGAGCAGCCATGATTGCCTATGGCGGTGAGGTACTTCAAGCTTCTACTGATGTAGTTCGTGCTGCAGCTTCTACTAGTCTCAAAGCTCTGCCTGAATCTGTTTCTGATCTGCTTCCTCCTGACGTAAAACAAGGAATCATCAACTTTGAAAGCAAGTACCTCAGCAGCGATCCTGTTGAACGGACCCGAGCTCAAGGTGCTTTGGCTTTGTCTGTTGGTATTAACACTCTTGCGTTCTTCTTAGTTCGAGATGGTAACCAAGACATTACTGGTGGTCTTGAGAACTCCTACCGTCAAGCAGAGGGTGCTGTAGATCCTTACACCTGGTTGGCTGGTGATAAGGCTATTCCTTATCGTTACCTTCCTGTCCTTGGAAACACCTTGGCGTTCCACGCAACCATTCGTGACTTGGTGGAGTTTGCTCCTGGTAAAGACACCTCTGGCTTGATTGCTCTTTCTGCTGCTGCTCTTGCTAACACCATTCTTGAGACGCCTTCAATTGCTGGTTTTGACAAACTGATTGCTGCTCTTAAATCAGCCTCTACTGGTGATGTAAGCCGTATTCAAAAACTTCTGTCTGATTCTGTAGCAAAGGCTGGTGACCCTTACCTCAACCTGCGTAAGGTCATTGCTCAAGGTTTTGATCCTCGTAAACCAGCTTCTCCTGTCAGTCGTTTTGCTTCTACTAAGGTTTACAGCAGAGGCAAGATTGGTGAAAAAGGTGTCACGTTTGAAGACTTTGCTAACAGTGCTGTAGACACAGCTTTTGGTACCTTTGGTATCGCCACTGAGTACAGCCCTGTTGGTGTTATTGCAGATGCTTTGGTATCTGTAATTAACAAAGACCCTGAGTTCCGTACAAGGTCTCGTAAAGCCCTCTGGTATGGTCCTCCTGGTGAAACTGTTAACGCCAATAACGCTGGTGTTTGGTATCCCATTCAAGCTGTCTTAGGTCGTTACTGGACGTTCCCCAACAAGCTGGAAGATCCGGTGGCTAAAGAAATGGTTTACAACCTTGTTAGCCCTCCTCGCAAAACACTGTTCCATAGCGATGGAGTTGGTATTAACGACAACGTGTTGAATGATTTCAACCACTTCTTAAACAGCGAGTTCACCTTCTTTGCTAACGGTAAACAGTACAAAGGTACCTACAAGTATCTAAAAGAACTTGTTACCAGCAAAGATTACACTCAGTACCCTGGTGTCGATAGCCCTTTCAAAATGGGTCCTTTCGGTTTGGTTCAAGATGCTAATTGGAACCGAGAAGACAATATGAGGAGTGTAATTCTTAAGAACGAAGTCGATAAACTTATAAGTATTGCTAAGGAGCAATTTTTGATGGGTGACCTTCCTGGTCAGCGTTACAAAGCGCCACCTGAAATGAAACAAATGGTTCTCAACAATCGCCTGACCGGAGGTCCTCAGTAATGGCTTACGCATCAATCACTTATACCAGTGCGTCTGGTACAACCTTTGCTCTTACCAACAGTTCTGGTAACCCAATTCAATACCTGAGACAGTCAGACATCACTGTGACTGTTAACGGTGTTGTTAAAACTCAAGGAACTGATTACACCTTTAACAGCGCTGGAACTTCAATTGTTCTTGGTACATCTGTTAGTGGTGCAACTGTTGCTATTAACAGAACCACTTCAATTAGTGATGCAACAGTTAGTTTTACTGCTGGTTCTACTCTTACTGCTCAAGACCTTAATAACTCTGATAAACAGAATCGATTTGCCCTTCAAGAGTTCTCAGACACTTACGGTGCTCTTACAACCGGTACTGGTGACCTAAGTGCTCTTGCTGGTTTTATTGGTAGTAGTGAAGTTTGGGCTTCTGATAACGCTCACACTGCTACTACAGGAGCTATTGATGCTCGTATTGATGCCAAGATTGCAACCGACAATACGCTGTTTGTTCTGCGTAACGGTACTCAAGCTATGCAAGCTGCCCTACCTATGGGTGGCTACAAGATCACAAACCTTGGTACTCCAACCGTAAGCACTGACGCAGCTACAAAAGCTTACGCAGATTCAATTGGTGCTAGTGCTGCTGCTGATGCCGCTGCTGCTGCTGCTAGTGCTGCTTTAGCTAACGATTGGGCTACTAAAACTTCTGGCACTGTTGCTGGTGGTGAGTACTCCGCTAAATACCACGCTCAAGCTGCTTCTACAAGCGCCTCTAACGCCTCTACAAGCGCTTCTAACGCTTCTACAAGCGCCACTAATGCTTCTAATGCTCAAGCAGCTGCAGAAGCAGCTAGAGATCAAACCCTGGCTGCTTTTGACTCGTTTGATGACCGGTACCTGGGTACTAAAACCTCAGACCCAACTGTAGATAACGACGGTAACCCTCTTGTTGCTGGTGCGCTGTATTTCAACAGTGTGTCTGGTGTAATGAAGGTTTACACCGGTTCTGCTTGGGTTGCTGCTTACGTTAGTGGTTCTGGTTTCCTAGCCACAACTGGTGGCACGATGACCGGAGACATCACGTTTT
>Ga0208161_1001629_pt1 | contig 11896 bp, 18 predicted proteins | sample CB_VirMetaG_3_FD_184538 | JGI IMG/M metagenome (GOLD analysis project Ga0208161, IMG submission 184538) | Freshwater to marine saline gradient viral communities from Chesapeake Bay - CB_1508_1S Viral MetaG (SPAdes) (version 4) | ecosystem: Environmental > Aquatic > Marine > Coastal | place: USA... | reverse complement strand
ATTGAAGGATTCGGGCAAGTCGTAGATGCGTATCAGTTCCTCTTTTATCTTTTGTGGCTGTACACCCAACTGAGTAAGCACAGGCAACAACTGCACCAGGTTACTACGTTTCAATGCCTCAGACAGTGGTGTCGAACTTTGGTCCAATGCCACAATCTTAAACTTGGCATCCAAATCCTCTGGTGTGATCACCTTTGGTAAACCTTCTACCTCAATCACTGCTTGCTCTTTGTCCTCTGCCAACAACGACACAATCCGTAAATAGGTCTTGGCAATCAGTTCGATGGCATTGTCTCTCTCACGTGCCAACTTACCAATCTCCGAGGCACTGTACTGGGCTAGTGCAGTCACCTCTGTTGCTGTTGCCTTGGTAGCCTCACCACGACTAAACGGTGCCAAGATACTTCCACGGTTGATGTCTTGCTCAATGTAACCCAGGTATCTATCAAAGTTACCACTCAATGGCTCTACACCAACTGCACGGATGATGCCATCGAGGACAGGTTCATCCACTGGTATCATCGCACCATCGACACCAGCAGTAATCTTTGCCAATGCCTCCTCATCCAATGAACCCTCTTTGTACAAGTACTGACGACTATCCCTACGTACCGAGTTTGCCCAATACGTTCTAAGGATGTTCTTCTCATAAAACTGGTCGTACACCCTAGACACTGCACTTAGACCACACATCGGTTTCTCTGGCTTTCTAGCATAGAACAACGGACAGATTGGAGACATCGGTCTGTCATCATATGTACGTACCGGTATGTCGCTTTTCTCCAACAACTCTCCACCATCACGGTAGTTGGGCGACCAAAAGTACAGTTTGTCATAGGCCATGTCGTAAAACTCTACAATCTGCACATACAAGTAATCATCCGGTAAGTCCTCAGAAACACCAGTGTACTTCTCCTGTGGTGTGAAGTAATCCACCTTCGGTATCGGTGTAAACTTCTTTGCACCAAACCTATCACGAACCTCCGGCATTGGTAAGTAATACGTATGCGCCATAAACCGTTGCTCATGCCAACTACTGGCATCCATGTCCACTATAATCTCCCAACACGGAATCGCACGGATGGACACCTTCTCAAGCATATCCGTGCTATCCGTAGGGGACAGTTTGAGGAAACTAGATGGATATATGAGCGCAAGTCTCGAGGCAATCTCTAACTGTTCTCGCTTATCAAACAAAAAACGATTCACCACAGCCTGTGCCATCTTTGCGTTTCCTTCGATGATGGACGCATCCTTAGCAACAACAACAGCAGGATTACGAGAAAAAAGACTCGCGATAAAACCCTCAACATAACTAAAACAGTCACTTGTCTCTACCCGAACCATCGTGTCATCCATATACTCGGACTGCCAAAAACGATTCTCGTATACATCACGATACCGTTTCATCTCTGCACGTTGGTCGTCCCAAAAGTGGTTGTGCTCGTCTAGCACGGTCTTGATCAATGCTACACACTCTTTATTCGTTCTCATTGCTTGGCTCCTTTGTACCAACACCACCACTACTATACTCTACTATCGTACCATCTGCCAACATCATATCAACCACTCGATAAACCTTAAAATACTTGTCGGCTAAACTCTTGGGCACCCAAACACTATGTTCTACATCGCCAACTCTATACCGTATCCTCACTAACTTAACCTCTGGCACATCATCACAATTACATGGGTCACAACCACACACAGGACATGCTATATACACCGCCATCAATACCTCCTATGCAAATGTGGACTGACACCACTCGTCTGTAACTGCCTATCTGCCTTCTGACTGATAATCCAATCCGGCAAAAATGCACTCTGCTTTATCTTTACACTGTTCAAACACCAGTATGCCAATGCCATCGCCATCGCACTATCACAATGACTTTCCACATCCTCTCCAAACCTCAATATACCCTTCTCGTCCACAGTGATACTTCGCAACTCTGTCATCGTTACATTGTCTATTATCCGTATCGCACCTGTCTGTATACCCTTCTTCAAGTTCTCAAACAACAATGGCTTACTTCTACTCGTCGTCAAAAAGTCCTTACCTGTATGCGCATCCTTCCAAAACCTATGGAACCCCTGGTGCACTAACTCTTGAATCGTCGCCAAACCATAGTTATTACTCTCCACCAACGTTAACGCATTGTTATACGTCACACTCATATCATAAATATAATCTGCCAACTGGACAGGACTAACCGTATTACTTCGATAAATACAAACAGGTTGCAACGTCATCCTAGATACACAAAACACGACTGCATAATCCCTACCAACACCACCACTAACATCTACTCCTATAGCATACGTATCATCCGGATTTGGCTCCTCAAACGTCACCCACTCCACAGGACTAACAGTCACAACATCCACATGCTCAAAGTCATCATACGTAAAATAGGTATTCCCACTGATACGATATGCCTCGTCTATCGTCATCGGGTACTCTCGTATAAACTTCTCCCATCCTAACTTACTTATCTTCTCACGTCGCCAACACAACTGACCCAACGTTAAACCATAGTCCTCTTGTAACCTCGTCTCCTCATCCGTTAAGGCTATCGGTATATCATCCATACTGTACTCTGCATGACTATACCAAGGAAAGAACAAGTAATTCCAATCTGCCTCCCCTATCTGATGTTTATGTATCTCCTTCCACAAGGCATCATTGTAGTAGTTGGCTGTACTCTCTATTACCAACTGTCCATCATTCAAGGCACTAATAGCAGTAGCCTTTAACTCTTCTGGATTCTCTGCAAACGCATATTCCGATATATGCAACATTGAACAAGTCTGACTACGTAGACCACCGGCTTGAGTTGCTGCAGCCGCTATAATACGACCGCCACCCTTAAAGGCTAGTTCTGTTGTATTGTCAACCTCTAACTCTCTTTTCAAGGTCTCTGGTAAGTACTGGTAAAACCTCTTGTGGATATGCAACAAGTGTTTACTACTCGCTATCTTATACGATAGTATTATTAGTGTTAGTGGTGTTGTTGCTGTATATGCTTTCCAAAACATGTAAGCGCATACAACCGTACTAGAACCTATCTGACGAGGTTTAAGCACTAAGGTATCACGACCCTCTTGTAAAGCATTGATGATGTCAATCTGCTCTGCATTGAGACGTAAAGGCACTACTCTACCATCCTTCGATACTATCTTTAGCCTACTGATGAACTCAAAAGGGTCTTGAAATACACGCGCTAACTGTTGTTTGATACTATCCATATCATCACCTCATAAGATAAGATACAACGATTGTACAGGCTATGCAATGCTTATACGGCTATCGTCCGGTCTTTTTTCCAACTTACACATTGTAACCCGTTTAGATGGTAGCCGGCTATATCACCTGTATTGGAATACAGGGGGATACAAAGACTAACACAACGTCACTAAATGCAATAAAAAAAGCCGCCTTGCTATTTTTTTATTGCATCCGTTCCTTTTGTGTTGTCTGTATTGTACCCCCTTCCTTCCCATACTGGCGATATAGCCTACAACCTACCAACTCACGGAGATAACATGAAAAAAGATTGGAAAAAAGGCCTAACTGAAAAGCAGATAAAACGCATCAATAGAGACAGTTACATAATGCTCGCTATCTATACATTCATTATGACTTCATACTGGATCTTCGCAGTTTACTGGCATTTATTACACTCCTAATCATTTCACCCGATAGTATCATTGTATACTATCGGGTTTTCTTTTGTCTCTAGTTACCACGGAATACCCCCAAACCTAGCCCGCCTAACGATAATGCTGTATTTGCAACATGAGGCGCTTGGGGGTTTGGATGCTGCGATTACAGCAAACGGACCCGATGCTGCAAACCTGGCAAAGGGCCCCGATGCTGCGATTGCGTCAAACAGTGTTCGGATGCTGCAAACTTGGCAAACAGTGTTCGGATGCTGAGATTGCAATATACCCACCGGCGCGATGCTGCAAAACCAGCAAGTGTTTCGGTGTTTCGGATGCTGCGCTTGCAACATAGGGGACCCGATGCTGACATTGCAACATGGAACCTGGCGCCATGCTGACATTGCAGCAAACCAAACCGATGCTGTAAATGCAACATGGTAGTGGTGGTGCTGTTGATGCAGCAATTGCTGTTATTGCGTCATTGCTGATATTGCGTCATTTTGCTGCTTTTGTGTCATTTGCTGCGCTTGCGTCACTTTGCTGTGATTGCAATAACCATGCTGATATTGCAGTATCGTCTAACTGTTTGTCGACTGGGTTTAACTTGTCTGTTACTTCTCTTTGGTGTAGTAAAGCGACAAATTTACTTAAATCACTACCTGAGAATGTTACGGATTTGCCATCCTGTTTAATCTCATCCTGTGCAAGTTGTATAAACGCCCAAAGCAAGCCGTTAATGCTTTGGTCCTTAATACATTTAGCAATTTGGTTATGAGGCTTCTTTAAATAGGTCCCTTGACGTGGCATCTTGTTTTGTCTCCTATATCGTTATTGTCTGTAATGGTTTCTATCTTGTACCCTATTCCGTAATCAATATACAACAAAAAACCCCTTGCAGGAATGCAAGAGGCTATTGTAACAGACTGGAGAGGCTAGCAGATGCAAGATTGAAACAAGAGAAATACAACTAGCCAAAAAGTAATATCTTTTATTTTCATGTCATACCCATCCACAACCGATAAAAGAAAGATATGTATACAGGTACAAACATACAGAATACAAGGAAGGCAAAGAGGATGCACTTGTCAATCATAGAATCTTTATTCATTGTACACCCTCCAATATAGAAAGAACTTGGTCAATGGATTGAATGAATGATTCAGATACTTTTCTTTTCTCCTTCATACCGTTGAACCCTCCTATTTGCTTGACACCCAATAAAACATATTTGGAATCATCAAAAGCGCGTAAATCGTGTGCATCTCCATCCACAAATACACCAGGGTATTGTTTAAGAAGTTTGTTTTTATCCTTGTACGTAACCACGATACTACAACGATCGAACCGGTTAACGGTCTTAAAGGCGCTTTTTTCACTCCATGAGTAAGTAAGATGATAGTATTCACTTGCTACCTTCCAACGGTTAGGAATTTTAGTGTAATCGTAGAAGTGACTTAGATTTTGAATATCCTTGCAAAGCGCTTGCATATCAATAACCTGATAAAATGGAAGGTCTGAAGTGCTATTCAATCGAATAGCTATATCCTCACCCAAATAGACATGACGTCCAGCGCACTCTAGAATAGACCGGACTATCTCAACCAAAAACAATTCAGTATGATGGTATAGAGCTACAGTGAATAAGTATTGTTTATTTTGTGATTCAGTAGTTGATAAATTACCCGTGTATGCAATACAACCTTCTTTACAAGCCCCTTCTCCGCGGCAAGTATTGAGACCGTTAACCATGGTAGCCGGTGCAAGGTATAGGCCGTAACTTTGCGTTTTCTTGTTCATCTTCTCAAATTTAGATGACACTGTAAAAATTGAACGCTTACGGCCTCCAGATGTGAACATGCAATCGTAAAATGAATAGAAAGGGACATTGCCACGCGTTGACATATAGCGACGGAATGCTTCGATATTTTGGGTTTTAATGTATTTGGTATAGATAGACATTTTTTGTTTCCTTAGTAGGTAGGTGAATCAATAGTCCTGGATGAACTATCTGAATCTATTCTATAGTGAAATAACTACAGTGTCAACAAAAAAGAATAGAAAAATCAAAAAAATATTCCGATGCTACCGATACAATATCCCCGAACAGTGTTAGGGCCCCGAACAGTGTTTGGGGGAGGGTGAGGTGGGGAGGGTCCACCAGGACTGACTGCGCCCAGGTGTGGTGGGGTCCTTCATTGGAGCGAGTTTCATTGGAGCGAGTTTGGTGATTGTGTTAGTGTTAGTGTCGGTGGTAGTGGTGTTGTTGGTATGTGATGAAAGTTTTTTTAATTTATTTTTCATCTTTTTGTTGACAGTGTGTACAGACTAGGCTATATATAGAACATGCACAACAGTTGCATAACCTACCAACCTACATATGGAGCCTATCATGGACCTTTTCAAACCCGACCAACTTGTTGCCTTAATCCAATACGAATCAATCCTTGCTATCGGTGAGTATTCAGAAATGAAACAACTCATCAATGAGAACGATGACATCTATGTTTCTGGACTGTACCGTGAAACCGATATGCAAGTCTCATTCAGTGATGCGCTTGACTGGGCAAGCAGTTGTGGATTCGCATACGACTACAAATTAGAACTGTGGTATTGTGAAAAAGAATACAACGTATCATCATATGACGAATATTTTTGCGACCACGAAGGTCAAGACCTTTTCACCCTAACCATCCTCTAACCTACCACAGGAGTAAACCATGAGTGTATTCAACACCATACTTAACGTAAAAGTATTCACCCCAGTAAACGGTGAATCAATGCCACTCTACTACAACATCGACAATGGCAATGGCTACTACTATTCACATGTAGACTATGCCGATGGCGAAACCTACAACTTCTGCCCAACGTGTGCAATGGATTGTATGAACCTCAAGGGCACATCGATGATGGAATGTCACGAAGTCTCAGACGATGCCAACCGTGTATTCTGTGACAACTGCCCCGACACCATTGAGACTGGAACTGACAACCGGTACTTCGTCAGAGATGGCGACTTCCAAATCCCATGTGATGGCTCTGGAGCGATTTACATGTGGGTGTGGACTAGCGACCCGATGTTCGATGATAATGCAGAACTTGTACGTACCAACTATGAGTACTAATCAACCTACCACCACCGGAGGGGCTAAGGCTCCTCCACAACCTATGGAGCCTATCATGGTAAAATTTACTAACCAAGACAATAAACCAATCTGGTTCAATGTATTGCGCATCGAATCAATCCGAGAAAAGAAAGAAGGATGTGTCATCGTGACCGTATCCAACCTTGGCGAACATGTCCTAGAATCAATGGATGAGGTCATCAAGATTATTGAGGACAAGATGTTGCAACTTGTTGGAGGTGTCAAATGATAAAACTGACACTACACAATAGATTGGGCACTATAGTAAACCCCAAGTATATTGTTTACGCAGTAGAAGATAAACTGGGTACACAAGTGCAAACAACGCACGGTACACTGGGTGTTGTAGAGGACTATGCTACTGTACTTAAACTTTGGCATGATTTTTGCACTAATATTACTAATATTAGTACTAATATTAGTACTAATATAGTAGACGAAAAAAATACTACTCATAACAACACCACCACTAATAGTTCTAATAGTAATAATAGTAATAATAGTAATGGTAGTGTTGGTGGTGGTGTAGGGGATGGTAAAATTCTTCTTCTGGGTGGTGTGCCAGTACCAGTAGACCCATCAGTGAAACCCAAACTGTATGACTACTGCAAGGCGAACCAACAACTGATTGAACTGCTCGAATACTGGATGAACCTATATGAAGAATACGGTGGAGAGTACAACATGGTGAGCGCAGTAGACCTTGGTACACTGTCACGTGTAGTCCGCACTGGAGAAGGCGACAAAGCACGGAGCGTTTTCGATTGGCTATTCACTAGTGACCACTACCGTGCCAAGTATCTACGTGACAAGGGGATGGTGAATCCAGCAGTGGTGGTGTCTAGCAAGAAGTTGAGCGACAACTACGCTCTTTCACAGGTGAAACCACTGCCACCAGTACCAAAGGCTGTTAAAACCAAATCTGGAGCGTCTTTGATTCCAACGTTCGACAAAGATGGTAATCTCATTGAAGGAGGTGAGTAATGGCTACCAGTAGAATGATTGACCTGTGCATGAACATGTTTGTAGCTACATGGTCTAAGAAACCCGAATGGAAAGACACACTATTTCCTGTCTGGGAGCACAGTCTGAAAACCGTAAAGGACAAACACCTGTACGATGCCACCATGCGTGTAGTCTCCAAGACATGGCAATACCCACCTGTCATCGGTGAACTGCTCAAAGAAATTGAAGTCGTCATCAAAGAACTCGGTGGTACTGGTATCACACTCAAAGAGTTCGAGTTCTGTGAACAGTGCATCCAACGTGAAGGTGTGGTAGAAGTCAGTGCCCACTTCCTAGTCCATGAGACTGGCAAGACCAAGGTTCACAACACCATCACACGTTGTACCTGTAATGGTGCCAGTCAGAAGTACACACAGATGAAGTCCTGTGAGGACCTGTACCAACGCATGCAACACGATGCGCGCATTACAGTGAAGGCATGGTACCAAACGTCTGGAGGGACACCGTACCTTCCAATGCAACAACGTGAACCGGTACAGTATGCCAAACTGCAAGCCTGGCTCCAAAGCCCCGAAGCGCAGCAAGCCGACAACCCATACATGAAGTTCGTACAGAATGCACAACGTGGACAGATTCATGTACCACCCGAACACAAACTTTCTCCTGTACGAAGTCACTATGAGGTTGACAATCGTACGACAACAGACTATACTTATGAGACAGACATCGACCCCGATGACTGCATTTATTAAACCTACCACCAACTCTGGAGCCTATCATGTCTAACTTCCTAGACAAATACCAATACATTATTGACCAAGTCAAACACCCAGCCACCAAAGCCACACTGGAAAAGTCCTTCGCAATACTAGCCGGTCTGAACGCTATTGAAAACCTAGATGCCATGCTCGATGAACTGACCAAGAGCCAACTGCCTTCCACTAACTGGGAAGAAAAGATTAACGCTGAGATTGCTACCTGGAACGAACGATTGGAAAAGGCTGGCTGGGTCTACTGTCCTCGTACCACACCACCAAACTTCAATGGTCTCTATGGCTGGATGCATCCATTCTATTCACAACGTGGTCACCACCATATCATGTACGTAGCCTACACCATCGAGGATGTATTCTACTATGACTGTACACTGTACAATCTAGAGGAAAGCAAACTCAAGTACTTCGAGCACAAGCACCTTGAGGAAGTCATGGCATGGATGGACGATACACTTGAGGTGCAACATGGAAAGTAACATCACCAACACTATCCTAGACCTAGTTGAACACTGGCGACTGAAAACACTGTTTGACGATGACCGAATCGAACGAACACTCAAAGAACTTAAGACCAACATGCTACCCGATGGTGGCATGGTTGGGCACACACCACGTTGGACCTGTGTTATTGACCAGAACGGATACACATGCAGTTGTCCAGACCATCAGTATCGTGACAGCAAATGCAAACATGTCGGTGCATTGGCAACCAAGATTAAACGTGACTGGGACAAAGAGTTCGGAGATTCTGATGAAAGGAAGTAAGTTTCACAAGAAGATTCGACGTGACATTATTTCCACAGGTATGAACCTAGCGCAACTTAGTCGTGCCTGTGGTTTTCCTCGGCACCGTTGTTCTGTGTACTGGAGAGGTGATCACTACCCGAAGTTCGAATACATTGTCTTGTTGTGCCAGTACATTCATGGCGACAACTGGCAACCACATCTGATTGAGTATGCCCAACTGCTACTGGAGGAACAATGAAACTCGGTAGTCTATTCAGTGGCATAGGAGGCTTAGAACTGGGACTGGAACGTGCCTTTGGTGGCAGTCTTGAAACCGTATGGCAAGTAGAGAAAGAACCGTTCTGTCGTCAAGTCCTGGAGCGACATTGGGCACATGCCAAACGATACGATGATGTACGCACAGTTGGCGCACACAACCTAGAACCAGTGGACATCCTGTGTGGAGGATTCCCATGTCAATCAATCAGTATAGCCGGAAAACAGGAGGGCTTATCAAATGAAGAAAAGTCGGGTCTTTGGTGGGAATTCCACCGTATTATCAACGAGTTACGACCCCAAGTGGTTGTGTTGGAGAATGTTGCAAACGTCCTTAGATTGGGCGGAACCGATGTTGTTGGATCGCTTGCCCAAATCGGGTATGACTGTGAATGGACGATTATATCGGCTCGACAATTCGGTGCGCCCCACATCAGAAAACGATGGTTTGCAATTGCCTACCCCAACGGTCAACGAAGCCAAGAACAACCCATCTGGAGCGAGTCAGTGGGCACGGCACGACAGTCTGAATGTGGAAGCAGCCAAACTTCATGGTCTCAACAAAACTACTGGCAAGGATTTCCAACTCAATCCCCAGTTTGTAGAAGAAATGATGGGGTTCCCAATCGGGTGGACAGACTTAGAGCACTCGGAAACGCAGTTGTCCCACAGTGTGCCTACTGGGTCGGACAACAAATAATTAACTCAAACCTACTGGAGGTAGCATGTTCCACGAAGAACTGAAAACAACCCTAGAACCTATCAACAAATGTGACCTAGCCCGAACCATCGGTGTGCACCGTGATACCGTTGCCAAGTGGATGACAGGCAAGCAAATCCCATCAGTGTCAAACCTTGTTCAACTATGCCAGTATATCTGGAGCGAACAATGGGAAGTTGCATATATTCGATGGTCTGTTATTATTGACCAACAACAACACTAAAACGTGTTATAGTACTACCACGTGCTCCTTGCATGGTAGGTTGGGAGAGGGGTGGTTCCCTCTCCCTTTTATTTTAGTGGTGGTGGTGGCGCAAAAAAGGCTAGGAAACCGAAGTCTCCTAGCCAATGATGAATGGATAGTGTTATGGTGTTCTATTCTTCGTCTACGTCCACCAACTCTTTGAGAACCTTGTAGAGCAACTGAATCAAGTCTGCTGCAAGTTCTTGACGTTCATCTTTAGTCAATCCACCACGAGAGTGCATGACTAGTTTCTTGACGAATAATACGAGTTCTGGTGTAAGTGCTAATAAATCGTTGTTCATAATGTCTCCTAAATGTACATGTATACCTTTACGTATACTGTATTACCTTCTACTCTTTTTGCCAACGCACTTCCACTTTTTTCTGGAGAGATTGTTGGGGGTATTCGGGTCGTTGCGTTTTTCTGCGGACAAACCTTTTTTGATTCCATAGGACCGTGCGCAGTAACTGTCCCCTTTCTTGGTGCCAGGTTGTATACGATCCGTTCCACTCGTAGACTTGCCAGCCTGTCCATACGACACCTTCTTTGTGCGACCAGTTTTCTTATTCTTAACCACTTTGACAAACCGTTTTCCACGTGCTGGTGTCCCTTTACTTGGCATTGCTTACCCTCACAAACTTGGCTTTTATTTCTTGTACAACACTAGCCACCATATCAACTTTCTGCTCAAGCAGTGACAATTGTTTGTCCATGTCGGTGACTTCCTTCACCAACTCTTTGCGCATGTTTTCTTCTTTGGTTTGCAGTTCTTTGATGACTACATCGTATCTTTGACGTAGTTCTTCTTCTTTCTGCTCTTGCTTTGCCTCACGTGTATCGGCACGTTTCTGAAGGTCTTTGTTTTGCATATAGAGGAACACACCGAAAGCGAAGTTGGCCCCACCACTCATAAACAGTTGCATGATATCTGGTTCCATAGTACCTCCTTAGATGTTTGCGCTTACTTTGTCAATCTTACTGAACTTGTATTTTAGATTAATCAATGTTGCATCACCAGCATTAAATGTTCTACCAGTGCCACGTGCCCCACAAACGAAGTATGTATACAGTTGCGCAGAAGTGTAGTTGGTCGTTAGCATGCCGGCAGCCACATCACTTTCATACAAGTCACTAACATTGACAGTAGTCAATCCTAATGTTCCATGCCCACCTACCAAAGCCAAGTTACCAAACCCAACTGTGTCAGTTGCACTAAGAGGAGACGTATTATTGAATCCCAAACCAGTATAGTAGACACCGAATGTATCAGCATCGGTATTGGCAAAGTTCCAACCATTGCCCACAACATTATGAGCGATGGTCCCTACTGCTGTAGACGTGGGGTCAGCACACACACCAAAAGCCCAATTGAAA
>Ga0208161_1001627_pt1 | contig 11898 bp, 5 predicted proteins | sample CB_VirMetaG_3_FD_184538 | JGI IMG/M metagenome (GOLD analysis project Ga0208161, IMG submission 184538) | Freshwater to marine saline gradient viral communities from Chesapeake Bay - CB_1508_1S Viral MetaG (SPAdes) (version 4) | ecosystem: Environmental > Aquatic > Marine > Coastal | place: USA... | reverse complement strand
TGAACCACTTGAACCTGAGGTACCACTTGTAGATGATAAGCCACTTGTGCCATCGTTACCACTTGAACCAACCGTACCTGTTGAGCCAGATGTACCTGAAGTACCTGATGTTCTGCTGGCACCTGATTGTCCATTACTACCTGAAGTACCACTTGATCCTGAGGTGCTACTTGCACCTGAAGTGCCATTATTACCTGATGAACCAACAGTACCTGTTGAACCACTAGTACCTGAAGTACGGCTTGCACCTGAAGTTCCATTATTACCTGAAGTACCTTGTGAACCACTTGAACCTGAGGTACCACTTGTAGATGATAAGCCACTTGTGCCATCGTTACCACTTGAACCAACCGTACCTGATGTACCACTTGATCCTGATGTACCACTTGATCCTGAGGTATTACTTGCACCTGAAGTGCCGGCTACACCTGAAGAACCTACAGTACCTGATGAGCCACTTGTTCCTGATGTAGTACTGCTGCCTGAAGTGCCATTGTTACCTGAAGTACCTTGTGAACCACTTGATCCTGAGGTACCTGAAGTGCGGCTTGCACCTGAAGTACCGTTATTACCACTTGAACCTACAGTACCTGTTGATCCTGATGAGCCACTAGTGCCTGCTAAACCTGAAGTACCGTCGTTACCACTTGTTCCTGATGAACCTGAGGTATTGCTTAATCCTGATTGACCGGCATTTCCTGAGGAACCTGTTGAACCCGTAGAACCAGAAGTACCACTTGTATTACTTGAACCTGAAGTACCGGCTACACCTGAGCTACCTACTGTACCTGAAGAGCCACTTGTTCCTGATGTTCTGCTTAATCCTGAAGTGCCATTTACACCTGAAGTACCTGATGAACCAGTTGATCCTGAAGATCCTGAAGTGCTACTTGTACCTGAGGTGCCATTATTACCACTTGAACCAACAGTACCTGTTGAACCACTAGTACCTGATGTTTGTGAAGCACCCGAAGTTCCAGCTACACCTGAAGAACCTACTGTGCCTGAAGAGCCACTTGTTCCTGATGTTTTACTTGCACCTGAGGTGCCATCAGCACCTGAAGTACCTGTTGATCCTGATGAACCACTAGTACCTGCTAAGCCTGAGGTGCCATCGTTACCTGAAGTACCTGATGAACCTGATGTATTACTTAAGCCACTTTGACCTGCATTTCCTGAGGAACCTGTAGTACCTGTAGAACCTGATGAGCCTGAAGTAGCGCTAGCACCTGAAGTACCGTTATTACCTGATGAACCAACAGTACCTGTTGATCCTGAAGTACCTGAGGTAGCACTATCACCTGAAGTTCCATTATTACCTGAGGTGCCATTTGAACCAGTTGAACCACTTGTACCAGATGTTTGTGATGAACCACTTGTTCCTGCTGCACCTGAACTACCTACTGTACCGGTTGAACCTGAAGTACCTGAAGTATTACTAACTCCAGAAGTACCTGCATTTCCTGAAGTACCTGCTGAGCCTGTAGAACCTGAGGTACCTGAAGTACTGCTTATACCTGATGTACCATTATTACCTGAAGTACCTTGTGAACCACTTGACCCTGAAGAGCCTGCTAAACCTGAAGTACCATCATTACCACTTGTACCTGATGATCCTGAAGTATTACTTAAACCTGATTGACCCGCATTTCCACTGGAGCCAGTTGAACCTGTAGAACCTGCAGTGCCTGATGTTGCACTATTGCCTGATGTACCAGCATTACCTGTTGAACCATTGGAACCAGTTGAACCTGAAGTACCTGAAGTAGCACTTAATGCACTTGCACCTGCGTTTCCTGCAGTACCATTCGAACCGGTAGAACCAGATGAACCTGAAGTTGCACTAGCACCACTTGTTCCAGCATTACCGCTTGAACCTACAGTACCTGTTGAACCAGAAGTACCACTTGTAACACTTGAACCTGAAGTTCCTGCTACACCTGAGGTACCGTTTGAACCTGCGCTACCACTTGTACCACTTGTATTACTTGCACCTGAAGTACCAGCTACGCCGCTTGTACCAATTGTACCTGAACTACCGCTAGAACCGCTAGTAGCACTTAATGCACTTGCACCTGCGTTTCCTGCTGTACCATTTGAACCAGTTGAACCACTTGTACCGCTTGTGTTTGAAGCTCCACTAGTTCCAGCATCACCGCTTGAACCTACTGAACCTGTTGAGCCAGAAGTGCCTGAAGTACCAGCTAAACCTGAGGTGCCATCGTTACCTGAAGTACCTGATGAACCACTTGTATTTGAAAGGCCACTTTGGCCTGCATTTCCTGAAGAACCTGTAGTACCTGTAGAACCTGAAGTACCTGAAGTATTACTAGCTCCAGAAGTACCTGCATCTCCTGTAGTACCATTTGAACCTGATGAACCACTAGTACCACTTGTATTACTTGAACCTGAAGTACCGGCTACACCTGAAGAACCTACTGTACCGGTTGAACCCGAAGTGCCACTTGTACCAGCTTCACCTGAAGTCCCATTATTACCTGAAGTACCTGATGAACCTGAAGTACCTGCTAAACCTGAGGTGCCATCATCACCTGAGGTGCCTGATGAACCACTTGTATTTGAAAGACCACTTTGGCCTGCATTTCCTGAAGAACCAGTTGATCCGGTTGTGCCTGAAGTACCTGATGTGTTACTACCTCCGGACTCACCTGCATTTCCTGATGAGCCTGTTGAACCACTTGTTCCCGAGGTGCCGGCTAAACCACTTGTACCATCATTACCACTTGTACCTGATGAACCTGAAGTGTTACTTAATCCACTAGCTCCTGCATTACCACTTGAACCAGTTGAACCTGAAGTACCACTTGAACCAGCATCTCCTGAGGTGCCATCGTTACCTGAAGAACCTGAGGTACCACTTGTAGCTGATAAGCCTGAAGTACCGTCATTACCACTTGTACCAGATGATCCTGAAGTATTACTTAAACCTGATTGACCTGCATTACCACTTGAACCTGATGAACCTGAGGTACCTGAGGTACCTGAGGTGTTGCTTTCTCCACTTGAACCTGCTGAACCTGAGGAGCCTGATAAACCTGAGGTTCCGTCATTACCTGAAGTACCTGATGAACCTGATGTATTGCTTAATCCTGATTGACCAGCATTTCCTGAAGAACCTGTTGAACCTGTAGTACCGGATGTACCACTTGAACCTGCATCTCCTGAGGTGCCATCGTTTCCTGAAGAACCTGAGGAACCACTAGTACCTGCTAAACCTGAGGTGCCATCGTCCCCTGAAGAACCTGATGAACCTGAGGTATTGCTTAATCCTGATTGGCCGGCATTACCACTTGATCCTGTAGATCCTGAAGAGCCTGATGTACCTGAGGTGTTGCTTTCTCCACTTGAACCTGCTGAACCTGAGGAGCCTGCTAAGCCTGAGGTTCCGTCATTACCTGAAGTACCTGATGAACCACTTGTATTACTTAAACCTGATTGGCCTGCGTTACCAGAGGAACCTGATGAACCTGATGAACCTGAGGTACCTGAGGTGTTGCTTTCTCCACTTGAACCTGCTGAACCCGAGGAGCCTGCTAAGCCTGAGGTTCCGTCATTACCACTTGTACCAGATGATCCTGAAGTGTTACTTAATCCACTAGCTCCTGCGTTACCAGTTGAACCTGATGAACCTGATGAACCTGAGGTACCTGAGGTGTTGCTTTCTCCACTTGAACCTGCTGAACCTGAGGAGCCTGCTAAACCTGAAGTACCATCATTACCTGAAGTACCTGAAGAACCTGAAGTGTTACTTAATCCACTAGCTCCTGCATTACCAGTTGAACCAGTTGAACCTGATGAACCTGAGGTACCTGAGGTGTTGCTTTCTCCACTTGAACCTGCTGAACCTGAAGAACCAGCCAAACCTGAAGTACCGTCGTTACCACTTGTTCCTGATGAACCTGAAGTATTGCTTAATCCTGATTGGCCAGCATTACCACTTGAACCCGTTGAACCCGAAGTACCACTTGTACCTGCTTCTCCTGAAGTACCATCAACACCTGAGGTACCAGAAGAACCGGATGAACCAGAAGTACCGGAAGTATTGCTTTCTCCACTTGTACCTGCATTTCCATCTTCACCTGAAGAACCACTTGAACCACTTGTTCCTGAGGTGTTGCTTTCTCCACTACTACCTGCTTCTCCTGAAGTACCTGATGAACCACTTGAGCCTGAGCTACCATTTCCTGCAGAAGAAGTACCACTTGATCCAGCTTCACCACTAGTACCTGAAGAACCTGAGGAACCTGAAGAACCAGAGCTACCTGCTGTTCCTGATTCTCCTGCAGTTCCTGAAGACCCTGAAAAACCTGAAGTACCTGATGTAACATTTACATATCCTAATTCTCCAGTAAATGTATCATAAGTTACAATAGTAGGAATATCTTGAAGTGGTAAGGGAACAATTGTAAAATCACCACCATCTAAATCTATATTAACACTTCCTGTTACAGATAAACTTCCTGTAATTTGAGCTGAACCTGTGAAAGGAAATCCTACTCCTGATCCTCCAATTCCTTCATCTGCTAGTGTAGGACCAACATATTGGTAAGCAGATAACACAACTGTGTCTCCTGTTGTAGGAGCGTCAGAATTATTAATAAATTGAAGGACACCTGTTTTATAGTCAAATTGGAATTTTTCATCACCAACTGGAGTTGGACTACCATTTATTGTAACAGTAACATTATAGCCAGGAGTACCACTACCTGGAGGAGTGTTATCTTCTGTGCTTTTAAAGGTTAAAGCAGGAAGAGAATACTTTGGGGAAATAAAGTTAGTTTGTTGTCCGTCCTGTATAATTTGAGGAGTAACTGCTATTGTGGGATCGTGACCTGATTTTGAGATAAAGAAGTATACTTCTGTTTTACTTCCATTAACAACACTTGAAGGAGTTAATTGAAATTGATAATAATACTTTACAATATCAACACTTCCGGATTGTATTGTTAATTCATTTTGGCCACTACCTGAATATGGTAAATCCCCAGATGCTGAGGGGACATAATCTTGTCTAATGTAAATGTCACCAGTGTTAATGTCAAGAGTTCTTGTAAACGCTTCTTGGGCATCAGTACTCTGCTCCATAGTATATCTCTTACTCTGGAGTAACCTGTTTGACTTTTTGATTTTATCTAGTGCCATTCTTTATCTTTATCTTTCTATATCTTTAATTTTATTCAACAGTAATATTAATATCACTTATTGGGGTAGGATCACCTTTGTATCTAATTATAACTATAAAATCTTGTTTTGTAGAATCCAAAATCATTCCATTTCCATTTAAAAGAGGAAATTCATAACTAGTGCTTGCTCCACTTCCTCTTACAGTACCTGTTTTACAAGCATATAAATCAATAGAATCACTAAATGGATTTTTAAAATTATCATTTGCTATATTTACTTCTAAAGCATCTCCTACTACAGTTGCAAGATCAAAAATTCTTGGATTTGTATATGCTTGGGCTCCTGAACCTGAGAATAAGACTGCTACTGATATTCCATCTGATGTACTGCTCCATGAGTTTAAAGCTGCTCCAAAGCTAGCAGTTACATTACTAGCTCCTGTACTTAAATTTCTTTTAAACGATCTAGCATAATATTGGTAAGTATTTGCACTAGGTACAGATGGGAGCCAATACCCATAATCTCCCCCAGGAGTTACTAAATAACCTGGTTTTACTTGTAAATCTAAAGTTGACAATAAACTTATATCATAAGTAGATGTTGTAAATTTATCACCACTTGTATATGATCCTGTTAATAAGTTATCTGTTATTTTAATTCTATAACTTTCACCACTAAATTCTTCTGAAAATGTTGTAGTTCCTGTTAAAGACCCACCATCATATCCTTGTGCTCTACCATAAATAGCCATACTACCACTATTAGGTTCTTGATCAAACAAAGCAGCATTATAAAATTCTGTAGCTGAGGTAGTATCAGTTGTTGATGAATTTTTCCAATTTCGGCCAGTAGTTCTAAATGTTACATCATAATTAATGTTATGTTGTGATGAAGATAATAAAGTTACATTATTATAATTAGCATCTAAAGTAAAACTAAAAGATGAACTTAAAAATGCTACATCATCTATAGAAGGAATATCATTTGTTGACCTTCTACTTGAAGGACCTGTTCCTGCAGGGAACACACCAGCACTAGCATTACTTGTTTGTACACCGTTACTGTTTACTGTAACTGATGTAGGGGTAATTGTTGTACTACCTATTGTCTCCCACTGATTTGTTGGGTTTGATGTTTCTATAGGGGTAGTTGAATACCCATAACAGGGATCAAAACTTTTAGATACTGAAGTGTCATAATCAAATGTGTAAGTAGATGCTGATATATAAGGAGCACCACTTAATGATCTAGAAGCTGCTGTAAAAGATGTTCTTGTTAAGGTTTTACTAATGGTTACAGTAGGATCATTTTGAGTAATGTTTACAACCCCTAAAGTACCTAATGAAGGCATATAATACCCTGAAGTATTTCCTGCGTTGTATTGGTAACTAAAAGTTGATTGGGATCCTGTTTTTAACCCTACATTAACATCATGAATTTTATAATATCCAATTGATGAAGTTGTAGCACCTGTCGTACCATCCCCATCAGTATTACTCCATTTTCTACCCGTATAACCCGCGGGTGAATTTAAGAATTTTCCATCTTGATAGGAATCATCGATTTGAGGATCATTTGTAGGTATAATGCCTAGATATAAACCATTAGCATCTCCATTCAAATCTTCAGTGTTGATAATATAAGTTGATAAAGAATTAGTTGTAAAAGTACTTGTTTGATCTGGATCTGTATCTGAAGAGTTATCACTAAAAGACTGAGTAAGGAATATACTCATACTGTATGGTGTAACAGTAGTAGGATTTTCTAATTCTCCCATTCCAAATGCTTGAGAACCAATTGAAGAACTAAAAATAGTAGAACCCCCTGCTACTGAATCGGCATTGAATGTAAGTGAAGAATATTGGGTGTATATAGTATTTGGGATATTAACTCCATAATCTGAGGTACCAAAAGGGTGTGTACCTACATCATGAACATCTCCTGAACCTGTTTCACTGCTTAATAAAAATCCTTTTAAAATTAAATAATTTTGAACATTTCTATAAGATCCAGTTTTAGTAAAATCAATAGAATTAGAGGATGTCCATAAAGTTGATAATCTTGCATTTCTATAAGTAGTACTTCCTCCTAAAACACCAGTCATGTAACTAGATTTTGAAGTAGTTGCTCCCCCAGAATAATCAATATTAGTACTAGCCCAAGTTCGAGTATTAGGTGAAGCATCAGGAGTAGATGCACTTAATACTCCTGCTATAAATCTTAAAATTTCAGCTGTGTCTGTATTGTGATCAAATCTATTAAAATAAGATCCTTCTAAATTAGTTTTCCATGCTTTGGAAGTAGGAACACCAACGTTGTCTGTATAATGCCATACAGATTCGCTTACTGAAAAAGCATACTTAGCTACACCCCCTCCTGTACCATCATTAGGGGCTGTTGGATTAACACCTACTAACGGTGATTCCATAATGGTACTTCCTGTTACTTGTAACGAAGAAGTAACATAGTAAATTTCAGGATCTGATCCTAATTGTTGGAAAATCCCGGTACCACTTCCTCCTCCTCCAGAAATTGTAATGTCAACTTGGTTTGATCCAGCTTGTGTTATATTTGCAACCCCACTTCCTAAGAAGTTCATAGTTTGAACACCTGTATCAACTGTTACACTCCCGCTTTGAACTGTAATTCCTGTAAATCCTGGGACATTGGTTAAGTCAATACTGTGGGTTGTACTGCTACTAGGGAAATAAAATTTAAGATCAGTTCCGTCCAGAGAACTAGAGTAGTAGAGGGACTGAAAATTGCCGTCTACTTCTGCAAATGTTAGTTCGGAACCTTTGTTCTGTCTTAATATAATACCCATTTAATTTTATTTATAAATATTAAAAAAACCAATATTATTATTCATCTCCTAAAAAATTAGTAAAATCATTTCGGGAATGAATACTAGTTCTTGATGGAGGAGTTGCGTTTAATTCTTGAATATTTTGAACTGTTTCATTTGTAAATACAATTTGAGCAGGGGTATTGGATTTTTTAACAGAGTTTAATTGTTTTTGAATTGTATCTGGGACAAGATAACCGTATAATTTTAAACTAAAAGTAGCTTTTACTGATCTTTCCCCTTGAGATTGTATTTCTACAGGAGTAGCAAAATTATCTATTCTAGCTCTAAATTGATAACGTTCTGGGTTACCCCAATATGAATCTGAGGCGTAGTTAATAGCTTCTACTATTTTATTTAATTGTTCAACATAGTAAGTAGCTATTATAAAGTCATATGTTATATTAACATAATCAGGAACTACAACTGCATAATTTACTTTTAAAGGTTTAGTATTATTTAATATAGCAAAATTATCATAAGCATTTTTTTGACTATATTGTTTTTGAAAAATACTTACATTTTGGGGATTATTTGCATCTAGTTTATTTGCTATATTTCTAACTTTTTCTATGCTATTGCGTTTAAAAGTAATTATAGGTAACATAATTTTACCTTTTTTATCTCTATAGTACCCGTCTTTTTGTACTTGTTTCCATCTTTCAGGGGATCCATAAATAAAAGGAACTTGTTGTACTACACCATTTTGCATTACAGTAGGTCTAATTACATTTTCCATGTAATGCATTATAGCTTCGTCAATATCTTTAATCCCTAAAGTAAAGGGTTTAGTAGTATCATCTCTAAATGATACTTGGGTTGCTCTATTAGGAACATTAGCATAATTAGGGTTTCCAGTATCAGAAAACCCAGGTGAGCCCGGAGGGGGGTTGTAAGGCTCAATTTGAGAATTAATAATTTCTCTTTGAGTTTTTGGAGTAGGTGTTTTTCCTCTATTAGCCATTGTACATTGAATTATTATTACCAGTATATAACCTTTCTTGTGTTATACCTACTTTATCAGCAGGTACATAATGGGCTTGACAAATAATTGAAATAGAAGAGCCAAAATTTTCTAATCCAGGGTTTTGTATTTGTGGAGAATTTGGATAATCTGGGTTTTTACCCATAAAGTATTGGTTAGCAATTACATTATCTACTTCATAATATCCTTCGTTATATAAAATAATATCCCCTACTTCAGGTACTAAATCAGCACCATACTGATAATTAGTTGGTGCAAAATCTAAGTTAAAATCCTCCATTTTATTTAAAAGATCATCTCTTAAAAATTTGAAAGTAGCACTCCACATAAAGTCAGTTCCTAAATCACTTTCTGGGTAGTTTTGGTCTGCTCTTTCAATAATACAATTTAATAAGACAGGACCCATATAGTATTTTTCCTCAGCAGCTTCACCATATAAATTTACTTTAGTTTCTTCTAACTTAAACTTATAAAATGAACACTGTTGGGTGATAATGTCAGCCATTAACTCCCTACTTAAGTGTCTAAATAGACTTATATCTCTTTCTCCTCCAAATAATGCCATGTTATCCTATGTAAATGGGTCTTGGGACGTTGTTTAATTCTTCTTGTACAAATTTACTTTCAGCTGATCTTCTTTCTAGTAATTTTTCTCTAGATAATTCACCTAAATAAGCTCTTAATCTATCAATTAATCTTTCTTTTTCTCCAGTAGCAGCCGTAATTAAATCATTTGCATTTAATGTTACATTATCCCCTGGAATAGGAACTACTTGGTATTTACCTCTAACATAACCTAGCATTTCTTTACATAAAGCTAAAGCATATTCAAAAATCCAGCTTCTACCTACAGAATTAATTTTATCATAATCTGGGTTATGATAAGGAACATCATATATATTTGTAATTGTACTACTTCCTCCTACTATAAAAGATGCAGATGATCTTTCTGAGTTAAGAATGTATTCAAAATATAATTTTGGAACAGAGCCATCTGGAACAGGGAAAATTCTTAAATGGTTGTTATGCATCTCAAAAGAGTAATTAGCTCTTCTAATCATGTCATTAAATTCAATAGTTTGAATTACTTGTAAATCATAACTAATAGGCATTAGTAAAAAATCTACACCTGCAGGAGAGTAACCATCCCAACCAAAAGTATCCATTAAATTCATAGTACCCATTCCAGTACCAATGTAAGGATCAAAATATCTTAATAATGCAGGAGGTGCTTCAAAAAACACTCTCATTATTTCAATATCATTATTTTTATAATGGGGTATATTTTGTTGAGCCCATTCTTCTAAATTATAATCCTGAACTGATGCTGTTAAAGCTACTTCTCCTTTATGCCAATCTACATTACCCCCTGTTCCTGCTTCAACACCATATTGTTCTGATATTTGGATGATTCTTCCTAAATTAGGTACTACAATAGTTTCTTCAGCATTAAAAGTCCCTTCAGCTCCTTCTAAAGTTAAATAATTGTCTCTAATTTTAAACCCATACAACTCATTAGCATAAATGGTTACTGCTTCTTCTAAAGCAGCATAAAAATTAATATTTTGTAACTCAATGTCTACAATAGGATATCCTAACCTTCTAGCAGCAAAAGTTGCAAACTTATCAGCATCTACCTGAAATTCAGGGTTATTATCGTAAAAGCCAAATGGAGTATCTCCTGGTTGGAAGGAACTCGATCCGGGCCAAATTGGTATATTTGCCATAGTTTTTTATTTATCCGTTTACTACTACATATTCAACATCGATTGCATTGCTTACAGCATAAACCGCAATATTTTCTATATCTTGTCCAAAGCTTGCACTAAACGTACTTCCTGAGACGTTTGGGCTAGAAAACATTAAAGATGAAGTTGGAAGACATTCCATACTCCAATATGAAGGACCATCACCATTATCTGAGGAAGTAAAACTTACTGCCAACGAAGAAGTTAAATCAAGATTAGATATTCTTACATATTTTATGCTACTAGATGGAAAAGTTCCGGCACCTGGGTCTATTCCATTAACATTAATTAAATCAATAGAAGTTGTAAGGGGCACAGTAACTATTCTTCGGTCTACATTAGTAATATTATCTAAAGTAAAGTAAGTTTCGTTTAAAGTTTTTATACCTTTAACAATATGCTCTTCTTTAATTTTTATTTGAAATTTAGATGGATTTAATATTGATGCCATAATTACTATTTTTGTTATAAATATATAAAAAAAGAGGTTTAATTGATAAACCCCTTTTAAGTTAAGTAATTATTTGCTAGATTTCCCGCTAGTTCCTGAGGAGCCTTTAATCATACCTCTACTTTCAGCTTCTTCATAAATTTCTATAATTTCATCTACAATAGGATCTCTATGATTTTGTACTAAAGTAATACCTATCATATTTTTAACTTTAAACGATGCTGAGTATAAAAATCTAAATCCAGAATCTCTTCTGTTTTTAAGATCTACTTGATGGTCGTCACCACAAATAATCATTTTACTTCTTAAACCAATACGGGTAGCAATCATTTCCATTTGTTCGTGTGTAACGTTTTGTGCTTCATCTACAATAATACACGAATCTAAGAATGTCCTACCTCTCATAAATGCTAAAGGAACAATTTCAATCTTACCATCTGAAATAAGTTTTTCAATTTTTTCCTTATCGTACAAAGTGTACATATTTTGGTAAATTGGTTGAATCCAGGGATCCATTTTTTCTCTTAAATCACCTGGCAGGAAACCAATTTCTTCTTTTGATACCGTTGGACGAGTAATAATAATTTTCTCGTAATGTCTTCTCAACAAGCCATCTAATGCAATTTGACAAGCTAATAATGTTTTTCCAGAACCTGCTTTACCCGCTAATAGGGTTAATGTATTATTTAATATTTTTTCTTTTGCTTCTTTTTGTTCTTCGTTT
>Ga0208161_1001624_pt1 | contig 11908 bp, 16 predicted proteins | sample CB_VirMetaG_3_FD_184538 | JGI IMG/M metagenome (GOLD analysis project Ga0208161, IMG submission 184538) | Freshwater to marine saline gradient viral communities from Chesapeake Bay - CB_1508_1S Viral MetaG (SPAdes) (version 4) | ecosystem: Environmental > Aquatic > Marine > Coastal | place: USA... | reverse complement strand
ATAAGAAGGGTTGGGATCAAGAGGCTATTGATGATGCTATCGAGAACTTCTCAACATATCGTAAAGAGAACTACGTTACACAGAAGGCTCATAAAGACGAGAAGATGGGTAATGCAAAGTTTATCCGAGTGGTAGAGTTCAGTGCGGAGATGCCGGAGAGTTACTTAACGGATAAAGATGAGGACAAGGATATTGTTCCGCAGATGTGGGTGGTAGTAATGCCAGAGGCTAGTAAAGGTGAGATGAAAGGTGAGGGAGTTGTATTGTTCAGTGAGAGATTGAGTAATGAGGAGTATAGGGAGAAGTTGTATAAGGAGTTGCATTATGACAAAGAGCGTGGACGTTGGTTAGGATATGGAGTTGTGGAAGATTTGTTTGAGATGCAAGCGTTAAAGAACTCACAGATTAACTTTGAGATTAAGGCTATGGAGTTGGCCAATTTGATCTTATTGGCTACTAACGACAAGAACTTCGCAAAGAATGTGCTAACAGATTTAAGTAGTGGAGATGTTGTTCAGGTGGAGGGAGCGTTAACACGAATCCCTACGGATGTAAGAGCAATGAATGTCAATCAAGCAGTGGCTAGTCAGATAAGTGATTTGGCTAATGAATTGGCTAATAGCTATGAGGCAACTACTGGTGAGACAATGCCATCAGGAACACCATTTAGACTTGGGTTGTTATTAAATCGTAATGCTAACAAGTTATTTGATTTCATCCGGCAGAACTATGGATTGTTTATTGAAGAGATTGTTAGTGATTGGGTGTTACCGGACTTAATGAAACGATTGACCAAAGAGCATTTATTACAGATTACAGACAAGGATGAGTTTAAATATTTGGCTAAAGAGGTGGCAAAGAAACAAGCATGGGATTACATTAAGGAGGCAGTAATGGAGACAGGAGAGTTTCCTAGTGCTGATGAGGCTAGACAGTTGGAAGAGTTATTGATGGCTCGTGCTGTTGAGACAAATGGTTTAGCGGTAAACGTGCCTAAGGATTTCTACAAGGATGTACAAGTTAAGGTTGTGGTAACTGATGAGGGATTAGATAAGGCAGAGAGATTGACTACATTGACTACTATTTTACAGATATTGGGTGCAAGTCCTGAATTGATCGGAAGTCCAGTGTTAGCAGAGATTCTTGATTTAAGTGGGTTAAGTGAGGTGGATGTGGCTAAGATGCAAGAACAGCCAGTACAGACCCCTTCAGGAGCGTCTCAGCCAGGAGCACAGAGTGCGCAGCAGTTACAGCCAAAACCAAAGACAGAGGCACAGATAATTAACGAGGGATAATATGGACAACAAGAAGTTAGAACAATTAGCTCGGAGTGATTATTTCGATATGATGAAAGAGTTGATTGAGGAAGAGATTGGAAAGATGAGAGAGGCAGGGTTTGAGAGTGTTGTGGTGGAAGAGGTTGCATTGGAGGCGTTGAGTAGGGAGAAGGCGGTGAGAGTGTTAAGGGGTATTATTAGTTTGATAGAACGTTTTGTTGATGAGCCAAAGGAGGGGGCAAAGCGTTCGTTTAGATAGATTTAGATAGATTAAATAAATTGAGAACAAACTCATAAAAAGTAATTAAGGAAAAAACCTTACAAATTATATGACAGAAGAAAATCAGGAGAATGTAACTCCTAATGAAACAAATGCAGCAGACAAAACTGTAGAAAATGATGTGAACTTTTCGGAAGAAGAGTTAGAGTTTATGGACGAGGAGACTTCTAAAAAGCTTAAAACCGCCATTGAACAAAAGAAACATTGGCGAGACAAGTTTGAGAAACAAGCGCAAGAGTTAGAAAAGTTGCGTACAACTCAACCTGTAAAGGAAGAGAAAAAAGAAGTTACTACGCCCGCTGGTGAGCCAGACAAGTTTACGTTGTTAGAGTTAAAGGTTGAGCATCCAGATTTAAAAATGGACTTAATCAAAAAGGCTGTAGCATACGCTAAGGTTGAGGGAAGTTCGCCAGAAGAAGTTATTAAATCATCATATTTTAAGGCTATGGTGAGTGAGGAGGCGCGAAAAGATAGAGTTGAGGGGGCTACAACTGAATCATCAAGTAGATCTGGATCAGGCTCAATTAGTTTTGAGAAGATTGCAGCTGATGAGACGGGAGAATCTTACCGAAAATTAGACTCAGAAAAACGGGCAGAGTTCCGTGAGTATTTGAAAAGTAACGATTCCAGTGGTGGACTTAAGTTTATGAAGCGTTAACACGCTTATTATGGCCTAGAGGGAAACTTTTATGGCTAATAGTTTAACCGCTCTTAACAAGGAAGTGTGGTCTGATGAAATGCAATTGGTGCGAGAAAAAATGACAGTTGCAATGGAATTGGCAAACATGGAATTGAGAGCAAAATTAAGTGACGGCGACAAGGCACATAAACCTTATCGTTCAAACTTATATGCAGTTAATTATACGAAGGCAACTTCATTAACTGCACAAGATGTATCAGCAACTGACGAATACTTAGATGTTGATCAAATCAAAGCAGTACCGATTTATTTGGATGACATTGATGCAATCCAAAACAGTTATGCATCACGTTCAGCGTTTGCGCGTGATATGCAAGAAGATTTATCTCGTCAAATGGACGCTAAGTTCTTGGCTGAGGTTGCTAACGCTACAAGTGATGTTGATGACGGTGATGTAGGTGGTTCAAGTGGATCTCCGATTACTGTATCAGTATCAAACGTAAGTCAAGTTTTCACATCTGCTTCACGAAAATTGAACCAGTTGAATGTTAAACAAGATGGTCGTTTCGCTGTTATTACTCCTGGTATGTTGGAACAAATCCAATTATATCTTGCTGGTAAAGACACAGCTTTCGGTGATCAAGTTGGTGCTAATGGTAAAGTTGGAACACGATTTGGTTTTGATATTTTCGTTTCAAATAACTTGAAATATCATGCTAAATGGACTCCTGCTAACAACCCATCAGATGCAGATACAATCACTATTAACGGAGTAACATTTGAGTTCAAGACAACTCCTGCTACTGCTGGACAAGTTGATATTGGTGGTTCTACAGCAGCTACTTTGGACAATTTAGTTGCAGCATTAGAAAATGCTAACGGATATGCTCCAGGAGCAGGTTTGGCTTCTACATATTTTGAAGTTAGTCAAGCTGATCGTGCTAAATTAGAAGGAATGGATGCTACTGACGGAACTACAAATGTAGAAATTGATATTACTGGTGGTGGTGAAATCGCAGTTAGCGGTTCAGAAACAGCTGACGTGTGGTCAGAAGAAACAGTATATTGTATGTTCGGGCGAAAGGGTGCTATTGACATGGTTGTTCAAGCAGCTCCTTCAATCAAAGTACAAGATGCTGAGTTGAAGTTAGGTGTATATTTGATCGCTTACGATTTATATGGAATTAAAACATTCTCTGACGGTGCTGACGCATTGGTAGAGGTTAATGTTGTTCCTGTTGTCTAGTTGATATAGGGGAGAGTGCTTAATTGTACTCTCCTCCTTTAAGTAAATAACGTATTGAGACCTTGGGGTAAGGGCTAAATGCCTCTCAATACAAGGAGAATTATTATGAGCATTCCAAAAGGAAAAGCGTTTAACCGACCTGTAAATGCACAGTATGTTGGTTTGAACGGAGAAGTGATTAGTGTTGGAGGAACAGACGTAAGAGTTTTGTTAATTGACGAAGACACTAATGTATTGATGTGTAGTGGTACAACCGCTCCTAGTTCAAAAGCTGGGTATGCTAAAGCATGTATCTTTATTAAAACAGATGCCGGTGCTGGAACAGAAGGGTTATACCGAAACACAGGGACAACTACAAGTTGTTCATTTGAGGCGTTGGACACAATCACTGCTGGTGAAATTGCTTTAGCAACAGGTAGCGTATTGGTTGGAACTGCTGGTGTTGCTGCTGCATTAGATGCAAGCACAGACACAGCTATCTTGATTGGCAATGGTACTACTATTGCTGCTCACGTTTTGAATACTGATGTAACAATGTCAAACACTGGTGCTGTTACAATCGCAGCTGGTGTGGTTACAGCTGGTAAATTGGCTTCAACATTAGATTTATCTGGTAAAACGGTGACTGCTGGTGAGTTGCTTACTAAATCAAACACTGGTATTCCTGGAACAAACGTTACTGCTGTTGAGTATGGTGAAGGGCGAAACCACACAACTGTATTGACTATTTCAGGATTGGAGTACACGATTGCTGGTGCAGCTGATGAAGCTATCGGTAAATTGATTTATACATTCCCTGCCGGAGTACACACGCACGAAGTATCTTATATGAGTGTTGCATTACAAGGTGGTGGAACAATTGACGCTGATACTCCTGAGGTTGGTATTGGGTCAGTTATTGCAAGTGGTGCGGTTGCAACGTTAGGTGCTGTTGGTGCTACTTCAGAGGACTATATCGTTGGAACTGCTGCTGCTGATTGTAGTGGTACAGCAACAGTTGTTGGGCCAGTTGGTGCTACAGCTGGAGTTTTGACAGGAATTTCTTTGAATAAGGCTGCTGACGTGAAAGCAGTTCACTTGAACATTGCTGATGGATGGGCTGGTGCTGACACAGCAACAGCTAGTGGAACAGTTGTTTTAAAATGGACTACAATTGCTTAATGGTTTTTTGAGGGGTTTCCTAAAAACCTCTCTCCCCTTATGGGGGTTACTAAATTATTGTAAAAACTAATATGTATATTTATAAATTAGCAAATGCTGCTGCAAGTAAGATTACAGTTACAGCAACAGCAACAACCTTATTCGATTTGCTTGATACGGCAGCGGGTACGGCCAACGGGCTTCCGGGCTACTTGAATGCAGTGGATTTGGTCGTAGAGGATGGTGATGTACGAATGTTACTTGATGGTAATACGCCAACAGGAACAAATGGTATATTGTTATCTTCTGGGGTTATGTATTCTTTCAGAGGCATTCCTTTGACACAGATGAGATTAGTTCGTGTTACTGGTGATGTTTCAGTTAGTGTACAGGTAGGTAAATCAGAGGCAGGAGAAGGGTCAAGTGCCGCAGCTTTTGATGTTACATTAGAAGCAGGAACAGTGACTATTGGTGGGGTTGATATTACAGAGATCGCTGGAACAGCAGTGAATGTAAATGGTGGCAACAGAGATGCCGGAACAATGACAGTTACATTGGCTGATGACGATCCAGCGACTGTTAGCTTGGGATTATTAGATAACGTTGTATTCGCAGATGAAGACGCTTATACGTTCGGTACGAGTGGTGTAGGGGCGTTCGGAGGTGTTTATAGCGCAGCTGGTGATAACGTAGCAGACGGACAGATTGGTGCGTTGGCAATGAGCATTGCAAGACACTTGCTTGTTCAATCAGATTCTTATGACAGTGGGACAACTGCTGACAAGGGTTATGAGGTGAGTCCAATTAGTACGCATCATGTTGAAGAAAAGACTACGATTACTAATGCAACAAGTGCGGTTGCTCAATATGTATATCTTGACATGGATGGATACAGAGATTTTGGTATTCAGTTCATTAAGACTGGTGGCGTTGATACAGTAACCTTTACAGTTGAAGCAACATTACAAGACGATGGAACGGCTGCTGCATCTTGTTTTTACGAGGACGTTACCTCTGATTGGTTTGGAGTGGCAAACTGGACTACTGGTGACTATATTATGAGTCAAGGTGGTGTTGTTGCTAAGTATGTTAGATTAAAGGTTTTAACCGCTGGCGGTAATAACGATGCAGACTTTACAATACTCACTAAGAAACTTTACTAAATTATATGGCTAATAGAATGGGTAAGGACTATGTCCCTACAGCTGACAGTGCTAATAATGTCGTGATGAGCGATGTTATTGGTAACAAGTCAGACACAACAAGTGGTGATTCATTGGTTGCGCAAGCAAAGACATTGGCTGCACGTTCAGTGCCAACAATTACATCTGGTACATTTAGTTACTTGGATGCAGGCGGACAGCAGACAGTGGACACACTAACAATTACAAAGGCAACAGAGCTTTTCATCATGTTTGATTTAAGCAACATGACACAGGACGGAGACATCTTTATTTTGTCAAAGGTTGATGGAACCAACTTGAGAGGTATTGCTAATTTGCAGGTTAATTCTTTTCAAGACGGAGCAAGCACTGGTCCGATATATGTAAACACTGACGTTGCGATTGCTTATGCTGAATCAGGTGGTGATGAGGGTGCGGCGAGAGATTTACCTTATAGAATCATTCAGATAACAAGAGAGGCTTAATAAATTAGGGGGGGGAAACTCCCCCCTTAAATAAAATAAATATGGCAAAAGATTATAACAAGCTTTGTCCTAAGTTAAGCAAGCATATTGCTAAGGAGGTGGTTGATGCAGACTTAACTAAGGCAGAGAAAACAGCAGAGGCTATCCCTAATTTAACAAAAGCAAAAGTTGAGGCTGCTTATGAATTATTAAAGGTGGACCCTCAACACATTAAGATTGCGGTTGAAGTTGGGTTGACGGTAGAGCAAGTAAAAGAATTACACGCAGAGATATTGGCTTATGTAAATTACATAGAAGAAGAACTAACTAACTAAATATATGGCAATTGATTATTCGTCAGTATGCCCCACTATAAGTCAGTACATTGCAATTGAAACGATTACAGCTGATACTGATCCGACAGAGAGTGTGGCGGAAGAGCCAACAACTTTAACACAGAGTTTGATTGAACAGGTATATGCGATGCTCATTGACGACCCACAGCACTTGAAGATATCAATGGAGACAGGAGTAACATACGCTCAGGTAAAGGCGATGCATGACGAGATTTTAGCCTTTAAAAATTACACAGAATAATATGTTAACTTATCCGAAAATAAATCCGCCCGAGGGAGTGGTGTTTCGTGAGCAGTTTATCAATGACACCTTTGTCACAGACAACGGTGGTACTTTGGTTGGAGCACCAACGGTTAGTAATGGTGTTACTTTGAATGGGACTAACCAGAATGTAACTTATTCTCAGACAGTTAAGAGCGTGAAAAGCGTTAGTATTGTTTTGAAGGCAACAACTACATCGGAGGATATTATTGATTTTGATGGAGGAACACACACCATTGAAGTAAGTGGTGGTACGATTACCGCTACTGGATTCGCAGCTCCAACTATCTATGTTAATGGGGTAGTTTCAAGCACGCTTACAACTGATAAGAGTGTTATTACTGTTACAACAGCTACGGCGTTTGATGCAACTGCACTGGATATTGGACACGAAACTACATACTTTGATGGAACTATTTATGAGGTTGATTTAAGAGATAGAGTTTTAACAGCATCAGAAGTAGAAGATAAATTCTTACAACAAACATTCAAAGAACCAACACCAGAAAACTCAGAGATTTGGCTTTCATTAAGAAGTCATTATTTTGATTCAGGGGTTAGCAAGGAGGTAACTACTAACTTGGGTAATATAAATTCTGACCAGGTGAGATGGGGTGATGGTTCAACAACAACGACATACCCGGCATTATTGGATAATGGTGGTATTTATTGTACTGGAGGAGCAAACCCAGACTTTATTCAAGGTCCAAGTACTCTAAGCACGGTTGAGGGAGAGAGTTATACGTTCTCTGCGTTAGTTCGGGTTATAGGAACAGCTGGAAATGATTATTTGTTTAGTTTCAAAAATGCGAGCAGTCAAGGTTTTGCTGGATTTTTGAATGGTGATACCTTCACCTTGTTTGCTGATTCTGGCGGTGCTGGAAACTTAGTTAGCTCAACTGGATTTGGAGAGGGAGCTGGATTATATCACATTGCTTGTGTTGTGCGCTTTAACGGAAGTGGCTCATCAACAACTAATTATGATTACCTGTTGTATAAGAATGGAGAGCTAGTGGCCTCTACATTGAATCAAGATACGTTCACTGCAAGCACTGGAGACGTTAGATTTAAAATTGGAGTAAACGAATCGAGCAGTAATGGATGGGCAGGAAACATTTTCTCACCAGTGTTTACTAGACAGGCTCTAACACCTACCCAGATTAAATGGTTAAAAGAATATAGCTATAGAAACTTAAATATATGAGCAAAATAAAAGACAAATATAAACCAGACATTGAGTTCGACTTTAGAAGAGGGACTTATTCTGAGCTATCAACTGGTTATCCGTCAACTAGCAATACGACCGGTGCTTATTGGACAAATACGAACAAGGGTCGTGCTATAAAGGTTGCTTCGCTGAACTTTATTAATATTGGTAATGTTGGTGACTTTGATGCGAATGCTGGAGATGGAATCACAATGGCTATTCGGTTTAGAACAACTGCAACGACCACACAGGTTTTTACTAGTAAGTCAGAGGGGGCAGCTAATTATACTGGTTGGAACTTCTATATGGATGCTAATGGCAGACCGACATTTAGAATCTATGATGCAGGTTTGGCCAGTGGTATTAATGTATACATTTCGGAGATTGTTAATGATGGCAAGTGGCACACACTTATAATGACCTACGATGGAACAGATGCAAATGGAGTTACTATGTATTTGGATGGAGAAAAGGGAACGCACACAGTTGTTAATAATGTAGCCTTTGGTGGAAGCACGCTTAACGCTCAAGACTGGAACTTGTTTGAAGCTAGTTATGGGTCACTACACTTTGACGGAGAGGCACAGCAATTACTCCAGTTCCCAGTTGACGTAGTTTTAACTGGGTCGGAGTGTTCACAGCTATACACTGAACTAGAACAGGAAGCACATTATGACGCAGTGGATACTAAGACATTAAGCAATCCAGCAAGGACTTTAATCGCTGACGGTGATATGGAAGAATCTGGAACGACTGATTGGACTGCCGTGAATAACGCTACCCTAACGAAGCAAACAACTACTCCGCATGGAGGAGCTAGATGTTTAAGGGTTGAAAAGAATGGAACTAATTTTCCGTACGCCAAACAGGGCACGGCAGTTATAGGAAAAACATATAGGGTTACTGGATGGGCTAGAACAGACGGAACTGTTGGGGTTGCCAGACTGTTTGTTTCCGACCTAAACAAGCCAATATCAGTTGCAACAACGGCTAATTGGACATACTTCGACCAGACTGTTACAGCCACAGCAAGTACGGTTTTGATTGCCTTAATGGCACTTACTTCTGGTGCAGATGGTGAGTATTGCGAGTTTGATGATGTTAAGGTTCAAGAAGTACCTAACGCTGATGATGTTTATATTGCAGACGGTAAAGGTTGGAACGAGAGTGTAGCTAATGTAACAAGTGGATTCTTAGAGAACACAGGTTGGGAACGACAGTCTGGAACATTTGCGATAGATGATACTGGCACTAGTTTCAATAAAGAGATTACGTGTGTTGGGACAGGAACAGTTGCCAAACCATGCCAACAGGTATCTGGAACGTGGGAGTTTGATTACACTAAACAAGATGGGTCAGCGGTTACACTATATTTTATTGCAGACAGCAAAGATACAAGTGTTCTGAATGGGTACGGTATTCCACTGACAACCACAGAAAGGGTACAACAAAAAGAATACTTGAACGGAGCAGGTAGCACGCCTTGGCAGACTGCTGAAGACACTTTCCCTGTTGGAGTATCTGTTGGTGTAAAGATAACCAGAACAGCCGCAGGGTTAGTGAGGGTTTATTTGGACGATGTTGAGGTAACGACAGCAGGTGGTGGAAGTGGAAGTTATCCTAACACTGATTTGACTTATACAACGTCCAGCTTCTTTGTGGCTACTATGGGCAATGGAGACATAATCAAGAACTTCCGATTCTTACCTTATATCGAATAATTGTTGATAAGTTATTTGATTGCAAGTAAAGAAAGTGATATAATATAATTAAATAGAGAGCTATGTCTAATGGAACAACAGATTATAAGCTGGGAGAGATAACAGCTGAATTAAAGGATATGAATAGACGATTTTCAAAGAACGACACAGACCACAAGGAGATGTTTGATAGCATTTCTGATTTGAATGCTTGGCGCTGGAAGGTTGTGGGAGCTTCAGCCATTGTGGGGTCTATCGTTACGTTTATTGGGTCGCTTTTTGTCAAAGTGTTTATTTAAAATATAGGAGGAAAAAATGGAAAGAGGATTCGTATTTTGGTGTAACTGGTGTCATGGGTTGAGAGATCATTACTTGCTGGCTGGGCATCGCAACATAAAGCGCAACCGCTTGAAGAAGACAACGTCTATCTCAGAGTGGTTTGAGTGCTGTAGCTGCGGTGTCCATAGCTATCAGGAGTCAATGGAGGTCAAAGATGAAGAATGAGTTTCCGTGCATTAACTGCTGGGGGTACACAGATCATCGTGTAACAGTCATCAACAAAGAGGACGAGTGTCCTATCACCAACAAAGTCAAATACTGGAAGAAGCTGACGTGCCGCAAATGTGGTTGTGTTAGTTGGCTGACAGTAAAAGACAATGAAATTCATAACCATAGGAGGATATGATGAAAAGAGGAACATACAAACGCACGGTGATAGCTGGAGACTTTCACGTCTCTGCGCATGACCCGCATGCGTTCAAGTTGTTTATCAAGTTCTTGAGGTGGTACAAACCAAAGACCCTTATTATCAACGGTGACTTTCTGGACTGCTACACGATTAGCCGGTTCGACAAGTCGCCGATGAACAGGGAGACGCTGCAAGAGGAAATCAACGCGGGCAAAGCATTGCTCTTGAAGATTGCCGCTGCGACTCCTGGATGCAAAAGGATTTATGTCTTTGGCAACCACGAGAACCGTCTTGAAAAGTACATGATGCGTAACGCCCGCGAGCTTTACGGAATCTTCACTCTTCAGGACTTGTTGGATGTCAACGGACAGTACGAGTTCATTAACAGCACGCTGGACGATAACTACTATCAACTTGGCGAGCTGTACGTTGGTCACTGGAACAGGGTGAGTAAACACTCGGCCTACACGGTAAAGAACATCATGGCTGACCGACAGGTTAGCATCGTACAGTCGCACACTCACCGAGCTGGAATGTATATGCAGACCGGACTTGGTGGGTTCATTGAGGGCTGGGAGATTGGTTGCATGTGTGACCGCAAGCCGGAGTATTGTGTCCGCCCGAATTGGCAGCAAGGATTCCTTGTTATCGATCCGGTATTTGGTGGTAGGAACTTTCAGGCAACCTTTACGAAGATATTCCACAAACACGGAATGTGTTTCTGCGGGTACGCCGGGAAGACTTTCGCCATCAAAGAGGTAGATGATGAAGTGTAAACCACGGAGGCAGGAGAGATTCCCGTGTACTGGATGTGGGCTTGTGTGTGTGTGTTCTGTTCTCAGGTGCGAGATGCTTGAACTGGGCGAATGCTGGGTAGTAGCTAAATGCCAGGTTTGCGGAGAGGCAAGTATGCACATGATTATGGGACACATACGAACTTGCAAAACTCTTGAAAAAAGAAAAAGGAGGATGAAATGAAAGCGAGGTTTTGCAACAGGTGTCAGACTGATTCGCAGATGTTGTTCTTCACTTGTAAAAGAGTGAACGCCAAGACCTGCGTGGTTTACATGAACTGCGTAACGTGTGAAGCAACTCACAAATACGTTATGAAACGTGTCAGGTTGTGTCCTGATTGTCCTCTCGGCCAGGTAAAGGCTCTTGAGGCAAAAAGGAGGTGCAAATGATAGACGTAGGAACAGTAGTGAAACTTCATTGTGACGTATGCGACAAGGAGCGACCTTTCGTTGTAATGCTTAGGCCTTACATGCGGGGGTATCAGCTCCTGACAATGGCAATGTGTTGCCACTGCGACATGCTTGAGCGAGTTGAGCTAGTCGAAATAGAGGTAACGCATTGAATGCTGACGTTGAACAGAGGGGTTTGACAACGTCACGCCCCTCCATTATTAAAGTAAGTTATTAAAATATGACAAAAAAAGCGTTGTTAAGAAGGGTTAAAGCGCTAGAGGAAGAGCTTGGATTGGTT
>Ga0208161_1001622_pt1 | contig 11924 bp, 19 predicted proteins | sample CB_VirMetaG_3_FD_184538 | JGI IMG/M metagenome (GOLD analysis project Ga0208161, IMG submission 184538) | Freshwater to marine saline gradient viral communities from Chesapeake Bay - CB_1508_1S Viral MetaG (SPAdes) (version 4) | ecosystem: Environmental > Aquatic > Marine > Coastal | place: USA... | reverse complement strand
ACTATACAGATGATACCGAAAAAATGGTATTCGTCACAACAGAAGAAAAGATGAACGGTATTAAGTTTAATTGATTGGAGATAAGAATGAATATTCTTGAAACACAGTGGAAGCAGAGAGCCTTTGATAGCAAGTGGGAGAAGCTTGCTAAAGTCATGGACTACGATAACAAGTATGTCTATAAGTCCGAGTCGGGTGGCAATCTGACTTACATTCCCACAAAGTGGGTCACTGTTGGTGTGTTTGATTATGTTGGGGAGCTTGAATGAACATTAAGATTGTGAAGTTGATAAATGGTGAAGAAATCATCGCTAAGGTTCTTCCATCTTCAGGTTTGATTGTGAAGATTGAGAATCCTGTTCGTATTGTTGTCATGCCAAACAAGCTTGATCCAAAGACGCCAAATGTTGGACTTGCACCATGGGCAGAATTCAGTGATGAGAAGGTCTTTGAACTTGACAAATCACATGTATTGTGTATAATGACACCTGTAAAAGAGTTTGTCAATCAGTACAATTCCATCTTTAGTGGATTAGTACTACCTAACTCTGGATTATTGAAGTGATATAGGAGTATACCATTGGATTTTTACACTAATGTTCAAGTGTATGGTTCCAGAATTCTTTACAGGGGTGTAGAAAACGGTAGGAAAGTAAGACGCAAGATCGATTACTTTCCTACTTTTTTTGTTCCTGCAAAAGATAAGACTGACTGGACTACCATTCACGGTGATTATGTATCGGAACTAAAGCCAGGCAACATTCGTGATGCGCGAGACTTCATCAAGCAATACGAAGATGTTGATGGCTTCAAAATCTATGGCAACAACAAGTATGAATATGCTTTCATCGGAGATACATTCGCTGATGATGTTGAGTGGGATCTGTCTCAAATCAACATTACCAACATTGATATTGAGGTAGGCTCAGAGAATGGTTTCCCTGAGCCTGCAACTGCATCTGAACCTATCACTGCAATCACGTTCAAGAACAAGAATAAGTTTGTGGTGTTAGGTTGTGGTGCATTTGATAATCGTCGTGAAGATGTTTGGTATATCAAGTGTCGTGATGAAGCCGATTTGCTAAATAAGTTTCTTGATGAGTGGACATTCGATTATCCAGATATCATCACTGGTTGGAATGTCAAGTTCTTCGATATTCCCTATCTCGTCAATCGTATAACGAAGATCCTTGGTGAAGTAGATGCAAAACGTCTTTCACCGTGGCTTAATCTTGATGAGCGCCGTGTAGTCATCATGGGTCGTGAACAGATTGCATTCGTGCCATCTGGTATCTCGGTGCTTGACTACATTGAACTCTATAAGAAGTTTGCTCCTGGTGGTCAGTCGCAAGAGTCATACAAGCTTGATGCTATCTGTAATGTAGAACTAGGTGAACGAAAGCTTTCGTATGATGAGTATGGTTCACTCCACACTCTCTACAAGACGAACTATCAGAAGTTCATTGAGTATAACATTCGTGACGTGGAACTTGTTGACAAGCTTGAAGACAAGCTGAAGCTGATTGAACTTGCGCTAACTCTGGCCTATGATTCCAAGTCTAACTACGATGATGTGTTCACACAGGTGCGTATGTGGGATAACATCATATATAATTATCTGAAGAAGAAGAGCATGGTCGTGCCGCCAATCACTCGGCACTCCAAAGATGCAGCGTATGTTGGCGCGTTTGTGAAAGATCCATTGATTGGTATTCACAATTGGGTCGCAAGCTTTGACTTGAACTCACTGTATCCACATTTGATTATGCAGTACAATATCAGCCCTGATACATTGATTGAGCCTGCGAACTATGACGGAGCGATGAGAGAGTTTATCTCACGAAATAATGTGACGATTGACTCACTGCTCAATCAAGAAGTCAATACAAGTGTTCTACATGCTGCTAATGTGACATTGACACCGAACGGCCAGTTCTTCACAAAAGAAAAGCACGGGTTCTTGCCCGAAATTATGGAGACAATGTACAATGACCGCAGCGCATATAAAAAGAAGGCTATTGAAGCTAAGAAAGAACTTGAAAAAGAAACCGACTCCACAAAACGCTATGATATTGAGAAACGCATTGCAAGGTATAATAATCTACAACTTGCGAAGAAGGTCTCTCTGAACTCAGCTTACGGTGCCCTCGGCAATGAGTTCTTTCGTTTCTTTGATGTGAGACAGGCTTCTGCTATCACAACGGCAGGTCAATTGTCTATTCGCTGGATTGAGAATAAGCTAAATGATTATATGAACAAGCTACTCAAAACGGAGAATGAAGACTATGTTATTGCATCGGATACGGATAGCATCTATCTCTCTCTTGATAAACTGGTCAGCAAGACTATTGTTGAACAGAACCCAGATGCTAGTACAAAGCAAATCATCAAGTTCATGGATAAGGTCTGTGAAGATCGCATTCAACCGTTTATTGACAAGGCTTATGCTGAACTTGCTGATTATGTTAATGCCTACGAACAAAAAATGCAAATGAAGCGTGAGGCTCTTGCTGACAAGGGTATCTGGACAGCAAAGAAGCGTTACATTCTGAATGTCTATAATAACGAAGGCGTTGAGTATGCAAAGCCGAAGGTAAAGGTTATGGGGCTTGAGATGATCAAGTCTTCAACTCCAGCCTTCTGCCGTAAGATCATGTGGGAAGCAATTGATGTTGTTTTGAATGGCAACGAAGAGACTTTGATTTCCATGATTGACAAGTGGAAAGAAGATTTCAAGAAGCAGCCGATTGCTGAGATTGCATTCCCTCGCGGTGTGAATGGTCTTGAGAAGTTTGCCGATGCTAAGGCCATCTTTGGTAAGGGTTGCCCTATTCATGTTCGTGGTTCATTGCTGTACAATGACTTGATCAAGCGTAAGAAGCTGGACAAGACTTATCCAATGATCATGGAAGGTGAGAAGATTAAGTTCATCTTCCTGAAAGAACCTAACACAATTCAGTCTAATGTTATCTCTTTCCCTAACTTGGTGCCGAAAGAACTTGACATTGAGAAGTATGTAGACTATGATACACAGTTTGAAAAGTCATTTCTGGATCCGTTGCGTATCGTATTAGATAGCATCAACTGGAAGACTGAACAGGTATCAAGCTTGGAGGATTTCTTTGGATGATGTTTCTAGATAACAAATACACAAAATGGTACTACAAAATTATTGAGTATCGAAAGTTAAATGTGTATGATGGATACACTGAACGCCATCATATCATACCTAGATGTATGAATGGAAATGATGATCTTGATAATCTGGTTGATCTAAGTGCTAGAGAACATTTTGTGTGTCATCTTCTATTAAGAAAAATGACAACAGGAAACAACAAACGCAAAATGACAATAGCTTTAGGCGCGATGATGATGCAATCTCAACATGAGAGATATGTTTGTAGTTCTTACATGTATGAAAAATACCGATCTATTTTTGCAGTTGAGCAATCAGAGTTGATGAAAGATAACTGGAACAATCTATCTTTCAAAGAAGAAAGAATTGCAAAATATAGAGAATTGTGGAATGATGTATCATACAGAAAAAAACGAACAGACAGAATGAAAGAGTTATGGAATAATCCACAACTAAAGAAGAAGAGGATTGAAGGATTTAAAAAATCTCTTGCCGATCCTATAAAGAACGAAAAACTTCATAACAGATTAAGAAAACAGAATAGAAAGCTATGGAATGATCCTAACTATCGTGAATTGCGGTCTATAAAACAAAAAGAATGGGCAAACAATACAAGAGTGTGCGAAGTGTGTTTGAATGAAGTAAAAAACGGCATCTATAGTATGAAACACGGTAAACACTGCAAGTTAAAAAACAAATCATCATTGGAAAATTTCTTTTCATGAGTCTAGAACAGTTTACACGACTAGCAGGATCAGGTAACCCCAATCGGGAAAAGGATGACTTCTATGCCACTCCGGATTGGGCCATTGATGCACTACTAGATCGTGAAGAGTTTTTCGGAGAGATTTGGGAACCCGCATGTGGTGATGGCGCAATCTGTAAAAGATTGAAACATTACGGATATGAAAACATCTATGCCACTGATCTTGTAGATAGAGGATATGGCGATGATCATTTCGACTTCATGAATTCCCATAGACAAACACACAATATCATTACCAATCCTCCATTCAAGATTGGAACCAAGTTCACTTTACATGCTCTTAATCTAGTCAATGATAAGGTAGTCATGTTCAACAAACTATCTTTCTTAGAAGGCAAAGAAAGAAGAGATAGACTTTACAGCTTAAACATGTTAGAATGTTGCTACGTGTTTGGAGAACGAGTCGGATTTAATGGTGGTGGAGGTATGTTGGCCTTCGCATGGTTCGTCTTCAACAAAAACTATAATGGCAAACCAAGATTGGAGTGGATATGACAGACTATGAAGACTTTGATGAAATCATGGAACAGATTGCAGCGGAACGTAAGCAGCCTTATGTTCAATCAATGAAGCGTCCGTGGGGTGAATGGCATGTGCTTGATGTAGATCGCGGCTACAAGGTCAAGCGTCTTGAAATTCTACCTGATCAGGCCATTTCACTCCAGTATCACAATCATAGAAGTGAATACTGGACGATAGTACAGGGTGAAGGTAAGGTTATCGTTGACGGTAACATCTTCACTATTCGTAAGGGCGAATCGTTTCATGTGCCAAAGATGGCATTACACAAGATTACGAATACTCACTTAAATGAAACTTTGATTGCTATTGAAGTTCAGATGGGTGATATATGCAGCGAAGACGATATCGTTCGCTGCTAAATACCTCGTCACGGAGAATCGTGACATTCACATAGACATAAAGGAGAATCTATATGTCAAATCTATTTAACTCCCTACTAAAGGAGATTGATAATGAATATGCTGGAATTGCTGACGAAGGAGTGGAAGCTGGGGATGTCACCGGCTTTATTGGTACTGGTAGTTTCAGCCTTAATGCTCTTCTTAGCGGTTCTATTTACGGCGGTCTGCCTGCTAACAAAGTCACTGCCCTTGCAGGTGAGCCTTCTACAGGTAAGACCTTTTACGCAATCAACATTGTCCGACAGTTCCTCAGAGACAACGCCGATGGTTTTGTCTTCTACTTTGAATCAGAATCCGCAATATCTAAGCAGATGCTTACTGATAGAGGTATTGACACCAAGAGAGTTGCAGTCGTGCCAGTCGCAACTATCCAAGAGTTTAGAACCCAAGCAGTAAAGATTCTCGACAAGTATATTGAAGACAAGGCCAACAAAGAACGTCCTCCAATGTTGTTTGTTCTTGATTCACTTGGCAACCTCTCAACAGACAAAGAAATGGCCGACATTGCTGACGGCAAAGACACACGCGACATGACACGCGCACAGCTTGTCCGTGGTGCATTCCGTGTTCTTACATTGAAGCTTGGTAAGGCTAAGGTACCTCTCATTGTAACAAATCACGTTTACGATGTAGTTGGTTCTTATGTCCCTACCAAGAAGATGGGTGGTGGTTCTGGTCTTGAATATGCTGCATCTACAATTCTATTTCTGTCTAAGAAGAAGGACAAGGACAAGGATGGCAGTGTGTCTGGTGCTATCATTACTGCAAATCTAAAGAAGGCTCGACTGACGATTGAGAATAAGAAAGTTGAAACACTCCTTGACTATGCTGATGGACTTGATCCTTACTATGGTCTGATTGATCTTGCTGAAAAGTTTGGAATCATCAAGAAGGTATCAACGCGATATGAATTTCCTGATGGAATCAAAGCGTTTGAATCTGTCATTCAACTGAATCCTGAGAAGTATTTTACACAGGACATTCTCAATCAAATTGATAAAAAGTGTAAGGAAGAATTTCTTTACGGCAAGTCAAATGTCACTGATGTGGAGGACGCGGCATGATTTTAGGTGTAGATTATCAGTTCAGTAATGTTTACAATACAGACACTTCTGCAATTGAACTATTGACAGAAGCATACAAAGGTGTTATATTTCGTTTCACGAATGTTGGTGTTCGTGAGAATGATGACGGAACAGCAACTCTTAGGTTCTCATATGAGATCCTTTCTCCTGGCAAGTTTAAGGAAGAGAAGCTTAGAGATGATCAATACTTTGAACAACATCTTGGACTGATCCTTAATACCTTAATTCTAGACATTGCGGAGTTAGAGAGTGCAGATAGAGAAAGTTATACTGAAGAATCTGTTGATGAAAGAGTCATACACGAGGAAAACTCTACCGTTTCTGAAAAGTGAATACTTCACGAATGAGGTTGAACGTAACATCTTCAACGAAATTCGTGACTTCACTATCAAGTATAACAGTCTACCAACCGCAGATGCATTGAAGATTGAGGTTGATTCGCTTCGTAATCTTACAGCGGATCAAGCAAGAGATGCTGCCAAGCTTATTGATGATTTACAAAACGACAATGTAGATACCAATATTGATTGGCTCATTGATAGCACTGAAAAGTTCTGTCAAGAAAAAGCAATCTACAATGCAATCATGCAGTCCATTGATATCATGAACAACAAAGGTGGCGCTCTCACAAAGGGCGCCATTCCTGATCTTCTGACACAAGCACTTGCTATCTCATTTGATCCTAATGTTGGTCACGATTATCTTGAAGATTTTGAAGAACGCTATGAGTATTACCATCGCGTAGAACACAAGATTCCTTTTGATCTTGATTTCTTCAACAAGATTACCAAGAATGGTTTCAGCAAGAAGACACTCAATATCTTTCTTGCTGGTACTGGTGTTGGTAAATCACTGACGATGTGTCATATCGCTGCTGCTGCACTTGCTCAAGGCAAGAATGTATTGTATATCACTCTTGAATTGGCCGAAGAAGAGGTTGCAAAGCGTATTGATGCAAATCTGATGAACATCACCATTGATGATCTTCTACAGTTGCCGCAAGACTTGTATATGAAGAAAGCTTCTGTTCTCAAGAATAAGTCTCAAGGCAAACTGATTGTGAAAGAGTATCCAACTGCTTCTGCTTCAACATTACATTTCAAAGCCCTGTTGAATGAACTCAATCTGAAGAAATCGTTTCAGCCAGATATCATCTTTGTTGACTATCTCAACATCTGTGCTTCTGCACGAATTAAACCCGGCGGTAATGTGAACAGCTATACATACATCAAGGCTATTGCAGAAGAATTGCGCGGTCTTGCTGTTGAGTTTGAAGTTCCATTGGTATCTGCAACTCAGACAAACAGAACAGGCTTCACAAGTACCGATGTTGGTCTTGAAGATACATCCGAATCGTTTGGTCTACCTGCAACTGCTGACTTCATGGCTGCTCTAATCTCTACTGAACAGCTTCAAGAGTTGAACCAGATCATGGTAAAGCAGTTGAAGAATCGCTATGCTGATCCAGCAACAAACAAGAGATTTGTCGTTGGAATTGACAGAGCAAAAATGAAGCTGTATGATGTAGAGCAATCTGCACAGGTAGATATTGTAGATAGTGGTCAAAAACAAGGAGCAGATGACAAGATGGTAAACCGAATGACAAACAAGTTCAAAGGATTAAAGGTGTAAAATGGAAAACTATACCGTAAGTCCCGTAATGACAGATGACAATGATTTTGTTTGGTGTGTGATTGAAGAACCGACTGATCAAATCATCATGATCTTTGAATTTGAGGAAGATGCATCCGACTACTGCGCTTTTCTAAATGACGGTGGTGCCTTTGACGGTTTCACTCCGACATTTATTCTAAACGAGGTTGTAGCTCCAATTGAACTGGATTACAACCAGAAGTTCGAAGCTATCTTCCAGTAGCAGATAACAGTCCGAGCGACATGCTCATATTGACGCAATAGGAAGCGGCTGGAAAGCGTTCCGGAAGTCGGTTGGTACGGATCTATCAACCCCAGAACCCTCGCTCCAGCCGCTTCCTACCTCATTCCAAACGATCCCAATAAAATCAATGACTTAGCCTATGCGTCTGGTGCATATCAGCTATGCGGAGATAACCCTTGAAAATCGGGGTTGCCGATCCCATATCTAGTATGTAACAAGAGAAGAGGTATTCCATGCGAGTGTTCGCGCTGTTCGGCTGTATGACTTATGAGGGCGATGATTTGCTCGGCGTATACTCCACCCTTGAAGCGGCCCGCGCTGCTCGGGACTCGTATCGGTTGCAAGAACAACTGGAAGATGATGGCTACTTCTGCGAGTATGACGAGTTTCGTATTCGCGCTCTGGATGTAGACGCTGCGGCTCAGGCTGTGCCGTTCTTCACCTCGCTCTGATATGCGTTCCGCGCATATCAGATATGCGTTTGCTGCTCTTGATAATCTGATCGACAGACACTATCTTATGAGTATGACAAAGGAGAATAACATGACATATCGTTGGGGTGAATACATTCTTGTCATTACTGATAATGAAAGTGGTAAGGTCGTCTATACTAAGCGGTATGAGAATATGTCTGGTACTGCTATGATGGATGAACAGAAGTTCTTTCGTCGGGACTACCCGATGCCCAAGTATCGTATTGAATGGTAAGGAGAATAAACATGTCTAGGCACTATGCAAACGAATATCAGATTCAGCTTCAAGCTGAGGCTCTGATGGACGCTCTGGATCACAAGTATATCAACACCGCAATGACGGAAATGGAATACGACATGCGTGTGGATGCAATCAACAAGTGGGAAAAGGCTCGGCTTCAGGAGTTGAAGCAGTATGCTTAGGTTTCTGCTCGGTATGACTTTGGGTGCATCGGCCACGACTGGTCTTGGTGTGTCTCTTGTTCTCGGCGCAATCGGTCTCGGCTTCATGGCTTGGGGCTTCTATGCAATGTATATGAATGGTGAACTCAGTGAATATTGATATCTATGGTAAGTCAAAGCATATGTGCAAGGCGGAACTTAAGTTTGCTACCGCATTCTTTGCACGATATCTCATGGGTGAGAAGCTTGCGCGGAATCTTGATATTGAGATTCGGCTAGAGGGGCAGGGTAGCGCAGAGGGTCATTGTAATCCTCTTGACGGCGAACGGCGCCCGCGGTCTTTTGAGATTGGTATCAGACCTGGAATGCAGCGGTACAAGATGCTTCAGTGCCTCGCGCATGAGATGGTGCATGTTAAGCAGTACGCTAAGGGCGAGTTGTCCAATGAGTTGATTACTGCAAAGTGGCAGGGTAAGGTCTATAAGCTTACCAACTCGTTCGAGGACTATCTGAACTGGCCTTGGGAGATTGAAGCTTATGGTCGTGATCGGTCGCTGTATCTGTTCTACCAGATCATGATCAAGTCAGAAAAGATCAAGTTCAAGAACGGAAAGATGTATATGAACGGTAAGCTTTTCAAGCTTGACAAGGCTAAGAATACCAAGTAAGATATACAAGATGATCAAGACAAAGTGGAAAATCAAAGTTGGCGACATGATCCATGTTCGCACTCATTACAAGTATGGTGTGATGGATAATGTTCATATCAAGTCTGGAAAGGTAGTGCAAAGTGAGCGACATGATCCCGTTGGTACTTTTCGTTTGTACACAGGCAATCCTCAGTACCCCGTTTCTCTTATCGCGGACGAACGTGTCACTGGCATTAAGCTTCGCGAGGTCGCGTAATGGTTAGGTCTTATGATGTAGATTTTTCTGTGATTGACAACCGCGCTGGATTCATGCTATACTGCTTCGAGGATGAAGATTGTGTGTGGGAAGAGTTCTACCTTGATAGCGATGATGCACACAAGATAGGTCAAAGATTTCTCGACGGTTGCTATGTCAGCCTGATGGAAGATGTATAAATAAAATACAATTTAATGGCCACTTAGCCGAGGTCGGCTTCTACCCGACTATCCGTAACTGGAGCTGAAAATGGGAGTTCGAATCTCTCAGTGGTCACCAATTCAAGTATGATGGAGAATGTGAATGTCTGCACCGAAGACCAAGACCAAGTACACTTCTAAGGGTGAGCGTGAAGCTGACCGTAGCCTGTCGAAGGCCATCAAGCGTGATCGCTCTGCTATTGAGAAGTGGAAGATTCTTCAGAAGGCTTGGCTCAAGGGTAAGAATCCATGGATCGTTGTGCCGAATGAGAATACCGCAGATACTAAGGCTCGGTTCGTTCGCGTTCGCGCTGATACGGAATGGGGTGATCCTCGCAAGGGCTTCATGTTTGGTGGAGCAGGCAAGGACTAAGAATAACGTCCCCTTGGCGTAATCGGTAGCCGCGGCGGACTTAAAATCCGCTTCTTCGGAGTGCCAGTTCGAGTCTGGCAGGGGACACCAATAAGCACCTGTAGCATAGCGGTTAATGCTGACGGCTCATAACCGTCCGATCCTTGGTTCGAATCCAAGCGGGTGCACCAAATAATGGCGTGGGTGTTGGTACACGGGAGGGCCTTATAATCCCTTTAGCACTAGATGAGTGTTCTTGACTTGGTTCGAATCCAAGCACGCCAACCAATATTGCCCTCGTAGCCCAACTGGCAGAGGCAGCAGATTCAAACCCTGCTCAGTGTAAGTTCGACTCTTACCGAGGGCACCAAAAAAAGTTGACAACCTAACAAAATCCAGCTAGGATGTTTACTAAATAGAGTACAGTTTACGAAAGACGGAAATGAAACACTATCGCCCCTTCACAATTAATCAAGAAACATGCCAGCCATCATGGGCAGGTATGATGAGGGGTTCTATGTATTAAGTCTTAGTACAGACTTAGTTTCTTAGAACCCCGAGGCGAAAGTTTCGGGGTTCTTCGTTTTTAGAGTTGCGTCCAGTGCATAGCAGATATGCGAAAAAAGAATAAGAGAAGACTTGAAATCTGCACCCTGAGACACTATATTAGATTAGTAAGACGAGTTGATCCTAGCCGCGCGGGATAAGATGCGGTCGCTGTTTGACATTGTTAAGTTCCTATGAGTTACCCTTGCTCACTCAAGGGCGCACTGAGTAGCGAAATATCCAGTGAGGGTCTGTGACTCAGCACAGCCTCACATTCTACTATCACAGACACATGGTGCTGTTCCTTAAGTTGGGTAAGAATGCGTCAAGCAAATCGTCATCATGTGTCTTTGATAATAGAATACATTCCCGTCAGGCTAACATGGTGGAAGCGGCTGACTGTTAATCAGCATACGGCAGGTTCGATTCCTGCGGCGGGAGCCAATTCATGGACCAGTCGCCTAGTGGCTATGGCAGCAGACTCTTAATCTGTCGTGAGAAATCACATCGTGGGTTCGAGTCCCACTTGGTCCTCCAATCATGGCCTATTAGTGAATGGATATCACACCGCTCTGTCTAAGCGGAGAAGCGAGTTTGAGCCTCGCATAGGTCGCCATTTAGTACGCCTGTCCCGCTTTGGGAAGTTGGGTAGGGTTGACGGCACCCTCGCAGTACGAAAGCCGTTATCCGGGTGTGGCTCAGTCTGGTAGAGCATCCGCTTTGGGAGCGGAGGGTCGAGGGTTCAAATCCTTCCGCCCGGACCAATTCAAATCAGTGTGGTGTAATGGTAGCACAACGGTCTCCAAAACCGTTTGTCAGGGTTCGAATCCTTGCACTGGTGCCAATTCGTCTTGACATTAACAACTGCCTCGTCTATAATATAACAACAATTAACGAGGTAATCATGAAGCAAAGCGCGTTTGAAAAGTTGTTCTGGGATTCAGTTGAGGCTGGCAAATTGCCACATCCTGACACATATACAGTGGAAGAATTATGTGCATACAATCCTGCTGTTCCTCGATGGTTCAACGAACAGCATGTAGCAAAACGAAAAAATAAAAAGGGCTTGTAGTATAATGGGTATTATCTCCCGCTTGCACCGGGAAGAACAGGGTTCGATTCCCTGCTTGTCCACCAAAAATAACGCCGCATTAGTATAATGGCAATACAGGGGCTTTGTAATCCTCTGATGGGAGTTCGATTCTCTCATGCGGCACCATACAACGGGTAGGTAAAGC
>Ga0208161_1001620_pt1 | contig 11935 bp, 13 predicted proteins | sample CB_VirMetaG_3_FD_184538 | JGI IMG/M metagenome (GOLD analysis project Ga0208161, IMG submission 184538) | Freshwater to marine saline gradient viral communities from Chesapeake Bay - CB_1508_1S Viral MetaG (SPAdes) (version 4) | ecosystem: Environmental > Aquatic > Marine > Coastal | place: USA... | reverse complement strand
TGCCTTAGCGGGACAATAACAATCATTCTCATAATGTAATTGGATACTCTTATTCTGTCCGTCTGGTTGGACGCCTTTATTATTTAATAATAAGGTAGAAGCAACACCATTAGCATCATAAGTAGTCTCTTGCGTATCACCATCAGCAATACCAGCACCAGCAACATTAAAAGTTCCTATAACACCTCCCCTATATTCATAAGCATCTTTATCATTCCTAAACTCGTGTAGGGTAGGTGCGAACCAGAAAGTAGCATTAGTGAATTGGTCGCTTTGTATAAATTGTTCTGCTCCCGCTATGGTAGTTCCTAAATTACCCATAGGTCCATTATATATATTATGAGAAGCAGTTTGTATTTCTACTTCCATAAAAGAACTACTTTTATTAGTATTCCACTCATCCGCTTCTTCTATACCGAAACGAGCAGACTTTAACCACATTCTATTTCTCCCAGAATAACTCTCCTTATCTTGATACATAGGGGCGGTAGGAAACCTAATATTTACACCATTTTCCCCTACTGGCATTATTGTCCTAATAGTATAGTAATCACCACTTCCTTGATATCTCGGCATCTTATTTATATCTTATAAGATTTTAAAAAACTAAGTTAAATTTAAAAATTATTTTAGTTTAGCAAAGCATACTTCGTTTAAGGTCTCGCCATACCCCTAACACTTTTAATTGTATCATACACCGCCTTACCCATACCTAACTTACCACTTACACCTCCTTTCTTTTCTGCCGCCGAAACCCTTTCTATTCCACTCCTCATAGCACCACTTAGTTGTTCTGCTTTATCTAAACCAGCACCTATCGCATTCGCCCCCATCTCAACACTCTTAGCAGTTCCAGCAACCGCTCCTAACCCCGCTGCCACGGGTTCTAAACCTAAGGCGGCAGCACCCCCAGCAGCAACGGCAGCACCAGTCGCTACCTTATTTGATATAGAAGAAACTTTACCCACTACTTTCTTACCTATACCTAAATACTTAGGAGCATCGTGAAGAACCTTTTTACCGATGGAAACAACCTTATCAATAAACGACATTATTTATTACTAAGGAATATTTATTTTTTCTTAGTAGAAGTTTCCCTTAATTTTAGTTTTTCTTCGTTTTCTAATTTTTCCCTCATTTGTCTCATTCGTGGAGTTTCACTAAATACTGCTTCATATCTTCGGGGTGGTGGTTCTCTTAGTTTTTCTTTATGGATATAGGATATTTTCATACTCATCTGAAAGTGATGTCCGTTAAGGTCAATACTTCTATTTCTATCATCAGTAAGTCTAATTCCTATTGTATTTATTACTGGGACGGATACCATAGTTTCGTGGTCGTTTGATGAGGGGGTAAAAAATATTATACCTCCAGCATTAGTAGTAATAGGTAATCTCGCCAGTATATTAGTAAAAATTCCACTTTCATTATCTAAGGAACCTTTAGTTGCTATATTTTGTCTTATGTATAATCCGTGGATACTATCATTTAAATCTATTGCTCTCGGAGTTAATGTCCTTACTCCTATAGGTATAATTAATTCATCAGTTTCATACATTCCTATTAGTTCAGCACCATTATTAGGTATAGAAGACATATCAAACTTAAAAGAAGTAATACCAGTAATAGTAAAACCGAATTTCATAGTTTCCCTACTATAATCAATAATAGCAGTTAAACCACTAACAGTTTCTAACTGAGTTTTTAAAACACTTGCTAAACCAGTAGCACTATAATTACCTTCCTCTAAATCAAATTGATAAGGGGTTCCATCTACTACATAAGCGATAGTAGTATTTACACCACTTCTTACATTATAGAAAGTATAAGGAATTGTAGCAGTATGTAAGGATACTAATAAATTCATATGGTCTGGAATATACATAGGTTCTTTAAGGGTATATATAAAATTAGTGCTTTTAGGTTTTCCATTAGTATCACTTTCTAAATATTGAGTAGCAAATCTACTATCTAAGTGAATAATAACTGGTGGGGGTGTATTTGTTGATAGGGAATAACTCATTTATTATCTAATAGATTATATTTCTCCCATATATCCGCGTCAATTTTTCTACTCGGTCCATTAAGGATAACTGATGCTAAGCGTGCTAATCCCCACGATGTAGGAGTTTGATTAGGACGACTACCACTACTATAGTAAGCACCTTTACCCTTATCTATGATTTTCTTTTGTCCCGTTTTAGTAATAATATTCTTATGGATAAATTCTTTATCAGTAATCTTAGTTTTATATTTTTTCTCAAACTTTTCTACCCACGAACTTCTCTTAGATTTAACTGAAGTCTTAGGTCTATCCTTACCCTCAAAAATAGACTTAATTTGTTTTTGTCTTTCCTTACCTTTTAACCCTTTCATATAAGTTTCGGGAACCATCCTACTTTGACCTTTATAAGTAATCTTAACTTTATTCATTTATTAATTAAGATTATTTTTTTTCTTATAGTCATTAAAAGCAGTTTTTAGATTACTACTATCACCCCATAGGACATCCATACTTAGATGACCCGCTGTGGTGAAATCTTTTACCCCTTTAACATCCTTAGCGTGTCTTTTCCTATAATTTGCTCGCCTTTTCTTATCCTTATGAATAGTATAATCACTATACCCCTTAGCACCGAAATCAGTATGTTTAACAACCTTACCTTTATCATCCTTAAAAGTTGCTCTCCATTTCTTATCCTTATTAGGAGATTTTTTTAACTCAACGCTTTTTATCGTCATCTTTATCTTTATTAGATTTTTTATTTTTTCTACGTCTATGTTTAACTTTTTTATTCCTCATAAATCTCTTACTACTTTCTAAATTTGTTTTTCCCCTTACTTCCATATTATAAGCACGACTTCTACTAAGAGGCATAATAGGAGCATATCTCTCCATACTTTTACTATACTCAAAGGGGGTCATAGACTTACTCATAGGTTTAGGAGGTGTTGTTTTACTACTTCCATATAATCTCCTTTGTATAACTGCTAACTCACGAGCATCACCATACCCATACCTACCAGTTTTCCTTAGACCACTTTGTATTTCTATTTCACGTCTTAGTAATTCATCTGCCTCAGCAACATCTACATCTATTCTTTTCTTTTCATCTTCCGTAGGAGGGTCTGGGTCTTCTATGTCCGCCATTTATAATATTAAGGATTTTTTTTTCTTAAAGGATTAGGAGTTATTTTTTTTAAACCTCCAGCAACCCCAGCAACCGCCCCTACACCTACTTTACCTACTCCTCCTACAACACTCGCACCTCCCTTAGCAACACTAACACCGCCTTTAGCGACATCCGATACACCACCTACAACTTTATCCTTAGCACTACTCTTTCGTTCTATTCCTCTATTTAATACCTCATCAGCGGAAGCATAACTACCATCTACTTTCTTCATAAAGGGGTTATAGTTAGGTTTATCTTTTTCAGTTTGTTCCATCATCCTCTTAGTATCAGCATCTCTCTGCTGTTGTTGTTCTGTCCTTAATGCTTCCTTAGCAACTTCCTTTTTACCTAAATGGTGTAATGCTCCTAAACCTATACCACCCACAACAATACTACCAGCAACAACCTTTTTTCCTATAGAATATACCTTACTCGCCACTTTCTTAGCAATACTGGAAATCCCCATTTATTATAAGTTTATATTTTTTAATCAAAAGATAATACAATAGGATTATTTTTATCAGTTCTCCTAATAGTTAATCCACATTCCTCACCTAAATCTTTACCTTTCTTACCTAACTTTTTCCTTTGTTGTTTAGCAGTTTTCTTAGTCATATATTTTAAATCACCCCAGTTATGTCTCGCCATCATTTCACATAGTTCATCGGGCAACTTAGGGTCGTAATGTTTATACCACGCCTTACCACTTTCTATATCACCTTCCTTAATAGCGAGAAAGGATACGGGCATATCCTCTTTTAATTTACAATTTTCCTTATCAGTATTCTTAACTATATAATCAATAGCAGTAGGGTCTATATACTCAATAGGATGCTTAGTCTCAATTTTATCAAATCTAACAAATTCATATTCACACTTAGGATTTGTATTATTCATTACACCTACTACTGAAGGTCTTTGATTAGGATATAATAATTCCATTACTTTCTCATTATATTCCTTTTGTAATTTAAGTCTATCATAACTATTAACTCTATCCTTATATTCTATATTTTTAGATATTTCCTCCATAGTTTTATTTCTACTAATTCTACTTATAGTTTCTAAACCTTCCTTACTCAATAACTTATGTCTATTTCTATCAATAGCGTTTGTGATAATATTTCCATCAATTAATATCTTAGTCATTTATACTGAATTATAATATAATTATTTTAGTAATTAAACTTAAAATTCTTAGCGTAGCATACTTCGTTTATGGGTTTGCTTCACCTCTTATTCTCGGTTCTATGCCGAATAATCTAACAAACGCTTCATCATTAAACGCTGTTTCTTGCTTACCATCATTAAGGTCTTTAAGGACTTTGAGATATAACTTAGTTGCTTGCTTCTGAGAAATTTTCTTAGTCCTATTACCACTTATCCTTACACTCCTACCTATAGCAGATTTAGCGAGTGCTCCTATATCATCCCTATTAACTATTAGACCCCTTTTAGATACATTACTATCACCACCATACTTAGTGCTCCATAGGAATATCTCATCAGTATCTAATAATTCACCTAATCTTTCTTTCTTACCTTTCCTTTCTAAATTTCCTTCTACAAAATCTTCTGATGGTAAAACACTATCAAAATTGTAATCACTATATTCACTACTAAATCCTTCAGTAGTAAAACTACTTTCCGCTTCACCTAAATCAAACTGAACTCTCTTAGGTTTATCACCAGTAGGAGTTTTTGCTTTCTTAGGAGTAGTAGGACGTTTAGGTGGGGGTCTATCTGGTTTCTGAGGTTTTTGTTTTTCCTCTTCCTCTTCTTCTGCTTCTTCTAATTGTAAGGTTTCTGCTAATAATTCATCAATAGTCCTATCTCCCGCTGGTGGGGATTGTGCTTCTGCTTCTTCTAATTTTTCTCCTAACTGAAATGCTGTGAAATCTGCTAAGGCATCTTCGGGTGCTTCTTGAGGTGCTAATCCTTCACTTCTCGCTTCTACAAAGGCATCTATTTGTTCCTCTAATTCCTTATCAAACGCCGCTTCCTCCCTTCGTGCCTTAGGAGACTTTCCATACATAGTTCCGCCTCCTACCGAAGGTGCTGACGCTACTAACTCTGGTTCTGGTGCGGAAAACTGGAATTCCTCTTCTGAAGAAGTAGGTGATTTTACCCTCGGTGCTTCACCTTCTATTAATTGTTCTCCTTGATTTTGTAAGATACCTAATATACCTTGCCGAGGTGGTCTATCAACTTCTTCACTTCTACCTCTCGTCCCCCTACCTACTATTAGTGATGGTGAGGGTCCTACTTCTGCTACCGAAGGTGCTATCGCTAATGCTTCTGGTGTTTTTCCTAATTCTAACCCGAATGCTTCTAATTCTGCCTCTCTTAATCTCCTTTCACCTCTCGGTCTTTGTTGTTTTCCCGAAGACGTAGTAGTTGCTGAAACATCTGGACTTATTATATTTTTCTTAGGAACTAATCTTCTTTCCTTAGTAGTTGTTCCATCCTCATTAGTCCTAATATACATAAGGTCTAAATTTAATACTCTATCACCTCCCTTATTTAAAAATCCTCTTCCTATTTTAGTATTACCGAAATCATCAATATATCTATAGAAATATTCATTACCTTCTACAAATTCAGAACCTTCATTTAATAACTTAATTAAGGTATTTTTACTTCTAACACTTAAATCTAATTGTGCTATGGTTGATAAATCAGTAATCTCACCCTTCCTTATCATATCCTTAAGAAGTGCTATTCCTCCTCCTCTCTTAAGTATTTTATTAAGTTCATCTGGGTCGCTACCTAATAATGTAGCATTACTATGGTTCCTTACATTAACAGCATAGGAATGAGTAAGTCCAGCATTTTTCGCTTTTAGTGCCTTAGCAGTTTCCTCAGCAGTTTGCCTTGCGAGAACTAAATTTTTCCTTTTCTCTGCTTCACTATGTCTTACTTCTTCTATCTTTTTCTTAGCACCTCTAACGCCAGCACTTTCATTAATCCTCATTTGTATAAGTGCTTCATCTCTCGCTGACTTATAAGTTTGTGAGTGGTCTATTCTCCTTACATTTCTCGGTGGAATAATTCTACCACCAGCACTTCGGGGGTCTCTTATTCCCCTTAGTTGATATTGTTGAGGAGGCACACTTTCCGCATCTATTCTTCTACTTACTTCTTGCTGGTTCTTACCTCTTTGCCACCATTCTAACTTTTTATCCTTTTCTTTCATAGTATAAAATCTTCTACCACCACCTCTACCAGTCATTCTCATAGTGAAATCCGTATCACCGAATAAATTAGTTCCAGCACCAGTCCTTAGATATTTATTTCCTACGGGTTTAGTTTTTACTCCTTTTACAATTACATAAGGTATTTTAGTCTTCTTACCTCTTATATTAAATTTATAAGTTTTATCCTTATGTTTAAAAAGAACTGGTCTATCATCCTTATGGAATTTATCTGGTAATTTTTTCTTAAGGAATTCATATTCATTCTGATAAGGATTACGGGGAACCTCATTAAAAATAAAACCCATTTTTTCTACTCTTTCTTTTTCCTTATCTAATTTCTCTTTTGCCCTAAGATATTGAGGATTTGTAAAATAATCACGATATTTCTTTTCAGCATCCTTAAGTTTTTTCCTATCATCATCAGTTAAATCCCTATATACTCTCTTACGTCTTCTACTATAGTCTGTTCCTAATCCTTCATCGTTTAAGGACAAAAACCCAGTAATCTGTCCGTTAGTCATACCAGTTTTACCATCAAAACTAAGGGTATTATATTTTAACTCACCTTCTTCCTTATCTAATACATCACTCGTGAAATAAACCTTATCAGCAACATCCATCTTAATCTTCGCCCTATGTTGTTCTAATTGATTTAATAGTTCCTTAGGTGCTCTGGTAATAGGTAATATATTTCCTTTATCATCACTAAAGAAACTTTCACTATAATCCATTACGGGGTCTTTTCTTTTTAAGGCATCAAAGGATTTTGCTTCTTCCCTACGACTGGGTTTAATAAAATCTACCTCAGTTTTAGTTTCACCTACTACGGACATACTGGTTCCTATTCTAATAGGTTTAGCAATTCTATTTCTAATAACTCTACCTAATTTCCTTTGTTGTGCTCGGGTCATCGCCCCATATTTCCTTTCATATTCCTTTTTCATATTACCGAATATTCTTTCACCATCTAAACTAAGTAATCCAGTATCACCTCGGGTTAAAGCACGTTCTTCTAAGTCCTTTTTTAGTTCTTCTACATCTAAAGGAAAATCAACACCTTTTCCACCTACTAAGGAAGGACCGAGACCCGTAGGATAGTTCTGAGTATCTTTATAATTACTGGGTTCTACTCTACCCTCAAATACATCTGGATTTGACCCCGTAGCACCTCTCTTAGTAAGTATTCTCGGTCCCATACCACCTTCCTTAAAGGGTTTAGGTGGTCTCTCTTTTAGAACACTAACTAAATATTCATTACCTTCATTCCTTAACATCTGAACTGAAGGTCTTACCTTAGATGGTGTAATATCTTCTTTATTTCTAAGCATATATTTATCAGCGATTTTCTGGAAGTTTTCCTTAGATACAATAGTATTACCTTTTCCACTATTTCTCAAATTACCATCCTTATCAACATATATAGGAATTGCTGGAATAGGTCTTCTAAAAAACCTCTGGTCTTCTAAGTAAGTAGGGGTATTCATTATTTCTTCTATACTCCTCTGAAAATTCCTTTCACCTCTTTCTCCTACGAAAATACTGGTATAAGGTCTATCACCAGTTTCAGCAGTTCTTACCCCAGTATCCTTAAAGAATTTAGGGTCTCTTTCACCATATCTATAAGGTGCTATTCTTCTATTAATTTTTCCTCCATAATCTCCAGTAATTCCTACATCAGTAAATTCCTTAAATTGTCCTCTTCTTTGTCTAATATTTCTTCGGGTTCCTACAATTTCCTCACCTTTAAATCCATAAAACTTACCACCTAAATCACTTCTTAGCGGGGTTATTTCATAAGTCTCAAATTGTCTAATTGTAGGATTAGGTTTTGTTTCACCAGTCTCAACTCTCTTACTAAATAATTTCCTACTCAACTTCCGAGTATCACTCATTTATATAATAGTAAGAAAAATAATTTAATCGCACAGCGATAATTAAGTTTTTGTAAAACCGAAGGTATGCTTCGCTAAAACTCTTATTCGTTTGATAATGATAATTATTATCTTTTTTAAGGTAAATATGCCCGAAAGTAATAACACTCAATACTTAGCAGACTTAAGTTTCGGATTAAGTGAAGAGGAATTAATTAAACCTTTCTTAGAAGAACATTTCGGTAAATTAGAAAAATTAGGAAAATATCATCCTTTTGATTATGAGAATGATGATTACCTTATAGAAATAAAGAGTAGAAGAATACCTCACAATAAATATAATAGTTTAATGTTTAATTATTCTAAGATAGAAAAATTAGAAACTTATGATACTGATAAGACTGCTATTTTTGTATTTAATTGTGAGGATGGTATATTCTGCTGGGAGTATGATAGTTCGCAATTCACCATTAGTAGAGGTGGTAGGTGCGATAGGGGTTGTAATGAGTATTACACTATGGCGTATGTCCCTATAGAACACTTAGTTTGTTTAGAAGAGATGCCTACCTTTAATGGATTTAACGATAGTGTTGCTTCGCTTAGTAGTAGCGATGAGGAAGAAAGTTGTTGTGATATTATTAAGAGAAAATTTAATACTCATCTTAAGCAGAGCACCCCTTCGGTTAAGGAGCAGTAAGAGTAATATACCCACCACCTAAGTGGTCTGTTGTAGAACTAAGCATCATTTTAATCATTAAGGAATATCCACTTTCACCAGCACCATAAGTAGTCCCTAAATATGATATAGTCTTTTCACTATTAGTAGTATAACTACCTAAGTATGTATTACCAGTCCCACCCCAGTTCCTAATTTTATATAGATAATATGTTATACTTACATTTGACCCAGTATTATCTCTACAATCTATAAAGATTTTGTCTGGTGTCCAGTTATAAGGAATATGTATAATTGCTACCGCTTCTAAGGTTGCGGTTCCTATTTTCGCTCTACCTAATACAATACTACTATCATCTTCTATATGAATATTATAGAAGGTGCTATCATCATTAGGTATCCAGTCAGTAGCAGTAAGGGTATATAAATACCTATCTACACCTATTCCAGTATCTTCATAACTTATTCTATCACTAATAGTTGTATAAGGAGAACTTAAATTAATAGTCTTAGCAGTTCCCCCATTATAAGTAGTTCCACTATTTAATTCTAATCCATTACCAGCAGTTAAGTTAAATAAATCACTACCTAATGAAACTCCACTAATAGTTGAGTTTTGTAAATCACTATTACCTATGTTAGATATTTGTAAAGTCCTCGCATTTTGTCCGTTGTATTCTGCTCCTACTACAAAAGATAAGGGAGCATTAGCAGTTAATAAGGGTAAATTATTACCTAACTGAATACCACTAATAGTATCAGCAGTTAAACTTACTCCAGTCCCATCTACAGTAATACCACTACCCGCCTTAACCGCCATAGCAATATGACTTCCTCCGTTATATTGTAGTGCTGGAAGAAAAGTTCCTACATCTATAGCGTTAAGACCACTACCGAATGTTAAGTCTTCTAAGTCATCTCCTAAGGATACTCCACTAATAGTTGAGTTTTCTAATTTAAGATTACTAATTGCTCCATTAGATATTTGTATTGTCTTAGTTTGTGCTCCGTTATAATTATTAGGAGGAGAACCACTAAAGGATAATGGATTACTTACATTAAGATTAGATAATTCACCTCCTAATGCTACACCACTAATAGTAGAAGATATTAGTTTATCATTAGGGATTGAGAAATTAGGTATTTCTATTGTCCTTGCTATTTGACCATTATATCCAGTTCCAGTAGTAAATTGTAAGGGAGAACTTACACTTAGAGTTTCTATTAAATCGCTAATATTACCCCACGTAATCCTCGTCCCATCACTTAGAATAATCTGGTTAGGGTCTCCATTATCCCCATTAATTTCTATGCTCTCAACTATATTGATAACATCACAAAACAAAGTATTAAGACCATCTATAGTTCTACTCTGGTTATTCTCAACACTCATTATTATAATAATTAGAAAAATAAATTACTTACCTACCGCATTACAATCTTTAACATCACATTCGGCGATTGAGTAAAAACCATTTTCATCAGTTTCTACTTCTATAATTTCCTCATCTAAATCACTTTCACTTTCAGTTTCACTACTTTCATCACTATCTCTAAGGACTATAGCACACTTCATATATTCTCTTAGTTCTTTTAGGAATTTATCATAGAATTCTTGAGGCACATTATCAGCGATATTACACGCGACATCATTAAGGTAATCAATATCTACAACGTAATGATTTTTCTTAACCGAAGGTCTGCTTTGCTTACTCATTTTGATTTATACACATATTATTTTCTACGCTACTATCTTTAAATTTTTTTAGTCATTCGCCTTATAAACAAAAGACTATCTGAAACTAATTCCACCCATAGGAGTAAAACTTTGCTGTGGTGTATAATAATATTCATTTTCCTCTTCTACCGAAGGTGCTAACGCTACTGGTTCGGGTTCGGGTTCCATAATAGGTTTAACATTTTTCTTAGTAGGTCTCCTTGCCATTTGTTTTTTAGAATAGTAATTATTCACTACTTCTTCTTCTGAGGAACTATCTTCATTATCATCGTCATAATAATTATTTATAATAACGCGTTTCTTCGGTTTAGTTTTTTTTCTACGATTAGTATTATGAGTATTTATTATTATTTCCTCGTCTTCATCATCACTATCTTCCTTAGAAGCGAGTTTCCTTCGTGGGGGTTTTATCCTCGGTTTTTCCTCAACTACTTCCTTAACTTCTATGTCGTCTGGTTTTTTCACCGCCTTTTTTCTTAATTCATTAAGTTCTTCATTACTAAGATTATTAAGTGAAGTCATTTCTTCTTCTACTTTCGCTTTAATCTTTTTCTTAGTTTCCTTCTTAATTAACTTTTCTTCTTCCTTTTCTTTCTTCTTTAGTTCTAATTGTCTCTTACGTCCTTCTTTCATCTTTTCTATAGCATCTAACCTTGCTTGACTTAGGGGTTTCTTAGTTCTCGTGATTTTTTCGTTTTCCTCATCAGAACTACTCATCTTAATTATACTATCATCGTAGATTTTTTTTACGATAATAGAACGAAGTAATTTTTAGAGACTTAGTCTCGTTGCTTTGCTTAGGGAGTATTATTATTTTCCTCATTATTTTCCTCATCATCTTTATCTTTATCTTTATCTTTATCTTTATCCTTATCTTTATCAAGAGGGGGTGGTTCTCTACTACAATCAAATATATAACATTTTTCACTACATCCTATACGGCAACGGCAAGCACATCTACTCTGCCATATTACTAAGAGTAAGGAACCTACAGCACCGAGAAATAGGACAACTGCTCCCGCTAACTGGTCTATAGTCATTTCCTTAATAACTATCTCAGATACCATTTGTGTTTCGGGGTTTTCACTCATTATTTATATAAGGAAAGAATAAAATATTAAACCGAAGGTTAATTGAGTTTTTTAAACTCTTATAAATTAAGTAATTAAGTTATTTTTCTAAACCTTTAGGTATGCTTCGCTAAGGGTAAATAGTCTGGGTCTAATTGTGAAAAGACTAATCTTTTATTAAGGTTTTTATGATACATCTTATCATAA
>Ga0208161_1001619_pt1 | contig 11944 bp, 16 predicted proteins | sample CB_VirMetaG_3_FD_184538 | JGI IMG/M metagenome (GOLD analysis project Ga0208161, IMG submission 184538) | Freshwater to marine saline gradient viral communities from Chesapeake Bay - CB_1508_1S Viral MetaG (SPAdes) (version 4) | ecosystem: Environmental > Aquatic > Marine > Coastal | place: USA... | reverse complement strand
CCATCAAGAACGGCAAAGTACCTCCTGATCTTGTAAAACGTTCTCATCAACTGGCAGACAAAATCCAGATGTTCATAGTCGGTGAAAACACGATGGCTGTTATTGAACCAGGAGCATCAGAACAATCCTTCATGAGACGGATTCCTTTTGGTGGAGAAGGAGCAGGTAAATCAGGAACTGCAAGTGCAATGGCAGCAAGAACTTTCTGGCAATTCAGAGGATTCCCGTTGTCGATGATGATGCGAAACTTTCCACGGGTTGCCCAAATGGGTGCTCCTGCCTTTTTGCATTTACTTCCGATGGTTGGTATCGGCTATGCGATAAAGTCCGCTAAAGACATTTTGAAAGGCCGAGAACCACTTGATCCAAGAGACCCTGATAACATTTATAAAATTGCATACGTTGGAGTAACCCAAAGTGGCTTTGGTGGACTAGCATCTGACTGGCTGTTAAATGATGTTCGCAAGTACGGTTATGGTCTTGCCGATTTACTCGGTGGACCTACAATTGGAACAGCACAAGATGTATTTGCAGTGGCTGGAGCAACAGCCGCAGTACTGAGAGGAGATGAAACTGTTGGAGAAATTGGGAAAACTGCTTGGAAAGCACTGTACAACAACACTCCTTATGTCAACTTTTGGGCTTCCAGAACAATTCTTGATTATGCAATCAACTACCAGATTCAGGAAATGCTACATCCAGGGGCATTAATGAGAATGCAGAATCGTTTCCAACGAGAAAACAATCAGAACTTCTTACCTGGACTGTCTCCTGCTGAAGTCGTTCCGTATGGAGGATCACTATGACGGTCTCAGTACTCCGGAATCAGGTTCAGTACACAGGGAACAATTCCACTACTCAATTTACTGTCAATTTTCCGTACACCGAGAAGTCTCAGGTCAAGGTCTATCTAGGTGGAACTCTTCAGACGATCACCACGCACTACACTCTGACAGATCCGGACAGCACAGGGACCGTTACTTTTGTGACTGCACCAGGGACCGGAGTGGTTGTTTCCTTTATCCGAGAGACCGACTTTCTCCAGACAGTTGACTACGCAAATAATGACATTCTGGATGCTGAAACTTTAGAAGCGGCATTCGATAAATTAACGATGATGTGCCAGCAGGTAAAGAACCTTGCGGACAAGTCAGTCGGATTTGATGAAACAGTCAATGAGTCAGAAACAACCTCACTGAAATTAGCAGCAGGAACCGGAGATCTTGCCGGAAAGCTACTGGCTTTCGATGACTCTGGAAATTTTGTAACTACTCAGGAGATCGGGACATTTCGAGGAAATTATTCAGCTTCTGTCTCCTATGTAGTCCGAGACTTGGTCCGAGATGCTGCTACCGATAATGTCTACTTTACTCTCCAGGATGCTCCTGCTCCAGCCGATCTGACAGATACTGACTACTTTGAACTCCTCGTTGATGTCGAGACGGTCAGAACTCTGAAGGAAGCTGCAGAGACTGCAAAGACGGGAGCAGAAACAGCCGAGACCAATGCAGAAGCAGCACTGGCTTCTTTCCAGGGACAGTACAAATCTTCGGCTACCGACCCATACGATGGTTCTGCTGATGCTGGAGACCTCTGGTACGATGAGACCAATTCGATATTAAAGTACTACACAGGATCTGCTTTTGAACCTGTGACCACTTCGTTAGCCACGGTTATCGGAAATTATTTAACGATTTCCAATCAAGTGATCACAGCTGGAGTGGTTCCGGTTTCCCTCGGTGGCACAGGCTCTACGAGTGCTTCGGGAGCACGGACAGCTTTAGGAGTCGATCCAGCCGGAACCGATAATTCTACAGATGTCACTCTTGCTGGTTCTCTAAACTATTTGACCATCTCTGGTCAGGCCATTACCCGAAACGCAATTGATCTGACTACTGATGTCACGGGGGCATTGCCCGTTGCCAATGGAGGAACCGGAAGCACTACGGCTTCTGATGCAAGAACAGCCTTGGGAGTCGATCCGGCAGGAACAGACAACAGCACTGACGTTACTCTCGCTACCGTCACAGGGAACTATCTCAGTCTATCAGGACAGCAGATTACAGCAGGTACGGTTCCCGTCACTCTCGGAGGTACTGGTTCGACTACAGCATCAGACGCACGGACAGCACTCGGTGTGGACCCAGCAGGAACAGACAACTCCACGGATATTACGTTAGCAACAGTAACTGATAATTATTTAACACTTTCGGGTCAGGAAATTACGGCTGGAACTGTTCCGGTTTCTTTGGGAGGTACGGGGTCAACCACAGCTAGTGACGCGAGAACTGCATTAGGAGTCGATCCGAGTGGTACTGATAACTCTACGAATGTCACCCTAGCAACAGTTACCTCCAATTACTTAACGATCTCAGGACAGGAAATCACAGCAGGAACAGTCCCTGTTTCTCTTGGAGGGACCGGAAGTACAACTGCTTCTGATGCGAGAACTGCTCTGGGGGTAGATCCTGCTGGGACTGACAATAGTACCAATGTGACGTTAGTCACCACTTCTCACGATTACCTCAGTCTGTCTTCTCAGGCGATTACACTTGGTCCAATTGTTTTAACAACAGACGTTTCTGGGACTCTTCCCGTAGCGAACGGGGGAACTGGAGTTACTTCTTTAGCATCACTGGATGCTGCTGATCTTGGATCAAACAATGGGGTCACTGATGCCACGGATGGATATGTTCTGACTGCAGATGGCACAGGTGGAGTTGCGTGGGAAGCAGCAACAGGGGGGGTCTCCGATATCGTGAGTGATACTACCCCACAACTCGGTGGGAATCTAGATGTTAACGGGAACGACATCGTTTCGGTCAGTGCTGGGAACATCAGCATAACGCCAGATACCACAGGCAAAATAATTCTTGACGGGCTTTCGTGGCCCACGGCTGATGGGTCTGCAGATCAGGTTCTGAAAACCGATGGTGCTGGCAACCTGAGTTTTGTGAATCAATCAGGAGGTGGTGGGTTGTCAGACTTAGAACACGCAGATTCGATCACCACTGCAGAAACGATTAGCGTAGGAAATCACAGGTTTTATGTCGGTCCTGTCAGTTTTACGAATACAGTAACGATTGCTGGAAAACTGCTGGTCTTCGATGGGCTTTTAAACTCAACAGGTACTATTAACACAACCGGAACCCTTCATGTACGAGGTTAGAAATGGCAGGTGAAATACAAATAGGTGGGACTACGTTTGCGACGGAATCCGGTGGGTTAATCAGCTTTGGAGGTTCGGTACAAACCATCCCAATCCCCAACTGGTATCTTGCAGAACAGCAAATCACAGGGGGCAATGATGTCAGTGCTGGATTTTATGCTGGTTCTGCTACAGCTTCAGAAAGGCGGACAGTCAATATTCCAGCGATGCAACTACGAATCAATGCCACTGTTTACACACTTTCTACTGCTACCACACTGGACGCAGATACAGCAGGTTCTTGGGCAACTAATGAAACCTCAAAGGCAACACCATCAAGCCGCAATGGAGAGGATGTCTATATTTATGCAGTAGAACCTAGTTCGGGAACCACTCCTAATTTCTGTTTAAGCTCAAATTCTACATATCCTGATGGAACGGTTGGAGGTGTCACAGTCAGCGCCACAAACTCTCGTAAAATTGGAGGCTTTCACTGCCTCTGCGTTGATGTTGGAACGATTAGCGGACACTCCCTAACAGGTTATGAAGATGGGGATATTTTGCCACGAAGTGTTTGGACACAAGCCTCTCACCGTCCAACTTCCAGTCCTGAAGGAATGGTTTATGTGGGAAATAAACTTTGGGCGGATATTTACTTAGCCAGTAATACAACAACACTGGAATCCAGTTACGGTGGAACAATTGTGGATGGGGCAAGTACCCCAGATTATCACTGGTATAATTTTGTGGAAAGGTTTGCGGAAATTCAAAAAAGATTGCCCACGCAAGCCGAGTTTATGGCTCTAGCTATTGGCAGTAATCAAGAAACCAATATCAGCGGATCAGCAGACCCTGTAACGTCTGGGGGTCATAGTGACACAGCTAGTCGCAGAATGATCTCAAATGTCGGGTGTGAAGACTGTGCAGGGGCAATGTGGCAATGGTCCAATGAAACAGGCTCTGACGGAGCAGCGGCTAGTTGGGCAGTGCAAGACACCGCTTCGGATGGAACGACATATGATGGAGTTAATTCTATCGGTAGAGGTCAGGGATACTCAGTTCCAAATCGCGGGACCGTGGGCGGCAATTGGAGCAGTGGCGCGAATTGCGGGTCGCGTGGTGTCTATTGGGCTGATTCGCCTTTGGTTCTCAGCGCCCCCGTCGGGTCGCGCGGAGTTAGTGGGAGTCTGTACTAATTTTAAAAAAGGGAAATATGCGAGGGATTCCAAAGCATCTAAATAGCAAATTTGATTACACATACATTAAAAATCAAAACCTGTCAGGTTGGGAAGCTCAGTACCAAGCTCTCTTAGATAACAGGCTAAACTGGTATAAAACAGCAGACTTAGCGCCAGATGATGCAGGGATTACAGATGCAACTCACCGAGTCAGAACCGAAACGGATTTAGATGGTGCTACCATCAAATACCAGCAAGAACTTCAGGAAGACCCAAACTGTAAACTGTTTCGTTTAGGCTTTACCCAGGCTGAAGTTGAGTCAGCTTTAAACGTTTAAAAAGGCCGAGCAATGCCAGCAGAAGCAAACACACTCATCGACATGATTAACACGCTAGGAGTGAACGTAGTCACCTTGCTATGCTGCTTCTGGTACATCAAATATTTGACCGATGCTCATTCTAAACGAGAGACGATGTGGGTGACCAAAGATACGGAAGCCGACTTGCGACTAGCTGAGAGCCATAAAGCGCTTGCCGAGTTGCAGCGTGAGTCGCACACCCAGTTGCTGAATGTTTTGAGCAACGTCAACAGCACCCTGAAGGAGATGACCGTGGCGATTAGCCGCCTTGAATCAAAGTTGGAAAAATGAAAGCCCTACTCGCCCTGCTACTCCCCGCCACCCTTTATGCGGCAGAGCCTGCCGAGTTGGATTACAAAACTGGGTTCATTTGGCAGTGGGTGACCGGCTGCGCCCAGATCATGAGCCCTCAGTTTGAAGCGCAGGGGATGCCCCCGAACTTTGCTGTGAATTGGGCGGTCCAGGGCTGTAGCTGTGTCATTGACCATTTTCGGCGAGACTATCCGTTTGATGAGGTTCTTACTTTGCCCGTCGAGGAGCGGCAACGGGTAGGGACGATTTACGCAACCATGTGCGGGAAAGGAGAGATCACTCTATGACGATTGAATGTAGCAAACACTTTAGCCGCGATGAGTTGAAATGCAGCTTTGATCCCGACGCTGAAGTATTGATGGATGTAGATTTCATGGAAGCCCTTGAAGAGCTACGCGAAGAGTGGGGCAGGCCGATGCGTCTCAGCAGCGCGTACAGAACCGAAAACCACCCACGCGAACGGACCAAGCCTCGCAAATACGATCATCTGGGCAATCCCTTACCGATTGGCGGTATGCACTGCCGGGGGCGTGCGATTGACTGTTTGATTGCAGGGCAGGACGCCCTAGAGTTTTTGCGGGTAGCCGTTAAGTATTTCAACGGCATTGGCATCAATCAGAAAGGGGACTGGGACCAGCGGTTTATTCATTTAGATGATCGTGCCACGCCTGCCATGTGGAGTTACTAATGGAACTTTTTAACGCAATCGTAGACAGTGGCGGGCTAGAGTTGATACTTGCGGCCACAGGCATGGGGGCGGCAATACCGGCTGTTGTTGCCTACAAGCGCATTCGTAAGGCCAAAGAAACCGGCGAAGAGATCAAGAAACGCTTTGGGTTTTTTTAGTGCCTGTTTGTTGCCAGTGTTGCCAGTGTGGATCGTGACGTTTTGGCTGTTGATTGAAGCGCTAAGTCACTGAATTTGTTGGTAGCAGAGGGGAGACTTGAACTCCCGACCTTGCGATTATGAATAAGATGATCGCCTAGCCGCTAGCCCGCTGATGGTCTGGGCTCACCAGACTGACAACACGACTTGTTGCCAATGTACTGACAACAGCTACAGCTTATTTACCAGCTCCTGCACCTCCACCTCGCCCACATTCAGATAGCCCAGCGTGGTAGTCAACTGCTGGTGCCTGAGTAGCTTCTGCACTAGGACCGGCGACTCCCCAGCGGCTAGTAGTTCGGTAGCAACCGTAGCGCGGAAGCCGTGCAGCACCTTTGGCCCTTTCAACCCTAGCTGATCCAGCATCTTCTGAAAGCTGTGCCCTGCACTACTGTAGTCTCGCCAGAACTTCCCACCGTTCCCATCATCACAGACATAGACCTCACCCTCATGGCCTTCTGCGTCCAGGAATTGCCGTAGCGGCTTCGCTACCGGCAAGATTGCATCACGCCTGCCCTTCGTTTGCCAATCGCCTGTGCTTTCCAGCCAGATGCCCTGAGGCAGAATGTGGTCCCACTTCAAGTGGATTAGTTCGCTGGCCCGCATACCTGTGTAGCGGAACAAGTAGAAGGCCCTACGCAGCACCAGAAAGCGCCGTGAGCCCGTTTCTGTCAGCTTCCGTTCAATGTATACGCGCATCAGTTCTAGCTGCTCACGGCTCCAGGTTTGCGGTACCACGGTGACAGCCCGCAGTTGTTTCAGTTTGACAGGCTTGGTGATGAGCTCCTCTTCAAAAGCCCAACTGTAGAAGCGATTGACGTTGCGGATGTGATGGTTGATGGTGCGGTCATTCAGCCCACGCGCCCGCTCCTGGGCGATATAGCGGTCAAGCTGGCTGCGCTGGTAGTCTTCGACACAGGGGTTGCCGTTAGCCTGTTGCCAGCGCTTCAGGCTGTCGCCATAGGTGTAGACGGTTCTGGCACTGTTGCGGGTTTCGCAGTGGGCTAGAAAGCGCTCTACGGCGGCTTTCAGCGTAACCATCCCACCTTTGCTCTCAATCCCTAGCTCCAGGCGTAGCGATTCCAGGCGGTCAGACAGGATCGCAGTGCGCTCTATTAGCGTTACGCCTTTAAACTCAGCACCTGTGCCTAGCTTCTTGCGTATCCGCTTACCGCCAACGTAAAGCTGCGCAATGTAAATGCCGCGCTGAGAGTTGAACGTAATCGTTTTTTTATTCACGATTTACGCAACATTTGTGGGGGGGGGGTGATAACTTTGTAACATATTGAATGCACGACTGCCAAAGCAGTCTAATACTACAAGTAAACTTTACTTGTCGGCCAAGGTACCACTTTGCCGTTCGTGCGTTCCGTTACCACCCCCATCCCTTTTTTTAACGCTGACTCCAGTAGCGCGTTCTTTTCTTTTAACAGCGCTATCACCTCATCTTTGCTGGCAATCAGCTCATCCCGGTAGTCTGTGGTTTGCCTGCCACCGGCTACATCAGTCGGCAAATAAGGCTCACCTTCCCCAGTCAAAAGCCATTTTGTATTATAACCGTTTTCGCCTGCGTTTTTAAGCATAGTCGAAGAAACCTGCCTTGTCCCTTTCAAAACTACGCCTAAATGGCTAGGGGATACGCCCCAGTCACGGGCTAACGCTGACTTGTTCCCACCTTTTTGCCGCACATAAAAATTTATTCGCTCAATGATTTCAGCATGTTCACCCATAAATTGCCACGCAGATAAAAAATGTTCTTGAAAGTAATTCGCAGTTTGCATACTGTTTTCAAACATGTACTAAAACAATGCAACCTGGACTTGCTTAGAAAGTAAACAGTTATACACGGAAGCAACTCTTTTGCCAATGAATCTTTTGAAACAGTGCCAGTTTTATGGCGTTCGGCTCAGGCAGTTAGCTGACGCAAGCGGTTATACGCAATCGTATGTGCGCCAGGTGCTGCTGAATGAACGACGCAATGATGAGATCAAACAGTTAGCGCACACAGCCCTACACAACCGCAAGGAAGAGTTACTAAATGCTTTGTTGAAGGAATCCGCATGAGCGACCTGTCTGCAGAGTTAGCCGAAATCAAGGCACTCCTTCATGGCCTACGCATGGATGTCAATCACTTGGCGAAGGCCAACCATATACCGCTGATGACGCATGACCTGAAGGAGCGTGCGCAGAAACAGCGGTTAGCTGACCTGGAAGCGGCTCTCGACTCTGTGCGGAAGGCGCAGAATCTAGGGTACGACTGACCTCACCGGCCGCCGACGCCGTGACAGCGCCCACCTGTTGGAAGTCGGCCATCGACTGGGTAGCAGTAACTTAATCACCATTGATGGTGTGGACAGTTGAGCATTAGGAACGTGCAACGGTCAAAGCTGCTACCCATTGGATGCTTACCACTTACATGGAGTTACGCAATGAGCCGCGTTGAATACCTGTTTGATCTTGAGATCCAGCACCGCAAGTCCCGCCTGTTACGCCCAGTAAACCCTTACAAACTACGCCGCTTGTACTGGTGGCTACGCCTGAAGTACCTGACGGTCAAGTGGTGGTGGCGTAATCGCAGGAGGGCGGTATGACGGAAGCACAGATTGAAGAGTCCCGCCTGCGGGCTCAGTCTCGCTACGAAGCCTTCCTAGCTGTGACGCAACGCTTAGAGCGCGAAAATAAGTATTGGGACAACCAGGCACGGTATGCCCTTAAGCGCATCTGCTTTCTTTATGAGTGCAGTGACTGCGGCAAGTTGGTTGGTGCCAAGCACGCCCTGAAATGTCCAGACAAGGACATGACGCCAATACTACCGTCAGAGATGTCACTGAGTGAGCGTCTGCAACGTCGTGAAGATTTATTTCACGATTGGAACTGGGACTACGAAACCGACGTAGCGAAGCTGGCAGAGGTGCTGACATGAAGCGCCTGAGTGAACGCCTGAGTGAACGGTTGGCACAGCGTGACATGTCACGATTGGCGCTGGAACCCGCCAGGCCAGCAGTTACGCAGCCTATTGGCAAAAACCTGGACACTCGCGTGACATGTCACGATTCGAAACTGCGCTATTGTCCTGGTTGCGACAACTACAAAACGCCAACAGCCCCCCTCTGGGTATTTGGCAGCAAGGTCTGCCGTTTCTGTCAGCGCATGGGCCGACATTGAAGCCACCCAGACCATGTCAGATATGCGGTGGAGAGTTTGTGCCCAACAAACATCACTCTAAGTTCTGTAGCAGGCAGTGCTACACCAAGGAACTCTGCCGCCGTGGTCAGGAGCGTCGAGGCTCCACCCGCTGTGAGCATTGCCAGACTTACTTTGATCGGCGCAAGTACAACCAAAGATATTGTTGCAGTGAATGCTACTACGAACAGGCGCGGGAACGAAAGCGGGCCAAGAAGGCGGCCAACGCTTGGGAGCCCAAGCAGCTCCAGTGTCCCTTCTGCACTGCGTTCTTTAAGCAGGTCAATCACAACCACCTGTTCTGTAGCGCAAGGTGCCGCATCAACAGCAAGAAGCATGAGGTCTACCTGCGCCTGAAGGCCAAGTCACCGACAGAGTGCAAGACCTGCAAGGGACCTCTGCCACGGCTGGGGCTCACCTACTGTAGCGTCAAGTGCCGCAACAAGTACAAGTGGGTCGCCCGTCAGATCCACGACAAGCAGTGTGTGACCTGTGGCGCTGAGTTCAAAAGCCACAACATCCGCGCAATCAACTGTTCACGGCGTTGTAGTAATCGCTACACAAATTCCAAGAAGGCTCACGAAAGGCTGCTGGCCGAGCAGGGTGAACGCAAGCGGCAGGAGCTGCGTGCGAAGCAGGAACGGCGGGTGACGCTGAGTCGTCAGATGCCCGGTGAAACTGCTTATAGTGACGCCATCAAGGCGTACCTGAAGCGTGGTGGCAAGATTACCCAGTACCAGCCCCAGGAAGCGGATGAGGCCAACCTCGCGGTGCCTCAGAACTTCTGGAGCTACGATCAATACGACGCAGAAATTTAAAGCTACCGGCCAAGGCGGGGTGCGATCCTCCCAACTGGGCTCCGAACCAGTAAATTTCGCACTATTTCATGTGACGCCAAACCAATACGGTCTGCTCAACTCGGCCTACGGTGTCGGTAGCTCCTAATTCATGGATTGAATGATTATCACCCGTCTAAACGAATCAGAAATCCAACAGGCTGCCTTTGTGGGGATGCAACGCTGTGCCTACGCCATCAGCCATTTCAAAGAGATTAGTGGCTATGAAAACAAATGGCAGAGAGAGATTGAAGGCGCTCTAGCAGAGTTCGCCTTTGCCAAGCTCATGAACATTCACTGGGACGGCAAGATTGGCGTCGTGGGCAAGGGCGATGTGGGGAGCTGGGAAGTCCGCCATACCCATAACCCGGACGGGCATCTTCTACTACAGCCAAGTGATCTGAATCACGCTCCGTTTGTCCTGCTGACCGGACAGGCGGGGGTTTATACTGTGCGCGGCTGGATCATGGGTCGTGACGGCAAGCTCAAGGAGTATTGGGGCGACAAGTACAACACGGGCCGCCCCTGCTTCTGGGTGCCGCAGTCCGATCTATTGCCAATGGAGCGACACAGTGCTTTTCCAAATAGCTCATACAAGGAGATCGCATGAGCAACCTAACCGATTGGGGGCTACCCAAAGATTATGTCAATCCAAGCAAGATTGGCCCCTACCTAAAACTAGATCCAGCGAACAAGCTGGGAGTCCGCTTGCGGATACTTGGTTCATTTAAAGACCCAAGGCTGGCAATTCGTGGCTTCGAAGGCTGGGAGTACATAACCGATCAAGTGACCGGGCAGGAAATGAAGCGACCTCACCGCGTGCCGATGTCCAACCGCAACGATTTGGTCCGCGCAGGCCGTGACGAGATCAAACACTTCTGGGCGCTGGCTATCTACAACTACACCTTGGACTGTGTGCAGTGCTGGCAGATCAACCAGTCTACCATTCAAACCAGAATCGAAGACCTAGTTGAAATACATGGTGCGCCCAACGGCTACGACTTGCAGGCTATTCGCACTGGCACCACTAAAAACGACACAAAGTATGTAATTGAAAAAATAGAACCGAAAGGCGATGAGCATTTGGCAATCAATGCCCTAGAAGAGTCTACAATCGACCTCAGGCAGCTTTTTGTCGGTGGGGATATTATGACACCCCTTGAAGAAAAAGCCAGTGGCGGCGATTCTGAGAAGCCTAACAGGGTGGTTACGCGGTCTGACCTTAAACCCATTGAACTGGTCCGCAACCGCATTGAAGGCGCTCAGACCTACGAGCAGTTGGATGAGGCGCTGCTACTGCGGGACACCTACGTTGAGCGCGGTGACATCAGCAAGGCCGAACTGTTGGCGCTGAAGGCCGTTGAGCGCTCTACCAAGGAACGCCTCGCTGACGAGGAGGTCGCCTAGCCATGAGCTACACCAAGGTCGCCAACCAGGTGCTGGAAGACGCAACGCTATCTCTGAAGGCCAAAGGGCTTTTTGCCTATCTGGTCAAACTGCCCAAGGATTGGAAGATCCGTATCGTGGAGCTAGCCAAGCACCACAAGGACAGCCGTGACAGCATACGCACTGGAATCATCGAACTGCTGGAGGCAGGGTACCTGGAGCGCCTTGGGCGTAGTCGTGACAAGGGACAACTGAAAGACTACGAATACCGCATAAACACTGACTTCCAACCTAGACCGGAAAAACCTACGTTGGAAAATCCGGCTCAGGTAAAACCTAGTACGGGAAATCCGGTTCAGGTTGATTCGCCGCTAGACCAGACAGAACCTGACATCGCACCTAGACCGGAAAAACCTACGTTGGAAAAACCTACGTTGGAAAAACCTACGTTGGAAAATCCGACGCTATATATAAAAGACTTACAAACAAATAATACTAATACCCCCCTTACCCCCCAGGGGGAAACTAGTAAGCAAAATAAAAAATTCAAAAAGGCTTCCGCCGCAACGCTACCCCCCTTACCCGATTGGCTACCCAAAGACCTCTGGAACGATTTCGTAGAACATCGCCGCCTGTTGCGCAAACCGCTCACGCCTC
>Ga0208161_1001618_pt1 | contig 11945 bp, 11 predicted proteins | sample CB_VirMetaG_3_FD_184538 | JGI IMG/M metagenome (GOLD analysis project Ga0208161, IMG submission 184538) | Freshwater to marine saline gradient viral communities from Chesapeake Bay - CB_1508_1S Viral MetaG (SPAdes) (version 4) | ecosystem: Environmental > Aquatic > Marine > Coastal | place: USA... | reverse complement strand
AACGACGAGGACGACCGGCTGCACAAGCAGCCGGGCATGCCAGAGCAGCCGCTTCTGCATGCCGACGATTGTCCACGCAAAGCGTAACACCCGTTACACACAACGAACCCCGGCGATGATGCCGGGGTTTTCGTTTGCATGTCGTCGGCTATGCTTCCACCACCGGCCCCGGCTGTGCCTTCTCCAGCGGCACCCATGCGCCGGTGCCGAGGTCTAGCTGCCATTCCTGAGCGTTCGTGCCGTGTTGGTTGGCAAGGAAGCGCACGAAGGCGTCACGCTCGTTTGTGGCGGTGTCTACGGCTTGCTGTAGGCCGAGCAGGTGCGCATGTTCGGCAGGAGTGAGCGGTTTGGTTGTCATGGTAAAATCTCCGTTTCGACAACTTCGACGGCTTCGATGTTTCGTGGCACACCGGGAAAGAGAATGATGCCATCTGGCATCGCCGATTGCATCGCGCGCATGGTTGCCATCAATACGCCCATCTGCGCACGCATACCGGCTACCGCATCGGCGATAGGCGCTTGCTTGGCAGTGTGGTAGGCAGACAGCGCCGACAATGGCCCGTCTTCGGCCAGCATTGACTCGAACATAACGTAGGCGTCTTCGGCGCGTTGGATGGCCTGATACATCTGCCCCACAGTCGATTGCACGCCGCCCCGCTCGGCTTGGTAGGCAATCAGCGTTGTCTCTGTGGACTGATCATCGGCGTCTACAATGTACTGTGTCAAAGTAATCTCCTTAGTCGTAAAGTGCTATCCATTTCGCCCCGACGCCTTCCACCCACACGCGCACACGACCATAGTAGGCACCTAGCGCCGTTGTGTTGATAGGATTACCGGTGCCAACAGTTGTGTCAAAGCGGACGAACTCTTCGGACAGATCGGCCTGCTGGAGTCTGAGTGTAGGCTTTGCGCCGCCTGCGCTGGATTGTTCGACCTGTAGCTGTGCGGTCGGGGAGGTTTCGCCGATGCCGACGTTGCCACTTTCTTTAATAACCATTCGAACAGCCGGATTGCCTGTCCCGTCGCTAGTCATGAGGTCGATACGGCCAGGTAGTCGATTAGTCCCCATCGGCCCATCCGCAAACAAAGATACCTGAGCCGATGCACTAAAAGCACTGCCCGTGTAGGCGTTACCAATAAATCCCCCGATTAAATCACCATTCTGGACAACAGTAGGAGATGCCAACGTACCCCTAGCTTTATTCGCGCGGAAAAAACCGGCTGACGGCGTATCACGATAGGTAATCGCTTGTACTTCGGCGTTTCCCTGGTCTACAACAATGCTTTGCGTTGCCGTAAATACATTCGACGTTGCCAACAGTGCCGCCGTCCCCGTCGCCGGAATCGTCAGCGTGAAATTACCCGAACTACTCAGAACCGTGTTGCCGCCGCCTTGCACGGTCAGAGAGTTGGTAAGCGTCAACGTCTGCCCCGACGCCCCCGACAGGTTCAGCGACTCGTTGATGGTGAGCGTCTTCGACGCCGCCCCAAACGCCAGTGTGCCGCTGTTGGTGTTGATGGTGAGCGTGCGCGTGTCATTGTTGACGCCGGTTCCCCCGTTGGCCGGTGGCAGAATCCCCGTCACCGCCGCCGTAAGCGATAACTGACCGCCCCCGGCGGCGTCTTCGTGGTTATGTGTGGCGTTGGTAAAATTGCTAATCGTCGGCGTGGTGAGCGTTTTGTTAGTGAGCGTCTGAACGGCTGTCAATAACACATACTCACGAGATTCTACGGTGTTTAATCTGCGCCGTGTATCATTTACGACGTTCAACAATCGCTGTATTACATCTCGTGAGATTGTCATAATGATTGTAGGTCCAGTTGAATAGTCTCTTGTCCATTAGAATCGAAACTGATTGAGACAGCACTTATCTTTTTCGTAGCCGTTGCGCCCTGAAAGTAACCGGTCACTTTATCGCCTAGAAAATAATGCAATCCGTACAAACTTCCAGGCGTTTGGATGACATCGAAAACAAGTTCGTCACGTGCGCGCAGTTCGTACATACGTGCATCGCCACGGTCCTGTAATCCTGCCGATGTAGAGATATCGCTACCATCAACAAAGACTTCGTAACTGTTGGTAGATGCGTTGTAATTTGTTCCCGTGACAGTCTCAACTAAGCGCGTTCCGCCTGATTCTTGACCGGCAACAATAGCAACGGTGCGCTCTTCAAGTCGTCTATATTTTAGACTTGGATTTGCCATATTGCCATATTGCAAAGCAAAGACGACAGATGCGCTTCTATCCGTGCCAAGCTGGCCAGCGTACCAGCGAAACTGCCAAGCACGAGCGCCAGTTTTGACCATCGCAAAATCACCGCCACCGATGCCAGCGATATCCTGCAAAGTCTCAAGCAAATTCGTACGGCTCAAGAATACATCAAGCGTGTTACCGCCTGCCCCGTCCGCTTGTACCGTGACATAGCTTCCCCAGGTCGGTACGTTGCGGTCACGTCCGTCTGCGGTTGTGCCGGATGTCGTAGCGTTATACGTGACAATGGCTTTACTGATTGTCTCAGCTTTGCCGCTAATAAACTGTGTGCGGTTCGTGACATCCGCTTTGTATGCCACGATTGACCGGCGCAATAAGTCATTCGAGCCGACAGCGTAATAGATGACAGTCGTTTGCCCTTCCGAATCTGTGATTCGCTCTTCATCTCGGATAAAGCCGCTGAAATCAACGTAGGCGCTAATCGCATTTTTGGCGTTAGGATCACTTGCCCGACTTCGGATAACTTCGATTTGCCAGTCACGCTCTACGATGGACAATGCCATCGGATGACCATCTGACACGGCAAACGACAACAGGCCAGCATCATTGACGATATTCTGATAACGCAAATCCAGGAAATCGGTAATCAGAAATTGACGTGCGCCTGTTTCGTCTGAGATGACCAACGTATACTTTGCTTCTGTCATGTTAGATGCCTAGATAGATATCGTTATATGTCATAGTGGCAGACGTTGCGGACGTTGTACCCGTGCCCGTGAGCGTGTAATCTTGCGATGTATCTGCACTGCTCATAATTCGATTCGTGCCATTTTTTGCTACAGCATTCCATACACCATTACCATAAGCGACGGACGTCCATTCATTCTGTTCTACTGCAACGATAGATTTCCAGGTTAAGCCATCATTGAAACTTTCCATAACTCTATTTGTGCCACTACTCGCTACAGCAATCCATGTATTCCCTATATTGTTATAAGCAATTGATAACCACTCATTAGGTTCTGTAGCGAAAATCGCAGACCAAGTTAAACCTCCGTCCGTACTGCGCATGACTCGATTATTACCACTTGAAGATACAGCAACCCACACACCATTGCCATAAGCAACAGAACGCCAAGGATTAGATTGAGCAGGAGTAATCCCAGACCACGTTACGCCATCGTCCGTACTTCGCATGATTCTTTGATTTATTGTTATTTCAGCCGATGACACAGCAACCCAAACACCGTTACCATAAGCAACGGACGCCCATTGATTTGCATTAGCCGCCGCAATCGCACTCCATGTTAGGCCATCATCCGTACTGCGCATAACTTGGTTTGCGCCGGTTGAAGATACAGCAACCCACGCGCCGTTGCCATAAGCGACCGATCTCCACTCATTCGCTTCTGCCGCTGCGATAGCACTCCATGTGACACCATCGTTTGTGCTACGCATAACTCGATTTGTGCCATTTGATGACACGGCAATCCAGACACCATTACCGTATGCGACCGATCTCCATTCGTTCGCTTCTGCCGCTGCAATTGCAGACCACGTTGCACCGTCGTTCGTGCTACGCATGACTCGATTCGTACCGTTTGATGACACGGCAACCCAAACGCCATTACCATATGCGACGGATGTCCAATCATTCGCTTCAGCCGCCGAAGCCGCAGACCATATATTCCCTTCAGTCGTTGTAAACGTTTGATGATTGAAATCGGCTAAGTTGCTATCGCTTGTCAGGTCTGCTAGTTTGCTATTGTAGTCACCGTCCAAAACTGTTTTATAGCCGTATCTCGTATCAATCTGATAATTGTTGCCTGCGGCTATCGTAATGCCAGTGAAATCCAACTTTTTGCCGGTTGCAACTTGCGTCAATACCGGATTCGTAATAGGTCCATTGATATTGATAATCGGTTCGGTGGGAAATTGACCATCGTACGTAATCGCCGTCGTTGCATTGATGCCTATGCTTTTGACGACAAGCGATTCGCTACGCCAGAATGGATTGTGGCATTCTAACTGAACTACGAACTGTTGAGAACCCCCGTACCGATTGCCCACAGCGTCGGGAAAGTCAATCACGTTCATAACTTCGCCGTCAATCAATCGAACTTCGCCATCGTCACGAACCACTTTGATAGTGACAGTCTCATTCTCAATACCCTTCCACAAATTATAGATATCGTCACGTCGCGAATCGGCCAGCGATAAAGTCGCTGCGTCTGAAAAGAACACTAGCGACATAATGCGCTTGTCATATCGAAATCCCTGGAATGATTCGCCATTTTGGAAAGGTCCACGAATGGACAGATTACGTTTTGGCGGTGCTCCGATGTTTGACGCTGAAACACGATAAGACAAAGTACCGCCGCTAATCTGCGTTTCTTGACCTTCTCGAATCACATACCAAGTCTGAGCCATTACAACTGACCTCCATATAACAGATTAAGCAATTCGATGTCCTGTTGCACACTACCGGCTGATTGCATCGTCTGATAGTTCAAATTGTATGTGGCACTATTTGTCACGTTTGATGGTTGAATTATATTTCCCGACATCCGTTGCGCCGCTATCGTTGATGCAGACATCGCCATGTTCGGTGATAAGGTCATACCTGACGCAACGCCCATGACACTATTTGCCATCAATTGAGCGGCGTTGATAACGTCCGGTAAGCCGTTCACTATGCCGAGCGCCAATCCGTCTGTGAGATTTCCGCCCATATCTTCCATCACTTTAGACGGTGATCCTATTCTGAATTGATCTCGAATCCATTGCAAAATGGCCTGAAACACTTGCCAAGCTGATTGACCAGGTGATATTAATTGTTGCCATCGATTACTTAGGCCATTTATAAGAGACTCAATCAAATTTCTCCCTACGCTCCATAAATCCCCCAAGGCTGAAGTTATAGCTGTTCTAACACCTATAATTGCTGCATTGATTCTATCTAAGCTAATTCTATCACCCCACCATGCCCATAACGAGGCAATGAATTCTCTACCTTGCCATTGCAGCGCTGCACCTCCAGCCTGTAAATTGCGAAGTTGTGTTTTGATATTTTCTCTTATTGATATGGCAGCGGCGGAGATTCTATTTATGCTAGTAGAATCACCCCACCATTCCCACAATGACGCAATAAATTGTCTACCTTGCCATTGCAGCGCTACACCTCCACGTTGTAAATTGTTAAGTTCGGTTTTAATACGTTCTCTTATTCCTACAACAGCCGCAGAGATTCCGCTTGTGCTGGTAGAATCACCCCACCATGCCCATAACGATGATATAAATGCTCTACCTTGCCACTCTAGAGCATCACTTCTGGATTGTAAATTGCGAAATTGCGTTTTGATATTTTCCCTTACTGATATGACAGCCGCAGAGATTCCGCTTATGCTAGTAGAATCACCCCACCATGCCCATAACGATGATATAAATGCTCTACCTTGCCATTGCAGCGCTTCATTTCTAGCTATTAATCCCTGAAAAGCTGCTTTAATATTTTCACGAACATCACCGACTTTACTTGCCAAGCCTTCGGTAAACGTGCTCCAGTTTGCCCATAATGTCTGAATAAACGATTCACCGGCTGATGCCAAACTAGTATTTTGTATGGTTGTCCTAAATCCAGTAAGTGTGTTACTCCACCATGTACTAAGATTTTCAGTCAATGTACGCCAACCGTTAGACAGATTTGTTGTAAATGTAGTCCAGTTTTGACTTATTGAAGCACTTGATGTTGATAGCGTTTGACCGATTGTAGCATGAGCATTTCGCCACCACGTCGCCAGATTTGTAGTTAAATTTCCCCATCCAGTGCTAATTGCATTGACCATCGCCAAGGTATGATCTCGAATATTCAAAAAGTTTGTTGTCCATGTCAATGCTAAAGCGGCAACGGCTGTAGCTGCCAAACCTAGCGGAGACGATAACGCCGTCAATACGGGAATCAATGCACTACTTCCCGCCGCACCTGCAATAGCGGCTACAACTCTACCGATTACACCTAATAAGCCAGTAACGCCAAGCCAATTCGACAATGTTTGAACTAGCGGCCAAACAACTCGTAATGTACCGGCCAATAAACCAAACTCAACTACAGCCTGCTGTGTATCTGGATTGAGTCCTTGCCACCATCTAATCAATGAGTTAATCCAAGTGCCTAAAGTTTCAATTGCACCCGATATGCGCTCCATATGATTTGCCAAAGCGCCAGCGTAAATGTTTCCTTCTTCATCCATCGTACGCAAATCACCGATAACTGTAGTTCGTAGTGTTGTCATACCTTCGATAACTTTAGGTAACGCATCGACAGTCAACCACTCGTACAATGGCGGTCCTAACTTCGCTGCCGTTTCTGTGATTTCTTCTACGATTTTATCGATTGTTTCAGTCAATTCGGTTTTGAACTTTTCAAACTCAGGCGCAACCTTAGGAATTAAAACTGTATTTACCCAGTTGATTAAAGCCGTTCCAAATCCTTCGCCTTGCTTTTCAAGTTCAGGCACGATATCGCTATTGCCATATCCGATAATTTCAAGAACAAAATTGCCAAGTGCATCAATCGCTTTTGGTACAGCATCACCAATCCAATCGACTAGTTCTGTTGACCATTGCAAAAGTGCAATAGTCCAGTCGGGTAGATTTTCACCTAACCAATCCACAGCAGCGTTATACCATTCACCTAACTTTGTTTTAGTTGGTTCTATAGCAGATACTATAAATCCCCATATCGCACTGCCCCATCCACTTAAGGTGGCAATCCATGCAGGCAAGTTCGCAGTTAGCCAACCACTAAGCGCTCTGTACCATTCACTTAATTTTGTCTTTGCTGGTTCAATGTTGTCACTAATCCAAGAGACAAGCGCGCTACCCCATTCTCCTAGTTTCGTAATCCAACTAGGCAAATTGTCGGTAACATATGTGAGAATTGCGCCAAATGCATCAGAAATAGCATCTGATAATGATGTAGAACCATCTATCAACCCGCCAAATTTTGACGATATAACATCTATAACTCGTTGCACGACATCTCGAATACCATTGAAGTTGGTATCCCACAATGCGCGCATTCTTGAAACTGCCAAGACGAGCGCGCCAAACAGAAGAATAACCGGTGCAGCGGCCATAACAATTGAACCTAACGCCGGAATCAGGATGGAAGCGATAACAATTCCAACAGCGCCCAACACATCCTGCAACGTAACGAATCTGGATATCGATTCGATGATGGGTCTGACAAAGTTCGATAATGTATTTTGAAATTCTAAAAATCGACGGATTGCCATATTGATAGATTTTGGCAACGAGTCGATATGGAGAGTTAGCAATCTCCCCTCTTCTCGCACGTTTTCGATGTAATCAAATAACATGCCTAGGATGTCAGCAAACGACTCAAATGCACTGACAACGGCTGGCCCATGTTTTTCCGCCAGGCTGATAAGTATTACGGCCAAACGGCGCAAAATAGGCATAAACGCACTGCCGATTTGAATCTGTATTGACTCAACGATACCGCCTAAAATCTCCATCGTACCGGCGAACGTGTCCATACGAGTTGACGATGCTTCAACCGCATCCGTCAAGCTCATGGATTCTGCTAATTGTCGGAATTGACCTTCGCCTATCTCAGCTAACGCAAAAGCGGCGCGCATCGCATCTGTACCAAAAATAGTGCTAACCGCATTGTTCTTTTGCTCTTCCGATAATCCTGACAACGCATTTTGTAAAACGCCGGATATTTCGGACATGCTACGTAGTTCGCCGGTTGCGCTGAAAAATTGATTGACACCATCCGCCGTGATAATGCCCAAATCTTGCATTGCCTTTTCAGCGGGTCCGCTTGCCGGTACTAGTCTTTGTAACATTGTCTTAAACGACGTACCCGCATCGCTACCGCTAGAGAAAAACGGCGCAATAGCAGCAATGGTTGTATTGAAATCCTGGAAATCTACACCAACCGACGCCGCTACGCCACCACCCTGAGCGATAGCAAAAGCATAATCTTCGATGCTGAATTTAGAGCCAGTCACAACCGATGTAATGCCATTGACAGCGCTACTCATCTCAGAAGCGTTGATATTGAACAGCGCCATCACATCGGTTGCAATGTCAGCCGCCATGCCGAACTCAGCACCCGTCGCATTTGCAAGTAGCACCGTGCTTTTGGTCGCACCTTGCAGAATTTCATCCATTGACAAACCATTGCGCGCTAACATCTCGATAGCATCAGCCGCCTCAGTTGTCGTCACTTTGAGATTTGGATCTACCGCTAGGTCGGTAATCAAATCCTTGAACGGTTGCATCTGTTCCATTGTTGAGCCGGTCACAGACGCAATGTTTGCAAGTTGCTGTTCCAGGTCAGCCGCTTGTCTAACACCCTTGACCATCGCAACGCCAGCACCGGCAATGGCTGTCCCTACCGCGGCCATCGCTCCAACGACGCCGACGGTAATTGTCTTTTGCAAATTGCCGAATGCTTTATCAACGCCGTTGGCATTTTTGTCTAGCTTATTTAATGCCTGATTCACGTCATCGATTGCAGCCGATGCGTTATTTTTGGCGTTAATCAGGATGTCAATGGTTGCCATGTCTATCTCCTAGCAAAAACGGCGATAAATCAATCTATCGCCGTTTTCGATGCTGTGTTTGTTGGCGTCTATTCGCTGCCCGTGCTTCTACGTCCATTGCTACCAAAATCTCGTTTAGTTCGTGCCAGGGAGTTTGGTTGATTTGTTGCAGAGTCCAACCAAACTCCTTAGCCAAACGATATCGCAGCAAACTTGAAGGCATACCGCCGCTGTTGGTCCAAATTGCGGTGGTAAGCCTTAATCGGAGTTTGGGTCTGTTTCGTTGACCACCGCCATGATTTGGCCGATTGCCGGTTGCAATTTGCGAAATGGCAAATCCAAAAGCGATGCTACAGGCTTGCCGTCATACTCGATAGAGACTACAGCAGTTTGCAGTAGGTCTACCATTTTACGCATTGCCCCCGCTGCACCGTCGCCTGTCAACTGTGACTGTAAATCCATCAAATCCAACACGGTGCCGGTACTCAGCTTTTCGTTGTCAACTTGAACCAGAATAGCCTTATCCATAAATCCTCACTTGATTAGGTGGCGATAGTCGTCTTGAGAATATCCGCACATTCGACAACCAACTCAAACATGAGCGGGTCAGCGGAATCGGCAGCGCTGGAAGGTGGCGTACAACTCACAATCGGACACAGAACCGGCGCTGTCTTTGCCGTGTCAGTGGTTGCGTACTGAATAGCACCGCCAGCACCGCCAGCAGGCGACCAGCGCAAAGCGACAGTCTTAGCAGCGCCCTTGAATCGGTCCCACAGCGCATCGAACGGTTGTGCATCTGTTTCGGTGTACACAACAGAAACGGTCACGGTGAACGGTTCCGTTTTGTTTGCCCCGCGCACGATTGCCGCATCGCCATCTAGTGTCATCTGTGAGCCGGTAACCTGTTCGCCACCTGATACCTCAACGCCCGCCGCATATCCGCTAAAGTTTACCCACGTGCCGGTTGTACCGGCTGCATCAAGGCTATACTCTACCTGAGCGCCTGCTCCAACAATTGCACCTGTAGTTTGTGCCATAGTTACACACTCCCTTTACGTTTCTTGTATGATTCGATATTCGGTTCCGGTTCTGTTGCCGGTTCCGCCTTGGTTGCGACCGCTTCAATCTTGCGTGGTGCGATGACTTTGCCCGCCGCAAGTAACTTCTCCGCCGTCTCATCTGTCAATGTGATTTCTTCCCCGATGCCGTAATAATGCTCATGGCCAGCGTGGAAAATGTTATCCAAACAGATATAGATGCTTACGCCTTCAGTTGTTTTGGTCAACTGTTTCACTCCTTCCGCTTTCTCAATTCGATGAAACGGATAATCGGCTATCGGCCAAACGACTTCACGGGGATTCTGCGAAATGATATGACCGACGATTACCGAACAATCGTGCTTTTGACGATATCCCGCTTTGATACAGTCCAACGAAAAATGCCAGTCATTAGCGCATGGATGACCGTTGACGATGCGAAATGGAATCGACTCCAACACGTGGCGATGAATCAACGTACATCCGAATCCTACGCCCTGAGTCTCAATCACATTGCCCCAGGCTGATTGCGCTGTCGGTTCGTCTTTGCTATAGGTAATCCCGCTATTTTCAAACAGTCGCCAAAATGCAAGCCAGCGCGGACTAACACGAGCGCAATATAGGCCATAGGCTACATCGGCATCGACCTTTGACAGCTTCTGCAATGCGTCAGACGGTACAATGTTGTCATATTCGATGGTAAGCATCGCATCATAATCGCCTGCCAAAAATAGCCTTCGCCCATTCTGGAACTTTTCCAGAACCGATTGATTGCGGTCTATGTTGCCTGATTGCGTTTCTGTACTGTCATAGTGAATGGTTACATCGAATCCGCTTGTATCTAATGCGTCGATAGATTGTTGCGTCTCATCGCAGATACCAACAAACGGATGCAATGGCACGAGTAGAAAGATTTTCATCGAACATCCTTGAACGCACTTGCGACAATATCCATATCGTTCGCGATGCGTATGTCGTAATCAGACAAGGCGCACGTATCATCAAAGAGATATCGGAATCCATCGGGCATGATTCGCCAGCAATCAACCGGATATCGATGCTCAGGGAATTTCCAGTGCGTATGGATTGCCAAGAATCCACCATTTGCCAGCACACGCACGACTTCGGGAATCCATCTCCAAATGGCCTGTACATGCTCCATTGTGCTACCGCTGATCACGACATCATAGGCATTGTCGGCAATCGGGAATCGATATGGGTTGCTTGCCACGATATCCACGTTTGCGCCTTCCGTCACGTCTAGGCCCGTATATTGCCATCCGCGCGACTCAACCAACGGGCGAAACGTGCCATTTACATCCAAGCTGCCCACGTCCAAAACGCTTAATCCTTTGCCCGATATCCGATTCAGCATTTCAACCATTAACGCATGTGATTCTTTGTGCATTATGCTCGATTCACTTCCACGACGCGCATCTCAAGCACGAATCCGGTATAGGGCTGTCCATTGTAAACAAGATACTGAGCATTGCCTGTTATCACATCCTGCCCCGACGTTACACCACTGTCACGGATATCGCCGGTCACACGCACGCCTGTTGCAATCTGTCGGTTGGTCATAAACACATCCAAGAATCGCTGCAACAACGTCAATGCGTCCTGTATGCGCTGATTGTTTGTGTTTTGCCCCAACGGTTCGACATAACAGGCGACGTAGTACGTTCGTTCTGTGCGACGGTGAACAGGTCCAAACGAGAGCGCCGTTGTCGTAGCCGGTCCAGAATACGTCAACACGGCAGGCAGTCCGGCTGTATCAACGGCATTTGGATAACTTGACGTAGGCGCAGAGACGACGCCGGTGATTCCCGCCGCAATCGTCTGTATCTTGGTAATCGTGTCTGATACGCCTGCGCTCATTATCGGAATCTCCTATACGGCGCAAGGATACGCTCCACATCTCTCGGCACTCCCTGCGGTACTTCGATAACGCCAGCGCCGGGGATTGCCGTTACGTCATACGTGTTGCTGTCCTTTTGACGATAGTAGTACGACGCCAAACGCACGCACGCATGTACGATATCAGCCGGGGCCGTAATGCTATAGGCCCATCGCCCCGTAATCTGGATAGCGTCTTCGTGATCGTCCAAATTGTCATAC
>Ga0208161_1001616_pt1 | contig 11952 bp, 18 predicted proteins | sample CB_VirMetaG_3_FD_184538 | JGI IMG/M metagenome (GOLD analysis project Ga0208161, IMG submission 184538) | Freshwater to marine saline gradient viral communities from Chesapeake Bay - CB_1508_1S Viral MetaG (SPAdes) (version 4) | ecosystem: Environmental > Aquatic > Marine > Coastal | place: USA... | reverse complement strand
CGCTATAGCTTCGCCAGCCCTGAAACTTGCAATAGCCATAGCGACCTAATACTCAGTACTATTTTAGCCTTTACCCTGGCCGCGCAACTTCTTACGACCATGAGACGGCTTACTGTGTAGGCCGTTCCCCTGTCGGGTGCGCTTCGGCTTCCGTTCGATGAGCTGGGTGATTTTCGGCTTGGCCATGTGCGTCAGATATGACTGCTAGATTTTACACCGCAATCCAAGCGGTACCATCCCAAACCTTCAGTGTGCTGTCAGAAGTTGAGTACCAACCAGCACCCGCAACAGTAGGAGGCGGAGTGGCAGAGTCATAGATAAAGCTTCTGGAAGGTCCTGCTTCATACCATCCGCTTGTTGTGACATCATAAACAAAAAGGCTGCCCAGAAGCGTGTTAAACCACATCGAGCCATCACGCGGCGGAGCATTGACACCAGTACCGGACGGAGGTGCATCGCTTTTAGACACAATTGCATCAGAGTTAGTTTGATACCAATCAGGATTTGCTACGTCATTTCCTGACGCATAAACAAACAAACGACCTTGATTTGTATCGAACCATAGACTGCCTGCCCTGTAGTCAACACCGGGTTCACCTGATACAACGGCAAGCGACGAACCAGTGCCGCTGATGATAGCAGTGGTGCCACTGTACGAAACCCCAACTCCATCACTGCCTACGGCGTCCAGGTTGATGCGAGTTCCTGCATCAGATAGATAAATACCTGAGCCAGCAGTAATCGAGACTCCAGACGCCGACACAACAGTGGCGTTAATGACGGTTGAAGTGCCGCTAGCGGTGAAATAGATGCCAGATCCTGCTGCGATATTGCTAAGACCACCGGAAAGTCCGCTTACAGTGGCGTTTATATCTTCTAAAACACGTACAACCCCTTCGAAGGAGCTTGGGTAGCCGTAGGGACACCGTGTGTATGATGTAGTACCCAAACCACTTACCGTAGCTAGAATGGCTTCAGCGGCCTGTACGATCCCAAAGAAGTTATGGGTGTGCAGAGACCGAGGAGGCGCCCCGTGTAATGGGCACGGCGGGTTGTTGACTTCTGCAGGCATCAGTTACAGCAACCCCTCCCGTATCTCCAGTTTAACCCAGAGAGTTTAAATTCTAAGTCTTTAGCTCATCTGTAAAAACGCGAAAAACAAGATTACCGTCTCGTTCATGGAAGGCAAAACTTTCAGCTAACCGCCAGGCGGGTATCCCAAGCACTGTAGCTTTCTTGCGCAGGGCTTCCCAAGTAATTTCCTCTACAGGCCGGACTGTAGTTTTAGACACAGTGCACCTCTAAGTTTCACAAAGTCTATACGCTTGTAGGAAGTTATGTAAACCACGGGCTGGCCGTATGCCTTGAAACCCTTACCAAAAAAATTTCCCTCAAAAACTTTTTGTAAAACTCCCTGCCTACAACCAATCTGGGCACAGTTAATACTAGATAAGTTACTAGAGTCGAATCTAGATAAACGTATTAAGTTAGAGTCTTAGAAAACTATTAGGCAATCATTAAGGAGACGTCTCTAAAAAGATAAAAGTTTTCGTCTCAACCTAGTCTTGTTGGAGACTCAGCTATCAGAGAAAGAAAGAAATTAAAGGGAAGCTGCAGCCACTAATGCTCCATGCAGACCATGCCTTCTATGAGCTCCATACTCTTTTAATGTGTTTTGGCGCACCTGCGGTGCTATGCTGCGCCTAACCTGCGACACTTGTCATGGGCTTGAACCTAAGAGCAATAGCCTTACTCGGCCTTCTCGATCTCGACGACTCCGTATCCACGACTCCCACGGGGGCTCCTGAGACAGTGGAGCAGCGAGGTCACTGGCGAATCGAGCATTACCAAGACCTCTCTGTATGGCGCTGCCTCTGCGGTCGGTCCGAACCGCTTCTGGTGCCCGCTGAGTTCCGTAAGCGCGTCCGGCTGCCTCATGACTTAGTGCAGGCTTGCGAGGTTTGTCGGACTGAGCTCGCCTCCTGCTCTAGCCGCGCCGCACGGCTACACGCCTGGCTTGAACGCAACCACCCTCTGATCGATCGCGAAGCCCATCTGGAGTACCCAGAGGATCGCGGCTACACCTACAGCGATGACGACGGGCAATCGACCCGCACGCGTCGCTTCGTCTACGAAGCATTCTTTAAGACAAAACTAAGGTCTAGTGACTTTGTGCGCTCCAGGTGCTCTAATCCATTCTGTATCAACCCATACCACCTGTGTATCACATCAACACCCAACCAGAAGGCTTCTCCCCAGATCGAGAGGACGGTGCTCCACCTGCAAGAACTCGGTATCTCTGCCAAGATTACCCAGCGAGTTATTCTCCAGAAATTCGAAATCAAGTTATCTCTTTCCACAATCCAAGGCATCAGGGCCGGATCCAAGCGATTACTTGCCACAGCGGTTTAATTCTTGACTTAAAAGCTATCCAACCTGCTAGTCTTTCCGAGATTGCCGAAGAAGTCGGTCAATCAACGAGCTCGGTTAGAAATCATTTAAAACGGCTCACTCAACTCGATCTTGTCGTCAGGATCGCATTTGAACACCACACTCTCTACTGTCTAAACGGTGATTACAACGTACACATCGACCGCATACTCAGGGAGCTCTACGAATGAGCTTCGCCGTCCCAGCCTCTGGGATGATGAATTTAAAATCGACAATCTACCCACCTGGATCTACACCGATAATCAGCCGCCTAAAGACATTCGCGACTGTGAGGCCAAAATCAGCTCACTTGAATACACCATTCGAGACATCGAGCTGCAAATTGAGATCCGTGAGTTGGAGCTGAAGACTGGAAGCTCTCGTCACAGCAGTGCGTTTGACTACGAGAAGTGGAAGGTAGGTGCTCTTAAAGCAAAGCAAACGCATTACTACCTTTTAAATGCTTACACATACTGGTTAATTAAGAACGAACGCGGTGCGCTTGACAGCTCTGGAAAGCTTGATAAGCTGATCGAGCTCCTGATTGAGGATCCCTCCGACTTCGAGACAAAAGCAAAAGCACTCCTAAACTAAACAGGTCAGCATGTAACAAAGGCCGTGCTGACATGAGGGGTGCTGGAATCCTTTTAGCCTTTTCGGACCAGCCGTAATTCGCCCTGATTGCCTGGCGCCAGGTGGTCGAGGGGAGCCCCTCCCTCATTCCATGGACATCACACGAGAAATTAAAGACATCCGCGATGCTCTCAACAGCATCGAAACTTCACTCCAGCTTTTAGTCGCTCAAAAAGAAGGCAAGATAACGAGTGCCTTCGTTTCAAAAAAGGTAATCAGTCAACGACTGAATGTGCCTGCAGTAACTGTGGATAAACTCATCCATCAAGGAATTGCTTCAGGTGGTGATTCTGGGTTAGTGGAGGGTAAACACTATTGCAAAGTTGATCCGACTGAACGAAACTCGTCTAAGTTTTTGTATGATCTCCACGCGATCATGCAAGCCGCCTGGAGCAACTTCACCTATGTCTGACCTTTCTCGCGGCGCTGCTGCACTCGTTAAAAACCTTTTTGGTGGTAACGAAACCGAGCGCATGATCAGTGCTAGTGTAGTCCGAACTATTCTGTCGGACATGACCCGACTCTATTTTGAGAACCGAGCTGCTCTCGGCGAAGGAATCCTAGTATTCAATCCAGAGAATCCTGAGACTTCAAAGTACTTAACAAAGACTGATTTAGAAAACGATTTAGCTGTAGCTCAAGAAGGAATGGATGAAAAAGCTGAAGCTCTATTCAGCAAAATTATTCGAGTAGTAGAAAAGGAATCAGATTCTGATCTTGCACTTATTGCAATGGTGCAATCGAATGAAATCTGCGTACACCTTGTCGATCCAGTAGAGGCTAATAAAAAAATTGATGAGTTATCAAACAGTCTCATTCTCTGAGGAAGACTTTGTATCACCGCCAGAACTTGTCGCTACCACGGCGTGTCTTTTTGGCGGTGAGATAGATTTTGACCCAGCTTCGAGCGAGCAAGCAAACCTAGTTGTCCAAGCCAACAGAATTTTTACATGGCGCGAAAACGGGTTGAACCATGAATGGAAGGCAAAGAACGTTTATCTTTTTCCTCCCAGAAACTTGCTAACCGGAGACGAGCAGCCAAAAGATACGCGGTTGTTCAGAAAAAATTTAAGGTTTAAAAAGTCTGCACAACGTGTGTGGCTTGAGCTTGCCTACAACAAGTGGCTGAGAAACGAGTTCGAACAAGCGGTTATCTTTCTAACCTCAACTGAAGTTGCCTTGCTTGTCACCCAAAAAATAGGTTTTGACTTTCCTCTGTGCGTGTTAAACGAGAAACCTAATTTATTACGCGAAAAAGATCTTAAACCTATTGATACAAAGGTGTTTGGCTTCGTTTACTATCTGCCACCTCGCGAGGAGTACCAGCAAGCGGTGCGTAACTTTTGTGACCTTTATAGTACGCTGGGTCGGGTGTATACCTGAGAGTATCAGGGGTATCCCAGCTGTTATCCGGTCCATAATTATCTTTCTCGCCAAAGCCTATCCCTACCACGCGCTCTGCTTGTAGCTTACGCCTAGCTTCCTGCTCGATGTTTCTTTTCTTTTCGCGAGCCTCTACATTAAAGATATCGCCAGCAAACCGAAACGAGTGAGGTTCTCGTCCAGGACGATTGCCTCTTCTGTTGATAAAAGACTCTGCCCGCCGCTCTAAAGGCGAGCGTGGGAGCTGAGACATTACGATAAACCAACGTTGCTATAGCTCATAAGACCCGCAACGTCGCCGCTTGTGTTGTAGTATCTGCCAATAGCATCAGCCGTATTACGTGAGCCATAAATAAACTGTTGAGTTTGGGGATCTTTATAGTTGTACATAGCTTTATACTTGTCTTTTACTTGATTGGTTGTTGGATCAACCCAATCGGCTACATCACGAATAGATCCTACGTCCATGGAAACCACGGGGGGATTGAGTGCGAGATTTTCATAGCCGCCCAAGCGACCAGCTAATGAATATTGATCTTGTATGTTCTGAACACGAGTATTTAATCGATTGTATTCAGAGGAGATTTCAGGGCTAACTCCGAGATCAGCGCGACCTTGCGCAGCTACGTTAGAGACAGTGTCAGCAAATGCGTCATAATATTTTTTGAGTGCCTCTTCGCCCGTCATCCCGGTTAAGCCAGGGTAGATATTTGACATTCGAGTATCTATCTGATTAAGGGTTTTTTTGGTCATTTTTTCTAAATCTTTTATAGCTCCCTCAATATCAAGAGAAGAACTTCCCTGACCAAAAAGAACACCAAGGTTGCCGGCTAAACGAGTTAAATTTTGGAGATCCCCGATTTTAAAAGGGTTTGTTGAAGAGACTTTATAGTCTCCCGTGGAGCTTACGTCGGGTAAATTTGTAAAATCTCCGTAAGACCAGCCTTCTGAACTAGGTAAGGAATAGCTCATTTTAATATTCTCCTTAATTAGTTAATAGTGGATTTAGCTGGTTCGAACGAATCAATCGCTTCTCGAATCAAATAACTAAGTATGTCACGTGTTTGATCTGAATAAGAAGAACGGCGATCGGATCCGCCGTACCCACCGGAAGACCCTCCTCCGAAAGAATCGAGGCCACTAAGGATGCCTTTGCCGATCCCTCCTAGGATGCTTTGGCCGATGCCACCGGAGCCGCCTGTAGGGCTGTCAAAAGCCATGCCTGCTGGCATTTGACTGACAGGAACATCTACACCTACGGAAAGAAGGCTCATCGACCCGACTAATATTCTTTACTGATTATACGTCTAAATAGTTACGGAGGGTGTAGGGAATGAGCCGAGAGCCTGCGCTAACAACTGAGACCTAGCTCGCTCAGCGGCTGCGGTATTGCTTTCTAGTGCTTTAAGGCTTTCTTGTTTAAGCAAATTCTCATAAGCCTCTTGTTTCTTTTGGCTGGAAACAGCATTAAGAACAATATCCAGTTCTTGCTCCTGAGGGCTATACGTATCTTCCACGGGGCTGGGGGTTTCGACATCTGGGACAGAGGATTGGGGTCCAAAAAGCCTGCCACCAGTAACAGACATTAAATCTATGAATGTTTCGAGTAACCGGTTTCCTTTGTCTTCTTGAGAGGCACTCCCGGCTCCCACTGCCTCCTTTGAACCAGCGGCTGCGGTGGCCGGCTTTACACCTCCGAGGATAGTCTTTACGTAATTCTGGGTCTCAGCAAACGGGGGTATACCCCCATAATGTTCAACGTTACCGGGACCAGCGTTGTATGCAGCGAGTGCTTTCTCGTAGTTACCAAACCGCTTCAACTGCTGTGCAAGATAACGAGCACTCCCGGTCAGACTCTGAACTGGGTCATATGGATTACTGACGCCAACTTCTTTGGCGGTGCCAGGCATAAGCTGCCCAAGACCCTGCGCACCCGCTTCACTCTTGGCCTTAGGGTTCCAAGCGGATTCTTTTTGAATCACTCGAAGAAATATATCTTCGTTAACGCCAAAGTCTCTAGCTTTTTGGCGGGCGATTTGCTTTAGCTGCTCCGTCGTGTAGCTCATCGCCTAAATTTAAAAACGTGCGACCCTGAAAGCTCAATCCTCAGAGTCTTCGAATATATCTATATTAGTGTCAATAGCCACGCCGATTTCTTCCATAACCGATTTATACGCTCGTTCGCGGCACACAAAACGAAATATTGTCTTCCACAAATACTGATCACGAGCCTCACCCTTCAAGGCATGGGCAGCGTTCTTAAGGCGTTGAAGCGTGAAGTCGTCTTCAAGCGTCAGACCCACTCGGATGTGGCCGTGCTCGTCTTTCACTGCTCCTTGGGCGTCTGAATAAAGTCTAAGTCAACTCACCAAGTCTACAAAGCTCACCAACTCTTGCAGGCCCAGTAGCGTGCTTTGAGCTTACTCCCTGGGTTATCGCAGTTATGACGTGCTCTAAAGTTCTCTCTTCGTTCAGGAATATGCTTTTTAATAGTCATATTAGGGTCACCAAAGCGCACTAAGCGCACCTGATCGCCTTCTTTTGCTGCCACGGCAAACTTCTTGCCTCCGTCCGAGTCGCGACGAGGTTGGTTATATCCAGCAAACTTTTCACCTGCGATCCGGATGGCCACGGTCTGGGTCTCGTGCGTCTCTACAGTCTACCGCGTCAAAAATTAAATCAATCTAAAGGTATCTCTCATGGTTTTTCTTTATGGAGATTCCTGCTAACCTCCTCTCGTTGTCGTCATCAACAACCTCACATTAAATGGATCACGCACGGCTCCTGACCATCGCTCAGACCGCTGAGCTCCTGAACTGTTCCGCAGGCTTTGTACGCAAGCGCATTATGCTGACCGAGTCCAATCAGCCCGGTGGCTGGCCGAAGGGTATCTTCGTAAACCTTCAACCCAACGGCGTTAAGTCCCTCTACCGCATCAACAAAGATGCTCTCGAAGCTTATTTAAACTCTGGTGCTGAAGAGGCTAAAGTGGAAGAAAGCGCTGCTTGCGCTGTCTGATCACTAACAATGAACACCTCTTCTTTGGCCGATATCTTCCAAAGTGCTGTAGAAGCACCGACGCAAGAAGTCGTCAAAGAGGAGGTGATTATTACGAAGGAGGCCACGCCTGATAACCTTGTTTATCAGATGGTCTCCTTTGCCTCTTATTTATATCAACTTAATATTCAAGCTCACTTATTACACTTCAACGTCGAATGCTCTAACTTTCTGGCCGTTCATAAGTTCTTAGGAAAGCAATATGAACAGCATGTTGCAGATTTTGATACTATCGCTGAGCTAGTCCGGAGCATGGACTACCTCATGCCGATGTGCCAGTGTGGACTTTTTGACGCCTTTAAAAAATTCCCAGCAGTTAAGACCTACGACGCTCGCGAAGGCTTAACCCTATACACCAAGAATCTTGAGGCGGGCGCCATGATGGCTAAGGATCTCGTAGAAGCAGCAAGAGAAACGGGAGCCCCTGACGTCGAGAACTTTGCCTCTGAGATTTGCGGAAATCTCTTCAAAGGAGCGTGGATGCTTAAAGCTACTCTTCGCGGCTCTATGTGAGTATCCAGCCGCCATTGGCTGACACATAAAGACCGCTCGCCCCTGCATTTAAATAGACCAACGAACCAGTTGATGCAGTAGGCAGCGAAGTAACAACTTCGATGCCACTTGCGACAATCGCAGAACTAGCAACAGTTGCCGTCGCAGCACTGCCTGCAGTTGTAGCGCTATTTGCGGTATTAGCTGTATCGGCAAACCCGGCCCCAACTTTTTGCCACGCTGCTCCGGTCCAGACTCGAAGGTAGTAGCTACTTGTCGAAGAGTCGACCCAGGTTTCACCTACGGAGTTACCGGTAGAACCATTAGGACTAGAGTTAGGCGCTGTTGTTCCGTAGTGATTAGAACCAAACTTACGAATAGAGCCAGCCGAATCTTTAAAGTAAAGACCAGGATCTGCCGCACCAAAGCTCATGGCGGCTTCGCCAGCCTGAACCGTGGCTGTATTCGGCCTATCTGAAGAATTACCGCTTCTCTTTAAAAGAAGGATTACAGGAGTAGAAGCCATAACTTAGTAGGTGCCTCCGTTAATAAGTGAAGGGTAAGAAGGATAAGGTATCAGAGCACCGTTTGCATACTGACCACCATCGTATATAAGAGTAGCTCCGCTAATTAATACTCCGTTGAAATAGATCCCACCATCAAGTTTCGGTGTTACATCTGGATCAGGTGGTGCGAATGGATCATATTCGGTAATCTTAAACATCTCAAAGCCACTTGCTGTCATGGGCGTAGTGGTGCCTGACGCTAAAGTATCGAAATTTAAAGTCTTAATCATAGTTGGGTGCATATCTGGATACATCATGTGATTTGGTACGGTATTTTGAGACGGAGAGTACTTCTCCCACCAACGAAGTCTTTGCTGTCTTTTCTCAAATGTTGTTTGCTTAATCAAGTTGACTTCGAATTCTTCCCGATATCGATCGTCCATCGGCTCGTCAGTGGGCTGAGATAGCCACGCTTTGGAGAAAACATCTTCCCCAAAACGATTTTGCATGTCCCAAAAAGAAGCATAGATATGCTTACACCATCTAGGAGCAAAATAAAGTAAATTAGGATCTGAGTAAACCTTAGATCCATCCGTATACAAAGGTAGATCTAATATCTTCTTAACATAGAGAAAACCAAAGTCTCTACTGAAGCCGGGGTAATCCCTTGAAGGAGAAGTTCTACCAGATAAGTAATCTTTACCCGCGTCATACGAGCCTGGCTTTAAATCTTGTGGAAGCGTGTAAGGGTATCGACGCTTAAGACTGTATTCATATAAATTAAAATCTTCACGTGCTAGGTAATCGGGGCAGTTACACCCGAAGCGCATCTCCGTAGTGAAGTAGTCACCAGGTACAGGAGGGGAGGCGGGCGCTGATAACGTTTCGTTGTCGATAACAGACCAGCTGTTATTTGTGTCTAGCGAGATAAAAATACTGTTAAAGGTAGGGGCAAAGCTAGGGGTCAACGGTGTTGTTCCGTTGCCCACGCCGACTACTGTGTAGTTGTTATATGTGGTTTTCTCAGTACCATCGGCTGCAAAGCGATCAGAGATTACTTCACCTGTAAAAAACGAAATAGGCGGACCAAAATTACTTGTCAGCTCAACTGCATATACTGTGTCGCTGGTCTTAGTAACAGTCTTAATTGCGTAACCAAAGTCCAAAAAGTTAAACGAGTCACGAGGACGTATGGCCACCATCCTCATGGCCATATCTTGACTCATCGAGGGGTACATGTAACAGACGCCAGGAAGCGCTGCACCGACCCCGACTATGCCTGTTGTCCAGTAACGAAACGAATAATTTAAACCTACGTACGCTTGATTAGCGTACATATACAACTCATACCCTCGTCTCCATCGCGTCCACATAGACGCGTAGTTGTAATCAAAGAGAATACTAAAATCTTTTAAATTAAAATCCGGTCTAAACTTTCGTTTAAACGGCATAGGTGAGCCGAGCTGATGCGCTGAGCTGGCTCCCTCAAAGGAAGAAAATCCGAACTTCGATTTCTTTGGCTGGTGACTGTGCCAACCAAAGTCATCGGAGCCTTTTCTTCGCGCCATGGATCAATAGAATCCGCCTTGAGCCATGATCGAAACACCGGATGCGCTGAGACCACCTGAAACAGAGGCTGGTCCGTTGCCTAAATATCCGATACACAGAATGTAACCTTTTTCAAGGTACATTGCTTCTGATTTACCTCGTTCGATTGGATAAATAAGGGAGGTATCCCCAGTCTGAGGCGTGGGAGCTACAGTCGCAGGCAGCTCCACTCGCTGAATAACACCTTCGGTGTCGCCAGAAAGACCAACTTCAAATTTACCTACAAGCAGCGATGTAGATGTTGAGGGAGCTGCTTGGTTAGGTGCATAAACATACACCCCAAAGGCGGCAGATCGAACTCCGCCATCATTCGGATAACCTTCAGCTGAGACAACAAAAATATCTTCGACCAGAGCCCCGTCTTCAGAGGGGATATCGCCCACACGGACAAGCTGAATCAGATCGCCAAAATCAGGATTACTTGCATCCGCAATGACGGTGGTCCCACTATTGATTTTTGCACCCCTGAAAAAGGGGCGGTCAACCATCAATGGTTGCTTGTTGGTCGAGGTAGAGGCCACTAGATGAGCTCCGTGAGGTTAGTAAGTTAAAGAATATCTGCTTAACTATAGCCGTACTTATGGTTATGCCTTAGGTGCTTCAAGCTCTTCTTGACTTGGAAGTTTTTCGGTAGAACCTAAGTGCGCAAGGCCCCCCGACTCTATTCCTTTCATTAAGTCTTCGAGACTAATCTCTTTATTCTCGTAAGCCTTAAGCAAGACTTGCGCCTTCAAATCTCGCTGACGAGCAGTTTCTCGTTCGCGGCGAGCCTCTTGTGAAGCACGCTCGTTCCGAGCTCGCATATCTTCTAATGCCTGGAAGATAAGCTCCTGACCGCCCATTCGGCTGCCACCGAACCGACCCGGTAAAGGCAGTCCAGTGTCGTAACCCCGCTTGAACGCAACAGCTGCCTGAAAAAAGGGGTTAATCGCTCCTGCAAATCGCTCTAAACCTGCCAAAAATTCACCGCCACCCTGGGGAGTCGGTGCGCCCTGTGGCTCAGTACCCATGGCAACACCAGGAGCGGAACCAAAGTCGGTTCGCTCCCGGTAAGGGTTCAGATCGCCGCCCGAGTAAACGAGGCTGCGCGGTGACATGAAAGGCTCAGCCATACGTTACTCGTTACGCCGTGAATCCTCTAGTTATTTTATATCAATAACCGGCGTACATAGCTGAGCGAGGTGCTTGGCGCTGGATAAAATCTTCGGTCCGCTGAAGATAAGGTTGGCGGTTCGGGCTTGTTACTTGCTTAAGCATCTGAGCGGCCTGACCACCGCCGGTTTCGGCTTCAGCCGTAATTGCAGCGTTGTAAGGAGCTGTAGCAGTATTCTCAGAACCGATAGGGGCAGTAAGCACCTCTGATGTAACAGAACCCGTGCCTTGCTGACTCATTGCTGGGTTCTTGAGAGCCTGCTGCTGGGCCTGATAGTTTTGAGCAAGGTTCTGGTTTGAATAAGCCCACATCGCTAACCCACCGCCAGCTGTCGGGCTTTGAGTTTCCATGTAACGCATTAACTCGCGAATCTCAGGTTGAGCCTGCGCAAAAGCTTGGCGAGCTGCAGCGTATTCTTCGATACTGCGATACTTCTCGGGGCTCATCGGTTCAACCGCTCGAAGAACAGCTGCTGAGTTGGGCGAGAACTGATTTAACGCTTCACGCCTTGCACTATCAGCCTGAACGTTACCGGTCGTCACGACGGCGTTCGTCGCGACAGGATCGATATTTGTAGTGCTTGGGGCAACTATAGTCGGAGCCACGCCGGGGGCTGTCCCTAAAGGCGTTCCGTCATTTTCTAAAAACAGAGCCGGCGGCACACTACCAGGAGCGTCCGGAGGGGAGCCA
>Ga0208161_1001615_pt1 | contig 11954 bp, 19 predicted proteins | sample CB_VirMetaG_3_FD_184538 | JGI IMG/M metagenome (GOLD analysis project Ga0208161, IMG submission 184538) | Freshwater to marine saline gradient viral communities from Chesapeake Bay - CB_1508_1S Viral MetaG (SPAdes) (version 4) | ecosystem: Environmental > Aquatic > Marine > Coastal | place: USA... | reverse complement strand
AAAGAAAAAACTGACATTGCTCTCGGTATTCACGCAGGCGACCATGCAATTTACCCAGATTGCCGTCAAGAATGGAGAGACGCAGATGACCACGCATTTCGCATGGGTAACTGGGATAGTGAGTTAGTAGGTTATTATACACCTTATCTTGAAACTGATAAGTTTGGTATTCTCCAAGACGGACAAGAGTTGTGTGATTACCTTGAACTCGAATTTGATGAAGTTTACAAGCGCACAAACACATCTTATAAACCTATCAAACACTACTACCGCCCTGAAACTAATGCTTGGAGATGGTATAGTGATTACAAATCGGCTTCTTCAGTAGAGCGTATTGAAGCGTTTTTGAAGTTAGGTCGTCCTGACCCTGTAGCTTATGCTGACGAAACAGGTCCTGTTAGCTGGGAAGTAGCTAAGTCTCACGTAGAAAAAGTATTAGCAGAACATGAGTGATCGAAGTAATTTATACAGAGATATTTTTAGTGGTAAAAACAAAGAACACTGGGAAAAGCAACAAGAAGAACTTAAACATATGCCTAACCAAAAATGGCATAAAATAGTTAGCTTTATTAAATCAGGTGTTCGCATAGTTGGTTATGCTTTGATTCCATTTAATTTGGTTACCGCAGCTTTTGTTCTTATATTTAGCGAAGTAATAGGAATAATAGAGGAATTAGTATGAAAAAATTCGGAACTTGGTTTTTGAAATATGGACACTGGAGCTTTTTATTTAGCTCATTTTTTGAAGCAGAGGCAGACCGCTGGTTAACAGCGGCTGCTTTTGTATTTCTTTTTATTAACTATCAATTTTTTAACAAACAATGAAATTATTATACTTTTCAGCCCCTTGGTGTGGGCCTTGTAAAATGTTTGGACCGGTAATGGACAAACTAGCTAATGAAGGATTAAATATCCAAAAAGTAAATGTCGATACAGATGTTGAGTTAACTGCTAAATATGGTATTCGTAGTGTCCCTACAGTTGTAAAAATTAATGATGAAGGATATGCTGTAAGTACCTTTGTAGGAGTTAAAGATGCTAATTACGTAAAAGAATTTTATAATGGGTAGTTTTAGATCAACAAAAGTATTTGATGGTTACTCAACAGTATTTCGTCAGTGGCGAGCTGAAGGAACACATTGTAGATTTCTTCATGGTTATGGAGTAAGTTTGAAAGTATGGTTTGAAGGTGAACTCGATCATCGTAATTGGGTTTGGGACTTTGGAGGTATGAAACGTGCTAAAGGAACTATTGACGGTATGAATCCTAAAGCATGGATGGATTACATGCTTGATCATACAACTATTGTAGCTGAAGATGATCCTGAATTGGAAAACTTCAAAGATATGGCTAGTAGAGACGTCATTGCACTTCGTATCCTTCCCGCTGTAGGAGCAGAACGATTTGCTGAATACTTTTACAATAAGATTAATGAATTTGTTCAAGTTGAAACAGAAGGACGAGTAAAAGTTGTTCAAGTTGAATTCCGTGAACATGAGAAAAACACAGCATTTTATAAAGGGTAATTATGGCATTAAAAAGAATTGAAGACTATAACAAAATTCTCCCAGTAGTAGAACTTTATACTTGTATCCAATCAGAGGGTAGCCGAGCAGGCCGCCCTACTGTTGCTATTCGTACAACAGGCTGTACTCACCGTTGTTATTTTGGTGAAGGTGGTTGGTGTGATAGTTGGTATACTTCAATCCACCCTGAAAAGGGCAAATATACATTTCAGGATATTGTAGATATTTACAATGCTAATCCTGAGATTAAGGAGATGATGCTAACCGGAGGTTCTCCTACTATGCATCCTGTTCTTGTAAATGAGTTAACACACTTAGCAAATGAAAAAGGTATCATCATTACGATTGAAACTGAAGGCTCTGCTTTCTTGGAAACAGATTATCCTATTGGGCTTATTTCTTTTAGTCCTAAATTTAGTAACAGCGTCCCTGTACTTGGTGCTGTTACGCCTCTTGGGAATATTGTAGATGATAAATTTATTAAAACCCACAATCGCCATCGTTTAAATAAAGATGCAATTAAAAAATCAATGGAGTATCACTCCGACTATCATATGAAAGTAGTTGTGAACCCTGTTGAAGACCCTGATACCTGGAATGAAATCCAGGCATTCATGAAAGAACTCAATGTTCCAAAAGACAAGATCTGGATTATGCCTCCTGGCGACAACCGTGATGAGCTAATTAGAGTTTATCCTATGGTTATTGAGTGGTGTACTCAAAACATGTATAATTTCACTGGCCGTGAACACATCATTGCCTTTGATACTAAACGGGAGGTTTAATTAAAATGATATTCCACAAACACAAACTTATATTTACCGGCATTCCTAAGAATGCTTCAAGTTCAATTCATGAACTATTACGTAACCCTACAGATAGGGAACACCACCACAATTCAATTATTGAAGATTACGCTCACAATGATGTGGATTTAATGGAAAGTTATACTAGTTTTTCTATAACCAGAAACCCATATGATCGATTCATTTCAGCAATGAGACATATCTGTAGATATGAATATGAGGAAGGTTATGTAGATTTGAATGAGCTAGTAGACAAATATCTTCGTAGTGAAGAATACCCTCAGATTATTTTAGTACCCCAACATAGGTTTGTTTGTTTTGGAAACCGAATTCTTGTAGATAATATTCTTAAATACGAAAATTTAGCTAAAGATTGGGAAGAATTTGCTACCAATTATAATAAAACTGCTGATTTTAAAGTAAAAACTAAATTAATTCACGTTAATAAAGGTGATAATAGAGGAGCTTGGGAAGAAGAAATTAAAACTTTAACACAAGACAATTTAGATTTTGTAAACAAGAGATACGATAAAGATTTTTTACTATTTGATTATAAAATGATTCATAAATTTTAATTATGGCCATACAAGTTTTTAAACCTAAATATCGCGTAGATGAGGTTTTAGAGGAAATTAAAGAATGTCTAGAAATTGGTTGGACTGGAATGGGCTTCAAAACTGAAAAGTTAGAAGAAAAATGGAAACAATACACTAATTTTGATAATGCTCATTTTGTAGCTTCAAATACTGTAGGTCTTCAAATCGCTCTTAAAGTACTTAAAGATGCTAATAAATGGCAGAATGGAGACGAAATAATTACTACTCCTCTCACTTTTGTGTCATCTAATCACGCTATCCTTTATAATAATCTTACCCCAGTATTTGCTGATGTTGATGATCAATTGTGTTTAGATGTTAAAAGTATTGAATCTAAAATTACTCGTAAAACTAAAGCAGTAATGTTTGTAGGTATTGGGGGTAATATTGGGCAATATAAAGAAGTTAAAGAATTGTGTGATAAACACAATTTAAAACTTATCTTAGATGCCGCTCACATGGCTGGTACTAAAGTAGATAGAGTATTTCATGGTGTAGCTCAAGCTAAATCTCATGTAGGATGGGATGCTGATGCATCAGTATTTAGTTTCCAATCAGTAAAAAATATGCCTACTGCTGATGGTGGGATGATTTGTTTCCAAAATAGAGATTATGATGCTTTAGCTCGTAAACTTTCATGGTTAGGTATTGATAAAGATACTTTTAATCGAACTAATTCAAAAGGTAGTTATAAATGGGATTATGATGTAATTGATGCTGGTTTTAAAGCCCATGGTAATTCTATTATGGCTTCTATGGGTCTAGTTGCTTTAAAATATTTGGATAAGGATAATACCCGTAGACGAGAAATCTGTGAAATGTATGATAAAGGGTTTAAAAATGAATCATCAATAATTCCTATACTTCATAATTCTGAGTGTGAATCATCAAGACATTTATATCAAATTAGAGTTCCTAATCGAAACGAAGTAATGGAATATTTAAATGCTAATGACATCTACCCAGGAGTTCATTATAAGGACAATACTGAGTATCAAATGTATTCTAAAGCAAAGGGTACTTGTCCTAATGCTCATAAATTAAGTGAAGAAGTAATTTCACTCCCACTTCATATGTTCCTTACAGAAGAAGATATTAAAAAAATCATTAAAACCGTTATCAAAGCAGTAAAACGATGAAATTAGAATTAGTAAATTGCGATAAACAATATTGGGAATTTGTTCGTCAACTAAGAATTAATCCTGAAAATCAAGAAGGATTTTTTACTCGTGCTGAAATTACCCCTGAACAACAAGAAGCATATATGAGTGTAAATTTCCCCCATTACAAAATATGTTTAGCAGATGGGGAACCCGCAGGTTATGTCGGACTTCTTAAAGGACATGAAATTACATATTGTGTATCTCCTGATTTTAAAGGTAAAGGAATTGGTACCTGGATGATTAAAGAATATGCCCCACGTTGGAGTTCAGTAGATGCTTATGTAAAAGTAGATAATATTGCTTCTCAAAAAGTATTTGAAAAACTAGGTTTTGAAAAACAAATCTATTATAAATGGCAAAAAAGAAACAAAAACTAACCACAGTCTGCCAGGACTGCCTTAATGATATTCCTGACAAAGTTGTACAAATGTATTTTGTCCCCATGAATATAGGTCCTGCTCATTATATCTACTTATGTAAAAATTGTAAAACTAAAAGAGAAAAAAAATGAAAAAATTATTAATTATGCTATCCCTCGCACTAGGATTTAACTTGAGTGCATCACACCTCTTAGGAGGGTACACTCAAGCTATCCAGCGCGGATATTCTGATACTGTAGATATTACAGTTACTTTGTTTACTGACCCTCAAGGTATTAGCGGACCTACCTCTCTTACTTTGACTGAGTATAAACTACTTAATGGCTTCTACCAACAGAACTCTACAGTAACTTTATCTCAGCAGACTACTTCAACCTGGCAAGGAGTTAACGTAGCAATCTATTCCGGAGTTAGAGTATTGACAGCAGGCGATTATCGCTACGTTTATACAAACTGCTGTAGAGGTATTCACACCAACGCTGCTTCATCTATGAATAGTAACTTTACTATGGGATTAGATTATAAGAAGCCTGCAGCAGGTACTTCAGCTAATTCATCTCCTATTATCCTCAACCCTCTACCTATTAATTGGGTGACTGGTGATACAGCTACTTCAATTTTATTTGCTGTTGATCTCGATGGTGATTCAGTACGAGTAGTAATGGATGATGCTATTAATCAACACGCTAATAATACATTTGTACCGTTAGCCCCATTTAGTCAACTAAATAACTATGGTTACTATGATGTGCAAGGAGATGGAAGCATTACTTGGGCACCTAACACTAATGGTCAATTTGCTACTGGTTATAAAATTGAAGAATATCGAAATGGTAGTTTGATTGGTGTAAACCGAGTTCAACAAGTTTATATTACAGCACCAGGTTCTACTCCTAACGTACCAGTACCTCCAGTCTCATTTAATCAAGACCTGATTAATGGAGATTCATTATACGTTAGTGTATTAATTAACAATTACAGCTCTACCAGTCTAACCTTCCCGGGAGTTAATGTTACTCAAGCTTCTAATACAACCTGGAGTTTAACGGGCCTGCAGGTAGGTACTTATAAAGGAGTGTTAAGAGCTTCTAGCAACTCTTCTAATAATGATTACTTTATTACTTTGATTGTTAATTCAACAATTGGTATTGAAGAAAATATTGTAGATCGCGATACACAATATTCTGTATATGATTGGTATGGTCGTTATATGGGAAATAGTTTGGAAGGGTTAAAAGGATTTTATATCGTTAGATACAATAATAACAAAGTAAAAAAGGTATTTATACAATGAAAAAGTTTTGGATCATCCCCACAATTTCTTTAGTGTTACTAACCTGGATTTGGTATGCTAATCCTTTTTCTCCTAAGGAAGAACTACTTGTAGTAGAAGAATCCCAAGGAATCGATCTTGATAGTACTATTATACCTGGAGATACTATTATAGTCTACAGAGAAACCCCAGTATACACCCAACATCCAGTCCCACAAGTTACATTCTTTGATTGGACTAGAGAGATTATGACTTTTATAATTGGAGCAGGTAACATTATTCTATTAATTAGAAAAAAGAATGCAGCTAATTAGTACCCATCCTATTAAAAAAGCAGATTTAGGATTTCATGCTAATCTCTTTGGTGGTAAATTACTAGCATGGTTGGACGCAGCGGGAGCTGCGTTCGCTATGGAAGTATGTGATACCCCAAGAATGGTTACAATCAAAATCGATGAATGCCTTTTTAAACGTCCTGCCAAAGAAGGACAATTACTCAAAATTTATGGTGATGTAAAAGAAATTGGGAACACTTCAGTTACACTTTATTTAGAAGCTCGTGCTCATAACGTGTATTCTGGAAGTCAAAATGTTATATTATCAACAAATATTAAATTTGTAAGGATTGATGAAAATAACGAACCAATCCCTATCAGTGAACGAGTAAAACAAAGATACAATGACAGAACTAATTAGTGCTAAGGATATTGAAATCCAAACCAAAATCATTGCTAAAAAAATTAGTGACGAGCATAGAGGAGACCGTACCCCAGTTGTAATGGTTGGCTTACTTAACGGAGCATTCATGTTTTATGCAGATTTAGTACGCAATATGCGGATTGATGTGGAATGTGATTTTATGCGCGTTAAATCGTATGTAAGTAAAAATAAACAGGGTGATATTCAAATTACCAAAGATTTAGAAACCCCAATTAAAGGTAAACACGTCTATATTGTAGATGATATTTACGATACTGGTAACACTATGGATGCTGTAATTGAATACCTCTCAGTTAAACACCCAGCTTCAATTAATATTGTTACTTTAGTTACTAGAGAATCATCTCGAATCCCAGAACAACCTTCATATCATGCCTTTACTATTAAGGATGAGTGGTTGGTAGGATTCGGAATGGATAATGATAAAGGATATTGTAGAAATTATCCCTCTATCTTGGCTTTGTAAAAATTAGTTATTATATTTACACAAATTAAATAAGTTATAAATGGAAAATAAACGTAGGAAAATCCACGAAGAACTAGAAGTGGTACAAACAGGTTTCGCTAATGGTATAGCACCCGGCTTCCCTTTTACAGATCAGGAAAAGTGGAAAATGGTAGACGAAGCTGAAGAAGCATTTGGTAAATTTCTTGATGCTTTAAAGGTTGACTGGCGTAATGATCCTAACTCAATGGAAACTCCTCGCCGTGTAGCTAAAGCGTACGTGTTTGACCTATTCGCAGGACGTTATAATGCTATGTCCCCTATCACTTCCTTCCCTTCAGATGGTTACGATGGTGTGATTATTGAACGTAATATTCCTCTTACCTCAATGTGTTCTCACCACCACCAAACAATCGGAGGTGTAGTTCATATTGGTTATATTGCAGGTAAAGAAGGTCAAGTAATTGGTTTGTCTAAATTAAACCGAATTGTAGAATTATTTGGTCGTCGTGGTGCTATTCAAGAACAACTTACCTCAGCAATCCATAATGCTGTAGATAAAATTACTGAAGGTAATTTGGGTGTAATTGTTACTATTGTAGGTACTCACAATTGTGTATCTTGTCGTGGTGTTAAACATCAAGGTGCTGCTATGGTTACTACTAAGGCATCAGGTGCATTCCGAGATGATACAAATAATGCTCGTAAAGAGTTCTTTGATAGTTTGAAAATTAACAACGGAGGACACAATATTTAATATTTATGAGTGATTTTAAAGATTTAATCGAAATCGAGTTACGTAATAGTCTTGGTCTTCTTAGTTCACTTCGTGATCGAGACCAATACTCAATGATCCCTGAAGCTGAATGGGCCTCAGTTACTGCAGAACGTATTGCAGCTAAATTTAATGGTGATTATGTTCCATTTGTTAGTGAAGTAGAAACATTTAATGCCACAATGGGCAAACCTAACAATTATGAACCCATTATTCCAGAAGAAAGAGGCGAGTGGGAGTTTGTTTACAATTTCATCCTTGAGGAGCTTGAGGAGTACAAACACGCTTGTGAAACGAATGACATTGTTGAAGTACTTGATGCTTTATGTGACATTGCCTACGTCTCGATTGGCAACGGAGCTATGCTTCATGGTCTTAAGGATAAGTTATGGCCCGCGTATCAAGAAGTTCAAGCGTCCAATATGTCAAAGGCTTGCCTTAACGAAAAGGAAGCACAAGCGACTGTTGAACTCCGTTCGAAAGAGCAGAATGAGCCATGTCACTACGAGAAGGTTGGAGACTATTTTATTGTCTATCGAAGCCGCGATCGTAAAGTAATGAAAAACATTAACTATTTTAGACCTAATCTAAAACAGTTTTTTGAATGATTTATAAAACGTGTTACGTAGAACCTGCTGAAGGGAATAATAATTATAGAGTTCACCTTTGGTCAGATGATGGTTATAAAACTTTAACCTGGTCTTACCCAGCTTTTGAAGAAACAGACAAAGGCGATTTTATAGGACTACGAGGAGAGACTCTACGTAAAGTAACAGGTTGGGATAAAGAAAATCCTAAACTACATTTTCACGACATTCGTCCTTACCAACGTTTCTTAATTGATTTGTATGGTAATAATGACGAGCCATCTAAAACACATCGTGAAATATTTTTTGATATTGAGATTGAAATGGGAGGAGCTCTTACGGAAGATTATATCCGTAAAGCTCCTAAACCCGTTACCTCAATTGCTTGGTGGGATAAACAAGCTGACGAATGGGCTATTTTAATTTTAGACACCAAAAACCAGCTAAAACACACCAAAGCAAAAAACCGTGAAATCATTCCTTGTCGTACTGAAGACGAGTTGCTTCGCAGGTGGTTAGATAAACTTGAAGAAATTCAACCTGATATTTTAGTTGGTTACAATAGTGATTATTTTGATATTCCTTATCTATTCTACCGAATCAGTAATGTACTAGGTAAGAATGCTGCTTATCGTCTATCCCCAATTGGTAAAATTAAAGACGAATCACAATGGAATAATGATGGTTGGCTTCGTATTGCTGGAGTTGAATCTTTAGATTATATGAAACTTCACAAGAAGTTTAGTTTCAAAGATGAACCATCTTTTAAATTAGATTACTTAGGAGAAAAGTATTGTAAACTAAATAAGATTGAATATGATGGTTCTTTGGACCGATTATTTGAAGAAGACATTCAAAAATTCATTCAATACAACTTTCGAGACGTTGAAATCTTAAAAGCATTAGACGAGAAGTTTCAATACTTGTCTTTAACAAAAAATCTAGCACATAAAGGTAAAATCAACTATAGTGATGTCTATAAAAATAGTATGATTCACGATGGTGCTATTTCAGCTTATCTTTTATCTAAAGGTATTGTCCCACCTGCTCGTGATAGAAATCCTATTACTAAGAAAAACTATGCTGGTGGTTATTTATTCTGCCCTACAGCAGGTATCTTTAAATACATGTTTGATGAGGATTTGACTTCACTATATCCTTCAATCATTATGTCTTTAAACATTGGTAAAGAGACTTTAGTAGGACGAATTGTAATGCCTGATGAAAAAATAGTAGTTGAAGGTAAAGAAATCTTTAATTGTAGATATGCTTTAAATGATCTAAAACGAATGGACCCAGACACCATTCTAAACATTCAAAATGCTAAACGTAAATTAGCTCAAATCAAAGTTAAAGATATTATCAAACTAATTGAAACAGAGAAATTAGCAGTTTCAGCTAATGGTGTAATGTATCGAACTGATTTTGATTCAGTATTGAAAACAATTCTTGCTAAATGGTTTGAAGAACGAGTTATTTACAAGAATGAAATGAAAAAGGCCTATAAATCAGGTAACCCTGAATTAGGTGAACAAATGCACTTAAAGCAACATACAATGAAAATCTTGCTAAACAGCTTGTATGGTGCGACAGCTCTTGGTAGCTTTAGATATGGTAATGTAATTTTGAGTGAAAGTATTACTTTAACTGGACAACGAATCATTCAAGAATCAGCATTATTTGCAAATACACATATGAACAAAGTAATGAAAGGTGAATTAGAATTATGTTAACAAAACAGGCAATTAGAAAAGGAGTAACTGTATTTTGTAGGAATAAAATTCTTACTAAAGATGAAATTATTTCCTTAAGTGAAAAATGGAACGAAAAAGAAGAAGCGTTTTTTAGAAAAATGCTCAAACAAGGAGGTCGTTTTAGCATCAAAGGTATCAAATTTGATATTACAGTCCCTGAATTAATTTATAATAGTAAAGGAGAAGTAGAAGCCGTATTGCAGGAACATGACGAAGATCAACACTCTTGATTTACACGGAATTACCCACGATAAAGTTGAGGATGAACTAGTACGTTTTTTCTTTTGGGAAGAACGTACTAGGGGTAAGTATAATATTATTACTGGTAATTCTCCTAAGATGCAAAAAATTGTTACTAATTGGCTTGACACCCACGAATATTCTTATTATATTCCAGGTCACAATTCAGGTGAAATACAAATATGGGAATAAAAAAACCAGATAATGTAGCGGATAATCCCGGACTCTTACCTTACGCAAGTAATGTAGGAGCACCTATTATTCGCCCTGATAATATTGATGATTGGAAACTTAGAGGAGTTCATAAAGTAAATAGACAAATTGAAACTAAATTTAATGAACTTAAAGAAGAGTATCTTAAATTAGTTGAAGAATATAAATGGAACGAATTAGTATACCAGGCTAAATTTTCTTATGAACCCGTAATAGGTGAAACTTATCACCTTTATGTTGGGAAAAATGGAGGACCTTTTTTATCTTTAATAGCACCAAACGAATGGAATATGGAACATATTGGTTCTTTTAAATTGAATAGTGAACAAAAATGGATTAAGGTATGATACAACTAGAAACTACACCTTGGTTTATTGCGAATAAAGAAGACGAAAATTACTGCGTCTATGTTGATACAGACTCTAACTATTATAATGCTGAACCTTTGCTTAGGCATCTCTATCCTAATTTTGATGAGATGGAAGAAGAGGAAAGGGACGCTAAACTCGAAGAAATCGCCCTCAAATACCAAGACTTAATTACAGAATATTATTCTACACTTGCTAAAGAAGCATTTAATATCCAGGACCATCGTTTTGAAATGAAAACTGAATGTATTATCCGTTCAGGTTATTTTAGAGCTACTCGTCGTTATGCTCAATGGATTACTAAAAAAGAAGGTGTACCCAAAGACGATTTAGATATTAAGGGGTTAGAGTTTATGAAAGCTAACTTCCCCAAAATATTTGGAGATTTCTTTAATGATATCTTACAACGTGCCCTAAAAGGAGCACCTCAAAAAGAAATTGATGAGCTTATTAAAAACTTTAGAGCCAAAGTCCTCTCCCCAGATATGGATATTACAGTGTTAGGTAACCCTACCTCCGTAAAAACACTAGACAAATACGTAGCATCTAAACCTAAACTAGGAGAAATGTTTTCAGTTATAGCTCAAGGTGCTCCTGCTCCTGTAAAGGCAGCTATTAAGTATAATGATTTACTCGGTTTTTGGAAATTAGATAATCAACATTCTCGTATTGTTCAAGGTGATAAAGTTAAATGGATTTATTTAAAAGATAATCCATATAAAATCGAAGCACTTGCATTCCTAGATTTTGATATGCCAGATAAGATTCGTACATTGCTGAATGAATATGCTGACAAAAACAAATCATTTGAGACTATTCTAGAAAGTAAATTACAAGGTTTTTACTCCGACCTAGGTTGGGATTTAAACCTAAACCCATATAGAAATCTATTCTTTAACTTTTAATTATGATAAATAAGTTAGAACTACAATCGGTTATAAACAAATACTTCCTAAATGGGTTAGTAGAATCAGTAAAATGGACTACCGAAAATAACACGCTAGAGATTGATTTCCAATCGCCCAACAAGGACATGATTGGACGTGTTAAACACACGAATTTCCCGCTAGAAAACAGCGAAATTGCTGTATATGATACGTCTAAACT
>Ga0208161_1001613_pt1 | contig 11971 bp, 20 predicted proteins | sample CB_VirMetaG_3_FD_184538 | JGI IMG/M metagenome (GOLD analysis project Ga0208161, IMG submission 184538) | Freshwater to marine saline gradient viral communities from Chesapeake Bay - CB_1508_1S Viral MetaG (SPAdes) (version 4) | ecosystem: Environmental > Aquatic > Marine > Coastal | place: USA... | reverse complement strand
TCCTTGATGTGGGAACAAGTGCAAGTAACGTTGTTCAACTTGATGGAACAGCCAAACTTCCTGCAGTTGATGGTTCACAGCTTACAAACTTACCAAGTGCACCTGTGACTTCTGTCAACACCTTGACAGGTGCTGTAGTTGTCAGTGGTAACGATATAGCAGCCGATCACACAGCGGTGAACTACACAGCGGCTAATGTCAATGTAGATGGTCATTTCAGTGGTGTAGATACCAAACTTGGAACACTTGGCACTTCTGCCTTCCTTGATGTGGGAACAAGTGCAAGTAACGTTGTTCAACTTGATGGAACAGCCAAACTTCCTGCAGTTGATGGTTCACAGCTTACAAACTTACCAAGTGCACCTGTGACTTCTGTCAATAGCTTGACAGGTGCTGTGGTAGTGTCGGGTAACGATATAGCCGCAGACCACACAGCGACCAACTATACAGCAAGTAATGCCAATGTAGATGGTCACTTAAGTGGGATTGATACCAAGTTTGGAACACTTGGCACAGCTTCAACAGCTGCTACAACCGACTTCTTGCAAGTCACAAACAACTTAAGCGATTTAAACAACGCAACCACAGCAAGAAGCAATCTTGGACTTGGTACTGCAGCCACTCAGAATGTGGGAACAAGTGCAGGTAATGTTGTTCAACTTGATGGAACAGCCAAACTTCCTGCAGTTGATGGCAGTCAATTAACCAATCTACCAAGTGCACCTGTAACAAGTGTCAATAGCTTGACAGGTGCTGTGGTTGTCAGTGGTAACGATATAGCAGCGGATCACACAGCGGTGAACTATACTGCAGCCAATACCAATGTTGATGGCCACTTCAGTGGTGTAGATACTAAACTTGGAACTTTACTTGCAGACATTACAGGTGAAAGTCTAAATGACTTAAGTGATGTTTCATTCACAGCAGGGCCAGGGATAGACAACTATGTTTTGACTTATGACAATGGAACTTCTTCTTGGGGGGCTGAAGCTGTGCCTAGTGCACCTGTAACAAGCGTGAATACCTTGACAGGTGCTGTGGTCGTAAGTGGTAACGATATAGCAGCGGATCACACAGCGGTGAACTACACAGCGACCAATGCCAATATTGATGGTCACCTTAGTGGGATTGACTCCGCTTTAGGTTCAGTAAGTGGTTCAAAACCAACGGTGACAAGTGCAAGCCCTAGCACAGATTACACAATAAGCACTTATACTGCTATTGAAGAAGTTTATATTCTTAATCCTAGTGCTTCCATAAATGTCAATTTGCCAAGTGCTTCAACAGTCACGAGCGGTTACAAATACAATATTAAAAATGTATCAGCTACAGCCAGCTTGACAGTTGACCCAAATAGCACAGAAACGATTGATGGAGCAACCACCTATACACTTAATGTTCAGTATCAATCTTTAACTATCGTTTCAGATGGTTCAAATTGGCATATCATTTAAGAGAGGTCATAAATGAGTTATCGTTGCAGAAATCCAAAGTCTACAATCATGATCCAGCTGTCTGCAGATGGAACACAAACAGCCGCTGCAGATGGTGATAAAATATTGTTTCCAACTAAGACCACCACAGGAAGTGATGGTGTAAGTATTAGCTCTGGTACAATCTCGCTTGATAGCTCTAAAACCTACTATCTTAGTGTACACGTTGATTGTAACCGACCATCAACTACAAGTGACTTCAGTGCTGAATGGTGGAATGAAACAAGTTCAACACAGCTTGGTAAATCAGATGGAGCTTTTGAAGCAAGATGGCTACCAACAGGCGCATTCTATTATAATGGATCAACACTTGGCCAGCTTACACTTGTTAATCCATCTTTTGATATTAGCGTCAGAGTCAATCGACTAGGTGCAAGCAATACAGCAAATATTAGTCAATACTGTCATCTTTTCATTATTGAAATAGACGATTAAAGGGGGGCTTTATGAGTTATGATCCGAGTGAAGGGGGCGGTGTGGTTTTCAGTGCATATATAGCAGGAACTACTTCTGTGGCTTTACCAACAGCTTCGGGCGGTTCTTACACTTTTCAATGGGATAGTGCGAATGATGCTTGCTCGATAGTTAGCAACACAGTCCAATGCAATCACTACGCAAGCACAGCGACTTGTGATATTGCCACAGGTAGTGCTTCACAGACAGTGTGGGCCTATGGTTTTAAAAATGGTACTTACTATACAGGCAGTCACCTGTATAATAGCTATGCAAAAGGTGACGATAATGGGTGGGGAGTCCACAGAGATACAAAAGACTTAGTGGTTGATACCAAGATTATCTTTAGAATAGCAGGAGGTCGCAACCAAGAAGGCCTTGACCAATTAGCAGGGATAATAATATGACATATCTAGCAAAGCCAAGAGCTGGCGTAAGAGTTGATTTACTAAAGTTCAATTCACTTTCAAGTATTGCTGTGGGTTCAATCTTCACTGTGAACGATACACCAAAGAACACAAGCGCGGTTATTAATGGCAGCGGTTACATTGAACTCCATGATGGCTCTTCATGGAGATTGGAAGCAAATTGCCTTTGCCAATACTCGACCACGTCAAGTGCTTATGAAAGTATTTGGTGGTGGTATGATGGAACAAGCAACTTGGGAAACAGGGGCAGAATGTCAAACTTGGCCAATACTCAAATCAGTAGAGGTTCTTGCACTTTGCTTTTAAGGTCCACAGACATTACAGGCACAATCACCATCTACCCAAGGATAAGCAACTTGTCTGGGAGTCCTGGCTATGATGGAACTTACACACCTTTACCACATGTAAGAATTTACGAAATACCAAACTAAGAGAATGAACATGATGCAAGAATTATTGATGAAGGATAACTTCACTTATGCCTTAGTGATTGGCACGATCATTTTAAGTGTCACCGCTGGCTACTTCTTAGGCCACCAAGACAAGGCGGTCGTGTGTGCTCAATATATCACAGACCTTGAAGACCTTAAGGTAAAGAAGGCCGCCTGTGATACTGAGCTAACAACTTGCAAAGGTAAAGGGGCAGCCAATGGTGTGCTTCAATGCAAGCCCATTTGTGACCAACAGGTGAAGGTTGCACTTGAGACACAGAAGGTTTGGCACTGTAATGATTAATATCTTTTTAAGTGCCTTGCTTGTGCTTATGCCTTTGAAGCCTGCCAACATTCCACCAAATTGGATATATCTTGGTGAAAAGGTTGAACCAATCAAAGGAATCAAGGCTGAACGTGGCTTTGTCTTAACCTTTGAAGGTGCTGTCTTGACTGTGCCTGACTTTATCAGAATCAAGAGTATCATCGAGGGCAGCAAAGACCTTTGTGTTTATGCTGTGGATAGTGCCTTGAAAGAGTGTAATGACGGTATGACCAAGGCTTTAAGTGAAGCTCATGGAAGGGAAACCAACCACTTTGAAATCATAACGGCCTATGAATCAAGGCTTGGTAAGTATGAGCTTCAAATTGGCAACCTTGAAGAGTCATTGCAGACTGAGAAAAAGAAGTCTAAAATGTTGTTATTCATTGCAAGTGGTCTTGGTGTTGTGGCCACATTCTTTACCACTCTATACTTTGCAAAGGACTAACAATGGACATGAGCATGTTTGATATTGGAACAGTGCTGGCAGTACTTGGCTTATTCTATAAACTAAGTGCAGATAAGGCCGCACATGCTGAAGAAATGGGAAAGCTCAAGCAACAAGTCAAGTCACTCGAAACAAGGGCCGCTAAGATTGATGACAGATTGGAGAGCATTGACATCAAGCTGGGAAACTTACTGACTGCAATCACCAAGCTAGAAACTATCATTGGACAGAAGGGGCAGTCTTAGGAGATTGCAAAACACCCTTCAACTTTTAAAGCATTTCAAGAAGACTAGCAAACACGTTCCAATCATTGGGGTCCATGTGACTTAACATTCTTATTGCTTTCTTTTTGTCCTCCATTTTATTGGCCACAATAAGAGACTTGACGAAAGCACCACAAGCCAATCTTGGGCCATACCAGGCTGGGCTTGCAGTCTCCAAGATGGGATATTCAGCAACAAAGCCTTGGTGGATTGCTTCAACCTTTTCTTCTTCTCCTTTGTACCAATCAATATCAAAAGACCAAGACTTACGACTTACTTTGTGAATGATCACATTGAAGAAGAATGATTCAAGCTCTTGGGCGGTCATGTCTGCAAGTTCTACCTGTTGACGTGATGTTGCTTGGTTCACTTCTTCAATGGGTATTTCATGTTCTTCACATACATTCAAGAATTCAGCTTCATTACTGAAGTTCCAAGGGCAATCCTCTAGCTGAGTCTTTTTTTTTGGTTGCTCCTTTGGTGGTGCGGCTGGTGTTGGTCGAGTGCTGGGAACTTTCATTGGTTGTGGTCTTTGGCTGATATTCAACTCTTCGCCAAGACTTTCAGCGCTTATCTTTGCTCTCTCGTCATCACTCATGTTGGTGTTGTCTGCTATTTCATCGGCTGAGTAGATACCACTGACAGCATCGGGAAAGACAGCACGAAGGCCCATTGTCAACACACGACTTCTTAACATTTGCAAAGGCATTTGTCTCCAATTCCTATTCTTGGTCAGCCCTTGAGCATCAGCCATCTCCATGGTGTAAGTGAACTCATGGACAATCTCTTGTGGTTCATCACTTCGAGCAAAGACCATTGAACAGTGGTTAATATCCCAAGTGGTGATCTTCATGAATCTTACAAGGCCTGAGCTTCTGCAGATACCTGCCATTGCATCAGCATTAAGAGAAGGTTTGCCACGAAGACAAAAGGACTGAGTAGATACAAGACCCATATCACCATTAAAGTGATGGCCAAATGAAGCATGACACTTAAGAAGGTCAAGTGGTGCTTGGTTGTCAAGTAGTGTTGCAATCTCTTTTGCTTCTTCAAGGTTCTTTGGTACATAGATTGATTGATACATAATGGTTCTCCTGTGGTTGTGTCAGTTTAAGGTCTTATTGGATCATGTCTGGTGTTCTTGGAAATTCGGGAAAGGTCTTGGCTGCCTTCAAGTGAACCTTCCAATCAATTTGGTGATTATCACACCAATCTTTGACTTCATCATAAGAAGGTGTGAAGGTGTCACTACCAATCAACAGCTTTCTTTGATAAGGGCTTATTGCTGATCTTACCTTATCAGCACAAAAAGCAGCTTCATCAAATTCAACAGTTTGCAAGTAGGCTGTAAGCATCATCATTACAACGATAGCTAAGAAGGCGATTCCAACATCTTGAGCAAGTCTTTGGTCGGGTGTCATTGTCATTTTAGGTCTCCTGGTTGTTTGTGGTTTAAAAGTTGCGATTAAAGGCCAAGGCTTCTTCTTGGTCTAGTTCGTCATCAAGTTCTTCTTCGTACTCTTCAACGTCGTTTTCTTCGGGGTCAATGGTGTCATCTTCTGAGTCATACTCATCAATGCTGTTCTCGATAAAGTCATTCCAATCATCAATGTTCATTGTTCTGTAACCTTTATAGTAATCTTGGGGATAAAGTCTGTGGCGGTAAAATAGTCAGTTTGAAAGGAAAGCACATTGGCTTGTTCTGCCAATGATTGTGCCAGCTCATCACTTGGCACTAAGTGGTTATTAATGATTCTTGACAAGTAGCCAAGTGTGATTCCTGTTCTTTCAGCGAGTAAAGAAAGTTTAACATGCTTTTTAAGGAACTGTCTTTTGTAGACCTTCATTGTTTGTCTCCTATGGTCAAAGGTTGTGATGTATTGTTAACTTCTTTTTTTTGCCATGTCAAATAAATTTGTTGAAAAGTTTTTTTAAAGTTGATAAACCATAATGAGCTTTCATATACACAGGAGAAGAAACATGAAAGAACATGAAGCCAGGAAGGCCATTATGAGCCGCAAAGACCTTACCGATGGTGACAAGGTGGTTATGCTTGCGATACTCTTAACAGTAGATTGGGAAACATGGACCAATCCAACCAGCTACACAGCCATCGCAAAGCTAACAGGCAAGAAGCGACCAAACATTGTAAGACACTTCAAGAAGCTGGAGCAGTTAAAACTGATAAGTAGAGATTGGTTTACAAGCCAAGTTTGCAAAGCTCCAACCATGAAAGTCCACCTTGAGAACATCAAGCAACCTGTTATCAATACAATAACACCTCCTGTTATCAATACGATAACACCCTGTTATCAAGATGATAACACCTCCTGTTATCAAGATGATAATACCCCTGTTATCAATTTGAGAACACACGCTGTTATCAATTCAATAACACTAACAACTAACTTTAATAATCAATCTATATATCAATCTAATATCAATATGTATGGCCTGAACGTTGGGGAACTTTGGGGAGACGAATTAAGAGAAGAAGTAGAGGAGAATTTAAAAGCAAAGAAGGAAGGTGAGAAATGAAAAGACTAGGTGATGAACTTGGAAAGCTATCAAGACAGCTTAAGGAAATGAGAAAGACAGTAGCTGAAATGAACAGCGACAAGCCAAAGGTCAAAGTCCAGCTTCAAGACTTTAGACACATCAATCCAAGCAACCTTGAAGAAGAAGACTTGGTCTTCAAAGATGCACCTTTCTTTCAATGCAAAGTCCTTCCCTTCTGCGGTCGGTGCAAAGAGGGCTTCATTTATCAAGCAAATGAACAGAACACACTTGACGCTAAGGTGTGCAAGTTCTGTGAGATACCAAGAAGAAGAATGGCCAAGCTCACCAAGCTCCAACTACCTAGTGATTCTTATGGTATGCACTTCAAAGCATATGAATGGGATTCACCACACCAACAGCAAAGAGTCCAAGGCTTGTTGGATTGGATCAAGAAACCAAATGAAAGACAGATACAAGCAAGTCCTTCTTTATATCTTCGTGGTGATCCTGGCAATGGCAAGACTTCCCTGCTTTACTGCCTAGCAAAAGACGCTATTTTCAGCGGCCAGCGAGTCATGTATATCTCACATAATCAGCTTATTGACCAAATTAAAAGATCATTCAATGGTGAGAAAGACCCATTGAAACATTGGCTTGATAAGACTGACTTGCTGCTCTTTGATGAATTCTGTGGTGTTGGTGGTGGTGCAAATCAAACACAATGGTTTAAATCGACCACAGCCGATATTGTGCAGAAGATTTATGAACGGTGGAAGTCAGGCCAGCTGTCAGTTGTCTTGACTTCCAACTTGACCAACCAACAACTCAAAACAGCCATTGACTACAACAAAGCTATCTTAAGCAGGTTCATTGCCATGTTTGGTGAACCTGTCAACATGATAGGAAGAGACCGAAGAGTCACAGACAATCACCTTCTTAATGCTTGGATAGGATAAGGCTTTAGCCCTTTGTGATTAATAAGTGTTGACTTGTCTTGAAAAAGTCTTTTGTATGGGAAAGAATCAGATAGTGTCACCTTCTTTAATTCTAATTAACACCTTTTCAGTGACAGTAAGTTGTTTCGTTTTGTGTTAGTTTTTAAAGGTCCTTATTCATAGCTTTTTTTACTATCTGATTACTTTTTTGTTTTCTTCTCAGTCTCTACAGTGTATACTTAGTTTCTCATGTAGAGAAGGAGACAAACATGGAGAAGAAACAAAGAAGGCAGCCTATCACCTTCAGAACAAGTCAAGAGAATATTGACTATCTTGACGAGATAGCCACAATCAACAGGCGGTCAATAAGCACACTTGTGGATTGGGGTATTACCTATGTCATTGAACACCATCGAAGAGCTGGAACAGGAAATCAAACAGGCCTTGAAGTATTACAACTTTTGGGATCAGCAAAGACACCTTCCAACGGCAGCACAAACAGCGGACTACTTTGCAAGCAGACTGCAAACACTAAGGAGCAAACTAAATGAGCTTAAGCGTGAACGAAGTGACCTTGTTGGGCCACCTAGGAAAAAACCCAGAATACATTGACGAACATCAACAAGTTGCCATCTTTTCACTCGCAACAAATGAAAGCTATCAAGACAAGCGTGGAGAATGGCAAACTACAACAGAATGGCACAGAATAAAAGTTCGTGGTCCACTTGCAGAAAGAGCAGTAAGAAGCCTTAAGAAAGGTTCAAGAGCTTATATCAAGGGCAAAGTGTCAAGCTATGAAAACAAAAGTGGAGTACGCAAATGGGAAATCATAGCTTTCAAGTGTGGTGGTCTTGATAAGACACAAGCCCACTTCGATGATTCAAGCGAACTCTTACCACCCGAACAACCACAGGCAAACACCTACCCAAAATCACCTTGGGGAAAATAACCACAATGAAAGATTGGAAGACCATGAACATGACACATCAATTTCCTATTCCCTTTGACTTTTCAACACTCCGAAATATCAAAGGGCGAAAGCTACCCAAAGAAACCAAGTTAAAAATGATTAAGGAAGGTCTTCAAGCTGGCCTTCCCTTGAATAAGATCAGTGTTGAAATTGGCTATTCACCATCTTATTTGATGAATGTCTTGAACAAGAATAAAGGCTTTGAAAACCACAAGCTATATGATGACCTTTGCAGAATCATGGAAGAGGTCAACAGTGGTCGAAGTGTTGAAGACCAGCTAAAGGCCACCATTAAAGATCAACAAAAACTTATTGCTGAATATGAGGAAGTCATCTTGGCACTTGTTGAAAAGTTGGAGGGGGCTAAATGACAACCTGGCAAAACAGAGCAAAGCAGCTTAAGCAGCAAGGCCTGACCATTGAGGAAGTCATACAAGCCTTGGAAGATGAAGGCTATCGAAGGCCAAGCGGTGAATGTTATACAAGATGGTTTATCCAACCAATCATCAAGGGCATTAATTCACAGCGTGGTTATCGCAAGACAGGTGTTTATGATCTTACACCACAGGAAAGAAAGCTGCATGATGAACAAGTCAAGGAACGTCAAAGGCAACGGTCCAAGCGGTGGAAGGAAAACAACCTTGAACGCCATCGTGCGTATCAAAAGCAATACCAACAAGAATATAGAGACTTATTGAAGGAGCTTAAACAAGCATGATTCATTACATATATGAAGATGAAATTGGAAGTGTGGAACTTATTGACCATATGGGAACAGACAAAAGTGCTGTCAATGCTGCTAGAGTATCATTCTTAAAAGACAGCAAAGGCAAGGAACTGACTGCCAGAGATAAGAACCTTATCAACTTCTTGGTGGGTCACAGCCACACTTCACCTTTTGAGCACATGCAAGCAACCTTCCGTTGCACAGTTCCCTTGTTTGTCAGAAGTCAAGTGATGAGACACAGAACCTTTTCTTACAATGAAGTGTCAAGGCGATATACTGCAGACAACCTTGAGTTTTGGAAACCTGTAGTCTTTAGAGGTCAAAGCAAGTTAAACCTTCAATGCAGTGAAGGCATTACAACCGAGCAAGAAGCCTGTCATGATCTTTTTAATCATTGCATAGCTGAAACATTAAAGCACTATCACAGCCTACTTGACAAAGGGGTAGCAAGGGAGATTGCAAGGGCTATCCTACCACAAGCCCTATATACTACCTTTTACATGACAGGTAGTGTTCATAATTGGGTGAAGTTTTTAAAACTACGTCTTGATGAACATGCACAGATTGAAACACAGTTGATGGCTCAAGCAATCAAGCAAGACCTTCTTGAGCTTTACCCCATGACTATGAAGGCCATGATGGGAGAAGATAATGGATAATAGAACAGGAAATACAGCAACATGTGCGCGCGTAGTTACTGAACTTGCAGAATTAAGCAAGCGATTAAAAGAGAAGGTGATTCTTGAAGGTGACTTGGCAAAAGAGAGTCAAGACCTTTACAATTATATTATTGCAACCCTTTATGAAGCGTATGGTGAACTTTATGGCTGGAACAAAGAAGAAAACAGTGACCAAAAAAAGAGGCCGAAAACTAATCAATAGTGAAGAGACTATCAAGAAGAACATTATTGAACATCTTGAGATTGGCAATACCATCAAGGCTAGTGCTTTAAAGTCAGGTATCTCTGAAAAGACTTACTATAATTGGTTTCATAAAGATGAACAGTTTGCCCTTGCCTGTGGTGAAGCTATGGCCAAAGCAGAAGAGGTCCTTCTTAATCAGATTATGAAGATGGCTATTACTCGTGATGATTGGAGAGCACCAGCTTGGATTCTTGAAAGACGTTTTCCCGAAAGTTGGGGAGCAAAACAGGAAATCAAGATGGAGACTACAAGCAAGTCTGATGGAACTAATGAAGTTTTATCAATGCTTGAACAAATTAAGAAAGGTCCTTCACAGCCACAGGAGAAGTGTTTTGACACAAAAACTGTGAAGGACCAATCAACCTAGGAGACTAGGAAGACCTTTAGGGCATGACAAACCCTTGAAGGTATAGATAACACACAAACTAGAAAGAAGCAAATGTGGATCATACCAAAAAACTTACCCATTTATCACTCTGCACAGGTTATGGAGGGATTGACCTTGGACTTAAACGAGCTATCGAGCATGTCCGAACAATCGCTTATGTGGAGATCGAAGCCTTCCCAATCTGCAACCTGGTTACGAAGATGGAAAACGGACTTATTGACGCAGCACCTATATGGTCGAATCTTAAAACCTTCCCTTGGGAACTCTTTAGTGGAAAAGTGGATATCCTCAGTGGAGGTTTCCCTTGTCAACCATTCAGTGCCGCAGGAAGAAGAAAAGGAGATGAAGACCCAAGACACTTGTGGCCCTATATCACAAAAGGGATTCAACAGCTTGGAAAACCTTCCATTGTTTTCTTGGAAAACGTCGAAGGAATTATCAGCTCAAAACTTAAAGGGGATCAATGGACAGACCCCGAAGACACCCCTGTTTTGCTCCATGTACTCAGAGAGTTGGAAAGATTGGGTTACAGAGCAACGTCAAGCATATTCTCAGCGAGTGAAATTGGTGCACCACACCAAAGAAAAAGAGTGTTTATCCTTGGTGTCCGAAATGAACTCACCAAAACAAGCCTTGATTATGTCACCAAACTTATTAGCAATACCAAAGAATCAAGAACAGCTTGGCCTGTTACTAGAGGACAAACACAAAATTGGTATGAACCACCAAGGGTTACAGTGGGGAACTCCAAGAGTTGGCCTTGCTTCTGCTCCGAGCGGGGGGGGAAATCCGAACTCAAAAGAGTTCAAGTTCAGACTAGAGAATCAAGTGAATTGGACCACACCAACTGCAAGAGATTGGAAAGAGGGGCGAACTGTAAAACTGAATCCAAGATGGGTGGAAATGTTGATGGGATTGCCAATAGGTTGGGCTATGCCGAGTTGTCAAAATCCTGTGACAATCGAACAGACGAACTCAGAATGTTGGGGAATGGAGTTGTGCCAGATACAGCCACAAGAGCTTTCACAACTTTGTGGAGAGAGTTGGTCAACACCACCAACAAGTCAAAGAGGTGAAAGTTTAGAAACCTATCTTTCACGCATGAAAAAAAGACGCATGAGAGGATTCCTTCAACCTTCTGCTTCAACTTTGCAAATACAAGTTGAAGCAGAAGAAATGGGTATTGATATAAAAAAAGAACTTGCAAAACCATGACAGCAATCAAACTAAACGAATTACAAAGACAAATCATCACAGCCATTAAAGATGAACAAAAGGTAATCAGTGCAAGGTGTGGTTGGGGTAGTGGAAAGACTTGTGCTTTGGTCTTCTCCATTCTCTTCATTGCCAAGACAAGGCCAGGCACTTCAACCTTGGTAGTCACTGACACGACACCAAGGTATAACAGTGTGTTAATGCCCGAAATGCAAAAGTGGTTGTCTCCACTTGGTTGGACCTACAACCACACCAATAAACAATGGCTTGATCCTTCCACAGGTTCAACGGTGTGGTGTCGTTCCTACTATCGACCAGGAACAAGAGACGCTACCCACAACCCACTTGAAGGTTTAAATATCACAAGCGGTGTATGCCTTATTGATGAATGTCAAACCCTTGACATGGAGGTGGCACATAAAGCCCTTGGCCGTCTTCGTGCTGGCCCTTCACCAATCTTGATATTGGTGGGCTT
>Ga0208161_1001612_pt1 | contig 11971 bp, 12 predicted proteins | sample CB_VirMetaG_3_FD_184538 | JGI IMG/M metagenome (GOLD analysis project Ga0208161, IMG submission 184538) | Freshwater to marine saline gradient viral communities from Chesapeake Bay - CB_1508_1S Viral MetaG (SPAdes) (version 4) | ecosystem: Environmental > Aquatic > Marine > Coastal | place: USA... | reverse complement strand
GACAACTGCACCGTTGACCTCGACCTGCTGCATCGTGCTATCCCTCGACGGGCACCAGGTCGCCCGTGGCCGCATCGTAGCGCAGCCGTCGAAAGCCTGGTGCTGGCGGCGGCGCTGGCGCCGCAGCGGGCGCAGGTGTGGGCGCAGTGGACGGAGGGGCGGGGGCGGGGGCTGGCTGTGGGCGAGGTGGAGGGGCAGGGCGAGGGGCAGCGGCAGGTGCAGGGGCAGCGACTACCCCGCCACCCAGCACGAGCTCATCAACCGACGCCGGCGCCGGGGGCTGGGTGATGGGCCGGATGGAGTCCATGGCCAGCTTGCGGGCTTCCTCCCGGCTTGCCCCCTGCAGTAGGGCCTGTTGGTAGATGCGCCGACCTTCCGCGCCGCGGTCGACTGGCTTGGGGGCCGGGGGTAGCTCAGGGGCGGGGGGCTGAGCGGCAATCCGGGCGCCCTCCATCTCCAGCTCCTGCCGCGCCGCCTTGGCCTGCTCCGCCTTTGCCTTGAGCTCCTGCTTGCGCTGCTCTGCCGTCGCCGCCTCCGCCGCCTTCGCCGCCTTCTGCAGCTCGGCCTGGTCCGGCGTCTGCACACCATCGTCGACCCGTCGCTGGTAGGCGAGCGCGAAGCCCGTGGCCTCGTCGAGGGCCTTGCCGCTCAGGGTCTTGCTCAGGTTGCGGGTCAGCCACCGCACATCCCAGGGCTCGTCGCCGTTCACCGACCGCCACTGCTCTAGCAGCGCCACCACACGCTTCTGCTCAGGCGTAGCCGCCTCCACAGCCCCATCGACTTCGCCGTAGATGCGGTCGGCCGTCGTCAGGTACGTGTGCAGTGGACTCCCTTTGTACTTTGCGTGGGGGTCCTCCGGGTCGATGCCCCGCGCACGCAGCTCGCGCTTTGCCGCCTCCTGCAGCGCGTCGTCCCACTCAGGGCGCGCGGCTTCGGCCTCCCGCTCCAGGCGCGCGACGTTCTGTGCGCTCGTGAGCCAGGCCGGGTCGAAGAACTTGCGTTGATCGTTGCGGAAGGCCCCCTTGGCCTTGGCCTCGTCGTAGAGGCCCTTGGCGAACTCGAAGTCAGCCTGCACCTCGTCGGCCGCAGCCCCGGTCGCCGCGGCGAACTCCTCAATGCTCGCGCTGCCATCGTTCATCAATGCGAGGTAGGCGTTGAATGCGTCCTCAGCCGTCGAGAAGCGCGACCCCTTGGGGGCCACGGTGCGCTTGCGCTCATCGACGAGGGCCTGCCCCTCGTAGCCGCCGACGATGCCCTGCGGCCCCTGGAAGTACACCGCCTCCAGAGTCCGCCCCAGGGCCTCTTCGCGGGCCTGCTCCTCTGGACTCAGAGCGCGCGCTTTGCCAGAGGGGACCGCGCGACGCTTGGCCCGAGCCGCCACGGCCTCCAGGTCTGCGACCGCTGCCGGATCCAGAGCGCCGCGCGCGAGCTGCAACACTTCATCGACCTGCGGCTGCGTGAGCCCAGAGCCCGACCCAACCAGCTCCAGCATAGCCGTGCGGGCTGCTTCGACGTTGCGCCCCGGCCCGCGGCTGATGGCCTCGAGCTGGGTGCGGAGCTCGACCGGCAGCCGTTGAGCGCGCGCACGGCCCAGGGCCGCGCCGGCTGCCTGCTGCCGCGCTGCGTCCTCGCTGGCGTATTGGAGCTTGAGCAGCTCCGCGGCCTGGCCGAAGTCGGCCGGCGGGGTGCGGAAGAGCTCCTCGAGCTGGGTGAGGTTCTGCCGCTCGCTGATGGCCAGGGACTGCAGGTATCGGTACTGGTCGCGCTCGTCGGCGACCTGGGACTGGATGAGCTGCCAGCGCTGCGCGGCTGCGACGGCGCGCGCGTACTGGTCGCGGTACTGCTCAGATCGACTAGCCATCAGCGCCCCCCAAGGTAGCGGTCGTAGGTCGCGGTGGGCGCGGTCTGGCTACGCCCCAAGAGGCGCAAGAGCTCCTCGTCGCTGAGGTTGCCCAAGCCCTCCTGCGCGAGTTGCTTCTGCTGCGCCATCGACGCGCCCGCCATCGCAGCATCGCCAGCGCCCACCAAGCCACCCGTAACCGCCTGCAAGACACCAGCGCGCCGGCCAGCCTCGGCTTGTGCCTGCGCCTGCTCGAGCTGCTGAATCTGCATCTGCTGGGCCTGCCGTTGCGCCTCATCCATCGCTGCGACCTGCGCCTGTTGCGCCTGCCGGGCGCCCCGCTGCGCCTCGGCCTCAGCTTGCCGACGCAAGAACACGTCACGGCCGCGCACGCTCGGCCCAGCGCTGGCCGCCTGCTGCAGGGCCGCCGCTTGCAGGTCTCGACCCGCTGCGGCTTGGCTGGCGAGGTACTGCTGCTCCAGAGCTGCGCGCTGCTTCTCCCCCAGGCCGAGCTCGCCTTCCTGTTGGCGCCGCTGCAGGTTGATCAAACGCTGCTGCATGGCGGGGCTGAACGATGCCTTGGCAGCACGTGCGGTGCCGATGCCTTGGGCGATGCCGCCGATAGCCTTGGCGGCGCCAGCGCCCAGCAGGGCGAGGGTCACAGGGTCCATGGTGGCCTCACAGGTAGAAGGTCTCGACAGCGACGCCCCAGTTGACGGCGACGGCCCGGTCGACCTGAGAATAGCAAGCCAGGCCGAAGGTCACACGGCCGCCTGCGGTCTGCGTAGTGGTGACGGTACCGTCCCGCTGATGGGCGCCCCCGCTGCAGGAGTACACGTCCCGAGCGCCGATTGGAAACGATGTCGCCCACCCTGACTGCGTTTGCTGTGCCTCCTGCGCCGTCTGGGTGCGCACGAGGCTCAGATTGCCGATGTAGGGCGCGATGTAGAGCAGCCGGTCGGCCACCGGGTAACGGCGCCCGCTCGCATACGGCAGGTCATCCGGGCCTACTTCCAGCTCCACCCACCAGTGGTAGAGGCACTTGGCAGCCCGGCGCACCTGCACCTCGATGGCCGTACCGCTGAGCTCGTGCCACCCTTGGGGGCTCGGTGCTGCCAAGCCGTTGCCGCTGAAGTAGCTGGTGCCGAATGTGAGCCCCTGCTGCTGGATGGACTGGTACCCGCCCATGTGGCCCGTCACGCCGTGCTGCACGCCGCTGTAGGGCTCGAAGACGGGGGGCTGGACGTGGCGGGTGTCGATCCACTGGCTGGCCTCGAGGTCACCAGCGACGACCCCCTGGTGCAGGTACTTGCGCAACGCGCGGCAGTTGCCGTCGACCTGCGAGGCCAGCAGCTTGCCAGAGGTGAACGTGGTGGGAGGAGAGTAGGCCACGGCTACCTCTGCTTGTGGACCAGCGCGCGCATCTCGCCGCTGGTGTACTTGAACGTCTGCCCAGCGCCGCCTTCGTTCGGGTCGAGCACGAGCAGGTTCTGCGAGCTGACCGTGGCCGGGTGGTAGATGCCCTGCACCACCAGGCGCAGACCGTACACCGTCACGGGGGCCGGTGGCTTGTAGTACCAGACTCCGCTGATGCCTCGCCATCCAATGCGAGCGTTCAGCGGGGTGGTCGACAAGACGCCATCGTCGGCGCTCAGCGCGGTATCGATCCAGATGGGTACGACGGTGGTGGCCTGCGTATCAGCCAGAGCAGCGCCCACGTCAGCGCTGTAAGCATCCGCGAAGTCGGACTGGCCCGGTACCTCCGTCCACCCCGTGGCGAGGGTTGGGTCGGTGGTGTTCCACTGCAGCCACGCGACCCAGCACGAGGCGCCCGATGAGACGTTGGTGCCGCTGGCACCGTCTGCGATGACCCAAGAGCCGATCGCGCCGGCCGCCTTCCATGGAGTGCCCGTGTACGTCGCGTAGCAGCTCAGGTCCCAGTAGACGCGCAGGAGGTCGCCAACCGCGAGGCTGGCCCCGCCCAGCCCGAAGCTCAGCGGAGTGGGAGTGCCCGCACCGTCTTCGATGATGTGGGCCGTTCCAGGCGCCGCCGTCGTCGATGCCACAGAGACCGGCGCAGCGTGCAGCAGGTCGTACTTGCCGATCGTCGCTTGAACGAGCTCGGTGGCAAACCATCCCGTCTGCAGCTGCGGCAGGTCGACCGCCGCATCGCGCAGGTTGTACCCGTTGAGGGCGCCCGCCTGGCTGAACTCGTTGAAGCGGCTGTTGAGGTCGCTGGCGCTGATGAGGTCGCCGTCGACAAGCCGACCCTGAGTGATGCGGCTCACCGCCACCTCCCGATGCAGAGGTACTTCATGCTGTAGAGGTGCGCTTGCATGATGTTCGCGCCGCCCGTGGTCTGCACAGCGTCATCAGGCCCAGGCTCTGGAACGCGGAACTGGAACTCCACCGACAGGTCCCCAGGTGGGAAGGAGGCCGTGCCGAAGATGCGCCAGTGGTCATGATACGCGCTGCCGCGGCGCTCGACGAGCAGCACGCCGTCGACCAAGATACGCAGGTTGAGGTAGCGCGGCAGATACGGCGCGTCGCTGTAGGCCGTCTGGCCGAAAGCCCCGAAGACGAAGCCGTTGCCGCTCCACTCGATGAACAGCTGGCCGCCCTTGAACCCGGTCAGCGTGACCGACGGCGCAGCGCTCAGCCATCCGCCGGGAGTGGCCTGGAAGGTGACAGCCTCCCACATGCGTCCCGCCTGCGTCCCCGTGTCGCGTACGGCCTGCTGCTCCCCTTCGCTTCCAGTCGTCGACGGGTAGAGCACCGATGACCACGAGTCCATCAGCGCGCCGTCGATGAGGTTTGAGTCGCTGACGCACTGGATGGGCAGCTCATCGCGCCCCAGCGTCGCAATCTGCGACGCCGAAGACCTGAGCTCGTCGTTGAGGCTTGCCGGCGAGGTCGTGTCGCCGCTGCGCTGCTGTCGCTGCGTCCAGGCCTTCATGCGCGCACTCCTGCGATGATCCGCTGGCCCCGCTGCTGGTACTCGTACTCCCAGCCGACCAGCACCAGGTCGCCCTGCAGCTCGACCTCGAAGGCGAACCATGCACAGCTCTGCACAGCAGTCGAGAAGCGCAGCGGCACCAGGCGTTCATCGCGCCACCGGTCCAGCCCCAGGGTCGCCGCGTCGTAGGTTGGCAGCTCTGCCGCGTCCGGTGGCTGCGCGAGGTAGGTGCGTTCTTCGACCGGCGTCTGGCTGAAGTCCTTGTAGTGGCGCAGCGTGACGTTGACCTTGCCGGTGCTCAGCACCCACAGGGTCACGTAGCTGACCTGCTTGAGCACCTGCGCATCGCCGAAGTCGACCCAGGCCGAGCGGTAGGTGCTGGTGGGCGCCGCGGCTGCCGTGAAGGTCTGGTCAGCGATCGATCCCCCAAGAGCCCGCGCGCCGCTGATGACGAATAGCCCGCGCTCGCCGCTCTCCTGCTCTGCGCCTGTATGGTGCCCAAACACCAGCGCGCCGCCTGCCAGCGTGCACAGCGCGCCGACAGGGAAGCCGTCGCGGGTGCTCCACGGGCTGAGCTGGGGAGCCGCCTCAAGGCGTTCGGTGTGCAGCACCATGCCCAGCGTCGGTCGGTCTTGGCCGTCTGCTGGCAGATAGAGGTGGTACTCCCGCGTCAGCGGAGACCAGGCGCCCACCGCCTTTGCGATGCAGTCCATAGTCGCGCGCTGCAGCAGGCCGTCTTGGGAGCTGGTGAGGTTCACGAGCTCGCTGATTGCGCCGCCTTCAAGGCCGCCCGTTAGTGCGTAGATGCCGTCGAGTCCCAAGAAGACAACACCGAGCCCCGGCACCGTGGTCGCGGAGTGCGGCGCCCGGCAGCCCACTGAGCTCGACAGGGACGTTGCAGCGAAGGAGCCGTCAGGCAGCTGCTGCACAACGTCAACGCTCCGCTCGCGGAACACGATGAGGCTGGCGTAATGCTGCGTCAGCCCGGTGATTCCGCCGCCTTCGCTGCTGAGCCCGATGTAGTTTGCGCTTGGGAACTGCTCGATGAGCCCCGCTTCGCTGAAGTACAGGCTCAGCGGGTCATCGACGCCGCCGTCGAGCCAGAATCGCCCACCGAACACGGCGCCGAAGCGAGGCCGCAGCGAGGGGAGCACACCGAGCGGCACCACGTTGGCCTGTGAGCCGAGGTCGGCATTGCGCACAGCATCGACGTACAAGGTCTCGATGTTGTTGCGGATGAGCGCGGCCTCATAGAGCGTCGTGTCGCCCGCCGCGGCCGTGTTGTCCTCGTGGAAGTTGTTGGTGCGGTACAGCTTGCGCGCCACGGTCCCCGGCGGCCCGATGGGCAGCCGCAGCGCGACCGCATGCCTAAAGCCCTTGGCGCCGGACGGAAGCTGCCACGCCGTGGTCGCCACGCTGCTTAGCGGTCCCTCGCTGCCCGTGTCGCTGATGAAGGACACAGCCCACCCGTACATGGCTCCGCTGCTGTCGTCACTACCCGAGTTGGCTGCGAACCCGAGCCCCCAGCGCATACCGTCGGTGATGCCGCGGGCGCTGCCGATGGTCCACAGGCTGGTCGCGCCCGCCCCAGCTGCCCGCGAGCTCGTGGCTGGTGGAGCTGGCATTGGCTGCACACGGTAGGGCGCTGGTGGGGTCGGCGTCAAGTCGAAGCCAAACGGACGGATGCAGGAGGCCATCGACGCAGACGACTCCGCAGCGTTCCCCAGCGGCCACGGGCGCACCAAGACCGGCCGGTCTCGGCCGTTGCACACGACAGTCCCATAGGGTGTGTCGGTGAAGGTCGGGCCGGGCTCGTTGGGGGCCGGGATGGCACGGCCCGTCTGCAGGGCGCGCAGGAGGGGAGCGCCAGCCGCGTCGTAGCAAAGCCACAGCGTGCCATCGGCCTCGAGCAGGATGTGCTGACGTGCCCCGCCGCCCAGCTCCTGAGCCGCGTGGAGGCCATAGACCGGGCCAAGCGTCTCAAAGGGTGACCAGCTCGTAGGATCGACAACGAAGGGCTCGTAGCCCAGCCTGGTCGACCAGCCGCCGGTCTCCCGGTCCATGGTGAGGTTCTGCGCGATGCCGGCGTTGGCTGGCTGCTGGGGCAGCCGCGTCGCGACACCACCCGCGACAGGCACGTTGAAGGGGGTCTGCCTCATGGCGTGAACTTCAGCGGGCCGAAGGGGTTGGGCGCGAACTTCTGCCCGGCCGCCGGCTGACCTTTGACCAGTCGCCGCGGCACCTTGCCCATGTACCGCTGCTCCATGCCTTGGAACAGCAGCTCCTTCTTCCGCTGGTAGACCGCCGACAGCGCGGGAGTGTCGGCCTTGAGCGTGAGCTGCTCCAGGGCGGCATACGCCAGGATGGGCGCGTAGGCCTCTGGGATGGCGGCCACGTCTTGGTCTTCCCACAGCGGCTCGGGCGCCCGCACGCGGCGCACCCTGATGCTCTGGTCGCTCGCTGGGTGCGGGTAGAGGGTGATGGCCTGGTGCATGCCGCCCTGGTTGTGGCGCCAGCGGATTGCCCGCGTCTGGAAGGTCTGCGTCGCCAGGGTGGTCTTGCTCAGGTCGGGCTGCAGCGTCACGCCACCAGCCGGGGACACGGTGTCTGTGTCGATGCTGATGCCGCCCTCTTGGCCCGCGTGCCGCACGCGCACAGGGGCTTCGATGCCCAGCTCGGGACACGTGATGTAGTACCGCCGCCACAACCCGCTCGAGCGCGGGATGGTCTCCGGGGTGAACTCAAGGGTCTCGTTGTCGGCCAGGTCGTAGGATGCCTTGCGGCTGAGGCCAGACTCAAAGCCGCCGCTGATGCCTGGCCCGTAGCTGTCGAAGACCGCGGTGCGGGGCGCCCATACGTTGACCTGCCAGACGTGGATCGTGCGCGTGCCCTGGCCCGTCGCCGCCACCTTCGCGACGCCCAACGCATCGCGCGGAGATGGCACCTGCAGGCCGTCGGTCGGCAGGTAGCCTTCGATGCGGCCCAGCAGCTCAGGGTCAAGCCGTGCCGCGTCTCGGTCGCACTGCGACAGGAAGATGGCCGCGTCTGGGATGCCCACCGCCAGGTCCAGCAGCCCCGTCAGCGAGCTCGTATCAGCCGGGAGCAGGATGCGACGCCACCGCAGCGTGACCTGGTACGTGCCGGTCGTGCCGCTGTAGTCGCGGTCGAGGAACAGCTGGTTCGAGCTCGGGACGTAGCGCACCTCGTAGGACACGGGTCCTTTGCCGTCGTCGATGATGGCCTCGGCAAGCTCCCACGGGGAGCCAGGGAGCACCGTGGAGACCGACACCGGGAAGCTCGAGCCAGCGACCGTCGCCGAGCCGTTGACCACGCTGAACGAGCCCGTGATGTCCGTCAGCACGCCGAGGTCATCCTGCACCGTCAGGAAGTCCCAGGGGCGGTCGGTCAGGAGGCGCCGCTGGGCGTCGTTGAGGATGCGGGTCAGCTGCTCGCGATAGGTATCGTTGGTCGGGTCGTAGTCGAGCAGGTTGCCGACGAACTCTCTGAGGTCCAGCAGGTTCACGGTTGCTCCAGACGAAAGGCCCCGCCGCCGGGGTCACCGGGGCGGGGCCATTGTAGCCCGTCGCGCGCTCAGAAGCGCTTGAACAGGAAGATCGGCGCGAAGTTCGCGGTGTCAGCGGCCAGAGCCACCCCGAGCACAGCGCCCGTCGTGGTGCCGGGCACCTCGATGGCGGCCTGGCCAGCGGTGCCGATGGGGCCGATGAGGGCCGAGCCCGCCGCCGTGGCGCCGTCGACGTAGGCGCTGTCGACGTAGCCCGCGACCACCACATCAACGCGCTCACCAGCGGCAGCGCTGGCGAGGGCGACGCCCACGACGTTCTTGCTGCCGACGGTGGCGACGCCGGCCGCCTGCGTGACGTAGAGGGCCTTGTCGGCGTCGGTCTTGGTGAGGTCCATGCCCACGAGGTGACCCGCGGTGATGGCGCCACCGGCCAGGAAGGTCTCGACCTGGCGCCGGTCGCTGGTGCTGGAGGCCTCGCCAGCGGCGAGGAACTGCACGAGGGTAGAGGTTGCCATGGTGATCAGGCCTCCGCGTCGATGAGGATGCCGTGGCTGGCCAGGTGACCGGTCACGAGCTGCATGCGGTTGAAGACCATGGCGGCCTGCGTCGCGGTACCCGGGACGGGGAGCATCTCGGAGACGTTGAAGAAGCCGTCAGTGTCGACGTAGAGCTGGAAGTTCTCGCTGCTGAGCACGTAGGCGGAGACCGCCTTGGAGCCCATGCCGGAGCCAGCGTTGGCGATGAACCCGAGGTTGGGATCGACGTAGATCTTGGCCGACCGCCACATGGCCACCATGTCCTTGTCGAGGCCGTCCCGGTCGCTGGCGCTGATGTACTGCACCTGCGACTGCTGCAGGGCCTGGAAGGCCGCGTAGCACTTGGGGCTCATCATGATGATGTCGGGGAACTGCCCGCTCGGGTTGTAGAGCTGGGCGTTGATCATCAGCTGGTCAAGGTGCGACAGGTCGAAGGTGCCGCCGGAGTCGTAGAACTGGTTGTACCAGTTCTGAGCCTTGTAGGTCGTCTTGGCCAGGCCGCCGACGGTGTTGGCCTGCGAGGCCTGCGCAACGCCCTCGAACCACCCGGTGCTCAGCGCCGCCTTCGTGGCGGTGCCGTTGCCGTTGAGGGTCTGCAGCTGGGTGATCTTGGTGCTGTCGCCGACGATGATCTGCTTGTTGACCTCTTTCTTGAGGCCGAGCATGACGTTCTTCATCTTGCTCTCGAGGATGTTCACGACGGCCAGGTCGCCCTTGTTGGCCACGCGCTCCACCTCGGAGAGGATGATGGGCTGGGTGAAGTTCGCGAACTCGAACTTGGCGGTTTGGAAGGGGTCAGTGACCGCCATGTTGACCGGCTCAAAGCCGTTGCTGAGCTCGCTGATCTGGCTGTGGTCGCCGAAAATCACCGGCTGCTCGACGCGCAGACCGCCGGAGACCTTGACGAGGTTGCCAGCCTGCTCCACGGCGCGGAACAGAGGATGGGAGAGGTAGCTGTTGTCGACCAGCTTGTCGCGCAGCAGCTGCAGGGTGGTCGAGATGACCGACTGAGGAGCCATGATGAGGCCTCCCTATGGGATGGACGTGGGTTGTTGTCGGCGTCCTGCCCGGTCGGGAGTGCCGCGCCAGCCTCCTCGACGAGGGTGGGCCTGCAGCGCAGAGGATAGCCCCCAACGCTGCAGGATGCAACGGCTACAAGCCGTTCAGCCGCTGAGCGAGGCGCAAGATGTCCTCGGTGCTCATGCGCTTGACCTCAGAGGCCACCGGGCGCGCGGGGGTGGCGCCGCGGCGAGGGAGCGCCGTGCCGCGCTGGGCAGCCTCTCGCTCAGCGTCGCGGCGGGCCTTGGCCGCCTTGGCCTCATCGGCGCGCTGCTGCTGCGAGCGGCGCCCCTTGGCCGCCCAGTAGGCGGTCTCAAGGTCCAGCGACGGGTTGGCCTCGAGGGCGCGCTGGACCTCACCCCGCAACACCTCGTCGCTCTCGAAGTCGGGCGCCGTGCGCAGGAAGGTCTGGTACTCCTCCTCTGCCTGCAGCATCTCGTGCTCGGCCATGAGCGGGGCCATCGACTCCTGCAATCGCCGCACAACCTCGGCCTCGATGCGGGCCTTGATGGTCTGCTCATCGAAGGGGTCGTAGGCTGGCAGCTCTGCGGGCGCCTTGACCTGAGCAAGGCCCTTGCTGAGCGCTTCGCGCTCGCGCAGGAGCTCCTTGCGCTGGCTGGCGACCTCCTGCGTCTTGCGCGTGTAGTCCGCCTGCATGGACTTCATCAGCTTGGCCACGTCGGGCGGCACGCGCTTGAGCGCCGCTTCCCAGCTCAGGCCAGCAGGCGCCGCCTCGTCGCTGCTGTCGGTTCCGCTGTCGGTTCCGCTGTCGCTTGCGGTTCCGCTGTCGGTTCCGCTGTCAGTTGCCGCCGCGCTGTCAGTGGTGGCGGGTGCCGCGTGGGCGGCTTGGGCTTGAGCCAACACGGTCTCAGCCAACGAACTCGGGGTGGACATTCAGTCTCCCGGTGGGTGGTGGTGCAGCGTCAGAGCTGCAGAAGTTGGATGGGCCGGCCGACTGAAGAGTAGTAGGACGGGTTCCACCCGGGCGCGATGACGAACTGGATGGGGCGCCCGAAGAAGCTGCTGCCCAGCTCCAGCGTCGCCACATTCTGAATCCGGTCCATCAGGAAGGTCCGCCAGCCCGGCAGGTCGCCGGTCGCGGTGGCCGACTGCGGGTCGACGTAGAGGTGCAGGTAGGTTCGCCCGTTGGTGCCGACCCAGATGGCGTGGGGGTTGCCGATACGAGGCCCCAGCGCCCCCGGCGTGCCGGGCGGCTGCCACTTGTCCTCGTAGAAGAACTGCACCGGCTGCCGGCGCTGAATGGCCTCGATGAGCTGCTGCTGGTTCGAGACGCCCCACTGCGACCGGTACTGCGCCCCGCGGCTGCGGGGGATGATGGTGGTCGGCCCACCGCCGCCGAAGCCGAAGGCCGCCTTGAGCGCGCGAGCGATGGAGCCGAACGGCATCAGGACCGCCGCATGCGGGACTTGAAGTCGAAGGCGGGCGCCTTGGTGCCGGGCGGCTCGCTCATGGGCTCCTCCACCTCCATGACCTCCATGGCCTCGCCCTCCGGCGGCAGCTCCTCAGCCGGCGCCTCGAGGAAGTCCTTGAAGGCCGTGTCTTTGGCCAGGCGCATGAGATGGGCGGTGATGGCCGTGAGCTCGCTGTCGCCCTTGATGCCGGACAGGGGCACCGGGTAGGGCTGGCCGTAGTCCTTCGCCGCAGCCTCAAACATCGCCAGGAAGCGCAGCAGGTCGCCGTCAAGCTGCTCGACCGCGCCCGTGTAGGCGGCGGGCTCGACCTGGATGCCCATGAGCTGCGCCGCGGCCGTCAGCGCCTTGGCCAGCGACGTGACCACCTTGCCGCTGTAGGGCTTGTCGGGCTTCGGAACCAGGGCGCTGAGCTCATCGCCCACGAGCGCATCCTGCGCCGCGGCAGCGTCCATCATGGCGGTGGCCTCCGCGGGCATCGGCCGCGCGACCTCGGGGGCAAGCATGGGCATCACATCACTCCGGGGGGCATCTCGCCCATGGGGGAAGGGGCGCCGGGCTGCGCTTCAGGGGCCTCCGGCGGCTGCGCCAGGCGCTCTGGCAGCTGGTACACGCGCACGAGCTCCT
>Ga0208161_1001611_pt1 | contig 11973 bp, 15 predicted proteins | sample CB_VirMetaG_3_FD_184538 | JGI IMG/M metagenome (GOLD analysis project Ga0208161, IMG submission 184538) | Freshwater to marine saline gradient viral communities from Chesapeake Bay - CB_1508_1S Viral MetaG (SPAdes) (version 4) | ecosystem: Environmental > Aquatic > Marine > Coastal | place: USA... | reverse complement strand
CTATATTGAAGTCGGAAAGCTCCTTTTGAGTCCTTTCTAAATTATTTTTATTATGTTAAGTAAAGAAGACCTGGAATTAATTGAAGAGGTTAGTCCTGTTCTAAAAGATTATTTATTAGTTTCTATTAACGAGGGTATTAACTCTATGTTGGATATTATTGATGCTGGTAAAAATGATTATGATGCTTTTTTTGAAACTGTAGATAAAAATGAAGCTAAAGAAATGTTTAATTTTATAGAAGATGTTGCTTTACCATTTTATACGGAAAAAGAAATGTTTGAATATAGCTCTAAATGTAAAAAAATAAGTGATTTATTAACCAAGTACAAGGGTTTAAAGAAAAATTAAAAAAAACGTGCCTCCCTAAGATCTTTTTCGTAACTTCAAACCCATGTTCACAAAAACAGAAAATTAAAAAATGAAAAGAAAAAAAGTAGTAAGTAAATATAAAAATGAAATTTATATACTTACACTTGAAGATTGTTCCTATTGTTCTTTATTAAAGAATAGCCTACTTAAACTTAAAATTCCCTTTCACAATATTAATATAGATAGAAATTCACATTTAGGGGATCAAATCGAAATGGAATACGGCACCCAGGGGTATTATCCGGTGATTATCTATGGAGAAAATGTACTTCTTCCACATACAAATTTGGTTCCCTCAGATACCCTTCGTATATTCAACACTATTGATGAAGCACTAGAGCTTCTCTTAAAAAATTATTATGAGATATAAACAATTAGTATCAGACAAATTAGACCAATTACATAATCAATTAAGTATTCTTAGACATCAAGCTAATACTAGGGATATGGTTAATTTTAATCAAACTTTAGAACAAACTAAAGAAAAAATTGAATCAATTCAAACATTAATTAATAACGAACAGTAATGGTTTTAACAGCGGAACAAATTAAATCCAATTGGGATGAATTTCTTAATAATATAGAAACACATATCCCAGGAAATAGAGGAGAGCAATTAAGTAATTTTTATAAACGATATGAAGAACGTATTGCTTTAATGCCTGCTGCCCATAAAAAAGAATACCATTCTGCTTTCCCAGGAGGGTATGTAGACCATGTTAACAGAGTTGTAAAAGCATCTCTTAAATTATATGATTTGTGGGAAGAAATGGGTTGTGATATGACCACATTTACTAAAGAAGAATTAGTATTTTCTGCTATCAATCATGATTTAGGAAAAATGGGAGATAAGGAACATGAAGCTTATATTCCTCAAACTGACCAGTGGAGAAAAGACAAATTAGGAGAGGATTATATGTTTAATAAACAATTACCTTTCTGCTCTGTCCCAGATAGAAGTTTATTTTTATTACAACAACACGATATATTATATTCATTCAATGAAATGATTGCTATTCAAACCCATGATGGTTTATATGATCAGGCAAATGAAAAATACCTTAAAGCTTTTATGCCTGAGCAAAAACCTCGTACTTCACTACCATATATTTTACATCAAGCTGATTTAATGGCAGCTCGTATTGAATTTGAGGTAGAATGGTTACCTAAATTTAAAGGTGAGTCATCTCAACTAAAACCAGAAAAAACTACTAAACAAAAAAGAGTTAATTTTACCTTAGAACAAGCTGGTAAGAATTCTAATTTGTTAGATTTAGTTAAAAATATTTAATATGAATACTACATTATTAATAATTTTAATTAATGTAGGTGTCATTATTTTAGGAAGTGGCATTTATATTATATTTAATTTACTTAAAAAAAATGAAAAACTAGAAGATATTGCTGTTAAACAAAACGAGTATATTAATAGTATTTCAACCATAATCAAAGAATCCGATAGAAAACTTTCAGAAATAGATTCTAAAGGAACATTTCAATCTGATGATGAAATTGGGTGGTTTTTTAAACAAGTAAAAGAAATCCAAGATATTATTAACGAATATAAAATCCAATAAAACATTATGACTTTAGACGAACCCTTACAGGGGAAAGTTCTAAAGGTACCTGTAAAAGAAGAAAATAAAAAGGTTTTGTACACTAAAAAAGGTACAATTAGAAAACGTAAACCCAAAACTAAAAATCAATATTTTACTGAAGATACCGAGAATGCTATTTTAGAGTATTTAGAAGAAACTGATCCTATAAAAAGAAATAAAATTTACAATGAAAGGATTTGGTATGGTTTTTTTAAATTAACTGAAAATATAATCCATACTTTTAAATTCTATTATACTGAAGTAGATACTATTGCTGAACTTCAACATGAAGTAACAGCTTTTCTATTAGAAAAACTTCATTTATATCAAAAAGACAAAGGTAAGGCATATTCTTACTTTGGTACTATAGCTAAACGATATTTAATTATTTATAATAATAATAATTATAAAAAACTTAAACAGAAAGCCCCTGTGGATGCTATTGATACCGATTTTTCTATTTCAAATGATTTATACAATAATCATACAAATGATAAACCAAGAATTGAAAAATTTATAGATCAATTTATACTTTATATAGATCATCATTTATTTGATTTTTTTCCTAAAGATGATGATGCTAGAACAGCCGATGCTATTATTGAATTATTTAGAAAAAGAGAAAATCTAGATATTTTTAATAAAAAAGCACTTTACATTTATATTAGAGAAATTACAGATCAAGAAACACCTCAAATAACAAAAGTTATTAAGAAAATGAAAAAAGTTTACCGATCTAAAATCTCAGAATTCTACGAAAAAGGATATATTACAATAGAAAAGTAAAATTCTTCTTATAGAATATATTTATATCAAACTATAAGATTATGGATTTTGAACAAATTAACCTATTTGGTAAGAAAACTTTTGCAGACCTTTTAAAAGAAATACATAGTAATCAAAAAGATAAAGAAGGTCAACTAAAAAGCTTAATTGAAGGTTTAAAACCTTTAGTAACTACACCTGGAGAGGCTACAATTATAGTTCCATTAATTAAAGAATATATGGAATTAGCTATTAAAAATGATGATCATTTATTAAAAATGGCTAGTGTTGTACAACGTGCTATGAATTCTAAAGTAGCTGAAGGAGAAGAATTACTTTCGGATGAAGACAAAGAAATGTTGTTTGCTTCTCTAAAGGATTTAGACACTAAAACCCAAGAACCAGTTAAAGAAAGTGCTTAATGAGTAAGTTTCCTAGTTTTGGTAGACAAATGGGCCACCTAAAAAGTCATTTAGGTAAGGCTCAAACTAATATCTTTTTTGGAAGAGTATTAGATGTATCTATTACTCCTAATACTACTACTACTAGACAAACTAACTGGAAATATAAAAGAGATGGTGAGTGGGATTTTACCCAAACAGGATTTATAAAATTTCATCCTATTGGAACTCAAATTGATGTTAACAATTTAGATAGTGCTCAAGTTGCTGCTCCTTTAATTACTAATATAGCTAAGTACCCTGTAAATAACGAAATAGTATGTATATTTCCTGGTCCTAGTATAGGAATGAATGAGGGTAATCCTACTGCTATAAAGTATTATTATTTAACTGTTACTTCATTATGGAATAACATCCAACATAATGCTTTTCCTGATTTAAAATATATTGAATCTTCACAAAGTTCTAATAACCCTAGTAACCAAAGTATATCTTCAGGTATTCAGGCAAACCCTTTTGATGCTCCTGAAGAATTAAAATTTGGGGATACTTTTGAAGAAAATGATAAAATAAGATCTCTATTACCTAGTGAAGGAGATGTTATAATAGAAGGACGATTTGGTAATAGCATTAGATTTGGTAGTTCTGCTCCTAAACAACAACCCCGAAATGATTGGTCTACTGAAGCAGAAAATGGTAAACCTGTTGTTATTATAAGAAATGGACAAAAGGATGAAATAAGTAATAATCCTTGGGATCCTATTTTTGAAAGTATAAATGATGATGGTTCATCTATATATATGCTCTCAGGTCAACCTTTAAGATCCTTCCAACCTGCTTATATTAACTTACAATCATTAAATCTTAATTTAACAAGTGCTGGGGATACTTCACAAGAAATTTCCTCAAATATGGAAAATTTACGAGGTTTAGGAGATGACTTTAGTGGAACAGCAAATCCTAGTTATACTTCTGATTATATAGCAACTGGGCAAGTTGTTTCTAGTAGTTTATCTCTTGAAGATCAAGATAAATTACAACAAGAATTAAAAGATTTATATACTGCTAATAATTTTGATTATGAAGAAGATATTTGGAAAGTAAATGTTACTGGAATTAGATCTCCTGGAAAAGAAGTAACAAACTTATTTGACGATACCTTAGTTGTAACTTACAAAGATGAAAATCAACAAAATCAAATATATCAATTCCCAATAACCACTCAACCTGGGGTTCCTTGGCTTAAAGAACCTTATTCAAGTATAGGAGCAGCTATATTAAAACCAGGACAGTACAAAGATGCTTATAAATTTGGAAGACATGGAAACCCAGGATATGAAGCTATTATAGATGCTAAAGACTTAGTAGTATTTAGGGATTCTAATAGAGATTTAAATTATGATGATCCTAATATCCCAACCCAAACAGGAGAATTTGGAATTAATATCCATAGATCATATTCTAGTGGTACTGCTACAAAAGTAAATCGTTACTCAGCAGGATGTCAAGTATTTGCAAATTCTGAAGATTTTAAAGTGTTTTTAAACATATTAACTAAGAGTTATCAATATTTAGGAATTGCTAAAAGAAAATTTAGAATAACATACACATTAATAGAAACATAAAATGGCTTATACCCCAGATTTCCCATATCAAGGCGAACAGATTATTATTAATTCGGGAAGAGTATTTATCAATTCCCGCGATGATTCAGCATTTATCAACGCATCTAAAGCGGTTTCTTTAGGTTCTGGTGGTACGCTTAATTTTGATAGTAAAGATAAGTGTATAATTAATTCTCCAAGAATTGATTTAGGTTTAGGAGCAAGCCACCCCGTAACTAGAGGAGATATTTTAAAAAGGATATTATTAACTACTTTAAGGCAAATGGAAAAAGCTGGAAGACAAATGGAAAAATCTGTTGATCATACTGGAACTCCTATATCCCAAACAAATAGAGCTGGAACTATATTAAGAAAAGTCAGAAGAAGAGTTAGAACAGAAATAAAAAACATGAACTCAGATTTAACTTTTACAGTATAATGGCAATACCTTACTCAACCATATTAGCAAGAGTCGCTGTTAAAATAGGTGATGTTACAGATGAAGCTGAAGAAAAGCTAGATTTTGTAAATGATAAACTATTTGAAATTAACAGTATAGATTTTTGTAACCCTTTGGGTTATATTATGGGTAAAGCCTTACCTCCACAAGGTCCTGTTCAAAAAGCAATAGACAAATATGCTGGTAAATTAAAAAAATTTACTGATAAATTAGGTAAAATTGATCTTAAAGAAAAAGCACTAAATCAATTAGATGAAGCTGCAGGAACAACTGAAGAAGAATTAAGACGAAGAGAACAAACTATTAAAGATTTATTAGAGATTAAAAGAGAAATAGATCAAATCCAAGTTCCACCTGAATTTACAGAAAATATTCCTGGAGCAGGAAAAATTGCTGAAAAGTTAGCTAGACTAAAACTTAGTCTGGATATAGCAGAGGGGGTTGCTGTAGATCAAGTTACTCCTTTAGATCTATTAGAACAAACAAAAGAATTTCAGGCTGTAAAAACATTCCTTCTTCCTTTTACAAATCCTATAAATGCTATAAATACATTTTTTGCTGATGAAGTAGCTGATGTAAATAAAATCATAAAAGACTTTATTCGCCCAGATAAAATTGCTGAAAGTGTTGAAGAGATTATTAAATTAGTTGTAGCTATAGAAAAGTTACTTCAAAAAGTCTTAGCTTTATTACAAATGATTAATATGATTGTTAAAATTTGTAACATATTAATTAAAGTGTACCTTATATTAGCTAAACTTCTTAAAAAAATTCCTATACCTGCTCGTTGGCAAACCACAGGAAGTATAGTAAAAGCAGCAGATAAAGCTAATGAAATGGAACATCATAAGGCTAAAGAACTTCAAGACTTTTTAAAAGTTCTTTCTGCTTTTATAGATTCAGTAATGGTTGATCTAGCATCAGTTAGAGATGAAATAATTACTATGATTGTAGCTTTAGAACAACTAAAACAAAATTTACAAGCTTGTCCATTTACAAAAGATAATTATTTACAAGAAGGTATGGATGCTGTAATTGGTAGAGCTAATGAAACTCTATCTAAATTAGAACAACAAGCTCCTCAATTAAAAAATATTGAACCCTTAGATAAGACACCTATAGAAGGTCCTGAAAATAATAGAGATGGAAATTCAGCAGATGGTAAGTATGATTTGATATATAAAGGGTATGGCATTAATATAGAAAAAGAAGAAAATGTAGTTGATGAAAATATAACAGTTAGAAGAAGATATGCAATGATATTTGACACTGAAGGAAGTGTTAAAGATGAAACAGAATTAACATATTCAACTAAAGATTCTATTATATTTAATGAAGCTAAATTTTTAATTGATACATACGGTGAAGTTGCATCCCCAGATATAAATCCAAATACATTAGAAGATTCACAAGTTGAAGAAATGTTAGGTATTTCTTTAGCTGATGCCCAAAAAGAACAAAATGAAGCTCAACAAGGTGTTAAAAGTCTTATTAATGAATTAGTAGAAGAAAAAAATCTACAACAGGATTTAGAAAAGAAAAAGAAAGAAAGAGAAAAACAAGCTCAAAAACAAGCTCAAGAACAAAGAAAAAAAGAACAGCAAGCAATAGAAACCCAACCAGATGAAAAAAGAGTAAAAGAAGTAGCTAGAATAGTTAATTCATTAACTGTAGAAGATTTTTATAATTTTACAGTTAGAAACAATGCCGGTATAGGTTATATAGGTGGTGGAAGACAAGCAGGTAGATTCTTAATAAGACAATTAGGTGGGTTGAAAAATAATAAAGATAAAAATTTAGTTAAAGTTATAACAGGATTTACTACTCAAAGTTGGTCTAATAGTGTTAGTAGAAATAGAGTAAAAGAAAAAAGATTAGATACTAAAAATATAGCTTCTGTAATTGCTTTCCTTAAATATGCTAAAAAATATACTGATACTGAAATTCAAGCCGGATTACAACTCACAACTTTGATTAAAAGAGCTACCTTTACTATTGATAGAGCTGGAAAAATTGGCTTTAAAATTGTAGGTATTTAAAATAAAGTTACAAAACAAATATTTATAACCAATGAAATTAGATCAATTAAGAAAAATAATAAGAGAAGAGGTAAGATCCGCTATGCAAGGGGAACTTAAGGATATTATAACAGAAGCTGTTAAGATAGCTAGTGAACCTACTACAAAACCTTCTGTTAAAGTTCCAAAAGTTGAACCTAAAAGGCAAAAATCATTTTCGGAATTAGTTAATGAAGATAGACAATTACCTCAAAATCCTCAATTTGAAACTAAAGGAAACCCTGTTCTAGAAGCATTAAACGAAACAGCAGCTTCAGGAGCATGGAGAAATATAAATGGAGGAACTTTTAATGCCCAAGACGCAGTTGGTTGGTCTGGAGGAGGTCCTATGGCTGGAGCAGCTACACCCGTAGTTAGCTCAGTAGACCAAATGATTCAAGGAAAACGAGCAAGTGATATTACTCAAGTAAGTATTGATGCTGTTCCTGATTTTTCTGGACTAATGAATAATTTAAAAGAAAAAGGTAAATTATAATGGCAAAATATAATTTTATAGGTAAAACCCAATCAGACTTATTCCCTAATAGGGGAATAGGATTAGGTATTCCATTTGATGGGAATACTGGGATTAATACTACCTATTTAACTAAAGATGCTGTTAGAGCTAATTTATTGAATTTCTTTTTAACTGCTCAAAGAGAAAGAATATTTAAACCTAGTTTTGGATCTGGTTTAAGAAATTTATTATTTGAACCTCTTACTGAAGAAAACCAAGCTAGTATAAGAAATTATATAGAAGAAGGAATAGAAAATTATTTTCCACAAGTAGAAATTAAGGAAATAAATGTAGGGTTTAGGGAAGATGAAAACACAGCACTTATAAATTTTAAATATTCTTTAATAAGTACTAATATAACTGATGAAATAACAATAACATTTACAAATGTCTCAACAATCTAAAAAAATACAATATCTAAATAAGGATTTTGATGCACTCAAACAAAGGTTAATTGAGTTTGCTGAAACCTATTATCCTGATACTTATACAGATTTCAACGAAGCATCCCCAGGTTTGATGTTAATTGAAATGGCATCATATGTTGGTGACGTTTTAAATTTTTATACTGAAAACCAAATTCAGGAAAACTTCCTACAATATGCTAAACAAAGAAATAACTTACTTACTTTAGCATACAATTATGGGTATAGACCAAAAGTAACTAGAGCTTCTACTGTTAGTTTAGATGTATACCAAGTTGTTCCTTCTACTGATGTTAATGGGTTTGTTGAACCAAACTTTAATTATGCTTTACAAATAGAAGATGGAGCACAAGTTAGAGCCACAGATAATACAGATATATTTTTTTATCTAAATAAAAATGTGGATTTTACAATTTCTGGTTCTAACGATCCAACAAATATTTCTGTTTACTCTTTAGATAGTGATAACTTACCTGCTTTTTATCTTTTAAAAAAACAAGCATTAGCTTCAGCAGGAAAAGTAAAAACACAAACATTTGATTTTGGTACAGCAGAACGATTTGCTACAGTTGAAATAGATGATACTAATATAATTAGAATTATAAAAGTAACAGATAGTGAAAATACTAGATGGTACGAAGTACCTTATTTAGCACAAGAAACTATTTTTGATGAAGTAGAAAATATAGCTACAAACGACCCAAATTTATCTCAATATAATGAGACTGTACCTTATCTTTTAAAAATAAAAAAAGTACCTCAAAGATTTGTTTCAAGATTTAGATCAGATAATACTCTACAATTACAATTTGGTCCTGGAGTATCAGATAACCCAGATGAAGTTATCATCCCCAACCCTGATGAAGTAGGATTAGGTTTACCTTATGGTCAAGATAAATTAACAACAGCTTGGGATCCTTCAAACTTTTTATATACTCAAACTTATGGATTATCTCCTTCTAATACAACATTAACTGTAGAGTATGTTGTAGGAGGTGGAGCAGCTTCAAATGTATCCTCTAATAAATTAACTACATTCCACACTGGGTCTATAAGTTTATACGGTAATAACCTTAATGGTACTTTATCTACAGCAGTTTTAGAATCCTTAGCTTTTAATAACCCTGGACCTGCTTCAGGAGGAGGAGCTGGAGATACTAATGAACAAATTAGACAAAATGCTCTTGCATCTTACCCAACACAGTTAAGAACAGTAACAAGAGAAGATTACATTATTAGATGTTATTCTTTACCTTCCAGATATGGTAAAATATCTAAAGCATATATAGTTCCTGAAGATAATATTAAAACTAACTTTAGAAACGATAACATTTATAATAACAATTATAGTAATATGGCTTTATATATCTTATCTGAAGACACAACAGGTACTTTATCTACAGCCAACCCCGCATTAAAGCAAAATTTAGAAACATTCCTTTCTGAATATAGAATGTTAACTGATGCTGTTAATATTAAAGATGCTTTTATTATTAATATTGGAGTTAATTTTGAAATTATTCCAAGACCTGATTATAGTACAACTTCTGTAATTAATAGATGTTTACAAGCTTTAAAAGATTATTTTAATATTAACAAATGGCAAATAAATCAACCTATCTTAATAAGAGATGTTTATACTCTTTTAGATAAAGTAGAAGGAGTTCAAACAGTTGAAAATGTAGAGTTTATAAACAAATATGGGGAAAATTATTCCCAATTTGCATATGATATGAATGCAGCAACAATAAAACAAGTAATATATCCTTCTTTGGATCCTAGTATTTTTGAAGTTAAATACCCAAATACTGATTTACAAGGAAGAATAGTATCATTATAATATTATAAAATGGCAATATATAAATTATTTCCTGATAAAGACGCAACAATAGTTTCTAACTACCCAACACAAAATCAAGGTAGAGATGAAATATTGGAAATAGGTACTTATAATGGTACTTCAAGCTTTGCTGCTTCTGCTCAAGGAACTCTCCCAGCATTTAAAAGATCCTTAATTAAATTTAATTCTGCAGAAATTAGTGATATTTTAACTAATAGAGTAGGAAATAATGATTTTTCTGCTTCATTAAGATTATTTTTAGCTGAAGCTGAAGGAATTCCTTTAGATTACAATATATTTTGTGCTGCTGTTTCTCAAAGCTGGAATATGGGAACAGGTAGAAGTCATGATGTACCTAAAACTACAAATGGAGTTTCTTGGCAATTTACCCAACAAAGCGGATCATTACCATGGGCAACATCAGGGTATGAACCTTTTGTAACTGCTTCATTTTCTTCAAGTATAGCTGGAGGGGGTACTTGGTATTATAGTGGTACTGGTTTAGTTCCAACTTCATCTCAAAATTTTATATATACAAGTAATAAAGATATAAATTTAAATGTTAAACCACATATTTTAATGTGGGAAAGTGGTACTATTGCCAATGATGGGTTTATTCTAAAATTAGATGAAGCTACTGAAACAACCGAAAATTTAACATTATTAAAATACTTTTCAGTTGATACTCATACAATTTATCCCCCAACATTAGAAATTAAATGGGATGATTCTGATTTTAATTCAACTGCAACTATAGTTACCTCTAGTGAGTTTGTGGCTAAAATTACAAATTTAAAAGCTGAGTTTGAAGATAGTAGTATCTATAAATTTAAAATAAAAACAAGAGATACATTCCCTACTAGGGCTTTCCAAACTACTTCCGTATATTTAAACACTAAAATACTACCAACTTCTTCATATTGGGGTCTTAAAGACGCTAAAACAGAAGAAATGGTAATAGATTTTGATACAGAGTTTACTAAACTAAGTGCTAACGATAATGAAAATTACTTTACTTTATATATGGATGGTCTAGAACCAGAAAGATATTATCAAATTGTAATTAAGACTATTGTTGAAGATGAAACTATAGTATTAGATGATAAATCTAATTATTTTAAATTAGTAAGATAATGGCACAAAAACTGGAATTAAAAAAAATAGGGTTTGGGAAAAACACATACCCAAAAGTAATTAATACTCAATTCTCACAATTAATCCAATCTGAAGTAGACTCAGATGAAGTTGGTTTTGTTACCCCAGAAGAATTTTTTCAAATTTATGATGATAGATTTTATGAACTCCCTATTGAGGGAGAATATTCTCATAAAGAATTAATTAGAAGAAGTTCTGAATATGTTGGAGTTGAAAGTACTTCTGAAGAAGTAGAGTTATTGCTAAATGAAATTAATGAATTAAGAATGGAATTGTTAGAAAACCAACGTGCCCTTCTTGAAGTAACTGAGCCAGACACAGCTGAAGATAATTAAAAATGGAAAAAATAAGTGTTTTAAAATCAACCCCGTTTATTTCTCAAGATTATTCTTTTAAAGATTCTAATTTAATAACTAAAAGAACCTTTGAGAAAGTATTTGGGTCTCCTGGGGACAGAATAGAAGTTCATCTTTATAATTCTGACCAGGACTTAATAGCCTCAGATTACAATTATAAACAATATCAATTAGGGGATAGTTCTCAAGATGGTTTATATAATGATATATTTGTTGATCCTGAACGGTATGTTCAAGATCAAGGATATAATTATGGAGAATTTAAGATAAACTATTATTTTTATACTGATATTCTAGGAAGTAATAGTACAACAAGATTTTTTATTTCTGATATCTCTCAAGACAGAACAGAATTAAAAATAACATCTTTAGGAATTGATTATGAAACCTTATCTAGAAAATATCTAGATTACATAACTAATAGA
>Ga0208161_1001608_pt1 | contig 11975 bp, 15 predicted proteins | sample CB_VirMetaG_3_FD_184538 | JGI IMG/M metagenome (GOLD analysis project Ga0208161, IMG submission 184538) | Freshwater to marine saline gradient viral communities from Chesapeake Bay - CB_1508_1S Viral MetaG (SPAdes) (version 4) | ecosystem: Environmental > Aquatic > Marine > Coastal | place: USA... | reverse complement strand
ATTGAATGATACTGCTTTCAATATGAGAAATGAAATCACTAGCGATATTGCCGAAGATATGGCTAAAATAGAAGGTTCTGCTTTTGTTAGTGGAAATGGTGTTAATAAGCCACTTGGTTTATTATCCGCTTCTGGTGTCGGTGAAACTAACAGCGGTAGTGCATCTGCTTTAACTGGTGATTCTCTTTATGCAATTCAAGGTGAAATCCCGACAGGCTATAATTTAGCTTGGATGTTTAACCGCAAAACTCTTAATGCTCATATTAGAACATTAAAAGATACTTATGGTCAATATCTATTTGTTCCTAGCTTAGGAATTAGAGATGTGCCAAATACCGTTGCTGGTTTGCCTTATGTTTTGGCTAATGATATGCCAGATGTAGGTGCCGGAACTTTCCCAATCATTCTTGGTGATTATCGTAAATGTTATTACATTGTTGATAATGTTAACTTTGAAGTGATTGAGGATCCTTATACTCAAGCAACTAGCGGTAAAAGACGTTTTATTGTTTATAAGAGAACTGGCGGTCAAGTTGTTTTAACCGAAGGTTTAAGAAAACTTAAAATTGCATCATAATTTATAACACAAAGGAGAAAATAATATGGCTAGTAGAGACCTAAAAAATAATATTAAGATTGAAAATGGTCTTAATATCGCATCAATTACAACTAACACCACAACTGCTGGTGTTGAGGTTGACACACAAGGTTACGAATCAGTGACTATTGAAGTTATTACTGGTGCAAGAACCGATGGAACTGTAACCCCACTTCTACAAGAAAGTGATGTTTCAGGTTCTTATAGCGGATCTGTTGCCGATGAGGACTTAGTTGGATTAGAGGCTGATGCCGCTCTTTCAACTGCTAACTCTCGTGCAAGATTTGGTTATATTGGAACTAAAAGATATGTTAAAGTATCTTTAGTTTCAACAAGTGTAACCACTGGCTTAACTGCTGGCGCTTCTGTTATTCTTGGAAATCCAAAATCTGCACCAGTTGCATAAATTAATTAGAGGGGTGTAAAAGCCCCTCTTTTTATTAATTAAATTGTTTAATATGGAAATTAGAATTTTAAAAACTACCACAGCCTCAAAAGATAAAACTGGCACTCAATGTTTTGAGTATTTACAAGATGAGATTTATGATATTTATGACGAATTAGCCGAAGTATTTTTAAAAGAAGGTTGGGGTAAAAAAGCTATTGATAATTTAGAAAATAAAGCTATTGATAATTTAGAAAATAAACAATTTAAAACAAAAAAAATAAAATAAAATGCCGAGTAATTTTCAAAATACAAGAGAATTTGCAGAATTAACAATAGCAAATGGTGACACAACCTCCACTGCTTACGAACTCGGCGGAACTCATTTAATTGGTATATTAATACCTAGTGCTTTTACTGGAACTAAATTATTTATTGAAGGTTCGCTTGATGGCACTACTTTTTATCAATTATATGGATCAAGTTCAGGAGTTGCAAAAGAAATTAAAGTAGCGGTGGATAGATTTATTGAAGTTGAAACTAATTACGATAACCCTTTTAATTTTATTCGTTTAGTTTCAAATTCTGCCGAAGCAGGTGAAAGAAAAATACAAATTATATGCAATCCATAGTATTATTAACAGATGCCATAACCGAAGTTTTAACACTTGCCGAAATAAAAACATTTTTGCGAATTGATGGCACTGATTTTGATAATATTTTAACACCCTTTATCAAAGTATCTAGACAAATCGGCGAGAATATAACTGGCAGAGAATTTGTCGAAAAAGAATTTAAGTTATATCTTGATACATTCTCGCAATGCAACGGTATAGAAGTTAAAAAAAGTAAATTAAAATCAATCACATCAATACAATATTACGATATAGATAACACACTACAAACATTAAACTCTAATGATTATTATTTTACTGACGACCAGTATTACTCATCAATTTACATAAAAAAAGATAAACAATTCCCGAATACTTACGATCGTAAGCAAGCAGTTATAATTACATTTAAAGCCGATTACCCTAATAGACCAGAAGCTATCAAGCAAGCTTGTTTAAGTGTTTGTGCTTATCTTTATGAAAACTCAGGCGATTGTGTAATTGAAAACAACTCTCTTTTTAAGTCATTATTTTACCCTTACATTATACCACAAAAATTCTTTTTATGAAATGCCAATCAATAAAGAAAAATGTAAAGAAGATTTGCACTAGTGATTTTGATAAAAGAATTAAAATTCTAACTACTGCAATTATTGCAAACAATGCCCCTAATAGTTCGGCAACGGTTGGTTTTACAACAATAGCAACAGTTTGGGCGATGGTAAAAACAAACACAGCAAAAGAGTTTATAGATGGAGTTAATATTGAAAAAGGGATTAACACTGATTTTTATATTCGCTACAACTCATCAATACCGTTAGATAAGCAATTATGGATTGAGTATCAAAATATTTATTATAAAATTGTAAATACCGATAATATTGATATTGACGATAAAATTATTAGATTGAGAAGTATTGAAAAAGGCGATAAAACAATCAATGCTAATAAAAGATGATAAAAGTAAAAGAAGGTTCGCAAAATCAAAAAATATTAAAATTTCTTTACGAAATGCCAGTCGAACTAACAAAGGCAATTCGCCAAGGTTTCTATATATCAGGTAAAGAATTGGTTGCAGATCTAAATAAAGATATGAAAGCCCCTAAAAGTGGCAAAGGCTACAAGGTATATAAAGGAATTGGTGGCAGTAAATTAAAAAAACCTAAACTACACACAGCCTCGGCACCAAGCGAAACACCAGCTGTAATAACTGGTAAATTTAGAAAGTCAGTTGATTTTGCTGTTCGAGGCAATAGAGAATTAGAGTTTGGGGCAAATGAAAATGCACCAGAGTATGCTAAATTTTTAGAAGAGGGAACATCAAAAATGGAAGCAAGAGAGCCATTTAAAAAAACTGTTATGAAAAATAAAGATAAAATTAAAAGAAATATTGATATCAGATTAAAACAAGTGTTAGGGGGTAAAAAATGAAAGGTATTCAAGTTGTTAACAGGTTAAAAGATATTTTGCCAAAATATACAAATGATTTTTCAAGTATTATTAATGCCTCATCATTAACAAGGGCAGGTTCGATAATAACTTGCACAACGGCAACAAATCATAATTTATTAACTGGTGATTATGTAACTATTAAAGGTGCAAAAGAACCTATTGCATTAAGCACTATAACTTTTTCCAATGGTATTGCCACAGCAACAGCATTGACAGATCACAAATTAAGCGATCCGTCTTTATTCGCTCCACAAATCTTGCCAATTAACATTGAGATCTCGGGAGCGGTTGGATTTAATGGAACTTGGGAATTGGTAAGTGTGCCAAGTAAATTAATTTTTACATTTAAAGTAAGTGGCAACCCTGCTAATGTCAATGGCGGATACTTATTGCTTGACGATTATGACGGATATAATGGCTATAAACAAATAACTAAAATAACAGATACTTCGTTTAGCTATACAACAACTGGTGCAATGCAATCACCAGCACAAGGCGAAATAAAAGTAAGCACAGCAACAAGAATAGCACATTCTGCAACTCCACAAAGAATACAAGAGTTCTACACAGCGGGGCAGGGCGGAGTTTTACAAACTTGGCTTTATGTTGTTATGGGGCAAAACCAAGCTTATAGAAACGATACTGTTGTTGGTGACTCATCGACTGCAAAAAGAACAAATGAAGACTACTGGAACTCGGCACAGCAAAGTTTTAGTATTTATGTAGTTATACCAGCAACAGCATCAATTCTTGGTGGCGATATTGCCGATAATGCCAAAGCCTATTTAAAACCAATATTAAAAGCACTAGCTAATTATATTTTTGAAAGTGATTTAACTGATGAAGAGATGCAACCTTGCCAGTATGTAGGCGATGAAGCTGATGATTATATAACTGCTACTTATACACATAGATTTGATTTTGTAGTGCAAGGCTTTATTCAAGTTGGCGATACAACCGATTATGATTTAGGTGTGCCATTACAAAGGGTCGAAGGTGTATTTATAGAGCAAGGTTTAGATTATGATTTAAATACTAGATAAAATCATAGTTTATTGCCTTGCAAAAAATTAACAATAATAAACAATATAACTATATTAAAAATTATTTTGTTATGCAAATAAAATTAAACCAAAATTTAAAAACTCCGCAAGGACAATTGCTAAAAGATGCTATCATTGAAATTAATGATGAAAACGGAGTGCCAACAGATTTATTTTGGCGAAATAGATTAAAAGATTCTGCTATTGACAATTGTATTGAAGTTGTCAATCAAGTTATATTAACTAAAAAAAAAGGTAAATAATGGGACAATCATTTCCAAGAGGAACATCTAATATCAGATCAGCATTAACCGCAAAAGATGCAGGCGACCGCTCAATTCTTTTAGTTGGTTGTATGATAAGTGGCACTGCTTCTAGCGGTGAGCTTAAAGAAGGTATTTTAAGCAAAAAAGAATTTAATGATTTATTCGGTGCAAAATCACAAATTGCAAAAGCTGGTAGATCTTTAATTGATACTTTATCGGTTTCTAAAATTAAGCCAAAAGTTTCTGCAATTGGTTTAGCCGATAATGCTTCTGGTGTTGCCGCAACTGGCTCAATTGCTTTTTCAGGCACTGCTACCGAAGTAGGCACATTAACTATTTACATTGATTCAAAAATTAATGGTAAATACGAAATTGCTGTTGCTATCGGTGATACTGCAACCGTAATTGGCGGTAAATTAGAGACTGCAATTACTGCTAATACTTATTCGCCTGTAACCGCTGTAAATACTACTGGTTCAGTTGCATTAACTGCCGTAAATGATGGCACACAAGGTAATACAATATCTCTTGCTATTGATGGCTCTGTTGCTGGCATAACTGCAACAATAACTGCAATGTCAAGTGGTGCAACAAACCCTGTCTTGACTTCATTATTCGATCCGATTGTAGATAAGAGATTTACAACCATTGTTTATCCTGCCGAGTGGGACACTTCTACATTATCAACATTTACCGAGGCAAGATTTAATGTAGATAATAAAATTCTTGATGGACTTGGTGTATTTTGTAAGTTAGATACTTATGCTAATCTAAACACTTTTGTAGATGGATTAAACCAAAAAACACTTTGTGGTATTGCTAATAAACTAATCTCTGCAACAAAATTAAAAGGTGGAGCTATTATTGAAAGCCCACTTGTAATTGCATCAATTTTTGCTGGTATTAGAGAATTAAGATTGTCGGTTGGTGCGAATGTTTCAAGTTTCGCAACTAATGGCGAAACAATCGGTGGTAATTATTATGGTGGTGTTCCTTATGCTGGAACTCCTGTTTATAGCTTACCTATTATCGAAAGTGGCAATGATTTTAGCGATGTTGAAGCTGATGAGCTTGCAAATAGCGGTTTAACTCTATTAAGAAACAACCCTTCTAATACAAGCATCATTATTAACGAAGCAATGACTACTTATAAAACAGATGCGCAAGGTCAAGTAGATAAAACTTTCAAATATGTCAACTATTTTGATACATTGACTATTATTAGAGAATATGTATTTAACAATTTAAAAGCCGATTTAATTGGAAGACGATTGACAACTGGCGAATTGATAGCTGGGCGTGCTATGATAAATAAAGAAGGTTTTATTAACCTTATGAAAAAATATTATGGTGCATTATCGGGTTATAAAACTAACAATAATAACTATGTATTATTAAGAGCTGGTGATAGCGAATTAAAAGCTTTTGTTGATGCATTAGATCAATCAGTGGTTATAACCTTAATTGATGGCAAGATAACAGCAGAATCAATTGCTAATATCGTAACCCAAGTAAGAGAATTTATAGTTAATTTTACTCCAACATTTGAATAAATAAATTTATGGCAATATTACAACAAGGCAATTTAGTTATTAACGGAACACCGATAGCTTATGAAGGTAAAGTTAAAATTGAAGCTGGCTCTATTACAAGAAATGTTTTTAGCCAAGTTAATGGCTCAAAATTAATTACTAGTGATGTTTCGACTAATATTAGTATTATCAGTGTGCCAGTAAGAGCAACCCCTGAAAATATCGAATTATTTACAAGCTTTTATAATAATGGCGATAACAACACAATTTCGTTTAGAAATCAAAATTTTTCTGGCTGTGTAATGGAAAAATTACCGCAAATTGAAGATTTAGAAGTTGTTGAATATATGTTTAAAGGCGACCCTGCAATTTAGTTATGAAAGATAAAATTATTTTTGATTTACAAAACTCTATCAAAGTTCAATTTAAAGATGGTGATAAAAATTCTTTTATTGATTTAGATAAAATCTATTTATCGGCACCATCTTATAAAGATAAAGACAAAACCTTGTTGTTAAAAAAGAAGTTTATAGAAGCTATTTTTGGTATGACACAATCTTTGTCGAAACAACAAGCAAGCGAACAAATCGAAAATGAAAATGGTTTGGATGCCAAGGCTATCAAGGCTATTTTATATGCAAGCCCTAACTTTGACATTGTTAGCTATTTTAAATCTTTTGCAAACCTATTGTTAAATGTTGCTTTTAAAGATGAAGACATAAAACAACCTCTTACTGCTCTTGATATTGAAAAAATTAGTGATGAAGATTTTGAGGAGCTATTAGCTAAATATTTAGAGGTTTTTTTTATTGTTTCGTGGATGAAGACCTTAAAATAGGTGGCTTTACTCACAACAAGGTTTCAATCGAATCAATAATTTGTAATCTTGGATATTTTTATAAAGGCTCGGCTAGTTTCGAGTGGCTCGAATTACAGCCAATAACAAAAATATTAAGACTTCAAAAAGAAGCAGAAAAAATTAACAAACAACTAGAAAAAAATGTTTAAAATATCTTACATCTATGATTTAGTTGATAACATAACCCCTCAATTAAAAAAAATACAATCAAACTTGGAAGCCACCAAAAGCAAAGTTAATTCTATTGCAGGGCAGATGTCAACATCATTTAGTAATTTAAGCGATACTATAAAAAAAACCAGTCAATCATTTAATAACGCAGGCAGAACACTCGCTCCATTATCGGTAGCAATGGGATTAGTGGCAACAAAGGCTTTCAAAAGTGCCGCAGAATTCGAAATGTTAAGAATAAGAATGAATGTATTAACTGGCAGTGTCGAAAAAGGAGGATTAGCTTTTCAAGAGGTTACTAAATATGCCGCTAAAACACCGTTCCAAATTGCCGATATTAGTAAATCTTTAAATATGTTAATGTCTACTGGTGGGATGCAATTCGAAGAAGCTATGAAGACAATTAAAGTTCTAGGCGATATTGCTTCAATATCTGGTGGTGAGATGAGCGGAATGGCATTGGCATTTTCGCAAACCGCGGCAACAACAAGATTATTAGGTCAAGACTTTAATCAATTTGTTAATAATAGTGTGCCTTTAATGAAAATATTAACAGATTACACAGGCAAAACAACGGCACAAATAATGGCAATGAAAGAAAAAGGTGAGTTAAGTTTTGATGTAGTTGCAAAAGCTATGGAAAGAGCCACACAAAAAGGCGGATTGTTTGAAAATGGAGCTGAAAAAATGTCTCAAACTTTATCAGGACTTGCAAGCACTTTAATTGATTCTGTCAATATTGCATTTGGCGAGCTAGGAACGGAAATGGCAAAAGCAATTGATCTATCAAGTAATATTACAAACATCACCGATGCTATTGAAAAACTTACAGATAAATTTAAATCTTTATCACCCGAAGCAAAAAGATTTATTACTTATGGAATTTTAATAGCTGCCATATTAGCACCAGTAGTGTTTATTTTAGGTTCTCTTGCTGGTGTTTTGGCATTAGCCACACTAGGTGTTATATTGTTTGGTAAAGCAATAACAAAGGTATTTACAGCAAACCCTTGGATACTTGGCTTGCAACTTGCTATTCTTACGATGTTTTTATTTAAAGACGAGTTAATAATAATTTATGATTTTTTAAAAGATAAATTTGCTAGTGCTTTTGATTATGTTGCCGAAAAACTAAAAATGGTAATGGGATTGATTAATCAATTTAGAGCCGATACTTCTATTGTTTTAGATTTTATTGGGCTTGATAAATTGTCGGAAATAGTAGCACCAAAAATGAACCAGCCAGCACAAATTAATAAACCACAACAATTAACAGCGGGCGGTCAATTAGATGTTAATATTAAAGGCTTGCCACAAGGTTCTAGTGCAGGTTTTACTCCTCGCCCTAACAACTTCTTACCAGTTGGTGTCAATTCAGTTTTTGCGGGGTTCTAATGACGATATTTAACACAGCAAGATTACCAGACGGACAGTTTAGAGATGCTTTTTTCTTTTATCAAGAATCAAGTGGTAGCGGTGGTAGAAAAACACAAACCCACGAATACCCGAACAAAACCGAAAGATATGTCGAGGATCTAGGTGGTCTTGAAAAAAAATTTACATTAAATGTTTTTACCGATGATAATGTAAGTTATAGTGAAAGAGATGCCTTAATTAAAGAATTAGACAAAGCAGGAGTTGGTACATTGGTTCATCCTTCTTTTGGCGATTTAGAAGTTGTCGTTGTTGGCTATACATTCGCCGAGAGTGTTAAAGAATTAGGTATTACTAAATTTACAATAAATTTTGAAGTAGCTTCTCAAAATGTTTTACCGACTAAAACAACTGCCACAAAAGGTCGTTTAGCACAATTAAAATCAGACATTCTTGGCGATAATGAAAAAGCTTTTGATGATGGTTGGCAGTCGGTAAAAAATGCCAAGGCAAAATTTGATTCAGGAGTTAAAACATTAAAAAGAACTGCAAACAAAATAAATAATATTGCTAAACAAATTCAAGGTGCTGGCGATAGCTTCGCCGATGCAATAACATCATTAAACCAAATTGTCAATAGTGCTAATAAACTAGTGCAAGCTCCATCAGTTTTGGCTTCAAACTTACGAACTTCTTTTGATAATCTAGGGGTTGCCTTTAAAAACTCAAAAGATTTATTCAATACAACTAAAAAACTATTCGGCTTTAATGAAAGCGATCAAGCTATTGTAGGCAATTCACAAATTCAAAAAGATATTAAAACAAATCAAGATCAATTAAATAATTTTGTCAATGTTGCCGTGCTCGCCATTGCCTACGATGCTTCGGTTAACATAGAATACAATAATTTACAAGAATTAAACCAAGTAATTGCCGATTTAGAAAATGGTTTTAATCAATTACCAGATACTATCGATAAAAATTTAAGAGATGCTTTACTACAAATGAAAATTGAAGCTACTAATATATTTTCTGAGTTAGCAATTAGCTTGCCCAATGTTGCTAGTTATAATGTTATTAATCCGATTAGCTTAAACAATCTTATTTTTAAATTATACGGCTCGCTAGAATTAAAAGAAACAATAAGATTGTTAAATAATTTTGGCGATACTTCGCAAATACAAGGCAACATAAAGATTTTAACAAATGTTTAATAACAATATTTATCTTGAAGTTGACGGGGTTAGATATGAGGGCTTTACAGATATTGCCGTCAATTCGGCAATGGAGAACTTCTCTTCTTCTTTTTCATTTACAACAACGGTAAAAGAAAACAAACAAGGCAAGATTATTAACGATATTAAGCTAGGTCAAAAAGCAAAGGTTTTTATTGATAAAATATTAATAGCAACTGGCTTTATTGAAGAGCTAGACAAAGAAGTTTCGCCAAGCTCGCATTCTAAAACGGCATCAGGGCGAGATGTTGGCGGTGATATAATTGACTCAGACATTATACAAAAATCTTATAATCAAAGAAATTTTGAAAGACTGGTTAATCTTGTTTTAAAAGATAATGGGTTCTCAATAGAAGTAATTAATAAAGTTGGTATCTTAAATTTAGAAGCAAAAGAAACGATAAAGACGGAGCAGGGGCAGTCTATTTTTGATTTTTTAGATAAGTATGCCAAAAAATTACAAGTATTGTTAAAAATGGATAAAAACGGCAATTTAAATATTATTCGTGAAGATAATGATGTTGTTAAAAATATGCTAATAAATAATTATACAGCCGATACAAACATTTTAGCATCAAGATTAAGATTATCTACAATAGACAGGTTTAATGTTATTGAAGTATATTCGCAAGGCAACAACAAAACTCACAGCAAACTAGGTATTTCACAAAAAGGCAAGGCAGTTGATCCACAAATTAGAACAACAAGAAGAAAAATATTGACAATGGATACTGCAAGCGAGAGTAAATCATTAAAAGCCCTAGCCGAGTGGAATATACAACTTAGAAGAGCCAAGGGTTCAAGATACACTTGCACTACTCTTGGCTTTTATTCTAGCAATAATACATTGTGGCAACCGAATACTCTTGTTGATATAATTGATTATGATATGGAAGTTCAGGGAACTTTTTTAATACAAGGAGTTACTTTTAATCAAAACTTACAAGGCTCATTTACTAATCTTGATATTGTAGAGCAAGGTTCTTTTAGTATAGGCAAAATAAACAATTTAGGCAATAGTTTTGCCGATGATTTAATTAAAATTTAATTAAAGTATTTTAATATTTTTTTTTCTGCCTGCATTTTTCTTTTTAACATCAATTTTTAGCTCCTCGCACATTTTTTTTATTGTTAAATAGCCGATTTTTAATTGCTTTGATGCTTGAGTTAATCCAACTTTATTAATTAATAATTGGAGGTTTTCTTTTGTAATATTTATCATAAATTTTTAATATTTTGTTTAGTAATATATTGTTTAATTGTTGTTAAAGTATTTATTTTTTTGTCTAGATTATTTTTAATAAGTTTTTCAAGTCCAGTATTGACATAAAAATTATAAATATTACAAGGTTTAGTCTGCCCTATTCTGTAAATTCTATGCAAGCTTTGTTCTTTGTCTTTATAGTCAAATGTTTGACTTAAATAAATAATATTGTTGCAAAATTGTAAATTATGCCCAAGGCTTCCGCTTCCATAAGTGCTCGCTAATATTCTTTCACCGTTTCTAAATTTTTCAATTCCAGTTTTATCCCTTCCAGAGTATTCGGCACAATTATATTTTTCTTTAAGATAATCAAGCTCATCAATATATTTTACATATATTATAACTTGTTGATCTTGCAAATTCTTTAATGTCTCTTCTAATTTTATTTGTTTTTCTGTGCAATTTAAAGAGTAATGATGCTGAAATTTTTGTGCCATTGCTAAAAAATCAATTACAACCTCGCAATTATTAATTGTTTGATTTTTAAAAATATTGTAATTTTCGTTTTCTAAATAATGTAACTTACAATCAATATCAATAAAATTTAAACCGCAATTTATGTCGAGTTCAGCATCAAAAATATATGGCTTAATAGTCTCTATTAAAGCTTCTTCATTGCAAGGCTTGTTAGATTTAGCATAACCTCGATAACCTTCTTTTTTAAAGATTAAAAAGTTATTAGCAAATTGAGTTTCCGTCATTTTTAAGATATTAGGGTGAATAAACTTAATTTGTGAATATAGGTCAAGCAAGCTATTAGTTATAGGTGTGCCATTTAAAATTAATCTAAACTTAAACAAATGCCAATTTTCAAGTAGTCTTCTGGTTCTTTTGGCTATTGCATTTTTTATTGTGATTGACTCGTCAATAATGCAAAAACTAGCTTTACTTGATGCAAGTTGCACCATTTCTAAATACTTTGCATTGCTACTTCCAATGCCTTCAATTGTGTAGTAAAAAATTGGCTTTATTAAGTAGTTGCTCCACTTGTTTATTTCGCCAACATAAGAAGGCGATCGAATTAAAGAGGCAGGGGCAATCCATATGATACAATCAAAATCATTTTGTTTTGAGATCGCAAGATCCATTGCAACCTTTGTTTTGCCAGTTCCCATTGACATAAACAAAATGCCACCTTTAAGCTTGCTTAATTTTTCAAAAGCTCTTTTTTGATAATCAAAA
>Ga0208161_1001607_pt1 | contig 11976 bp, 23 predicted proteins | sample CB_VirMetaG_3_FD_184538 | JGI IMG/M metagenome (GOLD analysis project Ga0208161, IMG submission 184538) | Freshwater to marine saline gradient viral communities from Chesapeake Bay - CB_1508_1S Viral MetaG (SPAdes) (version 4) | ecosystem: Environmental > Aquatic > Marine > Coastal | place: USA... | reverse complement strand
CTCTAAAAACAGAGTTCTTTTTGAAAACAACTCTTTCTCCCTTGTGCTTACCTTCGGTTACAATACCCACAGAAGCCGTGCCCATAAGTGCGCGAATAGGAACTAATAAGTTTCCTTTTTCTTGCATTTGGTCAAACGGTTCTACAACACACCACCCTTCCATAATCTCTCCGTTACAATGTGTTATGTATCGGTTGTGTATTGCTTTTAGCTTTTGCCCCCGATAACTAACCTCGTAATCTGCGTGTTGTGTAAACTCAACGATGTCGCCTTTTTTGTAAACATTTGAGGCAATAACCTCTGCTTTTTGTTCCACTTCTTTTTCAAGTGAAAGCTTGCTTTTCTTTTCGGTTGTTGGCTTACAAACGGTAACGTGATAAAGCGGTTCAATGTTTGTTTTGTTTAGCTTGAAAAGTGCAACGGGCATAAACCCCTCAACGTCTGCTTTAAACTTTCTGTCGGGGATTGAGAATATATCCTTTCCTTCGTGCTTGATGTGGTTTTCGTCTTTGTAAACCATGTGGGAGAAGTAAACTACATCTCCCGCTTTTATTGGTTCGTCTTTTGGGCAAGCTAATATTTCACCAAACTGAAAGACGTTATCGAACTCTGAGCCAAATTGAGCGGCTTGATGAAACACCTTGCCAGCAATATTTATTTCGTATTGCTTTTTTGAAGGTACTTGTATTAAAAACCGCCCGATACTTTTCATAAATTCTGTTCAAGACCACACCAACTAAAGGGGTAAGATTTCCAAACCTTCTCTGTTGGGTATTCTTCTTTTGTGTTTATAGCCACAACTTCAACCCTCGGTTCTCCACCTTCCATAACGAAAATTTCGTTTACGATTATTGCAGTTACCTTTATTCCGCTTTGACCAATCTCCCCGCCAACATTAAATCGCATTTCTTGTTTTTGCGAAGGGAAAATGATTGTTACGCTACGAACGTCGTTGTATCTACTTAGCATCTTTTACTGAGGCAAAGGCGGCTTCAAAAGCATCCTTAGACCAAATTGAAAGCTCTCCTGTTTGGTCTTTAACAATAAAATCACCGTTGTAACCAATAAAAATACCTTTTGAGTTTTTTAAAACCACTCGGTACTTTCTAGGAGCGCCACCTTTAGGCTTTGCTTCTATTGGCTCAAAGTAAACACCACCAAAAGGAAGCGCTTCTCTCTTCTCGTACAAAGATTTTAGCTCTCGGTCACTGATTTTAACAGCATCCACGTCCTTTTCGTTTTTCTGTAAATAAGGTTTCATAATAACAAATTTTTGCAAATATACGCAAAAGAACCGTTAGCTATTGCTTGTTAAAATGGTAAGTCGTCTTCAACCTCGGCTAGCGACTCTTTTGGCTCTTGTGGTTTAGGTGCTTTTTGCGAGCCTCCTTCAATCTTCCAAGCCTTTACGTCTGTGTAGTACTTTTCTTTGTACTCACGCGATTCGATGTCGATGTGTACGGTTATATCGTCGCCCCCTGTAAATCCTTTTAGCGAGTCGATAACATCTTCTCCCCAAGCTACAATCTTTACATTTTTCGGGTACTTATCCCCTGTTTCAACCAAAAACTCTTGTTTTTTCCAAACACCGTTCTTTCCTTCTCCCGTTGTGAAGTCTAGTAGCTTCACGAATTTTGCTTTTAATTCCATTTTTTTCAGTTTGGGCAAAGATAAGTAAAAACTTTTAATCTAGGCACATTTCGTCCAAATTTATTTCGTAGTAATCTAAAGCCTCATGTACCTTATCCAAGAAACCTTGTTGTTGTTCTTCGGGAAGAGTTCTCCAAGCGTTGTTTGAAATCGTGAAAAGAGCCGCATACATATCGTCAGCCTTTAACATTCTTTTAGCCTCTGCCTTATTCTTTGTTTTAAAGACGTATTTCATAACACTTGTTTTTTAATTTGTTCAAAGTTATCTTCCACAATTTTTAGTGCTGCGGTTTCTCCTTGTGCTTTTTCTTCGTTGTACTTGTACCAACTACCACCCTTTGTTATTATCCCTTGCTCTAGGGCTAGTTGCAAGAGTTCGTAGCTTTGCGAGATTCCTTTGCCGTAGAAAACTTTTGTTTCAGTTTTTGTGAACGGTGGGGCTAGTTTGTTTTTTACGAATTTGATTTTGATGAGGTCGTTTCCCTCTTCTTTTGTTCGGTTAAACTCTAACCTCATAGAAGCGTAAAACCTAAGTGCGTTACCTCCCGTAGTTACTCGTGGGTCGCCAAAGCTTACACCAATCTTTGACCTAAACTGATTGATAAAAATAACAAGTGTTTTTGTTCGGTTTGCTACTCCTACAAGTTTGCGCAAGGTTTGGCTCATAAGCCTTGCGTGAAGCCCAATAACCGAATCCCCAACTTGACCTTCTATTTCTGCTTTTGGGGTTAGTGCAGCAACAGAGTCAACAACAACAACTCCGTATTTACCACTTTCGCAAGCTTCAATAACAGCATTCAATCCCTCCTCCCCGTTGTCAGGTTGCCCAAAGTCAGTTAAGCTAAAGTCCACGCCAAGATTCTGTGCGTACTCTCTGTCAAAAGCGTGTTCAGCATCTATGTAAGCTGCTCTCAGTTTTTTTTTGTTTGCTTGTGCTACTGTGTGAATAGCAAGTGTTGTTTTGGAAGTAGACTCAAACCCAAACAACTCTACAATCCTTCCGCGGGGAAACCCTCCAATACCCGAAGCCATATCTACTAAAAAACTACCAGTAGAAATAACATCTACTTTTTCGGTTACTGTACTATCTAAACTTACTAATTTCACTTATTTTTTTTTGTAATATGTTTTACTTAATCTTACTTAGTCTATGATAACACTGTACTAAGTAATAACTGCTCCGAGATAAGAAACTTAGAGCAGTAAACAGAAAAAAGCCGTCAAAGATAAAGAACGCGCAAGCGCGCGCGGGAGACCCCGCATTTTATCTTGTTGACCTTCTCTGCTCGTCGATGAAGTATCCTCGTCGCAGTACCTTTTTGTTGGGGCACGCCGTCAACTCGCCCGATGAGAAACTTTAACTCATCGCGGCAAAGGTAAGTAAAAAATATTTAACAAAAAAGTTTTTTATGAAGTTTTTTTTCTGTATGTTTGCAAAAACCTTTAAGTAGAATGGTTTAATGGCTCATACTAAGAACCGTAACCCACTTAAATAGGATGCAAAACGCCAACTTGCGCCATTGGGTTTATTTATTGTTGGCAGCAATTATTCTTTAAATATGGCTTATTGGAATCATTTTGCAGAAGATACAAGGACTAAGGTAATGTTCAAAGACCTTGCTGTTGGCGATAAATTCAGAGTTGGAAAGTAAATGGGAAAGCGAAGAAGTGTAGTAATAGCAATAAAAACGGGTGAAAAAACATACATAGAAGAACGAAACAAAAAAGAAACTTCGCTTTTCTCGGTAGATGATTATGAGGTGTATTCCTTTTAATTGCTGCCAACGGCTATGCTATGAAATGCAGGGTATAGTTGAAGTCAACAAAATGGGCGCACAACGGTCTTGGCTATGTGCCGTATGACGATAGGAATATGGACACATAGCCTGTGTTGTAGGTATGTAAGCCTACGGATTTGAAAATGAAAAATTTAATATCATGGTAAATACAGAATTATTAAAAGTTGCAACTCCTGAAAAGTTGATTGAAATGGGATTTGTTGAAGAACATGACGGAACTGGCGACCCAAGAGGAACGGATTGGAATATGAGAACTAAGCACTTTCATGTACTAATAGATGCTTGGTGTGAGGTACAGATTTGCAGATTAAACCCTGTTACGGATTTTATCACATTACATGTACAAGATTTAAGTGACCTTCAATCGGTAGTTGATTGGGTTGCAGACGAAGATTAGTAGGCTTATTACCTACAACGGAATACAGCTAAACGAGGTGGCTGATTAACACCTCGAAACTTAATAAAAAGCACAATGGATAATTTAAACAACAAACTTTCAAATGAGGCGCAATCACAGCCATCTTGTTTAGGTGCTGTTAGGCGTAGTGTTTTTCGTCCGAAGAATGGACACGAACTACTGAAAGCATTGAAAGAAAATAAACAATGTGAAGTTGTAGATACTCACGCATTTTTAGCAGCCAAAGCACTTGAAGATAACCATTGCGGGTTTTCATTTTCTTTCAAGCTGTCAAAATGGAATAAAGGTTGGGCAGGTTTTGAGCGGTCTTAACATTACCGCTAACGGTTCTCGGCTATGTGCAGTGCTGATGTTGAAACTTGCACAAAACTTAATTAAAAGTAATAAAGATGAAATACTTAGAAATTTTTGATAAAAACGGAAAGGCATTGCATATAGCCGATGTTATGCGCAGTGCTTATTTCGATATACCTAATAGTGAGATGACTTATGCTACGTATAGCACAAAAGCTTACTTTGATGAACAAGGTTGGTTTTTGATTGATTGTGATGGTAAAAAGCAATATGAAGATGAGAAATGGTTGAAGGTTTCTTCGCATTGCGCATAACGTGTTGCGTATATGAGAAGTGGCACTTGTAGAATGTTGAAATTTAGCACAAATGTTTCTGTGCCATTTCTTATATACGCTGTTAGCAGTAGTTAATTAACGATAAAATTTAAAAAATGAACAAAATAAAAGACGATTTAGAGTGGACACTTAAACTATACGCATTGACGTTAGTGTTACCACTTGCTTTAACAGTAATGAACATATTATTTGTTGGCATACTTGGATTAGAAACTAAGTTTGGATTTTTAATGAACTTTAAGGTCATTTGGATTGATTACTATTTTACTGGTAGTTTTCTGAACGTAGATGCTTGGAGATGGCATTTAGGACTTTTATTTTTTTCATTTTTATTCACTAAATTTTCTGATTAATTACTGCTAACGGGCTGACGCTATACGAAGGCAGGGGTTAAGATGCACTCCCTTTCAGCCTACCACAAATGATAAACAGATGCACACCGCTTGTATTAGCAGTACGCCCCTGCTTTTGTATAGCGTATGTTATAGGGCGTTTTTAATTTAGTCAAGATGAAAGCATACGAAAAAGCGTGGGATTTACTCTCAAAAATAAACGGTCAAGTAATTGATGATGAAATGTGGAACAAAGCATCTGATTACGCAAAGAAAGACTTGAAGCGAAAGGCAAACATTGTTATAGATGAAGTCATTGGAACGGAAATGTTGATTGATGAAGATACCTATGTTGAAACAAAATCTTACTTAGCGTACTGGCAAGAAGTTAGGGGGCTGTTAAATGCCCTATAACGTCGGCTATGTGAACTAAAAGTGGTGAATAACGGATGTGAGAAATTATTTCCTCTACTTTTCACCAATTACTTAATTATTTTTCGTATGTTTGCAAGGTTTATGAAACTATCCATCACTAAAACGAGGCTTAACGACTACAAAATAGTTGTTTACGGAAGAAAAGACGTTGTGTTTGAGTTGTTTTACGACTCTGAGCAAAAGGCGATTTACGACATAAACGGCTACGAAGAGTTTCCGTTTTTGAATGTTGAGGTGGAGATAGACGGAAAAAAAGACACGCTTTTTAACGCGATAGAAAACAAAATAATTGACCAAAATGTCTAGGGAGCAACAGCAAGATTACTCAGAGTGGTTTGACGGTTTTTACACATCACCGTTTCAAGCAAAAAGGTTTTTAGATTTAATCTACGATAGTAGGTTGACAAAAGACGCAGTAAAGATTCGTAACGCGGTTCAGATTTACCAAAAGCCTTTTTCGCGGGATTTTGCGTACATATTTTTCGAGTCTCTAAGGGCAGACCAAACCGAAGTTATTATTTCAGACGATGCTTACTGCATTAAGGGGGTGACTCTTTCCCCGCCAAAAGATGTGTCAGACTTCATCGACGATTGTGTTCGGTTCGGGGTTAAGCTCATGTGGGATATTGATATTTACAAACAATACTTGGTATAATGACCTATAAGCAGTTGAAATCAATGCTTGACGAGATTGTGGCGCGGGCAAGAGATAACTTTGAAGACCCTAACAGTTTATCTATTTGCGTTTCTGATTTAGCATCGCTCATAGCTACTGTGAATGAGTCTTACGCGGTTAAGTATTACGAGAAGTTGCAGCTCGAACACCAAAAGGAAGAAGAGTTTTTGCAACACAAGCAAGGGCAAATAAACGAGGGGGAAAGTATTTCTAAAGCTGATTTTTGGGCGAAAATATTAGTGACTAAAAAAGACTTCGAGGTAAGAAAGGCTGATGCCGCTTACCGAACTTACCAACGCTTGTACGACAGCTGTGAAAAGCAGTTTGAAGCCATGAGAAGTAGGTTGTCGGTTGTTAAAAAAGAACAAGAAAAGTATGGCTAAGAAACTAAACTTTAAGAACGACGCAACTTTGATTCGTAGGATTTGCGAGGAAAAGTTTTTTGAGATTGTTGGCGGAGAAATAAGCGACCACAACTTCGATGATAAAAAACAAGAAGTAAACCTTTGGATGTTTTACTGCGTGGACTTTTTACGAAGGTGGACTAAGCTAGACACTGAAAAGTGCATGAGCTACGTTGGATATTTAATAAACGATGCGACAAGTAAGCAAGAAGCAAGCGAAGAGTAACAGACTTGTTTCTCAAACGAAGTCTCGGTTTTTAGAGCTTTTTCGCGAGGAACACGGTTACTATTTTTGCAAGGGTTGCGGTACTACTTCGGGGCGAATTGACGTTTCCCACCTAGTTCCAATAGGTTACAATAAAAGCCTAGAGGCAACCGAACAAAACTTAACCTTGCACTGCGCAAGTTGCCACAGGGCTTGGGAAAACCAAACAAAAGAAGTAACACAATTAAGGGATTACGAACAAAACTTAAAAAAGGTTAAAAGCCTTGATGAAGATTATTATAACCAAATTAAAAACAAATGGCAAATTCAAAGTGGGCAAAATACGATAACCTAATACTTGAGCATTACAAGCACGGTGATAAAAACTTCTCCAGTATAGCTAAAAAAATACTCAACACAAAAGATTTCACTCACGATGTGGACTTGCTTCGGACTTACGCAAAAAGGATGATAAACCGAAGGGGTATCGGTAACTCTAAGGGCGCGAAAATTTTAGTTTTTGATATTGAAACCTCTCACATAGAATTTAAGACAAGGGTTTTTAGTATTTGGCAACAAAACCTAAACCCTGACCACATAGTTAAAGATTGGTACATATTGTGTTGGTCGGCAAAGTGGTTGTTTGAGGACAAAATATACAACGCTTCTTGCACCCCAAAAGAGATAGAAGAGGGAAACGACAAAAGGGTTGCTCAGTCCCTTTGGAATATGTTGAACGATGCAGATATTGTAATTGCGCACAACCTACGTAAGTTCGATAGGAAGGTGGCTCAAACTAGATTCTTAAAGAACGGGCTATCCCTACCCTCTCCGTACCAAGAAATAGACACGCTACTTCACGCTAGAAAACAGTTTAAAATATCTTCCAATAGGCTAGATTATTTGGGGGAATTTTTAGAGGTTGGGAGAAAGATTGACACCGAAAAGGGGCTTTGGGATAAGGTAGAGGACGGGGACGCTCAGGCTATGGAGCGTATGCAAATGTATTGCGACCAAGACGTACTTCTACTTGAGAATGTTTATCTTGAGATGCGCCCGTACATTCAACCGCACCCAAATATTGGCTTGTTTATAGAAAAGTCTTTTGATATGACTTGCCCGTCTTGCGGGGGAAATCACTTAACCCATATTGGTGAGTACGCCACAACCGTAAATACTTATGACGCTTATAGGTGCGACGATTGCAATAGCTTAACAAGGGCAAGAAGGGCTAATACGCCGCTTAAATCTAACTTAAACATTACCTCAAGTATCCCAAGATGAAAAAAACAGCAGAACTAATTAAACAATTAAACGAAAGCAGGTATTTGATGTCTGAGGTAGGCATGACTTTGTCAAACCTTTCGGAAGAAAATAAATACCTTCGGGTTATCCTTTGGCGGATGATGCAAAAGCACGGGGCGGAAGTAATGGGCGGTAATTTAGACGACCAAACTTACGATGAGATATTGTCTTCTGATGTTTACTTGGATGATGATTTAAACATACGTTTCTCAAATGTTTTATAGCGTAAAAGTATAACGGTAGCGCGGATAATTAATAATATGGATAAGACTTATTGCATAATCAGGGACTTGCTTAGTGGTGGGTTTTGGGATTCGTATGAGCAAAAGTTTAGAGGTATAAATTATGCCTATAAGATTGATGTCGATTGTGAACTTGCGTTTAATGATGAATTCCAAAAAGCAAGAGAGAAGTCCCAATGTGGTGTAGAATTGGTTAGGGTGTATGTATGACACACAACGGCTGCAAGTATGGCAACGCAGGGATTAAGAGTGCTGACCCATCGAGCTGTGATAAAGTAAATTATAGGCACTCAGATAGCACACAGAATACGCCCCTGCTTTGCTATACTTGTTGTTATAGGGCGTTTTTATTCTAAAATTATGAGTGGAGGACATTTTGATTACAACCAATATCGAATTGATGATATTGCAGATAGTATTGAACGTGAATTAAATAGGCAAGGGAAAGAAAAACCAAAAGACGAATTATATGGAGATAAGGAATATTTTGAAAAATATCCTGATGAAAAATATTATTACACTTATCCCGAAATAGTTCAAGAAAAAATGCGAGAAGCAGTGAAGCAATTAAAAATAGCTGCTGTATATGCTCAAAGGGTTGATTGGCTTCTTTCGGGTGATGATGGTGAAGAAAGTTTTGTAGAAAGGCTGGCTGAGGATTTAAGTGCTCTATAATGGCGGCTATGCGAACCAAAAGTAGAGAATGACGGAGGTTGGTAATTATTTTATCCACTTTTCGCCATTAACTTAATTATTTTTATTATGTTTGCAGTATGAACAATAAAGTAATAATCGGAAAGGAAGCTCTTGATAGTTTACTTATCGGGGCGAACAAAGTTGCCAACGCGATTAAAACAACGCTTGGTGGTAACGGCAGAAACGTAATAATTCAAGGACAAACCAAATACCCCCACATTACAAAAGACGGGGTTTCGGTTGCTAACTCAATCCACCTAAAAGATAACGTGGAGAGATTGGGTGCTTCCCTTATTCAGGAGGTGGCTTCTAAAACATTAGAAACTTCGGGCGACGGAACGACAACCGCTTCGGTTATAGCTCAAGCCCTTATAAACTCAAAGGTAGGAAACCCAGTTGCGTTTAAAAAAGAAATTGAAGCGTCTTTAGAGCAAGCCGTTCAAACAATTAAGTCGCTTTCTAAAGATTGCAAAACGTCAGAGTCTTTACGCAAAATCGCCACAATATCAGCAAACAACGACCAAGAGGTTGGGGATATTATTTCAGAGGCTTTAGACAGGGTTGGCGCTGACGGTCTAATAAAGGTAGAAGATTCAAAGACAAACAAAACTGAAATTGAAACCGTTGACGGCGTTAGCTTCAACAGGGGGTTTGCTTCTCGGTACTTTGTTACCAACAACGAGAAAATGACATCCGAACTTGATAAGCCGTTGGTTTTAATTTGCGCAGACCCCATAGACCAAATTCAACACATTATGCCAATACTTGAGTTGGTGTCCACCCAAAACCGCGCTCTTTTAATTATAGCCGAGCAAGTTGTGGGAGAGGCAATGCAAACCTTAGCCATGAACAATCAAAGGGGTGCTTTAAAAGTTTGCGTAGTGCAAGCCCCCGAATACGGAGAGCGAAGAAAAGACGCGCTTTCAGACTTAGCCCAACTTGTAGGTGCAAAAGTTATTTCAGAAGAAGCGGGTTCTCCAATAGCAACCATAACACCCGAACATTTAGGCTCGGCAGAATCGGTATTGGTAACTAAAAACTCTTTTACTATAACAGGGGGGAGCGGTGATATTTCGGCGGTAGTCGCGCAACTAAAAGACAAAACCGACGATTGGTCAAAAGAAAGGCTTGCTAAGTTACAATCTAAAGTAGCTGTAATAAAAGTCGGGGGGTTCTCAGAAACACAAATCAAAGAAAAGAAAGACCGAATAGACGACGCTCTAAGGGCAACCGTAGAGGCTTACAAAGGGGGTTACGTTTGCGGTGGTGGTACAGCCCTTTACTTTGCTTCTTTTAACGTAGAAAGCGATATTTTGCGCGATGCTATGCAAGCCCCGATAAAACAGATTCTTTGGAACGCTGGTATAGGCGAAGAGTTATTAGAAAGCATAGACTACGGTTACGGGGTAAATGTAATTACGGGAGATGTGGAAAGGTTTGACAACATCATAGACCCCACAAACGTAGTGATAAACGCCCTTGTAAACGCGGCAAACATTTCGACAACCTTTATGACAACCGAGTGCTTAATAGTAAACGAAGATGACAATAGAGCAAATAGTTAATCAGTATTCGCAAGACTTGGACACAATGTATAAGATGCTGTCCAAGTACGTACAAGAAAGGGAAAACGAGTTAATAGAAGAACTTATAAACCTCATCCATTACCTTCCCAAGAGCGAAATAGAAGACGAATTAAAAAAACTACTATGAAGTATTTTATAATCATTTTTGCAATCGCGGCAATTTCTTGCGGCAGGGCTGCGTACCCAAGATACAACGACGAAATAAACTTCCATAAAAGATTAGAGAAGTTCGGTTACGTTCAAGTAACCTCTTGTAATTTAGTAAACGGAGAACAAAAAACAATAATAAAAAAGTTATGAAAGACAACTACAAAGCGCAGGATTTAAAGTTTTACTCGCAAAACGAGGGGGAAACTAAACGGTTTCAAGAGCGAGCCTTTGAGCTTGGATATGAATGGAAAGATGGTGAAAAGACACCCTCACATTTAGCACACACGTTTTTTTATTTGGATAAGTTTGGCAATATGTGTTTTGGTAATCGTTTAGAAACATTCATAAAACACGGTGCTAAACAAATAACCCTCGAAGAATTTTTAGCACCACAAGGTGGAGAAATGGTTGAGGTTAGGGGTAATGGACAACAAAGGTGGGAGGAGGTCGAGTTTATATGCGACCTTGGCTATGGCTTCGATGAAAGATATGTAGTCCGCGATAAACATCATGACGGTATTTATTACCATTTTGAACAAATGCGCCCAATTAAGCAAGAGCCGCTAGGGATGTTCAAAGCCTTTGATGAAACCATTGAGCTATTAGAGCAAGCGATTGATGGATTGAAAAAGATTAAGCCGTGACAACAGACTTCGAGGAGTTTAAAAACAGAATGAAAAACTACTCGATAGTTTACAGGGTGTTCAACAAGTTTGCGATAGTCTTTGTTGTGCTGTTTTTACTGAAAATTAATTCAGTTATTGATTGGAGTTGGGCGTGGGTTACACTACCCCTTTGGCTTGTTCCCGCGCTCTTCTTGATTTCCCTAATCATCATAACACTAATACAATGGTATCTAAAATTTCTCACGAGATTTTAAGGGCGAATTAACTTTTAGACGAAAAAAAATTCTACATTTGTAAAGATTAAAATAATATCTTGGGGTAAAACAGAAGAAGGATGAAAGCAATAGATTTTTTGAAAAGTAAGGGTGAAGGAGAATCTCCTTACGGTGATGTAATATGGAATTTTAACAAAGCGTCAAATGAGTGGCTGGCAGACTTATTAGAGGAATTTTTGCAACTTAATAACAGCACGGAAGTAATTAAACGGAGCACCAAAACACCCCACGAGCTAAAATAAGGCGATTTAAGACAATATCTCTCCTAAACCTATACCAACATACCAAAGAACAGTAGAAAGCCCTCACAAGGGGCTTTTTTCGTTTGCAGCGCGAAATGATGAGGTGTGGTGAGCGAGCGTGTTTTTTTTTGGGGGCGTGTGGGGGTTAGGATACTTGAGTGCACGGGCTTGTCGGTTTGAGGTCGCGTGTGGGGCTGTGTGGGGTTTTTTTGACGCTTGGGGGTGTGTGTGGGGAATTAACCCTATACCCATACCCCCCACCTCCCGCACAGAAAACCCGAATCCCAAAGGGGGTGGGGCGAGTTT
>Ga0208161_1001605_pt1 | contig 11981 bp, 13 predicted proteins | sample CB_VirMetaG_3_FD_184538 | JGI IMG/M metagenome (GOLD analysis project Ga0208161, IMG submission 184538) | Freshwater to marine saline gradient viral communities from Chesapeake Bay - CB_1508_1S Viral MetaG (SPAdes) (version 4) | ecosystem: Environmental > Aquatic > Marine > Coastal | place: USA... | reverse complement strand
CGGGAGCGTAATGATCGTTTCCGGGAGCAAGAGGCTGACCGTGCTGAGCGTCGAGAGATGTTCATGCAGAAGCTTATCGCTGACCAAAGGAATGTACTCATCCCTCACCTCCTTGAGTACGAAGCCAAAAAGAATGAGTTTCTTGTAGAGCAGAAGAAAATACAGAAGGACTTGAAGACCAGCGGATTTAGTAACGCGACTATTGCTATCCTTACTTCTGCCGGTAAAGGTGAAGAGGTTCTGTCGAGTATTATTGAAGCTAAGAAGGACGGTAGGTTTAATCCTTCTGCGGTAAGACAGATTGATGAGTACGTTAAGAGTTACGCTGAGGAGAAGGGTGCAGATATCACGAAGATAGGGGATAGCCTCGTGGCAGGCGTCCGGTATGGTGATATGAACGACCCAGCTAACCTTGAAGGTATCGTGGCTATCCGTCAGGTTCTTGAGAGTGATACTCCTATGGATATCGCAAAAGAGGTAAGACAGCGGCAGAGAAGAGCTATGGAGGTTCGCCCTGAGTTTGAGGAGGCTACGTCTGGTCTTGAGGGTATTCCTCTCAACGTGTCTGGTGTTAGAAGCTTGAAGGATACTGAGGATGCTCGCCTTCGTAGTATTATCCTCCAAACAGTAGCTGACCAAGTTGACCCCGGAAAGGTTAAGTTTGATGCTATGTCTGGGACTGCTAACTATGAGGGTGATGATAACAGTGTTCTACAACTCGCTAATAGAATCTATAATGATGTTCTAGACCAAGCGATGAGTCCTTCTGCTACGACTGACCTTGAGACTATTAAGAGGTCTACTATCAATACCTTCTTAGGTAGAGCAGCTAAGCTTGACAAACCGAGCCTGTACCAAGCTTACGGCCTTCCTTACACTGGTGTCACAATTCCTGTTAACAATGCTCTTGAACCTAAACCTAAGGTTCCCGCAGCCATACCAGAGGCGACCGTAGGGACACCGACAGGAACTCCTACCGAAGGAGAGACAGACGAAGATATTCTCTATAATTACAACTTGAACCTGCGCTGAGGTTAACTATGTCTGACTATTTAGATAAGGTATCGGGCAAGAAGTTTATGGACTTGCTTGAAGAAAAAGAATTTAAGAAAGACTTAGTTAGATTCTTTAGCGGCCCGATATACTCCATGACACCTGAGGAAATGAAAGAGCGTGGCTTTGAGGGTCTCGCTAATGATTTCGTTCGACACATGAGGTATCAAAGCACAAACGAGTTCAGTGCAGTACGTGACCTTAGCTCTGCTAGAGATGAAAATAACCCAGAAGAATTTAAGCAAGCCTTCGGTAGCTTGATGGAGGCTTTTGATGCTTCTGATGGAGGTGGAACAGGTATTGCTGAGGGTGTCTGGGACTATGCCTCTGCTTTCGCTACGTCACCATCTACTGCGGTAACTGTTGGTACACTTGGGTTTGGTGTAGGCTCTAAGCTTGCAGGCCGTGGAGCTACTGCGGCTGCTCAGCTTGCGGTTCGTAACGAACTTCTCAAACAAGTATCAAAGAAATCTGTTAGGAAAGCTGCTACTGCACAGGCTGGCAGGGAACTGGCAGAACAAAAAGTCAGACAGAAGATTACAGCAGGAACTCTGGGTGGTATGCCAGAGGGTGTCGTAGCTAAGAGACAAGCCCAGAGGGTACTCACTGGAAGTGTCGGAAAAGAAGCAGCTAAGTCAGCAGCTCTTAGTGCGGCATTCGAAGGGGCAGTGGGTGCGGGTATGTCTGCTGCTGCACTAGAGACAAGAGAAGCCACTATCGAAGACTTCGAGTACACTAAAGGAGATGTCCTGACGGGTGCTCTTGTTTCGGCTACTCTTGGCGGTGGTCTTGGTGGTGCTGCTGGTGCCTTCTCTGCATACAAAAGAAACCAAGCATTCGAGACATTTTTCGAGGCAATTAAGAGAGAAGAGAAGGCTGCAAGGAAAGCACGAAAGAATGCTACCTCAACCTTGACCCAGAGTAAGGCAAGCAAAAAGTATCAGGAGATTGGTCTTACTCGGGCTGGCGCAGTACTTGATGCCCTTGACCCGAATGCTGTTATCAAAGGGGATACACTGAGGAGGTACGTTCTTACAGCGGGGGACTACAATCCTGCCCTGTCTGACAGAGGTCTTTCCTTGGATACTCTTCGTGGTATCGCTGCTGCTACCATTGATATTGCAGATCAGGTAAAAATAAAACCAAAAGAAAGAATTACGTCTGCTGTAAGTAGGGGTATCGAAAGTGGTTTGATAACGACTAAGAAGCTAGACGAAATTAAGAAGAAGTATAACCTGTCTAACGATGCTATGAGTGCGATCTTTATCTCTGAGATATCTGAAGCAGGTAAGGTCTTGCAAACAGCCAGCAACATTAAACAGGTACTGCGGGATGTGAAAGGACTGGCTAATCGTGGTGTAAGTATGCCTAACGAGCAAGTCCTAGAAGACATAGCTGCTGCTGTAAAAGATGGAAGTGCTACTGGTCTTCTTGATAAAGGTCTGTGGTTCTTTAGAGAGGCTGACCGGGCGAGTATTGCCTTCATGACATCTCAGCTAGGGACTACTGCCGCCAACATTGCTGGTACTGGTTTGACTATTGCAGCAGACACCTCTGACCAGTTAGCTAAAGCATTCTACCGGACTATTCTCAAAGGTGATTTAAGAGGAGCAGGAAACTCCCTTAGGTCTTCTATCGGTGTCCTTAGAGGTTTTACCGCTAGTAAGGATGAGGCTGAACTCTTGCAGACATTCCTTGCGAAGGATATGCCACTTGAGTACAAGAGGACTTTCTATGATGTTATTCGTGCAGACGAAGTGACTGCTGGCGAGTCGTCTATGCTTGTCCGTACAGCACGTAAGGCTAACTTCTTTAACTCTATCACTGATGCAGCTTACAAGAAGAGTATATTTTACGCTATGTTGGATAGGCGTATGAGGGATGCTGCTCTGCAAGGCGGAACTAAGTACGGAAATGTTACAGACTTCTTGAAGAGAGGAACGTCCCTTGAGGAGATTGGGGAAGACTTAGTTAACAAGGCTGTTGATGACACTCGCCGTTTGACTATGCAAAGAACCTACTACGGGGACAAGACACCTTTCGGACAAACCGCTGCTGCTGTAGAGAAGATACACCGTAAGGTTCCTTTCCTTATGTCACAAGGCATAGGTGTTCCTTTCCCTAGATACGTAGCAAACCACCTAGAGTACATTGGTGACTACACAGGTCTTGCTCTTGCTGGGGATACAATGGGCAAGACACTAAATGCGATGGGTTTAGGTGGAGCAGGCAGAAAGCTTATTGACGATCCTCTGAAAGAGTACGAAGACAGGGTTGCTAGATTTATCACTGGTATGTCTGGTGTATTCCTTGGTGCTCAACTCCACAAGGCTGGGTACTTGCCTACCTACGACCAGTTCCTAACTGGTGAAGCAGAGGGTGGAGTAGACTTGAAGAGGTCGTTTGGTCCATTCATTGCAAGTACTTACTTGGGTGTCGCAATGGCACGCATAGCAGAAGGGGAAACTCTCGACAAACCTTTCTTGGATACAGTAAAAGAAATCGGAGATATTACTGTTGGTATGACTGAGCTTGGTTTCCAAGGTGGTGCGATAGGTGACCTGCTGAGTTATGCGGATAACCCGTCTCCTACAACTGCGGATGCTTTCGCTAAGAGTGCTGGTAACTTCCTGTCTACCTTCACGTACCCTGCTGCTGTTGCCCGTGACTTGTACGGACAGATTGACCCGAAGGCTGCACCAACTCCTTACACAAGACCTATCCTTCGTGGGAGTATGTACGAACAGTTGCCTGAGAGAAACTTCTTTGGTGATATCCTGAAAAATGAGACCTTACTTAATCAGGCAGTTAGGTTTGCCCCTGACCTTCAGTCTTTCAAGCTGGCATCCAACCAGAGTATGTCTGATGGGTACGACTTGCCCCAGTACAGCATCTTTAATCCGTATCCTGTGAATAGCTTTAATCCTATTAGACGACAGATGGGGTTCAAGCAAGAGGCTCCTACTACAACTCTTCAAAGAGAAGCGAGAGACCTTGACCTCAAGGAGTACAGGGTAAAGAAAAGAATTGCTAACCCTGCTGTTGACTGGTGGGTTACCGCAAGTCTAGCTAAGGGTAACAGTCTCACTGGCTCTAGGTCTTTGAATGATGAGTTTAAGATTTGGGCTAAGACAGGTAAGATTGATAAGTTCTCAGGTAGAACATACGAACAACTTACTGAGCCAAGAGAAAAGAGAGAAGCACTCAAAGACTTTATACGTGATTACTCCACAGTGGTGCAGACAGCAGTAGAAGATACCTTTGAGTCTATGCTTAAATCACCTGAACCACAAATTAGAAGACAAGCCTTTGGGTACGTCCGTAACTTTTTCTTTATCGAAACATCTAAGGTAGGAAATAAGTCTAAGGTAGCTGAGGCTACAAGGCGTGTGTCAAGGGGTAAGTTCTCTGACCCTGCTGAGTTTGTTCTTGAGACAGGGGACATAGACACAGAGATTACTAGGAAGTACGCTATCCTAGAGGAACTAGGCAACATAGAAGACTAAAAGAAAACCCCCCGGAGCCAATCCACACACCGGGGGGTTTAGTCTTTTGGGTTTTATAAGGATTATCCCTTGATCCTACGGACCATAATCTCTGCGTACCTAAAGGCTTCTTCTACAATCTCTTCTGGTCTACCGTACATGCCAGAGGCTAGTAGTCCAGACAGAGCAGACCCTGCGTAGAAGTTGAGCCAATTAGGATCACCGGGTACTGGGTCTTCCTGTAGTTTCTTATTGAAGAACTCACGGGCCTCCTGTTCCAAAGACATCTGCTTCTTCTCGGCAGGTGTGTGCTTTGAAATAGGTCTTCCGCGTTTCTTTCTTACAGGCGGTGGGTTATTAGTGGAACCAACAGTCATTAGTTACCCCATAGGATCAAGTAGTTTAATATTAAACCATTTCGGAATAGCTGTCAACACTTAATTTGATGCAGACACAGGTACGCACCAGTTCATGTAGTCGTTCTCAATGAACTCTTTGTCGTTGTCCTTGTGGACTACATAGATCATACCGATAATGTTATTGGCTAGTTCCTGTGGTACACCTACCATAACTAGCTGGTTGAACATCATGGCAGGTGGTACTCCACTATCCCTAGCGTCTACTACCGGACCAATGTAACTATTGAAGAACTTCTTGCAGTCCTCTACAGTACGGGCCAGTACCTCAGTAGCAGCGAAGAGTGTTGCCATAATCAATATGAATGCTAAGGCGAAGGCGTATAGGTTTCTCATGTGGTGTTATCCTCTATAGACTTTATCATCCAGCCAAGGTACACCTCAGCCTTCCTCAGGTCTTCGATACCATTCTTGTACTCATACCTCCAAAGGTACTTCATGACGTTGCCCTTGCAGTACGCTTGGAATCCCTTAGGGCCAAGGGTAGCACGGATAGCTTCGATACATTCAATACCAGAGACGTTGTAGTGTAAGGGTTTATTTACTCGATTGAAACGGGAGGTTTCTTTGTCAGGGATCATGTAGCTTTCCAGTGCTTCTTTCTCTTCGATTGCTTGTGGGTTCATAGGCCCTCCTTCATGAATGCTACGATCCACTGCTTACACAAGTCAGACCGTACAATATCATCAGCAGTAAACTCAACAACAGGTACAGGGATCAGGTGCTTCTTAGCTATGTGTATAGCCTTAGACAGACCACTCGTCTCGTTAAGGTCTGACTGTTGGATATCCCCGTTAAGGATAACCTTACAGTTACTACCTATCCTAGTCAAGAACATCTTCATTTCATGAGGTGTAACATTCTGTGCCTCATCTAGGATCACGAAAGCATCTTGGAAGGATCGCCCTCGCATAGTCTCGAATGGTGCAATCTCAATGTTACCGTTCTTGATACCTGTCTCTACTGCTCCCTTACCTAAGTGCCAGTGTAGTACCTCAAGGACAGGCATAACCCAAGGCATCATCTTCTCTTCTAAGGTACCGGGAAAGTATCCGATAGACTTACCAGCAGCTACGTTGGGTCTGGTGATGATGATCTTGTCTATGTCTTTCGTGATGTACAGGTTAGACGCGAAGGTAGCAGCAATGTACGTCTTACCTGTACCAGCAGGACCTAACACTATAACCTGATCGTGCTCCTCTATGGCCCTGATGTAGAGTTCTTGACTAGTGTTCTGAGGTAGAAGCTCTACGGTATCTTTAAGTGCAGCACCTTTGTAGGTAGTCTTACGCCGTGTTCTTACTTGTTTTACTGGCGGTTCATTGGACTTCATGGATACTTTCCATCAAACGATTAATAGGAAGGTTGTAACAGTCTGCTTTGACTGTGAAGTTATTACTAGGGTCTACATCACCCTTGCGTAGGAAGGCTGCATCCTCGAAGTATTTAGCCTTGGGGTAGATACCTAGAAACCAAGCAGACTTTAGATCATTGTGGACACGAACAAAAGCGTAGTAGTCGCACTTCTGTTTAGTGTTAAAGGCGGCAACACTGCACTCGTAGTAGTCCTTCGGTGCAACAGTCGTTCTCTTAGTCTTAACGTCAACTGTCAGACCGTTTGCTGTAACAAGGTCGTAGTCGTATGTATTTCTTTCTGTACCACCAAGGATTTGACGGGCTATTTCTTCCCCTACAAAACCCGCAATGTTACCCTGACCAGATGTGATGCTGTTGTTTAGCTTACCCATCTCTTCAGCTTTTTTAGTAGCACGAGAAAGAATATCTGCGGTTACGTCTACTCTTATAATACCCACTATCCCTGCCCCTTATACTGTTTATGTTGACGCTTCTTAGACTTGTTCATCGAAGACATCTTAACGCTTCCACTACGCCGTGCCTGTGACGTTTTCTTGTGGTTACGTTCAGGCTTCCAAGCAACACTACTGCCAATCTTAGCCATTTGATTCCCTTTGTTAAGGTTTATGGTAGCCGTGACCAGACTCGAACTGGTATGCCATAGGCGAGGGATTTTAAGTCCCTTGTGTCTACCGATTCCACCACACGGCCAGAAGTTATATGGAGGTCGCTGGAGGTATCGAACCCCTTGGCATCCTTCCCACTATTTAACGCCGAGAGTTTAGAAGACTCTTGTGGGGACAGCGACCATTAGTGTTACTCACAAAAGTGTAGTTGTCAACAGGTGGTTTATGAGAGATCTACAATTTCACAAGAGCCTACACATGCGAATGTCTGGCTGCTCTTCGTGTTGTCTTCCTTCTCGTAGTCTTTAAGATCAGACCAGTCAATACCGGAAGGCATGACAGCAAGGAGAGCCTCGTAGTCAGACTTACCGCACTCTTGGTACGGTGCCTGTTGGTACGTGTGTTCGTTGTACGGCAGGAAAGAAACCCCACTCATCTCATCGAAGTGTTCGTACACAAAGGCCCCAACGGTAAGCCACTCATCCCCTCTCACGTTGATAGTAACAGAGGGCTTATGCTCACACCAATGACGCTGGTACATCAACCACATCTTCAACTGGTCGATAGCTGACAGGTCCTCAGTCAGTACTGCATTCTCTGGGGCTTTGATAGGGAAGGAGAACACAGTCGTAGTATCAGGCTTCATGACGCAAGGTTCATACGGGAAACCTTCTGCCTTCATGAACTGTGTCAAGGGGTCCTTGTTGTCTCCTCTCACAGTACGGATGTAATACCGACTATGGCGAGCGTGGATACCACTAGCAGAATCCACAAGCTGAGAAACCGTTCCGCTTGGCTTAACGCAGGTAACAGCGGTTGAAACAGGGATACCCAAGCGATCAGCCCACTGAGCGTTAGTATCAACAGCAACAGAGCGGAGGTGTTCAAGGGTCTTCTCCAATCCTTCATTCTTCAAAGTAAGAAGCGGGTTGTCCATAATACCAGTCAGAGACACACCAAGCAGACGCTCAGCCTCAGTGTTCTTCTGCCAAATCTTACGCAGGTAGGGGAAGTGTGTAAGAGTTGACTGAATAGTACCAAGCACAGTAGCAAGTTTTACCTTACGCTCAAGGTCTTCGATACTGTCAGTGGCACGAACAACGACCTCCGTCAGGTTACAGAACTGGTAAGGACGAAGGATAATCTCACTACAGGGGTTCGTGCCATACACATAGTCTCCGTCAATAACCTCAATCTTCTTGATCTTCATGGTGTTCCTCCAGATATTCTATTGCACTCTTCAAGGTGTTTATGTTGTCGTAGAACATACCAAGGCCACGGTTGCAAGTGTCGCACAAAAGTCCACGAACTTTACCTGTTTCATGGCAATGATCTACATGGAAAACTCCGTGGTTTCCCTTAGGGTCTTTACTATCACAGATGGCACACCGACCAAGTTGAGCATCAAACATGCGCTTCCACTCAACCTCGTCAATGCCGTACCTAGATTCAAGCCACCACTTACCCCGCTTCTCAGCATACTCTCGTTGCTTGTTTGGGTTTTGTTTTCGCCACTCTTTAGATTGCTTAGAGTTGCAAAACTTACAGATACGTTGCTTTCTTCTTGCGTGTGACGCAGCCCAGTTGACTCCCTCAATCAGTTCAATATGGCATTTCCTACAGTAGTCCTTTTTAAGTTCTCTACCCTGCCACAAACTCATAACTCGTCACCTTCTTGTAGGAGATAGGCTGGTTTGCCGTTAACAAACTCGTTAGCATTAAACTCTTTTTTAGACCCGTCTTCAAGAGTTACAAGGATAGTCTTTGCACGACGACCATTCTTACCTGCCTGTTTAGTGGATGCCTTCCTGTTGAAGATACCCCGCTCACCTGAACCAGACTCAACCAGTGCCATCCATTCACGCATGAAGGACACAGCGTCAGGCTTCTCAGTGTAGGCCACAGAGTTGTTAGCCAAGGCACGTTGAGGTTCGTTCTCCCACCATGCACCAGACTTGGCGTGACGCATACGATCATCAGAGAGATTGCTCAGAGAAATCATAGCGGATCGACGTACACCACCTACGACGACTACATCCCCGATCTTGCACATGATGTCATGGCATTCGATAGAGGACAGCTTACGTTCCTGTGCGCCCTTAAACTTAGAGACAACAAAGTTGAAGAGGTCAACGAGAGGTGCAGGACCAGAGGCACGTCCACCAAAGGTCTTGAGCTTAGCACCCGCTGGACGTACAAGTGACACATCCCACTTAGGAATCTCACCGCTGTAGAGGAGTGCAATCAGTTGACGCAGAGCCTTAGCCCAACCTTCTTTGCTATCCTTAACCACGATGGTAGTATCACTGTCGAAGAGTTGAGGAACCTCGGGGAGTTTGTTGACGAACTGACGCTCAACGGAGAAGCCGACACCAGTCCCACAGAGCAAGATAAACATAGCCTCATCGAAGCTCTTAGGATCATCTACGGGTAGGTACGAACAGTTATACCCAGCCGTATTGTCACGCTCAAGGGCAGGACCAGCAGTCATCATGGCCCGCATGGAAGGCATAACCTCAAGACCAAGGATTGCCTGTTTGATATCCTCGTAGATATCCCAGTCCAACCCATCGTTCAGAGGCTTAGCCACTACGTTATCCATGTAGCGTTCAACAGTCTCAGGCCATGTCTCCCGGCGCTGCTCATCGTCCAGCCATCGTGCATAACGGCTGGTGTGAATGAAGGCTTGGTAGTCAGTAGGTAGGTAGTTGTTCATTATTATTTCTCCAGCAGGTCAGTTAGGTCAGGTGCCTTGTAGTTGGGACCCTTCATAACCTTCCCGTCTTCTCTCTTAATTGGTTTACCGTTCTCGTCTAGCTTGGACATGTTGCTGTTGTGTACCCTAGTAAAAGCAACAGCAGTAGTATACTCCCCGTACCTTTCGAGACCTTCTTGTAGCGCACGTTCTACACTACCCATCAGCTTTGATATGTCCTTTATCTCATCGTCTGGAGTAAGAGCACCAAGCCCATCATAGGTTGTTAACTCTAGTCCAATGAAAACGTAGATAAGGTCACAGTACTCTTTCAGGTGGGCAGCAGTTCCGGGCTTCTCGGCTTGCAGTTCTTTCAGTTCTTCCTTGTTTAGTTTAACCCATAGCCGGGGGTCAAGGGATGCACCGAAACTTTTGATGAACTGCTTTAGTGCTGCGTGAGGGGTTATCGTTTCCTCTTGCAGGTCTTGTAGGTCTTCTGCTGTAAGCATGTCAGTCTTTCTCTTTTAGAACTTCTATGTCTAGTATCTCAACGTCATCTATATCGTAGATGGTTTGCCGTAACAAGTCCTCAATGTCTTCATAGAAGAAGTCACTGTCAGACCCAAGGAAGTTTGCGTCTCTATCTACGTAGAGGTTTATTGTTATTTCGAACTGCATGATCTTACCACAGGATATAGGGGACGCCTAGTTATACTCTACCAGATATGTTTGTCAAGCTCTTCATGAATACTCCCTTCGCAACGTCTCAGTTGAGATAAACTGTGGTTCGTATACACCATCGGATATATTTCTCTTGATGATGATACCCGACCACCACTCGCCGTTAGCCTGCCCAGCCCAACTCTCCGCAGCGCCCTTGAAACACCCGGCGACAAGGCCGATAGCGCCTTTACTGCCCGCATCATCTTTGAAATACATATCGCGTTTGTGACTGTGACCAACAGTGCAAGAACGAAACCGCTTGTTGAGTAGCCCATAAGCATGGTGAAGGCCAGACATTGCGCTGCCGTAATTGCCACTAGCGATGTAATGAGAGTAGTCGATGCCATTGTAATTAGCGATTGCGGGGGCTGAATTAGAGTACTCATGGTACTCATCGAACCAGTGGTCTGTGTTGAGGTGCTTGAAGGAGATGCCGTAGTTTGTCCCTTCGAGCCTTGGGTCTTTCGATATGGCGAGTTTGATGCGGTGCTCATGGTTCCCCTCGAAGCCAAAGAATGCAGGACGCTTCCTCTTGTGCTTCTTGAAGAGGTGTCGCATCCGTTCCTGTGCGTCATTGTAACACACAACGTCAGCCTCATAGCTCTGTGCTACGATAGCTGTAGGTCTTGTCGTATCGTAAGAGTTAAGGCTACGCATGTCAGCGCCATCCCCTAAGTCTACAACGTAGTCAGGACGAATGTCGTAGAGAAGTTTACCTAACCAGTCGAACCGTTCGTTCGATACCTTGGGGTCCGCATGAGCGCATGTGAATACTACTGCTGTCTTACCCATTGATACCTGCTCCTTTGAGAGAGGACAAGTTAAGCTCTTCTTCTAGCCACTTATCCGGTATTGTTTTATCTGCGAACATGAAGCCTTGCCTCTTGCACCAGTCCGCGTAGCTAGTCTTAGAACCTTTGTAGAGTTTAGCACGTGAATTAGAAAACACGAAACGAATATCTAACTCTGGTCTTTGCTTCTTGATTTCTACATGCTTTCGTCTGTCTTCACTGGTGAACCTACCCTTCGTCTCTACTATGATACCATTCCATAGAACGAAGTCAGGTGTGTACTTCCTGTGCTTGAGGTCAACCCACGGTATCTTGTGCTTCTCGTACTCGTAGGAGATACCCTTCGCTGTAAGTTCAGCAGCAATATCCTCCTCTAGTCCTGACCTGTACCCTGCTTGGATTGCTCTGGCTCTTCTTGTGGGGGTTGCCATAGTTGACCCTCTTCTCTTCTTAGCCACAGTAACCTCGCATTCTCTACTACCCTTTCAATGTTTCCGTCATAGGCTTCGACCACAGCATTCCACAGGTCTTCCTCTGTTTCACACTCAGCGAGTATTTTCTTAGCTTTCACTGGACCCACCCTGTGTAGACCTACGATGTTGTCTGCCCTGTCCCCTGTGAGTATCTGCTCATAGAAAAAAGACAGGCCCTCAAACTCTGAGACCTGCTGCCAGACGTTTGTTCTAAAGTTGAAGTGATAGCAGGGAAGTTGGAGCATGTCCTTGTCGATGGATGCCACCACACAGGACGGACCTTCGACACTGGACGCAATACCAATCAGATCATCTGCTTCTTCATCACTGGAAAGGATAGCACTGTAGTTATCCTGCAAGTAC
>Ga0208161_1001604_pt1 | contig 11981 bp, 15 predicted proteins | sample CB_VirMetaG_3_FD_184538 | JGI IMG/M metagenome (GOLD analysis project Ga0208161, IMG submission 184538) | Freshwater to marine saline gradient viral communities from Chesapeake Bay - CB_1508_1S Viral MetaG (SPAdes) (version 4) | ecosystem: Environmental > Aquatic > Marine > Coastal | place: USA... | reverse complement strand
CGACCATCCGAGCCGGTATCAATTACTTCCGCACTTGTATTACCTTCTTCGATCTTGTCCATAGCACTGCCGCCTTGCGGTGCAGCATCTACCCACTGGCTTGTATTGCCATCGTCGTAATAGACATACAGCCTTCCTCCAACCGAGTCATACCAGAGGTTGCCATCACTGGGACTGACTGGTGCGCTGTCGCTCGTGATAACCGATGCACCACCAGTGCTCCAAGCTAAACCGTCCCACACCTTCAATACATAGGTGCTGCCGCTTGTATCCAGCCACTGTTCGCCAACCGCATTACCAGCACTTCCGCCAGGTGTAGCGTTTGGTGCGGTCGTGCCAATGTGTACGGGACCGACTTTTACCAGAACACCGTTGTCGCCCTTGAAATAAACGCCTGGACTGCCGCTTTCGTAGTTAATTGCAAGTTGACCGTTTGCAAGGTTGCCCGCAATCGGACGGCTATTTGCAATGGCAGAACGAAGATGCTGGATCGCCATTCCTTAACGCTGTAACCAGCCGGAATTTACGGTTTCAGCCTAGCGGCACTACTACCAAGTCGATATGCCGACTCGTTTCCAGGTATCGGTTGCCACGCAGACATAGATATAGTCCGCGTCCCACGCGATCTGGCCAGCAATACCTGTGTCGCTTGCCGAGCTTGGCGTTTTCGAGGCGCTAATCACAATGCTGTCAGCAACAAAAGCCGACTGCGATTTCCAAGTGGACCCGTTCCACACGTACAAAACAGGGTATGCGCTGCTGGTATCCAGCCACATTTCTCCTGTACTATTCCCCGCACTTCCGGCAGGGCTAACATTCGGCGCTGTGACGCCAACGTGTACCGGACCAATCTTGGTCAGATTGCCAGCGCTGTCCTTGAAAAAAGCGCCAGGACTAACGCTGTTGTAATTCAGTACAAGCTGTCCATATGAGATCGCCGCTGGATCTGCACGCTTGTTTGCCGTGGACGACCGCAGGTGCTTGATTGTCATTCCTTAACGCTGCAGACAGCCGGAATTTACTGCTTCAGCCTAGCGGCATCAGTATGTGCCATCGTCTACGGTTGTAGTCACGCTAATCGCTTGGTACGAGCTGCCATTCCAAAGCTGCAAAGAGCCGCTTGAAGAGTTATAGAAAAGCTGTCCTTCATAGTCACCACTTGCGGGTGTTGTTGCTGAGATTTTGCAGGTTGCTTGGTTAGCTACTTTGGCGCCTGTAACGGCATCATCTGCAATCTGCGAAGTGGAAATTGTTCCAGTTATGTACGTCGCACTTATGTAGTTGATTTCAAGTTGATTACTGGCGTTTACGGTAAATTGCCCGCCTAAGGCGTAGCCACCTACGGTTACTGAGTCACCAACAGCAACTGATACTGCTCCACCTGCAGTAACGTTGAGACCGCTGCCAACGCTGATGCCACCTACGGCGGACGTTGTAGCTACAGGTAAATCACCAGCGATTAATGCTCGACCGGCAGTAACGTGTCCTTGGGCGTCGTAAGTAACAAATCCGAGGTTGGCAGCAGTAACAGAGTTGCTATGGCGGATTTCATTTCCGCTCATCGTTAAACCGCTGCCATTAACAGCAACAGTTCCACGAGTAGAAGTTGTAGCAACAGGAACATCACTGCCAAGCAATGCTCGGCTGGATGTAATCAAACCGTCTGCATCATGGTTTACCCAGCCAAAGCTGCCAGGTGTAACGCTATTGCTGATGCTGACATTTCCAGCTACATCAACAGCAAGACCGCCAGACGTTGGAACGATAACGCCACCGACAGTCGTGGTCGTGGCTAAGGGCAGATCTGCTGGATCAAGCGCACGAAATGTTGGGCTTGCGGCACCACCGCCGATCGGACCAGCAAGGACAGTGTTGGCGGATTGCGTTCCAAACTTGTCAGCCGTCAGGCTGCCAGATGCCAGTTTGGCGTTAGTGACGCTGCCTGTAGCCAGTTCATCACTGCCAACAGCGCCAGTGCTGATTTGACTGCTGCCAACCGAGTCTGCGGCAAGAGTGATGCCGGTCGTATCGACCTTGGCGATTGGAATCGCACCAGAGCTGAGAAAATCAACACTCGCCTCGATCAGGTCGGCGGCAGTTACTTTCTTGGTTTCGTCTGCGCTTACGTCAACGATCGCCAGCAGGTCACCGCTTGCGACATCTACAGCGGCTAACGCTGTCAGGTCTGCGATTTTAATGTCAGACATTGCTAGGCGTGCGTTGATCTCAGTTTAGGGTGTAACGGCAAGCGGGTTGTTTTGCTGCGTCGTGAGCACATTTAACGCTTGCGTCAACAGGTAGGAGGCAGGCGGCTCGTACAAAAGATCAATCTGCCCTGTTGTTACAAAATTGATGCGCGAAATGACGGTCTCACCAGGGCTGAAGCTGATCGCCACGGCGGTAACAATACCTTCAATCCCGTAAAACAGTGCGGTCCTGCTGTCTGTCAAGGACATTTCACCATACGCCCCACCATCTTCGGGTTGCTTCAAGTACAAGGAAGCACGGAAACGGCTGCCAAACTTTTGACGAGCAACAATTTGGTGGAAATACTGTGACACTTCAGCCGCCTCACCTGCGGTATCCGTACCGCCACGACCAGTCTGGAAGTCCCACAGACACTCCATTGATCCTTGCCCAGACAACAAACCTTCATACTGATTGACGAAAGCATCACCCAAAGAAGTAACGTCGATCGCTTCTCTGTTTGTGGCCAACTCATAACTCTGCACGCCACCGAGTACATGATTCAAACTGTCGTCGGTACTTATAACTAATGGGTAGCCACTAACGATGCTGCTTAAAGCCAAGGCGTCCGCTTCATCACCGCGTAAAGCTTTCGCCCATGTAGTAAACAAACGAATACCATCCAGATTATCAACGTGGATATACCAGGTTCCATCAGGTTGTTGGCTGCCTCCAGGCCAAGCACTCGCATCAATAAACGTCAGATCTGAGGTGCTTGGTGCGCCACTGCTTTCGAGGCGACGGATGTACAACTTGTCGCCAGTCTGAAGAACACCGGATGGCAGCCCTAGCTTGAACCGTTTCTTGGTTGCATTTACGTCGCCTGCAGATATGGACGTGCGGGCTTTGTTGGCACTGGTGCGCTCCAGGCGGATAAGACCAGAATTGCCGAGGAAGATGCTCATGAGTCGCTGATGGTTGTAGTGGTCAGGGGTCCGCTGACGGCGAAACTCACTTCTGCGCTCACAATATCCCCTGTTGTTACTGCCATCCCAATCGAAGTGACGTATGCATTAAAAGCCAGTACACGATCCTTGTACTGTCCAGCGAGTGTCACCGAAAACGCAAATGTTTTTGTTTTGGATGGGGCATTAGTGCTAAAAATGTTTTGCAGTATGGTAGCAGCGCTTAAACTGCCATTTGTATCTTCGTAGTAATAAATTGTGCAGCTACCGGAGTACGAGCGGCGCCCTTGAATAAGAGTGCTTTCGTTGTCGGCAAGTGTTGTTGTATCTAGCGCCTCGATGCTGCCGTTAATCTGGATGTTGCGGGCTCGTGCAACAACGGCTCCATCAATGCTGAGCGTGCCATCAGTACCAGTGAAGTATTTGCTCATTGTGGTACTGCCGTTAGAGACACTGAGACGTTTTGCACGCCCGGTGAGACGTACTCCACGCTAGGCGCTCCTGAGTAACGCCACAAACTGCCTGCCGGTTTGATGTTGCTATACCCGCTCATGCCGCCGTAGACGGCAGAAGGCAGATCAAACAGCTCGAAGGTGCCACGGGCAAGTAGGTAATGGGCGGTAATCAGGTTTGCAGTTGCCTCTTGGAGGTTGCTAAAGCTGAGCTGTAGCTGCGTGCCAATCGGCGTAGAACCGTGCAGCACGCGAACCTCAGCGCCAGCTAGCGAGGTAAACGCAGTCATTGGCTGCGTGCCAGGTGTCCAGCTGCGGGCACTGGGAGTCAGCGCCGGAAAATCAGCAATAGCCATAATCGATGCTGTAGCTGCCCGTAAGAACATCGTAGGCAACAGCGCTGGCTCCGGTTGATAAAGTCGGAAAATGCGTAGCTTCAATAGAAATATCCCCTGTCAAAGCCTCGCTGATGCTGTCAATCTGGTAAAAGTTTTGTTCTGTCGATGAAATGCCAGCGCTATTGATCCTGTTCTCAATAATTTTGATGATGTCTCCGGGCTGCAATAACGATGCAGCAGGCGACCCACCAAGGGGATTCGTGTTAAAGGTTACGGTATGTGTTGTATATTTGCGTTTGGCTAGCATATATTTACCGATTTTTTGAGCATGAGCCTGACTCGTGCAAAACTCTGACAGATCATATTGTTCGTAGGGTCCATTAAGAGCCGTATTTGTATATCGAACTTCAAGGCTACGCACTCGACCTGGCACTATTTGTTTTTGTTGGCGCCACAGTATGACTGCGCAAAAGGGCTTGCGTTCAGATACTTCTACATAGTTGCGCGCTAAAGATCCTTCGGTGATATTTGTCTCATCAAAAACTTTTGTCGGTACTACAGGCGATTGTGACACTTCATAAGTCCCAGGGGCTGCAGGCAGTTCTGGGACAAGAGAGAAGCGCCCATTGTTTTGAGTAAAACGCAACATAAAATATGGCGCCATTCTGGTTAAATAATCTCTTAGATTTACGGAATCAGTAACTACGCCGTTAAAAAACAATCCCTCGGCTTCAGTAAATTGCGCGGCTAATTTCAGTCCTGCGACATCAATTAAATCGTCAGGAACGAGTGTATTTAGTTTTAGTAGATAGTACGCCAAGTCGGGGAAAAGATTTGAGCTGCCGCGTGTTCCATCAATAAGTCTGTCAACAAGGATTCCTTTTCGTATATAAACGTGAACCTGATAAAAAGCTTCCTGAGCGGTGTCTAATAGTTCTGTGGACTGATAAAGCGCCATCCGACGACGACCGTTTAGGTGCAGAATTGTTAGTCCGTCAAAAGTTCCACCACAGCCGTTAAATTCTGGTATTTCAACGATCGGATAATAATACGTGTTCTGCTCAGTTACGCGCACACTAAAGGAATCAAGCACGACATTGATTGTCGTACCTGACCCAATATATACAGGATCTCGCTCTCCTGTGTAGCTCCGCCCCGATAAAGAGTTAACAATAGCTCTGGCAAAAACATCCGCACTACTTAAGCCATGATTTAAAGGTTGATTGGGGGGGTAAAGTGCAGGCGGAGCAGGCACTTCTGGATTGTTAAACGTAACCTCGTATTGACCACCGAAGCCGTCCTCCGCCGCTGTAAAAGTTTGTGTTTCATTCCAGCGGACACTGACGTATTGTTCTGGGCTAACAAAGCGTCTTTGTGTTATTGAATTTAAGTAAGAAGAAGGGTCAATGACAGCGCTATCGGATGAGTATGGAAAATTAGGGTCTTGATTTGTGTTATTTAATATGTTTTTACTGTATCCGTCCAAGCCGTTGCCAACACCTTGAATAATTAGTTTTCCAGAAATAGTTGCCCTCAAATAGGTGACGTTGGATCCCCTAGTCGTAAATGACAGTTCTCCTTGACCTCGTAATTTGTCTAGCGTATAATCTAATCCTGGAGTATCAAAATCTTCTGATTTTGGTGCAACAGTAAATTGGATGCCACTAGGGCCAGTAACCGCTATATAATCTTCAAGGGTTTGGAAAGTTTGTGGAGTTAGTTTATTCCCGTAATCCCCGTAAGGATCGTCAACATAGACATCTTGTATAAGTGCGCAGTCTCCGCCTGACCCGTATGTTTGATCTAGCGTAATCAGCGCGCTGTCTTTAAGATCTAGAGGTGAATTTAAGAACGTGACGCTCTTGTTTCCTTGATAAACATCCCCAGGTTGTACGAGTGGAAGTTCTCCACTGCTTAATACAGTACAGATAGCGTAAGACAGATACTGAGGGTTACCATTGGTGTATGACCATCGCACTGCCGGGGGACTAATCCATATACCTCCGTCTCCTTCTGTGTTACCAAATACGATATGAGCTACATCGCCTATATTTACGGGTCGTTGTTGAGTGTTAAGATCACTGTTCGTTTCTAGCGCAGCCGCTGTTGATTCAGCGCGGCGCAATGCTGCGGTGTTTGCGGCAGTTGGGCTTTGTGCAACAATCGTGCGGATCATCTAGAAACGAGGCGGTTGACCAACAAGAGCTGAAGTAAATGTTCGTGGCGGCACCTGCGCGCTAATTGAGTCCAGGGTACTACCAAGAACTATAGTCAGTTCCGTTTGGGTAGTCGTTCCACCAACAAACTCCCCGTCATACTGTGCCACCAAATTTCGGACAGCCGGAAATGAATTGTCGGCAGGAGGATCAAATTGGTAGGTCTGCACACGCGCTAAGTATCGGTTGGTTAGACCGTTTTCAAGCAATGTTATTGTTTCTTGTATGGCAGGCAAGCGAATCGTAAATGTAGTCTCTCCACCGCTGTTATTAGCAATAATGCCGTCCGTGGAAAACGGAAAGTGCGTATATCCATTTACCGTTTGCCCTGGCCAATAACTCTGATATGCCACGACACGTGTGCCGTTATTTTTAATTTCTAAAAATTGGGCTAATGCTGTTGTGCTCATCGTGCCAATCCTGTTGAGCGACGCAAAGCGGGGCTGGACTTGAGAGATTTTAATGCCATATCAACGCTTTGGCGTGCGGCAGATTCCGTCGCGTTCATAAGATCACGCTGGGTTACATAGTTCGTGCCGTCCATTTGCGTGACGGGTCCGGTTTGGATGTTAACTTCCAGGTTAACATTTTCGCCGCTTTTCTGTGCTTGTTCAGCATTGTATTTATCTAACGCTATTGCTAATGCCGCAGCGATGTCCTTTTCTAATTGAGTGGTACGCTCACGCTCTTCGAGACTACTTCCGCCTGGGATATATCCTCCGTATCGGCCCCCAGGCATGTAGTCTTCTATGTCAGGTTTTTCAGCGGCGATGCCGTAGGCTGTCTTTTCCTCGTACTCTTTTAGTTTTTGCTCAAATAGCTTGGCCTGTTTTAGGGGATCAGTAGCCCGTGCTTGTTTGGATGTTGTTCGCTCCCCAGGCATGCCGGTTATGGTTGAGACTGAGTTGACTGCTTGCGTCATGTTTGAGGCAAATGCCGCAGCTGCCTGCGCGGCACCATTGGTCTCACGCTTAAGTGCCGCAGCTTGTACTGCAGCCTGATATGTGGCATCTGCACCGCGCAACTGTTCAGCAGCAATCGCCTTGGTATATCCTGCGTTTTCACTTGCAAGTTGTATGGCTTGGTTTTGCAGCTGAATAGCGCGCTCAAGTTCTTTGGTTTGCGCTCCTTTTGCAGTCAGTAATGCTTGTTCAACTTGAAGTTGTATAAGCTTAATCTGCTGTTCTTTAGCCGCCAAATCAGCAAGCTGTGTTTGCGCTTCGATTTGTGCTACTGTGGCGGCATAAGTGGCTTTAGCATTGGCTATCTCAACGTTGTATATTTCTTGCGCAAGACGCACTCTATCTTGCGCAGTTGTAGCGCTTTGCAGTTCAGCGTTAAGGCGATCTAGGATTACTTGATTGACTGCTATTTCGGCTTGGCTGCGTGCCTGAACAAGACTTGCAGATTGAGAAATCCGTTGCGATTCAATGTTAAGTTGTCCTTTTATTAAATCGTTTTGATGCTTGATTTCATCACTAATTGCTTTTTGTGCTGCTTTCAGATCTTTTGCTTTGCCTTCAGCGCTTGCTATTGCAGGTGGAGTCAAGCTGTAATTTTTGAGCATTTCCCTAGCACTTTGTGCCGTTAAATCCGTTTCACCCTTGACAGATGTAATTTTTTTAGCCGCACTGTCCATCGCCTTGCCTAATGCAAGTGAAGCACCAGTCGCCGTAACCGTAGCGGCAATGACGTTGCGGATTCCAGCCGGACCAGACATCGCCTGCAAAGCTGCTGCCGCTACTGCTGCGACTTTCTGGGCAGTTCCTAGGACTGTTGTCGCTGCTGCCCAGGCTTTTGTCGCAAGCGTAATTGCATTTAATACCCCAACAAAGGTGCCAAAAAACGTAGCGACCTGAATAATTGCTTGTATGTTTTGTAAAACAAACTTAAACGCACCGCTGACGGCAGGAAGTACGACATCGGCTATTGCTCCAAGTGGCGTCATTAGCGCCATTACTGCCGCTTGAACTTGCGGCATAGCAGCCTCAACCTCTTGCAGGGCAGATGTGAATCTTGTAGCTGCCTGTGTTGCTAATGGACTAAATATTTTCCCGATGGCGTTAAATACATCGTTGGCAACTTCAGCAAGAGTATCTAGTGCCGCAGCAAGACCAGTTTTACCAGCGGCTGCCGCCGCTCCACCGTATTGAACTTGAAGTTCTCTCAAAATAAGCTTTTGCGCATCAGCAACATTGCCAACCGCAACCATTGATTTGATTGTTTCTTTTTGAGTCTCGTTAAATTGAATACCGCTTCTTGACAAAGCACTTAACCCAAGTACGGGATCCTGCAGTGCTTTTGCAAGTTGCAACAAGGAGCCATTAACATCAGTTTTCATGACTTGCGCAACATCTCCCGCTGTATTGATAACCTCCTCGTAGTTACTAACAGCGATACCCCTGAATGACGTAAGTAATTGAGCTCCTCTTGTAAAGTCTTCTTCGCTAAATAAAGTTGTTTTGCCAAACTCGTCACCTAGCTTTACCAACGCTGCCGCAGATGCGTCAACATCGGTTACCAGCCCCTTGAGTCCATTCTTTAAAACAGCTACATCAGTTTCTCTTCCTTGAAATACTGTAAGTGACTTACCAAGAGCCGCCAATGCGCTAGTAACTCCAATAATCGGACCTAACGCTGCTGTTAAAGAAGCTCCGAAACCAGCCGCTGCTCCACTTGCATCCTTAAGCCCTTTCTCGCTTTGCCCTGCAGCCGCTTTGATCCGGTCAAGCTGCTGAATCGCATTGGCGGCATCAACGTTAATCGCAACGTTTGCTACGACTGACATGACGCGTGCCTAACTCAGCCCATTCTACGTCGGCTAGCCTTTTTGTTTGCTTCTTCTATCTCTTCGCTTTCGGCTTGGTACATCAAGCCCCAGAGCTGTACCTCTTCAAAGGTCATACGCTCTGATAGTTCTGACAGCGTGTATCCTAGATCCCTGGCAAGACGCATCATCAACCGAAGCAAATGATCGTCTTTTACCAGCTTGATCAGTTTTTTGCGTCTACATCCTCTTCTTTGGCGTCATACTGATCTGTGATTACTGCCAGCATCAGGCTTTGCAGGTCAGAATCGCGCACCTCGTTTTTCAGTTCTGCGATCTCACCAGCACGGAACAAAGGGCGCCCGCTTTCATCTAGTGCTTTGCTAACAAGAAGCTGTAGCGCAAATGCAGTTGCCTCATCAGTGCCAGCATCCTTCTGCGCACGCTCGCGTTCTGCCATCGTCAATGGACGGCAGTAAAACTCAAAAACTTCACCATCGCTCAGCTTGACAGCTTTTTTGATCGGCGTAAGATTTGCAGCTTTCTTCAGCCGATCAAGAGCACGCATGGTCGATGAAATGGCAGCCATAAAAAAAATGCCTTGTTGCTGATACTTTAGACATAAAAAAGCCCCTAGCGCAAGCCAGGGGCAGATTTTGTTTTGACTGCAGATTAGGTGGTGGTGCTGAAGTCAAAAGTTGGAGTGCCAGCAGGTCGGAAGGTGATTTCCACCATCTGAGCATCGTCGGGATTGATGTTCAGGCTGGCAGTTAGCAAGACAGCAGGCATCGAGATGCTACGGCTGAGAGCCTCAGTGCTTTGCTTGTCTGTGTAAAGCTTGAAGGCACAACCAACCTGCTGACGTTGCAGCACATCTTCCACCATCCGATTAGACAGTGCAGAATCTTCGTTGGTGACGTAGATCGAAGCAGTACCAGATCCGTCAGCAAAGCCAGGGATATAGGCACGGAAAGGTGCGTATTGCCCAGCGGTTTGACCGATGGTGGTTACATCGATTTCATTTCGCTCAATCTCGAAGCTCCACGATTGCACTTGACCGACTGCCGCAAATTCGGCGTAGGCAACTTGAAACTCGTTGGGAGCTGCAGCAGTACCGTCATCGGTGATAGTGATGGTGGCACCGCCAAGTGTGGCAGACACCTGCATCACACCAGTGGATGCCGTGTAGCCAATGACGTAATAAGTGGTGGCTGCTGAAATACCGGCAGGAAGAGTGCCTGTGCCAGTACCGCCGGTTTGACTGTTGACAACGCTGAACTGAACCGGATCGCCAACCTTCAAATTAAGGTAAGGCTCAACGGTAATCGTGTCAGCAGCAACGGTAACGCCAGACTCACCGAATGTTCCGGTGGTGCCAGCGGGTTTGTAGTAGAGGGCGCCGGACGTACCGGACAAAACAGTAACAGCCATTGTTGAACGGTAGTGGCTGAATCAAGTCTAACTGCGTTCGTAAGCCTCGAAAGTTATGGCGACCTGTGTTTGGAAAAACCCTTCCGGCGCAGCGGGTTCAATGGTGCGCGGACCAGAAGCAGCATCAAATTTTATATTTTCCAGCTGCAAACGTGAGAACAGGTCAATGCAGCGCTGCGCAATGGTGAGCCCTGCGCCTGGACCTTCCCCTCGTGGGCTGTAAATGTTAAAGGTCAATGCTCCGTTGCGACGATCAAAGCCATCGCCAGTGCCGCGTGCGCTGCTGGTAAGAATCGTCAGATAAGCCGAATCACCCCAGCTGATAAACGTTTGAACCCAACTTGCATTGTTAGGTGGGGTAAATGGCACATTTTGATAAGAGACCTGCAGGGCAGGTGCCGTTGCAAACTCAGTTGCAATGCGACTTTCGATGTGAGAGCGGATAGTGTTGAGGCTCATTGGTCACGTCCCAACCGTGCAGCTTGTTGCAGCGTCCAAGTCTGGACATCTTTTGCCACGATATCAAGGAAAGGCTCGGCACCTTGGCGTGTTCGATATTGTCCACCCCAGGATGGTGGGAAGTTTGTACCAGCAACAACAGGTGCTGCGTAGGGCAAATTATTAAACACCCTGCCTGTATAAGGCTCTAGAACTGTTTGCCAAGAAATACGAAGCCGTCCTGTTGGACCAACTGGCGTGCGTTCTTTTAGCTTTACTTCTGCCTGAAGAGTTGCTGTGCTTACTAAAGTCTTGATTTGATTTTCACAGTAAATACCAATGTCCTCAAATCTAATGATTCGTGCCATGTTATTCCCTCAGGATGATTTCAAACACGATCGCGGTATTGTCCTGCTCGATCTTGTTGACCTGGACGATTTGCATCACGCGGCTTGCAATCGTTACCTGATCTGATACGGCAGGTTCAAAACTCAGGTCGGCAGCAGCAAGCGTAAGTCTCTTGTCTGTACCCTTGATTAGATCGTTGATGTCCCGCTCACTGACGTTATCAAGCACGCCGCGCACAGTTGTGGTTGCAGTTGTAGGCGTTGATGTGCCAGTCGTGGGGTTATAGGCGCCAGCCGTAACCCGGCGAAATGTAACCTCACCGCCAAACTTTGCCATCAGTTTGGATGCGGTCTTTCGTAGCGAGGTTGCAAGTGCCATCAGATTTTGTAAGCGATACAGGCGCCGTTCTGGAGCTGAATGCTGGTGAAGTAACCAGTCAGGTGTGCCCCTTGGTCTACTGAAGCACCAACAAAGCTGTTGTCAATGATGTTAGTGGAAACGATTGCCGTAATCGTGCTGTTTTCGTAAAAGTCAATGTGGTGAAACTTGCCTGTGTGAACGGCAGTGTCAGTAATCACCTCAGCGCCGATTCCGTAATCAACATAGCTGGCACCGCCGTGTGATTTTGCCATGGCTAGATCTTGTAGGCGATGACAGCGCCACCGTTGTTCAAAGTAAAGGCAGTGAAAACGCCTTGGATCTCAAAGCCTGCAGGGAATGATTCGCCAACAGGGCTGTTGCCAGTCCAGTTTTGAGCGGTCAGCGCAGAAAAGCTAGTGTTGTTTTTCAGAATGACAATCCGATTCCAACGCCCGGTTTTAGCATCAGTTGAAGTGACA
>Ga0208161_1001602_pt1 | contig 11993 bp, 13 predicted proteins | sample CB_VirMetaG_3_FD_184538 | JGI IMG/M metagenome (GOLD analysis project Ga0208161, IMG submission 184538) | Freshwater to marine saline gradient viral communities from Chesapeake Bay - CB_1508_1S Viral MetaG (SPAdes) (version 4) | ecosystem: Environmental > Aquatic > Marine > Coastal | place: USA... | reverse complement strand
CTCACGCAGCACAGCCTTAGTCTCTAGACCACGGGCAAAGTAACCAGCAACAGGGATGTAGCTAGCGCCTTGTGTTGCCAAGTTCCAAGGTGTACGTAAGAAGGGGATTGCTTGTGTCAACAAGGTTTGTATTGGGCCTGAATTATCACCCTTCCATTCAGTGATTTTCTGTAGTGCCTTGGGAAGCTGTGTTTGGAATGTATTATCTCTAGCGTAGTTACGCACATCAAAGATAGCGGTAGACTCGTCACCAAAGATTTGATTCAAGTTAGCAGCGTAGTTTTCTTTATCACCTTCAGACCAAACACGCTTGTATTGGGCGTACAGACTGTCGTAAGAACCCAAACCCTTCTCTGAATCTAGGCTGGCTTTCTCACTGATTAACGCCAATGCCTTTTGTGTCCGAAGTCTGGCTTTGAAGTATTCGTCAATTGCTACGGTTAGGCGGGTAGGTACACGAATAAATCTACCAAACTTGGTAGGTATAGCTTGTGTCATGTAGTCATAGGAATCTGACAACAACTTAGATGCCATCTCAGGAGGCACCCTGCCAGTCAATGGATCAATAGGGATGCCTGCATCTGACATCATTTCATTAAACTGCTTAGGCGAAAGACCTAGACTTTTAGGAGTGATGTCAAAATCAAAAGGAATGCCTGACTTAAAAGCACGGTTAAAGAACTTAGCGTCAGTTACCCACCCATCAAACATTGAACTGAACATAGCTGTGGCTTGTCTCATGGTGCGTGGGTTTAACGTAAGCACACCTTTGATTAGTTCTAGCAACGGACGGATAACAATCTGTCCCATGTTAGAAGCAAAGTTGACCACAGGGGTGCCAGTACCTGAGAGCATGGCATTGATGGTGTACTCGTTGTACATCTGCCATACGTTGGGTTTCTTCCCTTGCAAACCAACGTCTAAGAACTTCTTAGCAACCTTGTCATACATATCAGATGAGACATCCTTAGAAGCACGTCTCCCTTCTGCAAGTTGTTTTATTTGCGACTGACAAGATTCGGGTAAATGTTTTGTAGCCATTAACAACTCACCAAAGGAAATAGGTTAGGAAGGTCACGGTCATATGCACCATGCTTGACTTGATAGTCTAGACGTGAAGTAAAGTTACGCCGCTGCGCCAAGGCACGAGCAACCATGGTTCCTTGGTCACGCCACCACAGGTCAATGCTGTGGTAGTATAGCAAGTCAGTCCACATCTCTGCAACCTCACGGGTATCCAAGTCTTGGTTAGTTGCCACCATATCTTCTAGCTTATCCATGATAGCTTCACGCCTCTGCTGTGCATCACGAACCAAAGGCTTGAAGGCACGGACATGAGCATCGTCTAGCAAGTTTACTTTGTCCAGTTTGTTTTTAACAATGTAATCCATAGCATCAGCGTAGTTCTTCTTGATGTCCTGAATTATCTTTCTAGCACGGACAGCAACAGCAGGAGCTTTACCTGACACCCGTTCTTTTACAGATTTACCAGCAGTAACTGTACCAGTGGCAACACGGGCTTTTAACTCGTCAATGTCTGTCTGTAAGTCATCCAGTGCAGAAGAGAGGAGGTTGTCATACAGCTTACTAGGACGTGTGGCGGCAGCGCCTACAGAACCAAACTGACCTGGTATAACATCTTCACCTAAAGTTTCATCCACTAGGTCTTCAGCGTTGTCAGGTAGTTTGTTCTTAGGTCTTCGTTCGTATTTAATACCAACCTTATTCAACGCCTCACTGACTTGTTGTAACGAGACAAAAGGCTTACGAGGTAGACGGTTGTGCCTAAACAACGTGCGTCCGTTCTTATCAACAGACATCTCAATACCCATCACATTGTTCAAGAAGTCTGTCTCTCTAGGGGTAAGCCTAGACATAACAACCTGATTAGATGGTGGCACATAAGGCTCAACACGTTCTATTGGCTGACGCGCACGGTCAATCAGTTCTTGAGTAACAGAGGTACGTTGTACATTAAAGGTATCGTTGGCTTTAGGCTTGGCTGCTTTAACCTGCGTCATCACCTCAGCATGTGCCTTACGTGCTAAAGCAACAACCTCTTCTGCTGTCAAACCAGTACGTTCTACAGCCCAATCAATAAACTCATCATGCCTCTTAGATTTGGTACGAGGATTGCCAATGGTGTAGAACACGTTGTCTAGGTCAGTTTCTGAGTCCCACGACAACTGAACACTGCCCATGCGTGGCTTTGGCTTACCAAGGAAAGCAGGAAGTTTCAGGTCAATGTCAGGGGTTTCCATAGTAACCAACTCAAGGTCACCTGTCTGTGCGTTCTGACGTAACTTAGCTCCCGTCTCGCCCAAACCTGGAATAGCACGGGTTTGTTTCTCTTGGTTTACTAGGTCAGTCAATTCTTCCTCTGTCATACCATCAACACGAGGAATCTCAACCCCCTTATCTTTTTGTTCTTGGAACTTCTGCTGGGTCTTTTCTAGAATAGTATTTAGTTGCTCGTCATCAAGACTTTTAATTATTTGTTGTTTAGCTTCAGGTGTTAGTTCAGATAGAGTTTGAGCACCTTTACCTTTTAACCACTTACCAAGGGCACCAGCAGCGCCGCCTAAAGCACCACCAAGTGTAGCGCCAACCGCTACGTTTGCCAGCCTGCTGTCATCAAACTCTTCATAGACAGGCTCAAGGGCACCATAACCAGCACCAGCGGCAACACCTCTAGCAGCCCCTGTAGCAATAGCACCACCAATCTTGATGGGACTAAACATGAAAGCAGGTAGGGTTACAGGGTCAACAATACCACCAAGCAGTGCCCATACGTTAGACTGCACTGGATTGGTTTCTTGCATCATCCGTAGGCGTCTCTCAGCCTCTAGGTCTGCCTCTTTGTTTACATCTAAGAATGGAACATATTCAGCAAGACCACGCAGGGTAGACGTAAACCCTTGACCAGCAGCAGTCTGTGCTATCTCACCAGCACCAAAACCCTCCCCTGTTACATACTTTAAGGCGTCAACAGACATGTCATCGTAACGACCATCGACATAAGCCTGTAGGTCATCAACCGATAACAAGTCCCAGTTTATATCCTTTTCTAAAGGAAGCTGTTGGTCAGCCATTTACATTCCTTCTTGTAAACTACGAAGAACTCGCCCTAGTTGCTCAACACTTAATATGCTTCTATATTTACCAAGAATTTTTAATCTCTCTGCCTGTGAGGTAGATGCGTTGTATTCTTTAGAGAACTGAGCCACAGCATCTTGAACTTGCTTTGTGCTTGGAGCAGGAGCAGGAGAAGCTGGCGAGCGTACCTGTGAAGGCATCCCACCATATGGATCAATACGAGTATCAGCCCCTGTAGGAACGGCAGGCTGCTCTTTAGCTGCGGCTGCTTGTTTCTTTTGTAAAGCAGCAACTGCGCCTGAAGGAACAGAACCAGCAGCGGCACCGCCCGTTGGTGTAGCAGCACTAGGAGAAGGTGCTAGCCCTTGAGCAAGCTGTGGGAATTGTTTTTGGAACTCTTCAATACTGTACAACCCACCTTTGTATTCAATCAAAGAAGTAGCAACTTGTTTTGAAGACAAAGGATTCATTGGGTCAGGCACTGTTTGATAACGCTGAACCAGCTTAGGCTTATCTTCCAACTCTTTCCTAGCCTTCTGCGTAGTCAAAGAAGTGGCTTCAAGTGCCCGTGCTTCTTTACGCGCTTTACTAGCATCGCTGTATAAGCCCTTACTTTCTAGTTCATTAGCTAAAGCATCTAACTTTTCCCAGTCATTTTTATAACCAGCACTGATAACATTCTTATATGCTTGATTTATAGCTTCTGTTCTTACTTCTTCAGAAGTTCTACCACCCAACATATAACCAACATTACGAGCCATGCCGCCTAACTGAGAACCTAAACCTGAACCAACGTAAGCCATAAAAGCACGAGGGTCGGTGAGATTAGAAAAATTAACGGCTTGTTGTTCTTGCTGTTGTCTCATTCTTTGGCGTTGTAGTTCTTCAGGACTTGGCCCAAACAAACCCGCCACAATGCTTTCTGTCGCCATGTCTATTCCTTAAAACAATTGACCTAAAAAGTCTGCATTAGAAGCAGTCATTCCAGTGCCTGAGTAAGAAGGCTTCATTAACGTGTCTATATTACGCTTAAAAATATCTGAACCGTAATCAAACAACCCTCTGCCTAACGCAGCACCAGCGTAGGCACTGCCTGGTACAGTGGCTCTTGGTGTGGTCATTGGTGTATACGGGAGGTTACTGCCTTGTAAATTACTTAAATATTGTTGTTGACGTTGATACGCTTCCAAGTCACCAACCTTCTGTGCCTCAGGTAAAGCCATCATGCCAGCCCCTGCCTGTTCTTGTGCAGCCAACAAGGAACGGTAGTAGTCACCCATACCGCTGGCTTCAATTTCAGCCTGTGTAGCACCAGCAACAGAGCCAAGACGACCAATATCAACACCCGATGCAATGGCTGCACGAGCTTGTTCTTCAGGGGTAAGACCAGCACCAAGTAGTTGACGCGAGATGTCCAGCATCTTCTGTTGTTCACCTAATGCACTGGTACGAGCACCAGCAGCAAGTTCAGCATCAACACGGGCACGGGCTAAGTCTTGTGCGTACTGCTCAGGGTTGATAGCACCACCCATCATGCCAGCACCTAACGCCTCGGGTGACACACCTAGACCAATACGCCCACGCTGTAGTTGTTGCTGCCGTAGTGCAATGTCTTCAGCTTGACGTTGTGGAGCCAACAGAGCCTGCTGTTCTTCAACAATCTGACGTGCCCTCTCCTGAGGGTCAACAGCACCACGTTGCAAAAACTGACCAGCCGCACCGAACATGCCCTGCTGTAGTCCTGCCAACTCAGGGGCTAGTTCATACCCAGCCTGTCCTGTTGCAGCATCAAAGAAGGAACGTCCAGCACCAGTGCGTACAGCGTAGGGCTTAAACTCAGCCATAGCCGTCTGTTTAGCCACATCACTGAGTTGACTACCAGCAATAGTGCGTTGAACACTCTCCATAGCAGAAGCAGCACGTTGTTGTGCCGTAGCATAGTCAATAAGACCAGCTTGATAGTCTGCAAAGGCTTGGTCAGCAACAGCTCGTTGTGCTTCAGTGTCTTGGCGTAGTTGTTCCCGAACACGCTTCTCTTCTTCAAGACGAGCCATGTCAGCTTCACGCTGTGCCTGACCAGCCCTGTCCATAGCACTGGCTTGCATTGAAGCGCCAAGTAAACTAGCGCCTGCTCCTATAAGTGCTGGTAAAAACTGAAGTGCCATATTATGCCTCTTTTATTAAATCTTGAATGTTGTTGTTCATTACGCAGTACGTTTCCACATCTTAACCACCACATACGGCTGGAGGTTAGCGTTGGTGCCACTTGAGCCAGCACTGTCAACAGTGACGGTGTGCGAGTGCGAACCTTCAGTGGAACTGTTACCAAGAGTAGGGCCACTGTTGTGTCCTTGAAGCTGGTAATCGTTAGGTGTTCCGCTGCTTTCAAGTAACGCTATATAATTTGAACTGGTAAGACCAGCATTATTTTGGTAAGGTGAAACTAATTTATGGTTATGAGAACCAGCACTTGCTGTGCTACCTGTATGGCTGTGTGATACAACAATGGCATTTTTAGAACCACCAGTTTCTTCTAAAGTGTCAAAAGAAGAATCTCCAGTGTCTTGACCAACAATAGCACGACCAGCTCCAAAAGCAACCCAAGTACCAAAACCAAATAAGGTTGCTGGGTTTGTAGACGTTGTGCTAATGTAAATAGAACCTACAGGAAAAACAGCTTGTAAAGCAGCCTGAACAAAGGCAGTGGTGGCTATTTGAGTGGTGTTTGTACCATAAGACGCTGTAGGTGAGGTAGGTGTGCCAGTAAAGGCTGGTGACGATACAGGAGCAACATCTGTACCGATAGCAACCCCTAAGTTGGTTCTAGCGCCTGACGCTGTAGAAGCACCAGTACCGCCATCAACGACAGCCAAGTCAGTGATGCCACTAACAGAACCACCACTGATAGTTGGAGTGTTGATGGTTGGGCTAGTAAGTGTTTTGTTTGTCAGCGTAGCAGATGCAGTGCGCTCATTGGTTACAGCAGTGGAGACAAATGCAGTGGTTGCAATCTGCGTGGTGTTAGTACCAGCAACAGCAGTGGGCGCTAGGGGAGTGCCAGTTAATGTGGGACTTGCAACATTAGACTTAGAGTTGACAGCCGTAGCAATGGCGTTAAACTCATCATCAATCTCAGTGCCCTTAACAATCTTTGCTGGGTCACCTGTGGTCAGCGTGTCCTTAGAGGCAAAGTCTGTTGCCTTAGTGTAGTTAGCCATATCAGCTTACCTTTCCAGTTTTTACAAATGCGTCAATCTTCTGAACGCTTAATTCTGAGCCATTAACATCAGCCTCAAAGCCTAGTTGTATTACATTACCACTACCGCCAACACTACTCTTCACGTTGTCAATAACAATACCTAATGTGTATTCGGCAATCGTAGCAGCATTAGCCCCATATTCAGCAATACCATATTCAGCAATGGTGCCTTGCGGTGGGATAGTGAACACATAAGAGTTGGCAATGTTTTCATAGTCAAACGCAGCTTTAATAACAAACGTCTGATTAGCACCACCAACCACCGTAGTGGCAATTTGCTTCAACATCTTCTTCAGTGTTGAGTTACCAAAGTCTACGAAGTGTGAGAAGTAGCGCATACGGAAGGCAGTCCCGTTGTCCTCATACCCAGCGTATTTACCAATACCGTTTGTCTTACCAATCAACAGGTCACGGTTACGACGGCGGCAGAACGAATCAGCCTGATAGTTGTACCACGTAGTGACACGCGCAGAACCATCCTCAAGGACAGAACGCATGTCTAAACAATAAATAATATCACTGTACGGAAAACTTAACAAATAGAACGCATTGGTTTCAGAATAAACAGATACAACATCATCTAAATCACCACTGTTGGCAAGTTCAGTGGCTATGTCGTTTAATAAATCGTCTCGTACATTCTTTGTTAAATCACGCAGCGGCAAACTCTTCTCTTGAATGAGACGCCCTAGTGAACGCACACCAGTGTCTGACAAGAAGATGAGGTCATTACCTGTAGCCTGAACACTGTCCCTAGCAATACAACCAACACCAGTGATTACGTCATTAAGCTGGAAGGCAACACCAATAGGGTTGGCTGCTCCGCTATACAACACAATGTTGTTCTTACATAAGATGACAAGGAGGTCGTTGTGTGCTGCAATGGACACAATGGTGTCTGCGTTGTTAGGCAGCACAGAGGCAATGTTCAATGTTCCACTGGTGCCACCATAGAAGGCAGGAAACGCCGTGTCAGCTATATCTGTAGACCAATAAACCGTGTCGCCATCATGCGTCCAAAACCTACCCCAAGCAGCAATAACATCCCGTGGGTAAGAACTACCAAAGTTCTGAACTGCTGCACTGCGGTAGGTGGTTATCTTTTGACACACAGGGCTGGCAACAGCGTTGTACACCAACGGTTCTTGCCCTTGCTGCACCAACAGAGCAATGTCGTTAATGCTCGCACCCTTCCAGCGGTCAGCACTGACAGTGTAGGCAGCAGGAGTGATGTCCGTCAAAGTAGCACCAATACCACCAGTCCAAACCTTGTTGTTACCACCTGAGATGATGGTTGTGGTGTTGTCAGCGTTGACGTGCTCCAACATAAACTTAATGCTGTTACCACCTAACGAACCACTACCACTGGTGGTCTGCATGTCCCAACCCTTACGTGCCCCTAAGCGACCATACTTGTCAATCACCACGTTGTCAGTGAGTTGGGCAAAGTTGGGGGAAATAGTAACACCACTCTCCTGAGTGTTCAGCCCGAAGAAGCCGGGACTAACAAGAGATAGGTTGGTTATTTGTTTCATGCTGGATACCAAACAACATCTTCAGGATGCCGTGCAGCGTCTAGTGCAATCTCATCTGCTAGGGCACTACGAGCAGAGGCGTAGGCGTTGATGCTTTGCTGTCCACCGTCCTCACCCCTCTCTTCAATAGCCATAGCTGTAGCGAACAGTATGATTGGGCGTGTTGGAATAATAATTTCATCAGCGTCTGCTGTAAGAGGTAGGTTACGCTTTGTAATGTTGAAACGCAACTCATAAGCACCATCAGGAATGGGGTAGATGTCTACTTGAGCATCGCCGTCTGAACTAACCCCGTTGAAGTTGTAATAGTAGGGGGCACCAGTCTCAGGCTCAACCAACAAAAACTGTTCGTTAAACCAAGAAGCACTGCGGTATTCCATAAAAAAGTTAGAGGTGTCGTTCAACACATCCAGCACCTTGAAATTAGTACGCGCTGTCTGCAACTCATAGTTGAACACACCGCTGGTGGTGGTAGCCGTTAAGGTAGAACGAAGTGCCGACCAGTCCCAAGCAGCTTCCACCTGAGCTTTAGCCTCATTGACAAACTCACCAATTAGACGTGCATACTGGTTGGACGTACCACTACCTTGCACCGTGGTCACTTCAGTCTCACGGAGTCGTAACAGCACTTTATTAACTAAGTCAAGATACGTCATTATTATTCCTTAATCGCTAACATTATACCACAAAATAAGCAATTTGTCAACCTATTCACCATCAAAAGTGTACATTGGAAACTCTTTACGTAGGTCAAAGGTAGCAATAAAAGAGATGCCTGACGTGCTAGTCTGCACCTTCATGCTGTCACCTTGTTTCATTACCAGCCCATCGCTAAACTGTAAATAGTCCTTGGCGTTCAAACTCTTACCATTGATAATGTAAATCTGATGTGTGGCATCGTGTCCATGCTGCCAAAAGACGCTAACACTGGCTGTGCTACCTGCTGTGTTGGAAATAAACAACGTGCTAACTTCAGCGACATACCCATTAGGCACCGTGAACAACTCAACGTCAGACCCAGTGGTGGTGATTGTTTTACCTACTGAATGTTTCATTTCTTCTTGGCTTTACCAGCCTTCTGTAGAGCAATGGCGATAGCCTGCTTAGGAGGTTTGCCCTCCCGAGTCAGGCGCTTGATGTTTTCGCTTACTGCCTTCTTATTTTTTCCGCTTTTGAGAGGCATCTGTTTTCCCCTTCTGATGGTATAGTTTCTCTGAAGAGGCAGTGTGTTTAGCCCCTGTGTGCAGAGAGCCGTCAGGCATTTTGTGAGTTGCGCCTGTCCACAATTTCCCTGCCTTGGTGTAGTGCTTTGCGTTCTTCATTTCTTCTTTGCCGTCTTAGCTGCTTTTCTAAAAGCCTTTGCTGTAGGCGCTCCAGTGCTTCCGGGCTTACGCATCTTTTCACCACTACCCTCCTTAATACGTTTACGCTTGGCATGGATGTTTGCATACAATCCTTGCTTCATATCAGTACCCCTTCTTGGGAGGACGTTTACCTTTACCTTTTTTCTTTCCGTACATGTTTCACCCCTTATAGTTTGTGACCCACACTAACAACCACCATAGACAACCAAGGAGAATGGAGATTAAACCAACATATAATGTGTTCCATAGAAAGTTTCGCCTCCGTTGTGCTTGTTTGTAGACAGTGCGCTCTCTTTGTTCCCTGATTTGCCTTCTCATCTGCATCATCTCTTTGTACGCTTCCACCCCGTATCTAAGGGTGATGAGTTGACGCAGTTCTCTTTCCATACTCTCTATCTTCTTCTTATGAATCAGGGCGTTCATTGCCTCTTCTTCAACAGAACCTGCACTGAGCAGTTTTCTAAACAGCGGTGGGTTTTGTGCCTCTTCTGCCGCCTTGTTGACATCGCTGACCCCTTGAAAATACTTACCAAAGAATCCAGCTACATCTTCCAGTTCCCTCCCTACCTCTACCGCTTTCTTGATGCCGTTGAAGGCAGCAGTCGCAAGGGCAAAGGCGCTAACTGGGTCAATCATTTTCTTCCCCTATTTTGGCAGGGAGTTGTGCCCTCCTAGCCATATAAATAAACCAATCACGGCTGCTCCTGTCAGCCATGCCAACTTGGTGAGAACACTCTTGCCCACCTCAGCATATATTTTGTTGAACGCCTTCTCTGCCGCCTTCTCTGCAATGGCGTCAATCTGTGCGTCTGATAGTTGTATCTCTCCCGGCATAGTTACACCTCGTCAGCTGGTTCGGGCGTGTTGCCCTCTGCCAGCCACTCTTGAAACGGTGGATGGTCTTCTGTGCAAGTCAGTCGGCATAACCCGTCATCGTCAATACGGGCGTAGATTTGTGGTTCGCCTTCAACGGCGGGAAGCATTTTGTAAATCATAGTTCAGCACTCCATCCAAGATATGCAGTAATGGCACTACTAGCCGCTCCTGTACCTGAAGAATACGCAGTTAATGCAGATGCAACTGTAAAATTAGTTTGTCCAGATTGATTTGTTGCACTATTAAACGTTGGAACACTACTGCATACAGTAGTAGAAGCGCCCGCTCCCAGAACACGATAATCAGTAGCTGTTCCTGTTTGTTCTAATGCTGTGGGATTAGTTCTCATTGTTACTGGGAATTTTGTCATGCAACGAAGACTTGTTGTATTAGGAGCAAACCCAGACTCTGTTAAATTAGCTGACGTTTGCGTCATCCTAAAATAATAACGATAACAAAGATTTAACTCAGTCCCATAACTCCTGCGCTCAAAACTGGTGGCTACGCTGCCTGCCTCAAGCTGGACGCCTGTGATGTAGAAGGTGGCTCCAGCGTTGTTAATAAAATCAGTTTGATTGGTCGTACGATTATATGGGCCGTTTGTTTGCCACGCAGATGCAGTCGTATTCCTATCTGAGCCGGAACCCAAATCAAACCAAACTTTTAAGCCGGTACTATTGTCCGTAAGCCATGTTCCTGACGTAATTGCTGGAACCGTTACAGATTTGGCTTCAAAGGTATTGGCAGAGTTGATAGTGTATTCAGCGACATAAACTCTGTTGTTTGCATTGTTAGTCAAAGCAACACAATACGTTCCTGTAACGCTAGACCTGACAACAAACGAAAGCGTCACAGGCTTACACGCTGACGTTCCAAATCCAATATCTGCAACATTAAAACCTTCAACACGGGTTTCAATCCCAGCATATTCGGCGGCAGTAGCAGAGGCGGCAGACCCAACTGTAAACAACAAAGAGTTGCTGTAATTGCTTGGCGCTGTTGTGCTTCGCTGTGCGGTATAGGTTGCGCTTGTGTTTTCAAATACTCTAAAACGGTCAACCGCGTAATCTCCATTTCCACTAACACTCGCCCCAGCGTTCCTTTGGTCAATCCGCATATCGCCGTTGATGACCCTATTGCGACCCATCGTGTTGTCGGTGGTCGGCGTTGCCCCGTTGATTGACGCCGTGTTGCCGCCGCTGGCATCTGTGATTGAATTAACTGCTATGGTGCTCATGCTGACTCCTTGGGATACTTGTCTTTGACCGCCTGAATCGCAGCAGCCATGTCAGCAGGGAACACACCCGCGTGGAACAAGGCGTCTAGTTGGTCACCAATGGCGGGGTACTCTGCGGCACGACTTGCTTTGTAGGCGTTGGCATCCACTAAGGCTTGAGCCGCTGCTGCGTCATAGGACACCACTTGCTCGTTGGCATCATAGGCAACGTCACCACGGATTGTTACCACCGATGGGTTTAATTTTAGAATTGCGATATGTAAGTTCATGCTGCAATCTCCATCGCTATAATTTGTGATGTTTGTAAATCATGTCTAAGCTGCATAGACGAGCCGCTGGTTGCACCATAAACTCGATACCTCAATGAAGATGTAGAGTTTGGAGAATCTAAATATATAATTGAACCCCCAAGCAAAAGCCGAATAGTAATAGCGTTTACATAAAAATTTGAGTATGCGCTTCCAGTGATTAAATTTGTGCTATCTCTGAAAAGATTAGTCCACCCATTATTAGCGCCTACGGTATCTACGTGAAATGACGCAGTAATGTAAATTTTACTTGAGGCACTAGACGGGGTTATATCTACATATAAACTTGATGCCGCAGGAGTAGCTGATGAAAAAGTA
>Ga0208161_1001600_pt1 | contig 11999 bp, 15 predicted proteins | sample CB_VirMetaG_3_FD_184538 | JGI IMG/M metagenome (GOLD analysis project Ga0208161, IMG submission 184538) | Freshwater to marine saline gradient viral communities from Chesapeake Bay - CB_1508_1S Viral MetaG (SPAdes) (version 4) | ecosystem: Environmental > Aquatic > Marine > Coastal | place: USA... | reverse complement strand
TACAACTGTTCACCAATACCTAAGGAACAAATAGAAGCATTATTTCCTATTGTAGAATTTGAAATGGCATTAGATGAATTAAGAGCCAAAAGAAATAAACTATTAGCAGATACAGATTTTCATGCTTTATCTGACCAAACCTTATCTCCAGAAATGTCTGCATACAGACAAGCATTGAGAGATATAACTGAAGGATTAACTACAGTTGAGCAAATCAAATCTGTAATGTTTCCTGTCAAACCATAATGTTTCCATACACAGAAGACGAATTAGAATTTATAAGTAAATTAGGAGAGTAGTATTATGATTATAGTAAGTTTTATTATTGGAGTAATAGTAGGTTGTCTATTTAAAGATAAAATACTAGAAGGTATTTCAAAAATTAAAAATAAAATTTTAGATATAGTATCTAAATAACATGGCGAAAAAATCTGGAATAGGTATTAGTACCTTTATTAAACAGAAAAGAAGAAAACGTCCAGGTCGCCATTCGAAAAAAGATAAGAATACATATAGAGGACAAGGAAGAATATAATGGCTACGCAACCAACAAGTGCACTGGCACCTACAGAAGCTGAACAAACAGGTAGTAAATCTGCCGTTAGTTTAGTTGGAAGTTTATTAAGTACACCTACATTACCGCAGGGTACTACAATAAGTCCACAATTACAAAATGTACAGCAAAATGAATTACTAGCAACTCCAGGTGTAACTGGTACAGTTGCTGCACAAACTACGGCTGCTGTTGCACCTACAGGAACAGCTGCTGCAGTAGCACCAGGAACTACACAAGCTGCTATAACTCCACAAACTGCTGCACAATACCAGGCTTCATTAATAGGTACTGCCCCAAGCATGCAGGCTGCTCAAGGTACTGTTACTGCACCTATGACTGCGGCACAACAGTCTTTAGCTACCCTAGATCCTAAGGCAACAGTACAAGGTCAATTAGCAGGTATCTCTCAAGATATACAACAATCATTAGCAACAGGTTCACCTTTACCTGCATTTGCTAGAGGTGCTGCAGAAGCTGCAAAAGCTACTATGCAAGCTAGAGGATTAGGTTCTTCTACGATGCTAGGAGAAGCTTTAGCTGAAGGTATTTTAAGATCTTCTGTACCTATTGCTGCTGCTGATGCTGAAACGTATAAACAAATTATATTTCAAAACTTAGCTAATAACCAACAAGCTGCTGTAGTAAATGCTCAGGCATATCTACAAATGGATTTAGCTAATTTATCTAATGAGCAGCAAGCTAACTTACAAAATTTACAAGCAAGACAACAGACATTACTAACTGATAATGCTGCTAGAAATGCTGCACTTCAATTTAATGCATCAAGTCAAAATCAAGTTAATCAATTTTATGATACATTAAATAGTAATATACAATTACAAAATGCTAATCGTTTGGATGCTATGGAACAATTTAGAGCATCTGAAGTTAATAAAATGGTTGCATTAAATGTTAAAAATGAAACAGCTATTGCTGATGCTAATGCACAAAGAAATGCTGCTATCTCACAATTTAATGCTACACTTGAAGATGCTAGGCAAAAATTTAATGTAGAGAATCAAAGAATTATTGACCAAGCTAATACAACTTGGAGAAGACAAATTAATACTGCTAATACTGCTGCTGTTAATGCTGCAAATGAAACTAATGCAATGAACTTATTAAACTTAAGTAACTTTGCATTATCATCTTTATGGCAACAGTGGAGAGACGAAGCATCATGGGCTAATAGTTCTGCAGAAAATGAAGCTAATAGAAATCATAATTTAGCTATTGCTGCATTAGAAAGAACTACAGCATTTGATTTACAAAGTGAAGCTTCGAAACAAGCTCTTTATGGATTGCTTGGACAGTTTGGTATGGAAATATTTAGTAAATATAAATAGGAGTAATCAATGGCTAATATTAAAAACATATTTAATAATGCTGCAAAAAATACTGGTGTATTTTATAATACATTTGCTCATCCTGAAGAAGATGTAGTTGAAAAAAGTTTACCTGAAAAAGTATTAGATTCTGTAAAAGAAGCTGCTAAATCTTTTAGTAAGGATGCTTATGGAAATAGACTGCAAGCATACAACAATTATCTAAATACATTAAAATATGTAAAACAATCTGGTCAATTTTCTATTGCAAGAGGTAGAGTATCTACTGCTCCTACTACATCTCCAACTGGTGCTGTAGGTAAAGCAAAGACAACTAGCTTTGAAGACCAGCTTGAAAAGTGGAATAATAGATTTAGAAAATTTGCAATAAGCAGATACTATGAAAGTTTAACTGGAGGTAAATAATGATTAATCAAGATGATAGTGCATTTGGTGCACCTTATAATCCATTTGATGCTCCCATTCCTGGGCAATCGTTAACAGATACTCCAGGTAATTATCCATGGGAACATCCACCAAAACAAACAGATCCTAATGAAGTATTAGAAAGTATTTGGGAAAGAATAACAGATCCAGAAACATCAGAACAAATGATTCTTATGATGGAAGCTGGAGTTCCTGTTGAAGCACTTACAAGAATTATTGCATTTACTGGATTTTCTGAAGGTGAATTTAATCCAGATATAGGTTTAGTAATTATTGAACCTTTAATGAAAATGATTACTGCTATTGGTATGAGGGCAGGTGTTAAAAATTTACGAATATCATTAGAAGATTTATCTAATAAAAAAACAATTAGAAATATTATCAGTTTAAAAGAGGCAAATAAAAGAGCAAAACAAACTGCTCAAAAAATAATTGAAGGAGAAGCTGAAACTGTTCAAGAAGTTAGGCAGGGATTATTAGCTAAACCTTCTCCAGAAACTATGCAGGAGGAAGTATAATGGTATCGCCATTAGTAGGATTTTTATCAGGTGCAGCTACACAATATCTAGCAGATGAAGATGCATCCGATAAGTTAAAAGGAAATATTATAGATGCAGTGTCTAGAAAATTATATGAAGTAGAATTACCTACAGAAGAGAAGGCACTTAAGAATATGAAATTTGTAAAAGATTCTATTACTACAGAATATGGTAAAGCTACTGCTGATGTATTTGATAATTTAGGTTTCTTTCAATCTGGCGATATAGATGACGCAAGAAAAGCTATTGATAAATATTTAGAAAAGTATAATATAACTGGAAAAGATCTTAGAAATAAAGTAGAAAATTTATTAAATAAAGATCCTAAAAAATATGAATCATTATTTTCAAAAACATTAACAGGTGGTAGAGAGGCTGCATTAAGGGATAGAAAAGAACTAGTTAGTAATTTATTTAAAGATAGGTCTAATATAAGAGATTTATTAGTAACTCCAGGTGCACCTACAGAAGGAATACGTGGTGCTTTATTTGGTGATAGATTAACTCCAAGTGGAGTCATACCTGCAAGAGGAAGATTAGAACAGGCAACTCAAGTTACTCCTGAGCCTATAACTTCTACTATGGAAACACCTGCAGAATTATTTGGATTAACTGAAGTTGCAGCTACAACTGGTGGATTAACTGGACCACAATATCGTTTACGATTAAATGATATTATTACAAGTGCATCACAAGGTCTAGGATTAAATGCTAAATTTACACAGACTGAACAGGGATTACAAGTAACTAGTATTGATAAATCAAGTCAATCTGAGTATCAAGTAGTTGAAGAAGTAGCTAATAGATTGTTTGCTGCAAATCCTTCTAATCCAAACTATCGATCATTTGCAGGTCAAGCAAGTAACTATGTAAGAACTATTACTAATGCAACATCTAATTTCCTTGATGCAACTCAAAAGCAATTTCAAGATAGTAAGATTATTGCAGATCAAACTAGTGCAACTAATGATGTAACATATGATAAATGGTTATTTAATAATGCTGGCTTATTAGAAATATATGCAAAAGGAAGCCCTAATATAAAAAGATTAATTAGAGATAAATATGGTGCATTAGAAAAAAATACTCAAGGATATTATTATTTTTTTAATAGATACGATAACGATTTAGACAAACTATCACAGGAGAAATAATATGCCTGTAGATGCTAATGCATTAGCGGATTACTTTAAATCTCGTGGTGCAACATTACCAGCAACACCTATAGTAAAAGAACCTAGTTCTGATATAGTTAAGCCTGATATTAAATCTACTAATGTATCAGATGAAAAATTAGATACATATTTTAATAATGTATTTAATAGAGTAAAACAAGAAGCACCTAAAAATGCTATCTTACTTGGTAATGAATTAGATAAAAATAGAAAATATACATTTGAAAAAGATGACCCTAACAGTATTTATAAGGATCAAAACCTTATAGATGTTGCTAGGGCTTATTATTTTGAGAGAGACGGTTTGCAATTTACAAATAAAAATGAAATTGTAGATTACTTTGTAAATGATAGAACATGGAATCAAGCTAATACTTATACGCTAGGTAAAGAATTAATCTATGCAACATCAGATGCTATTAGCATAGACCAAAAAAGAAGATTAAAATATTTAATTGAATACTGGGGTAACTTACCTAACTTTTGGCAAGATGGTGGAAGAGGATATTTATCAGGTATATTTTCTAATTTAACTAAAGGTATAGTAGATCCTGTTAATTTACTTGGACCAGGAGTTGGTAAATTAGTAATGGGTAATGTTATTAAGCAAGGTGGTAAGTATGCTTTAACTAAAGCTGTTGCTACTGGAACATTAGCACAGACTGGTATTGATGCTACTATCGGTGCTTCTGCTGATGCCATGATTCAAAAGACTGAAAAAGAATTAGGACTTAGGCAAAGATTTGATCCTGATAGAATGTTTACGGCAGCTGCTATTGCAGGCGGTGCTAGTATTGTTCCTGGTTTACCTATTAATTATTTTGCAGTTAAATCACAATTAGCTAAGCCTAGTCTTATTAAAGGATGGGATCAAACTAAACAAACAGTATTTGATTATGCCAATCCATTAAAAAATAATGTAGAAAAATTATATGGTATTCGTGGTAATATAGATGACTATGTAAAACAAAGTAAAAAGGTAGATAAACTATTAATTGAATTATCTAATAATCCAACTAATCCAGTAACTAAAAAATTAAACGCATATTTTAAACAAGCACCAGAAGAAAGAGGTGCACTTAAGCTAAGCCAAAAAGAATTAAACATATTACAAAAGCAAGACAAAAGAATTAATAATATTTTATTAAGAGATCCTGGAGATTTTGCTTATACTAATATGCGAATGTTAGCAGCATCTTCTACTAGAGCAGATTCTGCTGTAAGATATCAAGTTGTATTACCTGTAGTAACAGATAGAAGTAAATTAGGACAACCATCTGGTGTCATTATTAAATCTGGATACGAGCCAGCAAATGCATTGCCATTTCAACAAATTATACAACCATTAGATGATAGGAATTTATTAGGTACATTTAATAATTATGTACAAGCATTACGATCTGCACGCCTAAACAAAAAAGGAATACGTACCTCTATGAAAGAGGCAGATCAGAAAAAAGCAATACAAGCTTTTGATCGATTAGGTAAGTCTGATAAAGATTTATTTATGACTCAATTTCTTGAGCAACAAAAATATACACAGGCTTTACTAGAATTACAAAGAAGAGCAGGTATTTTATCAGAAAAACAAGTTGCTAAAATACTAGATGAAAATCCAGTATATGCACCTTTCTATATAAGAACAAAAGAATCTGCTCAATTAACTGCTAAAAAAGCACAGGCATCGGTACGATTACCTAAAGCAGAATTAGATAAAAGATACCCTACTCAATTAGTAGCAGAAGCACCTGAAATAGTTGGAGGAACTAAAGGACCAGCTAGATTTAAAATTACAGGTAGTGATTTAGAAGTACAACCATTACATGAAAGTTTAACTCATTATACTTTTCATGCATACAATGCAGCTGAAAAAAATTTAGCTAAATTAAAAATGTATGATGAGATTAGTGAATTAATTGATAAGGGTATATTTCAAAAGAATGAAATTGTAAGAAGAGTTACTAGTGTAGGAAAAGTTAATGCTATTAAGAAAGATATTGTAAGAGCATTAAAAGTAGAAGCAGATGAATCTGGTGTTAAATTTGATACATCTGTATTTACTAAATCATTAGAGGGTGAAGACTCTATTAAAGTAGCAGCATTTAAAGATACTATTAAAACTACAGATGGTAGTATTATTGATGTAGTCTATAGAAATGGTAAGCTAGAAATGTATGAAATTCTAGACCCAGCATATATAGATATGATCAAATCTTTAGGTGGTGTTACTCCAAAGTATTTAAAAAATTTAATATATGGTAATTGGAATAAGGGTGGATTCTTAGGAAAACTAGGAAGTATATCAAGAGTATTTCCTAATTTAATAACACACTCTCCTCCTTTTATTGCATTTAACTTTATTCGAGATACATTAGCTGGAAGTATTAATAGTGCATTTGGATTTAATGCATATGGTTTTGCACCAGGATTAAGTACAGCACAAGGTCTATTTGGTACATTTAAAACACCAAAAGATATGTTTAATGCTGTTGTTAAGAATGCATCTGCTGATGATGGGTTTAAAAAATATTATAGGGGATTTAAAGAAGCATTAAGTTTAAATGATAATTATTTAAAAGCTTTAAATTCTGGAATGGGATTTTCTTCTAGAAGAGATTCAGATAGATTAGTTAAACAACTAACAGTTAATTTACAAAATAGTAAGGCACCAAATAAAAAAGCATATTTAGATTCATTCAATTGGCTAAAGTCTATAGGATACTATGGAGTTGATGCTATGAAAGGATATGCTCAGTTAGTTAATAGAATTGAATATGCATCAAGGCTAGCTGAATTTAATCTTGCTAAAAAAGTAGGAGTATCTGATGTTGTTGCTGCATTTGCTGGTAGAGAAATATCTACAGATTTTGGTATGCATGGTGCTAGTGCTGGATTAAATGCATATAATAGATTAACTATGTTCTTTAATGCTGGACTACAAGGATTTTATAGAGGTGTAGTTAGAAGAGCAGGAGAAAACCGTGTTAAATTTGGAACAGGAGTTCTTGCTACTATTGTTGCACCTGAATTATTATTCTGGTCACTTACAAATGAAACACCTGAATACGAAGCATTGGATGATGATATTAAATTATTAAACTATGTCATTCCTATTTACGAAGATACAAAAACAGATGGCTCTCATTTAAGACCTGATGGTACAAGAAAGATTAAAACATTTTTCTTAATGCCAAAACCTTATGACTTTGGTGCATTTGCAAATATAGCAAGAGGTATTGCAGAATCAATACAAGAAGGTGCACCTGAAATTGCAGTTAATTATTTTTATCATTCAATTGCAAAAGTATTTCCAGGATTAGCTACACCTACTTTAGCATCTCCTGTAATTGATTTAATTAGAAATAGGAATTATAAAAACAAAGAGATACAACCATATTATCAAACGGTAGGTCAGTATCGAGATCAATTAATTAGAACTAATACAAGGTTTACTTCTGAACAAATTGCAAATGGTATTAACGAAATTTATAGAGAATTGTTTTCTGTTAAACAGCAAAATCCATTTGAAGGAATTATATCTCCTATAACTATTGATTATATATTAAATAATTATGCAGTTGGTCTTGCACAATATCCTTTAGATGTTGCTGATGCAGTTATGGGATGGGATGAAAAATCTTTTGGTCCTAGACCTACAGCAAGAATAGATGAATCTGATGTTGCAAGAAATAAATTATCAGTTGTAACTAGAAGATTCTTTGCTAAAGTTCCTACAAAATATAGTAAGAATTTAAGTACACTATATGATTTAAAAAGAGAAGCAGAGAAAGTAAAAGCTAGTGAAGCTACTGCATCTACAGATCTTTATAGAATCATGCGAAATAAAATGAAAGTAGATATTTATAAAGATGGTGCAGATAAAATTAGATCATCTATTGTAGTATCAGATATGCTATCAGAAGGACTTGTTGCAATAAAAGAATTAAGAGAAAGAAGACAAATTATTACGTTATCTAAAATAAGCCCAGGCGGTATACCCTATACAGCAGATCAAAAAAGAATTGATATAGATAAATTGCAAGTACTAGAAAATAAACTTGCATATAATTTAATAAGAGATTTAAAAGAATCGGCAGACCCGTATGTTATGATGAGTCTGTTTGGTAATAAAACATTTAAAAAATATAGAGATAAAAATATTAGACTTAAAGGCTGGCAAAAAACAGTACAAAAATATTTTGATTAAAAATGACAAAGAAACCCAAAACAACTAGTGAACATTTAATAGCACTATATGGATATATAACAGGACTTAAGCGGGAAATACATACAATAAAAACAAATCACTTAAAACATATGCATGATGATATTGAAAAGATTCATGGTAAAGTGGATAAGTTATTGTATATAATTCTTGGTGCCTTAGGTGTTGGTATCTTAACTATATTGGAGCTATTTTATGGCAGGTAAATTTATAGTAGTTATGCAAATATGCTCAGCACTATTCGGTGACTGCACAGAATGGCATTCTAATAACATTAAATATAAATCTGTAAAAGAATGTCTAATTGCTGGATATAAAGATGCTATAAAAATAATATCCGAATTAGATGAAAAGTATATTGCAGAAACTCAGACATTAATTAGATTTGCATGTAATGAAGTAAATGATGAAACTTAGAATTAAAACAGATACATTAGTTATACATTGTGCAGCCACTAAACCAGGCATGGATATTGGCGTAGAAGAAATAACTAAGTGGCATACTGATAGAGGTTTTGATACTATAGGATATCATTATGTTATTCGTAGATCTGGAGTAGTAGAAAAAGGTAGAGCGGAAGATGCTGAGGGTGCACATGCAATTGCAGTTAATGGAACATCTATTGGTATATGCTTAGTAGGTGGAGTTAATGATAATTTAGAATGGGAAAATAATTTTGCAGAAGCACAATTTAGAAGTTTAAAAAGTTTAATTATATTACTTAAAAATAAATATCCAATAGAAAAAATAATTGGACATTACGAAGTAGAATCTAAAAAAGAATGTCCTTCATTTGATGTACAGGAGTGGTTAAATAATAATGATTTGGCTTAACTTATTAGGAATGGCATTTAAAACAGGTGCCTCTATATATGAAAACAGACAGAAAGCTAAGAAGGCTATGTCTGATGCACAACTATTACATGCAGAACGTATGGCTAGAGGTGAAATTGAATATCAAGGACAGCTATTAGAAGCAAGACAATCAGACTGGAAAGATGAATTCATTTTAATCTTGCTATCACTACCGATAGGATTACTTGCATGGGCAGTGTTCAGTGATGATCCTGCAGTAATGGAAAAGATGAAGTTATTTTTTCAATACTTTAGTGACCTTCCATTCTGGTATCAAACCATATTCGTGGGAGTAATTGCTAGCGTGTACGGTTTGAAAGCTACAGATTTAATTAAACGTAAGTAAGTGATTAACGAAGGAAGTTTTCAAGAGTATGATTATAATAATGAATACTCTGAATGTGAATGGCGACAACATGACTACAACTATAAGGAAGTAGATTATGAAAACTAAAAAAAGCACAGTAAATAAAGCGGGCAATTATACAAAGCCAGCATTAAGAAAAAAACTATTTAATCAAATCAAAGGCTCAAGTACTCAAGGTACAAAAGCTGGTCAATGGAGTGCACGTAAGGCACAACTACTAGCTAAGAAATATAAAGCCGCAGGCGGTGGGTACAGATAATGAATGAAGTATTAGTACATAAGCATTTAATTGTACGTGCAGAATCTATTAATCCCCCTATGAACACAGAGTTTTTAACTGATTGGTTAAAAGCTTTTATTAAATTTATTAACATGAAAGTATTAATGGGTCCTTATGTTGTGTATCATGATGTACCTGGTAATAGAGGAATTACAGCAGCAGCTATTATTGAAACTTCACATATTGTAATGCATGTCTGGGATGAACCATCTCCAGCGTTAATGCAATTTGATGTATACTCTTGCGGTGAATTTGATCCAGAAAGAATTTGTAGATTAATACAAAGAGATTTTGATATTACTAAAATAGATTATAAATTTTTAGATAGAGAAAATAATTTAACAGATATAGGTGGTGGTGTATTTAAACCTATTATATCAAAAAATTATATGGATAAAATAAAACAACAAAAAGAAGAGATATTATTAAAGAATAGAAAAGAAGTTGATATCAATAAAAATGGTTCGGGATATACTATTAAAGAAGGACCAAATAAAGGAAAAGTATTAGCACATATACAAGTTCCAACTAGAAATATATAATGAGTATAACACACTATCCACATTTAACCTATGTAGAAAATAATATTATAGGTACACAAAATAGTACTGCTTATGATGCATTTGGAAGATTAAGAGTATCTAATCCATTAACTATCTTTGATTCTAAAAATGTATTATCTAAAAACAGTTTATTTGATGAATCAACCACTGGGTCAGCGACTGTAACTTACACAGCCAACAAGTCAACGGTAAACCTGAATTGTACAGAAGCTTCTGGAGATAAAGTAATCCGACAATCAAAAAGAGTGATGTCATACCAACCAGGTAAGTCATTACTGATATTTAACACATTTGTCATGGAGACTCAAACTGAGAATCTTGAACAAAGAGTAGGTACTTTTGATGCGAATAACGGAATCTTTTTTGAAGATACAGGAACAGGTTATCAAATTGTCAGACGGACCTATACTTCAGGATCAGCGGTTGATAATGACGTGGCACAATCATCGTGGAACGGGGATAAATTAGATGGAACTGGGGCTAGTGGTTATACATTAGATCCAACTAAAGCAACGATTATGTTTACCGATTATGAATGGTTAGGAATGGGAAGTGTAAGAGTTGGATTTATTATTGATGGTAAATATATTGTGGCTCATACATTTTTAAATGCAAATAATTTAGATACTGTTTATATGCAAACGGCAAACTTACCTATACGATATGAAATAGAAGTGACTTCTGCACTTGCAGCTGGAACTTATACATTACAACAAGTATGTTCTACTACTCTCATTGAAGGAGGATATCAACCAGAAGGAATTTTACAATCTGTGGCAACAGCGTCATTAAGTGGAGTTACTTTAACAACAGCTGGTACATTTTATAATATAGCAACGATAAGAATTAAATCAGGAAGACCTTATGCTGTTATTGTACCTAATGGATTTATTGCATCTGCTGTATCTAATTCTGATTTTGAAGTACAGTTAAGACAAAATGCAACTCCTTCAACAGCGTTTTCATATACAAGTTATTCTGATAATATAGAATATGATTTAGATGGTACTAAAACTATTACTGGTGGTACTATTGTAGGTAGAACTTATTTATCAGGTAAAGGTGTTTCTATAGAAACATTTGGAGATGGTTTAAATTTTCAATATCAACTTGGACAAACAATAGCAGGTGTATCTGACACACTAACTTTATGTGCTAAAGGTGCATCTAATAATGATGGTGTTATTGGTTTAATTAAATGGTTTGATTTAACATAATGGCAAATTTTTATAAAAACGCATTCTATGATCCTACAGTTACCACTGCGGTAACGGTATACACCTGTCCTTCTAATGCCAATGCTATTATACAAAATATACAAGTGACCAATGAATCAGGATCTAAAAATGTAAAAACATACATTTATGATTCTTCAGTAACTACTACTTTTGAAATAGCATTTGCTGCTATCTCTGGTCCTACTATATGCAACCTAGCCAAAGGACCTATTGTATTAGAAGAAAATGACACTATAAGTCTTGAATCTTCCGATGTTTCTGGTATAAGTGCTACACTAGCAATACTAGAAATAAATCGAGAAGATACGAATGGATAAAGACATACCAACAATTAAATGCGACACCACGCATACCTTTAGAAGTATTTCTACTAATAAAACTTATTCTACTAAAGAAGAATTCTTACAACATCATGAAGAACAAGATCT
>Ga0208161_1001598_pt1 | contig 12004 bp, 15 predicted proteins | sample CB_VirMetaG_3_FD_184538 | JGI IMG/M metagenome (GOLD analysis project Ga0208161, IMG submission 184538) | Freshwater to marine saline gradient viral communities from Chesapeake Bay - CB_1508_1S Viral MetaG (SPAdes) (version 4) | ecosystem: Environmental > Aquatic > Marine > Coastal | place: USA... | reverse complement strand
TGATGGAGACTTTTTTGTTGTTGTAGATTCTGTTGGAGCTGAGAAAAAATTAACAAAAGCAAATATTAATATATCAGGTTTTAATAATGACTCTGGATTTACTACAAATACAGGTACTGTAACTTCAGTTACTGGAGGTGATGGTCTTACAGGATCTGTTACAACTTCTGGATCATTAGCAGTTGGTGCTGGAACTTTAATTGATGTAACTGCAGATGCGGTTAATGTAGATTTATCTGAACTTGCAACTTCAACATCTGATGCAGATGGTGATTTTTTCTGTGTTGTTGATAGTGTTAATGCTCAAAAGAAATTAACAAAAGCAAATATCAATATTTCAGGGTTTAATAATGACAGTGGTTTTACTACAAACACTGGAACGGTAACTTCCGTAGGAGTAACTGCTGGAGCTGGTTTAACTGGTGGTGGAACAGTTACTACTTCAGGGACTATAAATTTAGACGTAGGAGCAGGAACAGGTATTGATGTAGCTGCAGATGCAATTTCTGTTGATGTATCAGATTTCATGACCAATGGATCAAATAATAGAGTTGTTACTGCAACTGGCACTGATGGTATGAACGCAGAAGCGAACATGACATTTGATGGTTCAACTTTAGCAGTTACTGGTGCAATAACAGCGACAGGTGATATTACAGCTTTTTACACTTCTGATAGAAAATTAAAACAAAATATTGTTAATATTGAAAACTCATTAGACAAAGTTTCTAAATTAAATGGTGTTTACTATAATTGGACTAAAGAAGCTTTAGAAAAAAATAAACATTTAGTAGATGAAAAAGAAGTTGGGGTAATTGCACAAGATGTAGAAGCAGTTTTACCTGAACTTGTAGCTACAAGAGAAGACGGATCTAAAGCAGTTAGATACGAAAGACTTTGTGCAGTATTAATTGAATCTATAAAAGAACTTAAAAAAGAAATAGACGCATTAAAAACGGGAGCCTAATTTATGGCTTTTGCTATTAATGCATATTCAGAAACACCCTTTACCTCTGAACCTTCAGATGTAATTGCATATCCTCTTGGAACAAATGTAACTTCTCAAATAGGAAATTTTACCACACAAGCTAATGCAGATGTGAATGTAACAGGTATTTCAATTTCACCAACAACAGGACAAGCAAATGGAAGTTCAGTAGTAGATGTATCTGTAAATGGATTAAGTTTAAATGCTGTAACAGGTAATGAAGATGCCTTTACGGATATCACAGTTGAAGTTACTTCGGCTGGTCAGTTAACTGTAGTGAACCAAATTTTTGAACAAGATACCTTAACGGCTTTTGGTGAAGCTCCTTTTGCCACTCAAAGTCCAAGTACATTTACTCCAGTTAATGTTACTGTAACAGGTACTGCAGAAATAATTCCTACAGGAATTGCTTTAACTGCATTTACTGGAAACGAAGACACAGATGCAGACGCAAATGTTACTGTTACAGGAAGTGCTTTAACAACAAGTGCAGGGAATGTTTTTGCAGGAGCTTTAGTAGACGTTCCTGTTACTGGAATTTCATTAAGTGTAAATTTAGGAACATCTATCATAACTCCTAATACGATTGCACAAATTACTGGTCAGTCTTTAAATACACAAATTGGAATAGTAGATCCTTCTCCAGATGCAATGGTAACTGGAATAGGTATAACTGCAACTGTTGGTGTAGGATCCGTTGTTATTGGCACTGCCGATATTGATGTTACAGGAATAAGTTTAACATCTCAAATAGGTAACGAAAGTGTTACTGGAGATGCTAATCTGTCTATAACAGGAATTGCTTTAACTACATTTATTGGAAATGAAGATATAGACGCAAATGCCGATGTGCCTGTAACAGGAAATAGTTTAAGCTCTGCAATAGGAAGTGTAATTACAACAGCAAATGCTAATCTGTCTATAACAGGAATTGAATTAACTACCGCAGAGGGTGACCTAGACCATAATTCAACGTATACTGTATCAGGTTTTGAATTATCAACCGCTGTCGGTCAAGCAGAAGCGGATGATGCAAGTGCTGAAACTATAGGAGTATCAGCTACTGTTTCAACAGGATCTGTAAATGTTACAGCTTGGTCCCAAGTAAATACTGGGGTTACCGCCGTATGGACTGAGGTTGATAGAGCAGCTTAATAAGGATATAATTAAATTATGCCATCAAGTTATTCAGAATTAGGTTTAGAGTTAATGGTCACAGGGGAAAACTCTGGGACATGGGGCGATAAAACCAACACAAATTTAAATTTAGTCCAACAAGCAATTGCTGGATATCAAGAAGTATCTATTGCAGGAGTAGCTCAAACAACTCCTCTTGCTATGACGGATGCTACTTTATCTAATGCAAGAAATGCTGTTATAAAATTTACAGGAACAATTACAGGCAATCAAATTGTAACAATTCCTGATTCAATTGAAAAAACTTATATTTTAATAAATGGAACAACAGGAGCTTTTACAGTTCAATTTAAAACTGTTTCAGGAACAGGCTTTACATTTGGAACTACAGAAAAAAATGCAGCTATAGTTTATTCTGATGGAACCAATGTTGTAGAAATTTCAAATCAATTAGCAGGTTTAACTATAGGAACAGACGTTCAAGCTTACAATGCTGAACTTACAAATATTGCAGGATTAGGAACTACTGATGGAAATTTCATAGTTGGAAACGGGTCAACTTTTGTTACTGAATCTGGAGCAACAGCTAGAACTTCCATAGGTTTAGGAACAGGTAATGACGTACAATTTGATTCATTTGGAGTTGGAACTGCTGCTTCAGGCACTACAGGAGAAATTAGAGCGACTAATGATGTTACTGCTTTTTATTCCTCTGATGTTGCACTTAAAGAAAATATCACAAACATACCTAATCCAATAGAGTCTTTAAAAAAATTAAATGGTGTATTATTTGATTGGAAAAAAGAATATATAGATCAAAGAGGTGGTGAAGATGGGTATTTTGTTAGAAAAAAAGATGTTGGTGTAATTGCTCAAGAAGTTGAAAAAGTTTTACCAGAAGCAGTTGCACAAAGACCAGATGGTGTTAAAGCTGTAAAATATGATAGACTAACATGTTTATTAATAGAAGCTGTTAAAGTATTAACAGATAAAGTAGAGAAATTAAGTAAGGAGAAATAAGATGCCTATACCTAGTACAAACGTTGGATTGTCCGATATACAAACAGAGTTTGGTGGAACTAATCCAATATCTATGTCTGAGTATTATTCTGGAGGAGCAAACGTTCCTGCAGGAACTGTTGCTCCCAATGGGCCTATTCCATCTTCAGGACAAATTTCTGTTGGTCAATTTAGAGCTGCTTTTGTACCTACACCATATTCTGTTGATTACTTAGTCATCGGAGGTGGCGGTGGCGGTGGCGGAGCTTCACCCAATTCTGCTGATGGCGGAGGAGCAGGTGCAGGGGGATATAGAAACTCTTATGCTTCTGAACCATCAGGTGGAGGATCGGCTTCACAAGCTTCAAGAACTTTTGACCCTCAGACTGTTTACACAATTACTATTGGACAAGGGGGTGCTGGTAGAATAGGTCAGGGTGGAGGACAATGTACAGGTGGAGGTAAAGGAAATACCTCATCTTTAACTGGATCTGGCATTACAAGCGTATCCTCTTCTGGTGGAGGAATTGGATCTGATATTACATTACCCTCTGCTAATGACGATGGTAGTTCTGGAGGTGGAGGATCTAACTTTGGTCCTAGCGGTGGTACTGGAACAGCCAATGAAGGTTTTGATGGAGGAGCTAATCTTGGCGGTGGCCCTACTGGACAAACTGGTGGTGGCGGAAGTGCTAAAGAAGTAGGTAACACTACTGGTCAAGGACATGGTGGAGATGGTTTAGCATCATCCATCACAGGTGCACCCGTTCTTAGAGGCGGCGGTGGTGGCGGTGGTGGTTCACCAAGTAGAGGAAATGCAGGAGAGCCAGGCGGAACTGGTGGCGGAGGAGACGGAGGCAGCTCTGGTCCTGGTCAAGCAGGAACAGCAAACACTGGAGGTGGCGGTGGCGGTGCTGGTGGCCCTGGTGTTGGCAATGGAGGTAACGGTGGATCAGGTGTTGTTATTTTAAGAATGCCTACTTTGAATTACACTGGTACAACAACAGGAGCTCCAAATGTTCAAACAGACGGAACTGATACAATTTTAACTTTTACTGGATCGGGGACTTACACTGGATAATATGGCTAGCTTTGCAAAATTAGATCAGAATAATGTAGTGACAGCAGTTGTTGCTGTGAAGAATGATGTTATTACTGACGAAAATGGTATTGAACAAGAAAATTTGGGAATTGAATTTTTAAGAAACCTATATAATGAACCAAACGCAAAATGGGTTCAAACTTCATATAATACAAAATTAGGAGTCCATGAATTAGGTGGTACGCCACTCAGAATGAACTTTGCAGAAATAGATGGTACATATGATGAAGAAAGAGATATGTTTATAGGAAGTAGACCAGGTGTTAATTATGTTGTTGATTATACCTATGGAACATGGAAACCTACAGTTGGTGTACCTACTGTTTTGGAGTATGAAGAAAACGGTGAAACAAAATCTTGGCATGTTTATTTTGAAGATGAAAATGCTAGATGGTTGGGGTTTAAAGAAGTAGATCAAGAAACGTCTCATGTATGGAATGAAACAACTTCTACATGGGATCTATTATAAGTATTTACATTTACTTGAATTAATATATAAGTTCATCTATGGTTGAACATAATACATATTGGTCATTTAAAGTTGATCAAGTTTGCAGCTACGCATTTATAGAAGATTTTTTAACTAAAGAAGAATGTGAACAGGTAATAGAAGTTGGTAAAAAAAATAAAAAAGAAGTAGCAAAAATTGGACAAGGGATAGACAAAAGAAAAACTAATTTAAAATATAGAAAAAGCGAAATAAGTTGGATTTATCCTGATGAAAAAACACACTTCCTTTATAGGAAATTAACCGATGGTGTTACTACATTAAATAAAAAATATTTTAATTTTGATATTCAAGGTTTTGCTGAAGGATTACAATTTACACATTATAAAGCTCCTTCAGGACACTATGATAGCCATGTAGATAAATCTTTATCTATGATTACTAGAAAACTATCTTTAAGTATTCAACTTTCAGATCCCTCTAAATATGAAGGTGGTGATTTAGAATTATATGAAGGAACTACACCTTATAAATTTATTAAAAAACAAGGCACTTTATGTTTGTTTCCAAGTTTTACATTACATCGTGTTACTCCTGTAACAAAAGGAAACAGATATTCTTTAGTTGCATGGATAACAGGCCCAGACTTTAAATGACAACTTTTAAAAAAAATAATTATTGTGTTGTAAAAAATGCAATTTCAAAAGAATTAAGTGAATTTTTATTTAATTATTTTTATTTAAAAAGACAAGTAGCTTTTACTCTTTATACTAAAAATTATTTACCAATGGAATCAAATTTTATGGGTACCTGGAATGATAATCAAGTTCCTAACACCTATTCAGTTTATGGAGATATAGCATTTGAAGTAGTTTTGGCTCAATTAAAAAATTTAGTAGAAAAGAAAACAAATACTAAACTAAACGTTAATTACGCTTATGGAAGAATTTATATGAAAGGAGATGTTTTACAAAGACACATCGACAGATTTAGTTGTGAAATATCTACAACAATACATTTAGGTGGATCTATCTGGCCTTTTTATTTTAATCCTAAACCAACAAAAAAATTAACTAAAGCAAAAGGAAAAGAAATTAATTTAGCACCAGGAGATATGTTAATATACAAAGGTAATATTTTAGAACATTGGAGAGATAAGCTTAAAGGTAAAGAATGTGCTCAAATATTTTTACATTACAATAATAAAAAAACGAAAGGAGCAAATAAAAATATATTTGATACAAGACCTCATTTAGGTTTACCTGGTTTTTTTAGAGAAAAAAATTGAAGTTTTTAGATAATTTTATAAGTTATGAAAAAGCAACCCACATTCAAAAAAGAACTGAACTTTGGGATGTAAAAGGAATATTAAAAAAATATTCTAATAGAGAATTTAAATTTGATTTAAGACCAATATCTAAAGTAAAAGACGATCAATTAGGTAAACAAGGTTTTTTAAAAACAAAAGCTGAAAAAATGGTTTTTGAAACCAAAGATCAATGGGTTATAATTGATATAGAAGAACTTCATCAATGCCTTGAAAATAAAAAAGAAAAAATAATTTACCTTGATGAAATATTAAATAACTTTGAATGGAACATTTTAATTAATAAATAATTTATATTAATTTAATTTCATTATCACTTTGTTTAATAAGGGATAAATCAAAAGCTATAGTTATTCTTTCTTTATTACCTACATGTGTATCTGTGTAGTGAGGCATATTATTTTGAAAAATTGTAATTTTACCTATTTCATTTTTACTTTTAAAAGTTTCTGGATCAGAAATTTGATTTATTGGATTGATATAATAAGTCGATGTGTCTTCAGCCTGAACACAAATATGTCCTCCAAAATAACAATTAGGACTAACGGAATGAAGATGAGGTTTTATGGATTGACCTTTCCTCATGATGTTAACCCAACATTGAGCATATAAAGCTTCTACTGGTTGAAAGTTAAATTTTTTTAAAATAGAATTATGAAAACTTATTATTTGTTTTTTAATTAAACTAATTTCTTTATTGTCCCATTTTAAAACATTATATTTATCATATCTAGATGTCGTACTATTTTTACCTAACCCTGTGTAACCATCTGAATATTTATTTTGTTTTATGGTATTTGGTAATTTTAATAAATCTTTTTCTTTTTTTAATAAATATGTTGAAAGTTTTTTAAAGTTTATTTTTTCTAATTTAGATTCAAAAACATAGTAATTCCATTCTGGTGCAAACCAGTTATTTTTAGGAGGACTTTTAAAATTAATTATCTTCATACAATTTTTTTTCTTTACTAAAATATAAATACTTTAATTTTGATTTTTTAATAGTATTAATAGCATCGGTTGGTGTTTCAACGATAGGTTGACCTTTTAAATTAAAAGAAGTGTTCATTAGTATTGGAACTTTAGTTTTATTATAAAACAGTTTTAATATTTTATAAAGAATAGGATTTTGTTTCTTATTAATAGTTTGAATTCGACAACTATTATCTTCGTGAACAATCGAAGAAACTTTTTCTTTAGTTTTATTTATTGCATAGGCAGAATACATCATATAAGGAGAATAATCTAAATCAAACCAATGTTTAGCATATTCTTCTAAAACACAACAAGCCAAAGGTCTAAATTGTTCTCTACCTTTTAATTCATTCATTATAAATTTTCCATTTGGTATTCTTGGATCCATTAATAAACTTCGATTACCCAATGCTCTAGGACCAGCTTCTGCTTTATCTTGATACAAAGCTACAATGTTTTTTTGTAATAAAAGATCCACTACTTTTTTCTCATCTGAGTTTTTACATTTTACATTTTTATTTAAAGAGTAACTTGGTCCTAAGTATAAAGAATTTACTTTATCGAAAGATGAATCTTTTTTATTTGTGTATAAATAATGTTGGCAGGTTGCAATACTATTACCTTCATCGCCACACATAGGATCTACATAAACATTGTGATTTTTGAAATAATCTTTTACTTTTCTATTATTCAATATATTTAATCCTGTACCTCCTGTTAATATAATGTTTTTATATTTACTATATTTTTTTACAAAAGGTTTCATAAAATTTAAATATTCTTTTTCAAATTTTAATTGTGTTTCATAACTTAAATCTTCTTTTAAAGGTATTAAATTATGGTTTTTTAAAATTAAATTATTTGGGTTTATAATATTTTTTTGGTTTAAATAATGTTTTATAGAAAGGTTTGATTTTCCATAAGCACTTAAACCCATTAATTTACCCTCTTCATTATCAAAACCAATTGTTTTTGAAATAGCAGAATAAAATTGACCTAAGACATGTTGGTTACTTACTTTAAAAATAGTGTCTTTAGTAATACTTACATTTTTTATTTTGTAAGCAAGAGGAAATTCAAAATCAGGATTTACTTTTAAATTTTTAATTTTTTCTTGTCTGGTATATATTTTTTTAAAAATAGCATTGAAATCATTTGGATAGTCTAAAGTATAAACGCTTTCTGTTTCATACCCTATTGATCCGTCAGATAAATTGTACGATGAACCTCTTCCATCAACAACAAATATTAAAGCATCTTTAAAACCAGAACTAAAATAAGCTTTAGTAGCATGCATTAAATGATGACTTTTAAATAAAAAATAAGTACTAAATTCTTTGTCACAAACATTAAATTTTTTTAATAAATGGTATATCTGACTTGAAATCTCACATGGATTGTATCCAGTAACAAAAGCGATATCTATGTGAGATACGTAGTTTTTTAATTGTTGAAAACATATTATAGGAATAGAATTGTCTTTTTTTATCTTAGACAATCTTTCTTCTTGATTGTAATATACTAACTTACCCTTTTTATATAAAGTAACAGAACTAAGATGCCCTACCTGAATTCCTAAAATATTCATTATTTAAGTTTTGGACCTTTTAAAAAAATAGATAAAGATCTTCTTTCATTATTTTTAACAGGATTTACTTTATGATTTAAAAAAGATGGAAACATAATTACATCTCCTGCTTTTGAAAAAGAATCTACTATAAATGGACATTGATTAAATATTAAAAATTCTCCTCCTTTATATTTTTTTTCTGACAAGTTAATTAATATTGTTAATTTTAAATCATAAACATCAGATTTTGATCCATCTATATGCCAGTCATAATTATCTTCTTTCACAGGATCATAAATGTTGTAATTTAAGTAATCGTTTTTTAATAAAGGATATAAGTCAAAACCAAAATAATGATGATTTACAGATAAAGCATTAGGTATTACGTCTTTCAAATGATGTTCAAGTTTGTGATAAAACATCCAACTTGTTTTAAGTTGTTTATGATTATGACCTGCTATATCTCTAGCACCATGTTCTTGAGTTTCTTTTTTATCTAAGTTTTTTTCTATAAATTTATTTAGTTTTTTTACTTCATTTTGTGAAAAAACGTTTTTCCATGTCCAAAAATCAAATTTCATGTTTTTATACAAATAAAATAATGGAAAGATTACATAAGTCAAGGAAAATAAAGTCTTCTAGACTAAGTCGGTTTTGTATTATAAAATAGCCATATGGCTTTAACAAAAATACCTTTTAGACCTGGATTTAATAAACAATTAACCGATACTCAAAATGAAAATAACTGGGTTGATGGAGATAATGTACGTTTTAGATATGGTCAACCTGAAAAAATAGGAGGTTGGGTACAGGTAACTTCTTCAGAATTAATAGGAGTTTCAAGAGCACAACATACATGGGCTGATTTAGATGGTAGAAAATATGCTGCTATTGGAACAAATAGATGTTTATATATTTATTACTCTGGAGTTTTTTATGACATTACACCAATAGACCCTGACCGACAACAAACAGGAGCAGATATTACTACTACCAATGGTTCAACTACAGTAACCATTACTACTACAAGTCCTCATAACTTAGAAGTTGGAGATATAGTTACATTTGAAAACGCAGGATCATTTACTTCACCTGATACAGATTACACAGCAACTGACTTTGATGATATATTATTTGAAGTAAAAACAACACCAACAACTTCAACATTTACAATTCAAATGCCCACAGCTGAAACGGGAACAGGGGCCACGAATGATGGTACCTTAGACTTGCTACCTTACATTCAAGTTGGCCCTTTAGTTCAAACAGGAGGATATGGCTGGGGGGCTGGTTTGTGGGGATCTTCGACATGGGGAACTGCTCGAACAACTACTAACACAACTATTGATCCTGGGATATGGTCTTTAGATAATTATGGACAAATATTAATTGCAACGGTACTCAATGGTAGATCATTTGAATGGTCTCCTATATCTTTAAGTGGCGCTGCACTCTCTACAAGAGCAACAAGTATTGTTAATAACCCTACTGCATCTGTGATGACAATTGTTTCAGACCGAGACAGACATTTATTTCATTTAGGAACTGAAACTACAATTGGATCTCCAATCACACAAAATAAAATGTTTATAAGATTTTCTAATCAAGAGAACAGAACAGATTATCAGCCTACTTCAGTTAATACAGCAGGGACTTTTCAACTTGACTCTGGTTCAGAAATAAGATCAGCGGTACAAGGTAAAGATTATACTTTTATTGGAACAGATACTTCTGCTTATATCATACAATTTGTAGGATCTCCTTTTACGTTTTCAATTAGACAGGTAGGATCAAACTGCGGTGTTATTGGACAGAACTCTATGGTATTTGTGGATACAACGGTGTATTGGATGTCTGATGAAGGAGGGTTTTTTATCTTTGATGGATCAGTTAAAAGAATGCAATGTCCTGTAGAAGATTTTGTTTTTAAAACAACAGGAACTAATCCAGGTTTAAATTTCAATGGAGGTCAACAAGTGTACGCCTCTCACAATAGTTTATTTAATGAAATAACATGGTTTTATCCAGATGCCTCAAGTACTTTTAATAATCGAATGGTAGTATATAATTATTTAGAACAAACTTGGGTTACAGGGACATTAGCAAGAAGTTCTTATGCAGATCAAGCCGTATTTGACAAGCCTTATGCAACTAAGTTTACACAAAATAGTATTCCTAACTTTCCAACTGTAAATGGAATTAGTTCCTCACAAGGTAAGTCTACTTACTACGAACATGAAACAGGTGTTAATGAAGTTGATGCAAGTGGTAACAAAACTGCAATACTTGCTTATATTCAATCAGGTGATTTTGATTTAGATGCGAATGGAGACGGTGAGTTTTTTATTAAAATTAGAAGATTAGTACCTGACTTTAAAATTTTACAAGGCGATGCAGAGATTACGATACAATTAAGAGATTACCCTTCTGATACACAAACAAGTTCACCTTTAGGACCTTTCACTATTAATAGTTCAACTCAAAAAGTAGATTTAAGAGCTAGAGCAAGATTAGCTGCTTTGAAAATATCTAATAATTCTACAGATGAAAATTGGAGATTAGGTTTATTTAGATTTGATTTTCAACCAGATGGTAGAAGATAATGGCAAAAATAACTGTACCTATACCTGAACCTAAAGAACAATATGATGTCAGTAGTCAAAGACAGCTTACTGCATCTTTAGAAACATTAAAAAACCAATTAAACTTTTCTTTTCAAGAAGATTTAAAACAAGAGGTAGAAAGATTTACATGGTTTGTAATGACGAATAATTAATATGGCAAATATATATAGAAACGCATTTTATAATTTAACTACAACGGCTAAAACAGATGTTTTTACCTGTCCTGTTGGTTCAAGAGTAATTATTCAAAACATTCAATTAACAAATGAATCAGGAACAACTCAAGTCCAAGTTTATATTTATGATAATTCTGCAACAACGGAATATGAAATATCTCATGATAGTATTAGTGCAAATGAAACTTTAAATATGGCTAAAGGCCCTGTAATATTAGAAGAAAACGATGTTCTAAGAATTGAAGCTGACGCTGCAAACGTAGTATCAGGGATGGTATCTATATTAGAAATAAATAGATCGGATCAAAATGGCTAAAAAAGCAAAAGGATTTGGTGTTAATAACTTTGTTAAAAGTAAAAGAAAAAAAAGACCTGGTAGACATTCGAAGAAACATAAAGGCAAAAAGAAAGGTGGACGAGGCCAAGGTTTTCCTATATAAAATATAATTATGACAGAAATAATTAAAATACCAGCAATAGCAAAAGAAATTGTAAAAAATAAAAAAACAGGAAAAGTTTATGCTGACAAAGCAGAATTTGATGCAGATGTAGCTAATCCTGCAACAGACACTACGGCGGAAGACTTCCAACAAGATTTACAAATAACAGTTGCTTCTGTTACTACAAAACCAGCAGCCAATTAATTTATGCAACCTAT
>Ga0208161_1001597_pt1 | contig 12005 bp, 23 predicted proteins | sample CB_VirMetaG_3_FD_184538 | JGI IMG/M metagenome (GOLD analysis project Ga0208161, IMG submission 184538) | Freshwater to marine saline gradient viral communities from Chesapeake Bay - CB_1508_1S Viral MetaG (SPAdes) (version 4) | ecosystem: Environmental > Aquatic > Marine > Coastal | place: USA... | reverse complement strand
GCGGCTGGCTTGACTTGCGAGCCTCTTGGGCGAGTGTCGTGAGCTGCGCCAGCAATTCAGCGGTCAGCTGACGACGGTCAATGTCCCAGTCCTTTTGGATTACCTCGTTTGCCCATTCCAGATAGCGGTAAGCCTGCCTACGCTCGATCCCCCATTCGCGGGTCATGTAGGCGACACATTCGGAGTTGGGTACGTTGCGAGCCTTCAGAGCCGAGACCCGAGCGATCCGCCATTCCTTCTCCTTGTTGGTTGTTTTCTTGCCTGCCATAACTCGACCTATTTGTTTAATAGTAAGAAGCGCGGATCAGGCAGAGGCTTCCTTTTCGGCTTGCTTGCGGAGCTTGAGCTGGGTTTTTGATTCCCAGGCTTTCTTGTATTGCATGTTTTCGAAGAGCTTCGAGAAGCCGGTGATGTGTTTTAGGCGAAGGACTTCTTCGGCTTCCATGCCGAGTTCAGCGCAGATCTCAGCTTCTGACCAGCCGTTTTCAAGCATCTGGAAAACCATGTTGCTCATCCCGTCAACGGAGTGCTTGCCTCTGGCACGGTTATGGCGAACGGTGGATGCCATCCGGTCGTTAATTGGCTTATCCAGGACAACGATGGGAAGCATCCCGCAGTTTCGATCGCGGATGTCCTGATTGTTCCGGCAAGTGAAGTAGCGATGGAAGCCGTCAATGATGACGTACTTCTGAACGGTTTCGTCCCAGATCGTTACGACCGGCTGCGTGTAACCGTCATGCAGGATTGAGGTATAGAGCAGACCTAGCTCGACCTTGGCAACGCTGTTGGGGTTGTAATCGTTAGGCTCGACCATCTCGACTGGCACCCAGCGGATCCGATCTACGGGCTGGGATTTAACAGGGCTGAGTTCATGGAGCTGCTGCCTGAGCTGCTCAATGGCGACGAGACGCTCAGAGTCTGGCAGGTCTTTCAGGGAGGAGAAGTCGATCATTCTGCTGCGGTGACGGGTTGGATGCCTTGCTGGATTGAAAGCTGGATGTATTTGTTTTTAGCGTTGTTGCGATGCGTTTTACCTTTCATCCAGTTGCGCCAGTCTGCCATTTGCGGGCGAGTTTTCCAGTTGTCTAGCTGAGTGAAGTGGTAGTCGTTGCTTAGGACGGCTTTGATCTGAACCCGATACATCTCCTCTTTATCCGGGAAGAGCAGGAGCTTTTCGTCCATCTGCTCGAAATAATGCCTGAACTTTGCCTGGTGTTCGGGGTGTATGCAGATGTGTTTTAGGAGGTGGTCTCGATACTCGCGCCAGTCTTTAAACATGTAGGGCAGAGTTTTCGGGCAAGCGTAAGCATCGGTTTTTAACTGCCCAAGGGTGTTAATGCCAGGGAGTCTGCGGCAGAGCGCTTCCCAGGTGTGCTTCTCGATTTCCTGGAGGTAGTAAAGGCTGACGAAGCTGGTCTCGTGGTGCAGGTTGGAGACTCGCATCTGATTGATCTTGATGCCATAGCGGTATTGCTCGTCATAGATTTTGCAGTATTCCCAGCCGTTTGCGTGGATGGCTTTCCAGATGTCGGTGTAACTCCAGTCGTAGAGGGGGTAAAAGGTGTAATGGCTTTTGCTTTTATCGAGGATCTGCCCCCAGGTGATGTGCTTATAGGTAACGGCGGTGGTTAGCGCCATGGCACGAGCGGGTGACTCCTCGCAGCGGACACCAGCAACCCAGGCGACACGCTTATCTCCCCATTCGACAAGGCTGATGCGCTTGAAGAGCTCTTTGAAGCGATCACAGTTATAACGGTTGACCTTAATGGAGTTTGGCTCCTGAGGTCGGATCCATTCTTCGCCTTCTGCCCAGCAGTTCAGCCAATCAGTGTCAGACGAGGCGCTATTAAAGAGCCTGAGTGGGATCTGGAACCACCAGAGATCGATGTCTGGGTTTGTGCCGACAGAACGGACGTAGTCCACGACGGATTGCCATTCTGCTTCCTGATCGAGGAAGACGACTTTAAGGGGGAGGCGGTTTAGCTCTCGCGCTACCTGAAGAGTGAGGTTGAGGGTAACTGTTGAATCCTTGCCACCCGAGAAGCTGACGATGACATCATCGAACTGGGAATAGAGGTAGCGGATCCGGTCTAGGGCTGCCTCATGAACGGTCTGATCGAGGAAGAATTTCATCCTTGAACGATGGTGTAGTTACCTAGGGTCGAGACATCGCCGTAGCTCTCGAACTTGTGCTTGTAAAGCAAGGGCGGATTTTCGATGTACTGATGGGTTATTGGGGTGTAGTGAGGGGAGATGAACATGAGGAAGAGCTTGCCGCCTGGTTTTACGAGGGAGAGCGTCTTTGCGAGCTTGCGTGGGGGGATGTATGACGCCGAGCCAAACAGGGATAGAACGTAGTCGTATTGGGTGTCGCCAATGACAGGGATTGTGTCCTCAAAGGTCTGGGGGAGGACTTGAGATTCTGGATGCTTCGCTAGCAGTTCGTTGAGCATTGCCTGTGAGGGATCAATGCCCAGGTACGGCTCAGCGTGTGGGTAGTGATCCAGGAATAGTCCTGTACCGCACCCGATGTCCAGGACGCTGCCGGATTTGTAGCCGATCATCTCCATGATCTGCCGATCCTCTTGTAACGCCTCTTCGCCACTCCAGATGTGGTCGTATTCAAGAGCTACGTCGTCGTAGGGATGGGCAGGGACAGGCGGCAGAGGCTCGGATTTATCGGTGTCAATTCTGGCTCGATTGAGCAGGATGGATTCATCAGGATCCGTCGTCATCGGCCAATAGCGGTATTCCCCGAAATCGAAGTAACGGCGCACGGTGCGCTTTTTACCCCAGACGCGGAGCTCGCCGTGACAGAGGATCCAGGCGATTACATCCCGGTAAAGGGAGGGATTGTCCCAGGTGTCTTTAAGGGTGTACCAATGGGGCAGCCAAGGCATCGTCTTGGCGAACTTGTATTGCTGCCCTTCGAGGATCGCGCCGATCTCTTCGGGCGACATCATGATGCGATCCTCTTTTCGATGGTGAAGGACTCATCGCAATGAGGACAGGTCAACTGGATTAGAGCTTGCTCTGCTTTGTCGTTGAACTGAGAAGCTAGCCGCTGCTCTTCGCGTTGAACAGTGGCGTCAGTAACCCCGAGACCAGCACCTTGAGTTGGGTTCAGGATCGGTTTGTATTGACGATCTTCATCGGAGATCGAGCGCAGCTCTTCATCTGAGAGCCCGAAGCTGCTGGGGGCAAGAATGGAAGCGATGTCCTCGTCAAAGTCGAGGGAGGTAATTTTTTCGAGTTCTTCCAGGAGGTTCTCGTGATCCCAGGAGGACTCATCTGCGATCTTGTTGTCAGCGATGACGTAAGCAGACTTCTCTTCTGGCGAAAGATCCCGGAGGATTCGACAGGGTAGGTATTCGAGGTCTAGGCGTTTAGCTGCTTCGAAACGTGCGTGACCGGCGAGGATTGTAAATTCTTCATCGACGATGAGCGGCTGGGTAAAGCCAAATCGTTTGATGGCGGAGGTTAGTGCTTTGAGCTGATGCTCAGGATGCTTGCGGGAGTTTTTAGGGTATGGCTTAACAAGGTCAATGCTGATGTCAGCAGTCTGAATTTCAGCCTGTGCGGTATCTGCAGCAGACAATGACATGAGGCAAATAAGAGGCGCTGTGGCAGGAGCTTAGCAGCCTTGAATTAAGAGGCAAGCGAAGAAGATCTGAGCTGGTTAATTTTTGGCTCGATTAAATGATGAGAGGAGACGGTGCCGCAGTTACTGCCAATGCAGACACGGATGCAGCCATCATCGAGCGTTTCCCAAGTCGGCTGGACGGAGGAAGCGGCTGATTCGACCAAGTGGTTCAGGCGTTGACGGGGGCTGTGGGTCATTGATCTGCTGGTACAGCGCTAGGTAGTAGTCATCCCACAGTTTGAGGATGGCTTGCATTTGATCGTTTGTTGGGCGGTTCATAGACAGAGCAGAGGACGGCAGCAGCGATTGCTTCGACGATGGGACGAGAGCAGGAACCGTTAGAGGCTTTTAAAGCGGCTGTAACGGCGTTTTGGTATTGGCGCAGGCTGAGAGGCGGCGGGGTGGATGCAGAGCCCGGCGCAGGATCTCCCAGGGCACGAAGGCGCACGAGTTCAGAGCGGGAGAGGTTCAGGGCTTTTGCTTGAGCGTCGAGATGATCACGCTCTTCTGGGGTAAAGGAGACTTTGGCAACGATGCGGGACATAGGTCAGAAATCGAGTGGCTCTTCGTCATCGGTTGCGATGACAGTTTGCGGGAAAGGCGAGCCCAGGCAAGGGCGGACATCGAGATCGGGTCTGAGGTCGCGCTTGCGTAAGCCGGGGTTGCCTAGGCGCTGAACAGTAAGGGCGTATGGCTTGGATTCATTGGAGATGATCCAGCCATTTGTCCAGGTGCCATCAGGTTGAAGCAATTCGACAGAGGAACCGACCGGAAAGGGCAGGGGGGAAAACTCCCGTCCCCCAGGATCAGGGGATAAAAGAGAAATAGGGGGTAAACCTCTACTTTCATGCGCGTAGGGAGGGTTTTCCCCCTTTGCGACGGTTTGCCCCCCGGAATCTGGGGAGGGGGTTATTTCTCCCTCATCCGGGTCTTCCCCAACCAGAATCGCCCTGAACAGATGGGCAGGACGACCGCCATCGAGTCCAGGCGCAAGCTCGCCGCAGCGACAAGCCAAACCTTTTTTGATCAGGCTGCGAAGACTGCGATCGGCTTTCTTTGCCGGGATGTTCAGATGGTCTGCCAGCTCCTTAACGGTGACGGCTGCTTTTACCTCGCTGCGCTGAACCATATAGTCGTACATATCCGCTTGGCGTCCGCTGAGGTCCTCCTCTGCGTCTGCAGCAGCCTCAAGGGCTAATGCCTCATCGCCATCGCCGTGGCTAATCCAGCCGTCATCCTGCAGCTCTACGAGCAGCGTGGTGCTCTTTGCTCGCCCTTGGGTTTTCAGGACAACGCGCTGATCGCGCTGCATCTGCCCGTCTGCCGGTGCGCGGAGCCAGTTCATCAGGATTAGCTGGGATGCTGCTGCAGGTAATGCGTTAGAACCCCGGCTGGCGTTAGTTGCATTGCCGCCAGCAACGCTTTTGTTCGCGTGGTGAATGACGATCAGAGTGCAGCCGTGCGCCGTAACAGCGCTCATCAGCTGACGCGCTGGACCGTCAAACGCTGAGGTCGCTTCGTCGATGCCTAAGCGGCTGACGCAGGCGTGGTAGCTATCAACGATGAATAGCGAGCCAGGATCATCGGCTGCGATGTCTGCGATTGCACGGATGCCATCGTCGTGCAGCGTTAAAGGGGCATCAGCAGACCAAAGACTCTTGATTGGTCCGCCGATGATGCCGTCTTCGCTGATCAGGCTTTCACGAGCGAAGAGCTTAAACCAGTCACATTCCGGCTGGTCTGATCCGATGATGTGAACGTTCGGGCATGGCTGGTTAAACCGACGCCCGAGAAACGATCCATCGCCGCGCCACCATGCGCCGATCATGCCAGTCAGCAATGCAGATTTGCCGACCTTTGGCGGAGCGATCAGCAGGTTAAAAAGCCCCTGCATGATCAGTCCATCCCAGCACCAAGGCGTCGGATTAACGTTCAGCTTTTGCCCGTGCTTTTTAGGCTCCGGGACGGAGAGGTCATAGCCGCTTGCCCTTGCTACATAGGCAGCAGCGATCTTGTCATTGATCGGGCAGCCGATCTCCTCTGCGTATAGGCGAAGGAGCTGCGAGTGTTTCGCACGATCCTTCTCATGAGAGACCACGGCGGCGGCGTGATCTTCGATTAAGCGCAGCAGGTCTTGATGCTCGTCCAGTGCTGCGGGCTTGATCGTTGTGGGTTTTGAGTCGGCTGGAGTAGTAGCCATCCTTTGCTTTACTCGGGGAGAAGAACTGTTTCTGGTTGTAAACACCTCTGGTTTCAAGTTCTCGAAACGCCTCTAGCTCTGAGCCAGTCGGCGCAGGGTGATCTTTCTCCCATTGGTCAAGGGCTACGTCGCTTCGCTGCTTTTGCAGTCTTGTGTAGTAGCCCTGCGCTGCAAGCTCCTCGTCAAACTCCGTTGGCAAGGAGAACGGAACCCATTGCAGAAGCTCCCATGCGCGTCGCTCACGGTCTAGTGCTGACATGATGAACGGAGCGATTTACAGGTTCGGACCTGCGGAATCGGATCGGATCAGCCCAGCTTTAGCTCGTGCGCGAGCCTCATCTTCCAGGCGAGTCAATGCCTGGTCAATCAGAGCATTAATAAAGGTTCTCTTGTGGTGGTAGTCCGGCATGATGCGCTCAATGCGCTCCATGAGGCTGGCGTCAACTGGGAACTTAGTAAGAGAGTTGTCCATCTAGTAATCAGATCGTGATAGGGTTGAACCCGCTGAGGATCCTATCCCATCCCTATGCTAGAGCCAATTCAGGGGCTTGAGTTTTTCGAGGACATCCATCGTTATCGCTTCGATGGGAGGTGGTTGCCCTTCAGCGTTTCCCGGATCGCCAGTCCCGTAGATCCCGCAGCTCAACGCCGTTTCGATCAGACGAAGCACATCTGGGCTCCGCGAGGCAATGAGGTCCATGCCTTCTGCGAGGCGATGTTGACGGCTGAGGCGTTACCCCAGACGAACTACAGCGAATGGACGGATGCCTTGCAGGATTGCTGGCTGATTAACGGCAGCGAAGCAATGGCGGTCGAGCACTCTCTATGCGATGTCCGCAAGGGGATTGGCGGCAGCTTTGACTTCTTAGTGCGAACGGAGAACGGCAAGATCGCATTAGGCGACTTGAAGACTGTTGGCAACAGCCCAGCGGTTGACCGGCGAAAGCCCGCGACCGCCCAGCTGGGGGGATACCTGTCGATGCTGATTGACCATTACCCGGAGATCAGTGTCGACTGGTGCTACACAGTCGTTGTTGGACCTGGCAGATGCCGTCTAATCCAAAGCGAGCCAGACGAGTGCCTGAGCGCCTGGGTTGACGCATGGGACATCTTTAAGGAGGCAGAAGGCTTGTTTTAGATGGCGCTGGACTGGCGGGAGATCTTTAGGCAGAGACCTGATCTTGAACCACCGGGCTACAAGGAGGGTGCAGCAGCTGGGCAAGCCAGGAGCCAGGAACGCTACGAGCGGCTGGGCAGGAAGCGAGCTGGCAATAGCGGCAAGAGCAAGCCAGGCAAGTTCCCGTCCGCAAAGCACTCGCATCAAGATTAGTTACAGGCTGGTTCCGGGTTGATCCCCATCTGGATCCAGGATGGGCTATATTTGGATCACCGGGGGCAACGGTCCCCCACTCTCGCAGCTCCCAGCTGCTAAACGGATGGACTACGAACAGGAGGCTCGGATCATCGCTCTGACGCTCCGCCTTACGGCGGAAGCCGATGAGGTTGCTGCTGAGATCCGCACCCTGATCCCTCGGCAGGAGCCTGAGATTTATCTGCAGCTGATGCGGCAGTACGAGTTTCTGCAGCGGTCGATTAACACCCTGAAGGTGCGCCGCGCAGAACTGGAGGTAGCAGCATGATTACCAGCACCGTTACCCTCCAGCAGCAAATCGAGGAGGCAAAGCAGTCCCTCTCAGCCGCTCAAGACGCATACGTCCATGCCTTCGCCAGAGGCGATTGGGCGCAATGCAGCACCGCCAAAAAGCAATGCGACAAGTGCTTTAAGGAGCTCCAAGCCCTCATCAAGAAAAAACTTGCCCTCGCTAAACCATGAAGGACATCACTACAGGAGCGCCAGCTAGCCGCAGCGACGTCGTTTATCTGGTCGAGTTTAATGCTGTCGAGCTTGACCTGCTGTACGAAGTGACCCGAAAAGCCCGCAATTCGCTCTGGTCTTTTGAAACGCCAGAGCCGGGAAGCTGGGCAGCAAGCATCATTGCGCTAGACGACAAGCTCACTAGCTTTTTCCATAAACGCCGTCGCTAGCCATGCCAAGACTTAAGCGCCCTCGTAACAACCCCGGCAAGGAGGTTCCAGACACCCTGCTCTTTACTGCCTTTCGCTGGGAAACCATGCGTGAGCAGTATTTCTTGAACCTCAACCGGCAAGACGCCGCCACTGAAGCCCGCAGCCTTCGAGAGATTTACTCGAAGCGCCTCTGGAACGAATTTGGAGTTTCTGTTGACCTCTGATGAAATCTCAAGCCATCCGCGACGCCGAGTATGACGTCGATCGTCTGTTCTGTTGGGCAGACAACGAAAACCATCCCAGCACTTACCTAATCTTCCTGGTGCTTACCGGGCACCTAGAGGCTGACTTCATCCGACCCCTGGGGCATCTTGAAGCCAGCCTCCTTGCCAAAGCACTAAAGGCTTGGACGACTTACCCCGTCTACATCAACGACCTCATTCACAAACAACAGCGAGAAGTCGCATGACCACAACCAACTTCCCCAAATCAGTCGAAGCACCGATCATCCGGTTCTTCCATTCTCCCGTCTCCTGGGACAAGGGCGTTAAAAACGGCGGGATGACCGCCGTCGTAAAACTGCCTGACGACAAGAACACCGGAGGCTGGAATGACGTACTGGTCTACGAACCTGATAGCCCTGGCGAAAGCTGGTGGGATCTGGTCCCCCGCAAGTCCGTCATCCGCGTTTCGATCCGCGAAGTTGCCAAGAACAAGCAAGACCTAATTGGTTTTGCTCTGCCGCTTCAGAACCAGCCCTCGGAGCTGCAGGCGTTAATCGCTGAAAAGCGCGAAGTTGAGGAAGAGAAGAAAGAGGAGGTAAAGCCTGAGCCGAGCGAAGGCGACAAGCTCGAAGCCCAGCTCAAAAAGGAGGTCGAGAAAAAGCAGCGCCTGGCAATCAAGAAGGCTCATAGCAAGCGGCTGCAGCGCCTAATCCTGATGGGCGAATGGCTCGAAAAGAACGAGTCTGCTCTGAAGTGCATTCAATCTACGATTACCAACACGGTCTTCGCTTGGTATGACGACAACAGCGAAGAGGCAGACGCGACGGCGTTGCATCAAATGATGGATGCACTGCACTTCCACATGGATCTGATCCGCGATCTGCGGGTTAGCTGCTGGTGCCCTGATACGGATTGCGACGGGACCCTTTACTACAAGGGGCACGACGGCAAACCTGTCAAAGTCATCGACCTAAATGAGGTCCCATGAAAGGCGCTAAAGCCTTGCTTACTTATCTAGCGGCGCTGCTTTCAGAGCGCAGGGATCTTGCCCCGATCCTTGAAATGCCATTAACAGAAGAGGCTCGCGCTTTCCTTCTGGAGATGGAGCTGGACTGGCAGGTCGCTTTGCTGGAGCACTGCTTCCAGCTGCCACCTGGCAAGTACCGCCGCTGATACTGGGGCATTGGAAGGAGTTACGCAATGACTCCGCGACTGCTGCCTGCGTAGGGGATGCCCACTGGTCGGGCTAACTGGTGGGGTTACAGCATCCCAAGCGCAAGAAGCCAAGGTTCCCGTCGAGGACGCGGTGTAGTTCCAGGGTCCGGTTTGCGACCTCCCGTTGACACCGCGCAAGCAGTCAAACCATGTAAGCCCCCAGCATCATTCAGGATCCAGATAGGGTTGCCCCTGGGTCCATGTGTGGTATCATTTATGCATGAGGCAAAGCCTCTAGCCCATTGCGTCTCTGACATGCTCCCCCTTCAACCTCGCGATTATCCCGAGCTCTCCCGCCAACAGGAAGCGGCTATGGCTCTGGATCTCGCAGAAAAGTTCAACGATTACATCTGCGAAGAGCTGATCGAGAAGCTTTCTGATCTCGCAGCTGATGTACTCGAAGACAACAACATCGACCCTCAAAGCTCTGAGGGCATTGATCTGCAACTTGACCTGATCAAAAGGATCTCGGTCGTCGCCAACCTGTTTAACTGATTCCCGCCATGAAAAACAAACTCGGAAACGCTCTCTGCTTCCTGATCGCCGCCGCAGGCTTCGCCTTCATCGGATACGAAGCCACCGCCCATCACGGCAGCACCCACAGCGGCACCCAGCCCTACACCCGGATCGCCCAGGAGTGCGACAAATGAACACCAATATCACTACAGCGCAGGATCTGATTGACGCCCTGCTGCAGCTCCGCGAAGAGCGGGCTGAGCTAGACGCCCGCGAAGCCTTCCTGAAAGAACAGCTTGAAGGCGCAATGGCTCTCGGGGAACTCGACGAAAACGAAGTCTCCGATGGCGTTTATCAGTTCAGCAACGCCAAGTACAGCCGCATCGAACGCAGCTCTTTCAAGCTCAGCGCAGAAGCCCAGAAGGCGATTGCCACCATTAAAGAAAAGGACATCGACTCTGGACACGCCGAACGCAAGCTGACAATCTTCTACCGATTGGACAGCATGATTTGACCGACAGCGTTACCTTCGCCGTTCACGGCATCCCTGCTCCTCAAGGCTCGAAACGTCACGTTGGACGCGGAGTCATGATCGAGTCCAGCAAGAAGGTAAAGCCCTGGCGGCAAGACGTTAAGTACGCCGCTATCGAGAAAAAGCCTGCCGTCTGGGATACGGCAGCGCCAATGCTCCTCTCGGTCGTCTTCCGTTTTCAAAGACCCAAATCCCATTTCAACAAAAGTGGCTTACGCTCGACCGCCCCCCCGCACTGCATGTCTGCTTCTGCCGGAGATCTAGACAAGCTCCTGCGAAGCACCAACGATGCCCTAACCGGCATCCTCTTCGACGATGACCGCCAAGTCATCTCTATCGACGCCACCAGGCGTTACTGCATCGGTAACGAACCTCCTGGCGCAATCATCACGCTCACTGCGCTTTCATCCACTTAATGACCATTCCAAACCTCGCGGGTGTCATCTCTAAAGATGATGTCTTCCGCAAAGGCTCTGGCTCCTACGCCGCTGATTACGTCAGCTGGGCAAGGATTGCTAACCACCTGCATACGGCAGCCCCTGGCTTTCAAATGCAGATTCGCCCCGCTCCTGAACGCGACGGGCATGTCTGGCGTGCTCCTGACGGCACTGGTTATCTCGTCGTCTACTTCAAGCACGTCGATGGCACTGAGACGACTGATTTCGTCTATGCCATTACCGACAACCGAAACACCCCGGTAGCTGGCGACAAGATCACCAGCCGAATGATCTGCGATTCGCATCGCCGTGCCCTCTGTGCGGCTGCTGCGTACTTTTTCTCCCTTGGCTACGAGCTTTGGGCGAGGGAGGAGATTGAAGACGCGAAGACCGAGCCTGCCGTCAATGTGCAGACTCCTGTCACAGTTAAGCAAGCACCGGCAGCCGCTGCTAAACCGAAGGCTCAAGCTCCTGAGCTGGACCCTCAAGAGACGCCCTTGAGCGATATTGACCTGAAGACAATCCGCCATCTACTTAAAGAGGAGCCGGTTGCCAGCAGGAACAAGATCATCAAGGAGTTCCAAAAGGAGTTCAACGTGCCAGAAGGTGAGCTCATCTCCTCGCACATCACCCTCCCCAAACACCTGCGGTTCATCCAGGAGCGCTTAACCCAGTAGCGCCATGACCGACGAGATGATGCACGCCCAGATGGCGGCTCTTTACGCTCAACAGCGGCTAGACCAGAAACACCTGGATCATCTCGAAACCGTTCTACCGCCTCATCTTTGTGAGTCCGTGCGGCATTACGCCCAATCACGCGACTACAGCACAAAGCAGGCTCTTTCGCACATCGTTTCCAAGTTTTTCGGCTCATGCTTCAAATCACCGCAGTCGGCAACCTCGCAGCCGACCCCGAAGTCCGCACCGTTGGCGACAACGACGTAGCTAACTTCACCATCATCTGCAACAAGAAGATTAAAGGCGAGGATCACACCTCCGCACTCCGCTGCGCCGTGTGGGGTCCCCGCGCCAAGGTCGTCTCCGACTTCCTCACCAAGGGCTCGCAAGTCACCGTTACCGGGCAGGCTTACATCGAGACCTACGAAGCGAAGAACGGCGAGACCCGCGCCAACCTGAACGTCGCCGTAAACGACTTTTCGCTGCCTCCTAAGCCGAAGGTTGAATCCGGCGAAATGCCGTTCTAATGTCCCGGGGGGCTTGCCCCCCTTTTTTTACGGGTTAATGTCCAGCGCAATCAGCGATTACCTAA
>Ga0208161_1001596_pt1 | contig 12005 bp, 10 predicted proteins | sample CB_VirMetaG_3_FD_184538 | JGI IMG/M metagenome (GOLD analysis project Ga0208161, IMG submission 184538) | Freshwater to marine saline gradient viral communities from Chesapeake Bay - CB_1508_1S Viral MetaG (SPAdes) (version 4) | ecosystem: Environmental > Aquatic > Marine > Coastal | place: USA... | reverse complement strand
AACACTAAATGTAGATGGTTTGACTTCTGATCCTCAAGTCAATGAAACATTTACCATAGCTGGAGATAGTACAGAATATACTATTATTGCTGTAACTGATACAGGATCAGGTTCTTATACCTTAGCATTAGATCAAACTTTAGCTGCTACACCAGCTGATAATGCTGTTATTACGCTAGTTAATGGATTTATTCATACAGTAAATGCTGTCTATGAGCCTACTACTCAGGTTAATGCTGTGTATGGAAATGGATCTTTAGGTCAATATACAATAGATGTTAATGATAGAATTACCCTAGATAATGCTCCTTTTCCTACAGGCGTTAGAGTAGGATTTAACTTTACTCCTATTGTAGAAACAATGCCTATTGATAAAGAGATTGATACAGGACCATTGACAGGACAGCCAAAGAGAATTAATAAAGTAATTATAGATATGTCTAATGGATTGGATGTTAAGATGAAAACTACTGGAGATAGCTATTACCCTCTTGTTATTCAACAAACTAACTTTACAATTAATAGTGATGTATTACCTACTACTGGTAGAAAAGAGTTTAATTTCTTAGGTTATTCTAAATCACCAACAATTAATATATCGCAGAACGATCCTCTGCCACTTAAAATATTAGGATTAGCTATGGAGATAACTTTCGCTTAATGCAATTAGCCGCTTCATCATCAATGCTAACAGCTATTGGAACTGGTATATCAGTAGTTGGTACATTATCTTCTATGAGCGCTCAAAGAGCTGCTATAGAAAGAGAAAATCAAAGATTAGAAACAGAAGCCAAAATGGCTGAATTAACAGCTTTACAAGATGAGAATGCTAGAATGGAAAAGTTAAGTCAAACTCTAGCATCTAACTTAGCCTTTGCTTCGATTGCTGGATATTATGATGACTCTAGAAGTTTTCTTAATATACAAGATCAAACAAGAAAGAATGCAGAGAAAGATATAGCTCAAATACGATTAATGGGAGCTGCTGTTCAAAGTAAAATAGGACAGCTTAAATATGAGAATATAATGAAGAAACAAGATTTAACATTTGGTGGTTGGACTTCAATCGCTGGTCAATTAACAACTGGGTATAAAGGATATCTAGAAGAAAAAGCAATAGAAATGGCAGTAGATTAATGGCATTAAAAGTAGGTGAAAAAGAAGTAGGAACAAGTATTGCGTCTTTATCGCAAAGACGAGGAGTAACACCAGCTTATACAGGAGATGCTCTAGCTACTGCTGCTGAGAATATTGGCAGTGTTGTTAATACATTTCAAGCAAGAGCGGCTGAATTATTAGATTTAGAATATAGAACAAAAGCTAATGTAGATGCTACTAACTATTTAACAAACTTATCTAGAGATGAAAATTATAGATATGATCCTGATAAGTTTATGGCGGCTGCTACTGCCTATATGGAAAAATCCATAGAACAAGCTCCTAGTAGATATAAATCATGGACTAAAGGGTTAATTAGCCCAATGATTGCTACTAAAGGTGATGCTTTATGGACTAAATGGAATAATAGAAACCAAGCAGAAAAGCAAAAGATATTTTATGATGGTCATACAGTGATATTGAATGACATTGCTACTGAAATGCAAGATATGAACTTTGCTCAATTAGATGAATTTATTGTTGGACCTGAAGGAAAAGGGGGTATTGCTTTACAGAAATTAGGAGAATCTTATGAACTTTATACTAAGTTATATAATTCTTTAGATGATAACTCAACTATGCTTAGACCAGAAGAATGGTTTAGAAATCAGCAAATCTTTATTGAAGAAGCTAGAATGGAATCTGTTGTTACTAGTTTCTTAAAAGATGCTATAGCTACAGATGCAACAAGTTATTTAAATGATCCTTACAATTTAGGATTTAAAAAAGATGATTTACAATTTGAACAAGCAGCTAAATATGTAAAAACTATTCTAACTCAATATTCAGCTAACCCAGAAAAGCTCGAAGGAATACCAGCATTTGCTTCTTTATTAAAAGATACAACTATTGAGGAAAGAGCACAAATAGTAGAAAACTTACAAAGTAAAATTGCATCTTATCAAAGTGATTCTGATAAAGAATTTAATAACTATAAGGTTAAACAGCAAATTAATGCTGAAAAGTATATAGCTCAAATAGAACAAAGAATAGATGGTTTTGATAGTCAAATGTTATTAGATCAAGACAACAATACCTTAGTTACTGATTTGCAAAAACTCAATGTATCAGAAGAAGATATTAGAAAGATTATTCATAAGAAAAAAGCTAATACTTTGATTTGGGAAGAATCTCAAAGTTATTTAACTAGCCCAGAAATGTCTAATCTCCATAACCTTTCTACTGTTATTATGAAGAAACTAAAAAGTGAATATAACTATACTTATGAAACTGCTGAAGATGTAAAACAAGCTTTAGTAGATAGTATGTTTAATCAACAAGTTAGACCACATGAAACTGTAACTGTTCGTGCAGAAATTGCTCCACAATTAGGTTATAATGAAACACAAACTAGTATTATGGATAAACCTTATTTTGATGTTAATACTATTGATTTATTTGAATTTGGTGAAGATGGTCGATTAAAATATCCTGATGCTTTAAATACAATTGCTGAAATTGTATCTATTACTAATAGAGTACCTAGTGTTGTTATTGATGCTTTTGGGCAAAGAGAAAACTTAAATATTAAAAGCGAATTAGATTTCCAAAGAGTATTAGAGCTAGGTCGATTAGCTAATGAATTAATAGATAAAGATATACCAGCATCTAACTTAACAGGAGAAGATTTAATAGAGTTAAAAGCATGGAGTAATTTCTATAAACAATATAACCAAATATCTATTCCTGATGATAAAGAGTTTGCTAAAATTAGAGATGATATAGAAGGAGTTTTAATGGCTAATTTAAACCCTAGTTCTCAAAGTTTTTATGCTGCTACTAATTCATGGATAGATGCTAATTTAAGTTTTGATGCGACTACTACAGGAGAAGGACAAATAAATGTTGCAGAATTATTTGTAGCTTATGTCAAAGATAATATTAATACAACAAGACCTAATACTTTAATTCCATTTTTAGGTGAATTTTTAGTAAAAGAAATATCTGACAAAGATTTAAATAGTATTGCTAATTTAGTAGAAATTCCTTTTAAGGCTTTATTGGCAGAAGATATGAAAGAACACTATATTAATAATAAAATAGATACTAATAATGTAAGACCTGATAGTATTCTTGTACCTACAAGTTTTTTAGATGAAAACTATTTACTTAAAACTTTTAAACAAGCTATGCAAATGAAAAATATAAAAGAATGGAGTGTATTAAATGATTGAACGCTTTGAACTAATAGATACCTATACCCAAAGAGGATTTGACAAAGAAGAAATTATTGATGATGCTATTGAATCAGTATACAGAACTATTGGTGGTTATACAGATTACGAAAGAGAATTAAGAGGTATCTCTGATGATTTCTATGATAATTACAATCTTCGTAGAATGTATAATGATGGTAAATTAAAGTTTCTATGGAATGATAAAAGTGGAACTAAAAATCCAGCTTATAGTATTTACCTAGATATTGATGGTGATGGTGGTTGGCAACAACTAACTAATATGAAGAATAGAAATGCTTTATTTATGCCTGAGAAAATGGGTACAAGATATAGTAATACAAAATATAAAGCTATTTATGAAGAAGTAATAGGTAAAATGGCTGATGATTGGTTAGAAAAACAATCCGAAATGTTTAGAGAAAAAGGATCTGAAGATGTCATTAAAGATATTAGTAGTGCTGAAAAAATGTATGAAAATATGCCAGCTAGTATGGATGATGCTAAAGACATGTATATTAGAAGTTTTGGTATAGAGGCTGAAGATGCTAAACAAGCAAGTAGCATTATGAGTGCTATGAATAGATTAGCATTTGGATTAGTCTTTAACAAAGGACAGGAAGGATTAAAAAATCTAGAAGATCTATTTAATTCTATTCCTTTTATGCCAGATATTAAGTTTGACATTAATGCTATTGCAGACATTCAACAAGAAAGAATGTTAAATATGCAAGCTTTAGAACAAGCTAGAATAAAACTAGGAGAGGAGTTACCACCAGAACTTATGAGTAGAATATCGGTTGAATTTGATGAGGCAAGTTTACCTCAGTTAATGAATAATCCTTTTGCTGAAACTATTATGAGGCATGAAGGATATAAGAGTTATGTATATGATGCTAAAGATCCAAGCTTTTTTGATAAATCTATTGAAAGCTTTTTTACTGTAGAAGGAGATAGATTACAGTTATTAACTGAAATATCAGGAACTGCTAAAGCACAAGAAGCTGCAAACTATATGCCTTATATTGATGGATCAAAGATATCTAAAGCACAGTATGAATCTTTAACTAGAGAAGGTTCAGATCCAACTATTGGACCGGGAATTTCTTTGAAAGATCAAGTTAATATAGACATTTTAGAGTCTATTCAAAATATTGATGGTACACAAAAATATACTTTAGAAGGATTAATGAATGGTACACAACGATTAGATCGTGTAGATGCTTTCTATGTATTCTACAAAAGAGTAGCTGAAAAGTTAGATATAGCTAATAGAAAAACTAAAGCTTATGACTTAAAAGCACCTAAGAATATGTTATTAGGAGTAGCTATTACTAACCTAGAATATTTAGGTGGTGGATATAATGGTCCTAAGTTTTATACAGCATTAGATAATTTTGCTGCTACAGGAGATGAAAAATATATTGGTGTCTTTGGACCATACAAAGAAGGAGATGAATTTAGTATTGGTCAAGAACTATATACAGATGCTATGAATGCAAGAACTTCAGAAGGAGTAAGATTAGGTGGATATGAATCAAGATTTAAAGATGTTTATGATCTTATTAAAGCATGGTCTTTAGGTAGTTTTGATGTCATGCCTTCATATGTTTTAAATCCAGATTTATTAAACCCTAATAGAGTTGGTTAATGGGTATTATCAATATAGCTGGTATTTCTCCTTATAGAGAAACATACGAACAACCAGAAGAATTTAATCTTAATGAAGCTCTACAAAATGTTGGTAGAGGTTTTGGAGATGAAAACTTACTAGCTATATTAGCCAGAGATAAAATATCTTATGGTGCTAGAGGTAATCCTTACCTAGAAAAAGATCCTAATTACAATGTTTATTTAGATCCTCAATTTAGAGGACTAGAAGAATATATGGGTAATTTCTTACATGCTAATAATAAACAACATGCTTCTGCTCTTATTAAAGATTTTTTAGAAGGAGCAGACAAATACAAAAGTAGTCCTTCCTATATTGTTGGTAGAATATTAGGTGGTTTAACAGATCCCACATCACTATTTTTTTTTAGTAAAGCTAGTAATGTTTTGATGAGAGGTACTCGACTATCTAATTCTTTAGGTATGGGTTCTTTAGTAGCTGGAGAAGAATTAGTCAAAGCTCAAGTAGATCCTAATAGACCAATATCAGATACTGCTTTAATTACTGCTGGTGGTTTTATTTTACCAGCTTTGTTCCCAGCTGTTCCTAAAGGAAGTGCTAAGAACTTTGATCGAGCAGCTAACTTCTATGACAAAGTAGATGAGTATTATCGTGCTGGTGGTTCGGTTGGTGCTAAATCATTTTGGAAAGCTGACCTAGCAAGAGAAGCAGATGACCTTAATAAAATTGCTCCTACAGGAATGGGTATCTTTGGAGAGAATAGTAGAACAACTCCTGTCTTTAGAACACTACAAGAAAAGATAGATACTGCTCAAGACTTTATTGAAAGTACCCTAGAGATTCCTTTAATGCAGAAAAAGAACTTCTTAGATGAAGCCACTAAGCCTTCTATCGAAAGAAACATCAAATCTCGTTATTACAATGTAATACAAGCTAACGAAGAAATGATGGGCTTATATGATGAGTATCTTCATTACAAAGGATTATCAGGGAGAGCTTGGTATGAAAAGATTATGGATAGAAAGTTTACATTAAGAAATGATGTTATGAACGGTACTCAATTTAGAGAGCTAGTATTTGAAAAACTTTTAATGGGTAAGAACTATAAGATAGCTAATCAGGATGATCGTATTAATGATATTATTAAACAAGCAGCAGAAACTCAAAGAAAGTATTATGATAATCTTGTTAATGAGTATGACAACGCAAAGATTGTTCAGTCTTACCTAGATACTAATATTGAACGTCTAGACTTCTTTAGAGAAGTATGGAAAAGAGAAATAAAAAATACCAGTGATGAAATTAGAAGATTAACACTACAAAACAGAATAGCTGATATTAGTGTTCAAATAAACAAGCTTCAAAAGAGATTAGATTACGTTAATAAAAACGGAATCAGAAGAAGGGACTATGTTAATATAGTTTATAAAAGAGATGTAATAGATGCCCGTTTTAGTGATTTCCAAAGAATCATGAGAGAGATCTTAAACAACCCTAATGATCCTAAATTAGCTTCTTTAACTAAAGATGAAATAGAAGATATTATTGAGAACTTTAGAAACTATCAGCCTGTTATTCAATTCTCTAGTGTATGGGATGTTATTGGTAAACAGATTCCTAAGTTAGAAACAGTTAATAAAGTAAGTAGCAGATTCTATTCTCGTCATATTGACTTAGGTAAATTTGGTTATAAGAAATTAATGGATGCTGGATTTATTGAAAAAGATTTAACATACTTAAATAGATTATACTTTAATCAGGTAGTTCCTGATATTGAAGTTAGTAAAGTATTTGGAGATCCTTTAGGATTAGGCTCAAGAACAATGAAAGATCCTGATTCTCCATTCCAAAGAGGCTTATTAGCCATTGATATGGAATACAATAGAATCCTAGAAAAAACTATTATTGAAAAAGGCTTTGATTCTAAAGCTGCTGATAAGGTTAGAAAAGCTCGTAAAGAAGCTTTAGAAGATGCTTATGCTGGTATTCAGTTAGTACAAGGTACTAGAGGATTACATCCAGATCCTAATAGATGGCAGAGTAGAATGATTAGAATGGTTAAATTATACAATGCTATGACTATGCTTACAGGATTATCTCAAGTAGTAGACGTTGCAAGATTAATTACAACCAATGGTATTATGAAAACTATGGCTGTTAGTTGGGATATTTTAACTAGTGGTATGGCTAAAGAGCTATACAAAATGAATAAGAAATCTATCAATCTAGGCGGTGAAGCTCTAGATTTAGCTACTAGTTCTACTGTTATGAGAATGTATGACATTGATGATGCCTATGGAGTATTCAATAAAACAGAAAGAACAGTCAGTAGTTTAGGTAATATTTACTTTACTTTCTTTAACTTAGCTAACCCTTGGAATACCTTTGTTAAGACTCTTAGCTCTACTTACAATTCTACTAGAATGCTAGAAGCCATTGAAGGATGGGTAGAAAAAGGAACTATCTCTAAAGTTAATAAAGCTAGACTCCAATCTTTAGGAATAGACCTAGAAGGTTCTAAAAAGATATTAGCTCAGTATAAAAAATACGGAGTAGGTAAAGGCTCGGTTAATGATCTTAAAGCTGGTAAGACAAACCTAGACTACAAGTATATGAGAACTGCGAATACAGATGCATGGGATGATCCTGATGCTGCTAAACTAATGAATGATGCTTTAGCAAAACAAGGAAATATAGATATTGTAACACCTGGAAAAGGTGATGTTCCACTTTGGACTAACAGTGAAATGGGTGGATTATTAACACAGTTTAAGAAGTGGGCGTTTAGTTCTACTCAAAGAATTGGTATGAGAGGATTACAAGAAAGAGATATGAACCAATTAGTAGGTGTTATGTTACTAATGATGGGTGGAGCAGCTGTAGATGCTATTAGAACTAATCAAGGTGGTAAAGATTACAGTAAGAAAAAGGGTAATGAAAAGCTTGTAGATGCTTTTGATCGCTCTGGTTTAGGTGGAATCTTCTCTGATATTAATAATAACCTAGAGAGATTAACTAATAACCAGATAGGAATGCGACCATTACTAGGTGATAAGAAGCCTTATGGCACATATAGAGATGTTTTTAACAATCCTATTCCTGATGTTTTAGGTCCTACAGCTAATCAAATAGCTAATATATCTGAGATTATGTGGGCATGGGGAACGGGTACTTATAACCACCATGATGCAAAGAATGTGCGTAGACTCATACCTTTCCAAAATGTATGGTGGCTAGATAGTAATTTTGACAAAATTGAAAAAGGTTTAAGATAATGGCATTACAGATATCAGATACTAGTCCTAGAGTACAATATACAGCTACTGCTGGGCAAACTACATTTTCTGTACCTTTTGAGTTTTTTGATGATGAAGATTTATTAGTTATTAATACTAGTGCTGGTGGTGTAGATACTACTTTAACCCTTAATTCTAATCCTACTTTAGTTACACAATACTCAGTAACTGGTGCTGGTGTTAATGGTGGTGGATCAATTACACTCGGTTCAGGTGCTACTCTTAATGATAAATATACAATTCTTCGTAATTTACCTACAGAAAGAGTTACTGACTTTCCGACTACTGGTACATTTCCTATTAATTCTCTTAATACTGAACTAGATAAATTTGTTGCATTATTACAACAGCTAGAAGTAGATATCAATTTAGTACCAAAAGCAGCTAGTACAACATCTACTGCTTATGGATTAACCTTTCCTGAATTAGTTGCAAACAAAATATTATCTGTTAATAGTGCTGGAAATGGTCTTATTTTCTCACAAGAGATAGGTAATTTTAGAGGGAATTGGGCTGCAAGTACAGCTTATGTTCAAAGAGATTTAGTTAAAGATACTAGTAATGGAAACATTTATATTGTTAATACAGCTCACACTTCTAGTGGTTCTCAGCCATTGTCTAGTAATGCCAATAGTTCTTATTATGATTTAATTGTAGATGCTGCTTCAGCAACCAGCTCGGCTAGTGCTGCATTAGCTAGTGCGACAGCCGCTGCCGCTTCTGCGACTGCTGCTGCTGCTAGTGAAACTGCTGCCGCTGCTAGTGAATCTGCTGCTGCCACATCTGAAACTAACGCTGCAACATCTGCTTCTACAGCTTCTACTCAGGCAAGTAACGCTGCTAACTCAGCTAGTGCTGCTGCAACTAGTGCTAGTAATGCTGCAACTTCTGAATCAAATGCTTCTACTAGTGCAAGTGCTGCTTCAACATCAGCTAGTGCTGCTTCTACGTCTGCAACTGCTGCTGCTAGTTCTGCTAGTGCTGCTGCTACTTCAGAAACCAATGCAGCGACATCTGCTAGTACAGCAACCACACAAGCAAGTAATGCATCTACATCTGCAAGTAATGCTGCAACATCTGCAACCAATGCAAGTAATGCTCAGACTGCTGCTGAAACAGCTCAATCTGCTGCTGAGGCTGCACAGGCTGCCGCTGAATTAGCTGCTGATAACTTTGATGATACTTACTTAGGAGCAAAAGCATCTGATCCGACACTAGATAATGACGGAGATGCCTTGAACGCTGGAGATTTATACTTTAATACTACTTCTAATGAATTAAAATATTATGATGGATCTACTTGGAACGCTATTAGTGCAGTAGATTTAACACCATATGCAACGAAAGGATTTGCGACAGCTATGGCTATCGCATTATAAAGGAGAAATAGATGGCACAAGACTTTGAAAGATCATATGCAAGTTCAATCTCAAATGCGTCTGGATCACCAACTACTTTAGTAACATCAAATAGTGATGATGCTATTGTATCTATTAGATGTGTGAATAAACACACAACAGCAGTTAATGTAACTGTGTTAATTAGTTCTGGTGGAACAGATTATTATGTGATTAAAGATGCACCTTTACCTTTAGGTGGATCGTTAGAACTTATAGATTCTGGGAGTAAGATTGTCATACAGAGTGCAGATGTCGTTAAAGCCTATGCTGATACAGCTAGTGCAGTAGACGTTCTTGTATCTTATGTAGACGCAATTAGTACATAATGGCATATATTGGAGTACAACCCACAGATACTTATCTAAGTATTGCTTCCCAACAGATTACTGGTACAGGAAGTGCTACTTATACTTTAGATTATTCTGTATCGAATGAGGAAGATGTTGCTGTCTTTGTTAATAATGTTAGACAGAATGTATCTACCTATACTGTATCAGGCACATCATTAACACTAGGGGGAACTATCTCTGCTAGTGATAGCTGTTGGGTATTATTTTTAGGAAGGACAGTCGGCACAAAGACACCCGCAGTCGGTTCTGTTACTAACGATATGTTAGCGGGAAGTATTGCTATTTCTAAGTTAGCTGATTACGAAGAAGGTGCTTGGACTCCTACTTTTTCTCAAGGCTACACAGGAATAACTTATTTGGCACAATATGGTTGGTATAGAAAAATTGGAAATTTAGTAAGTGTAAGTTGTGGTATTCAATTTAGTGCTACTGCAAATAGTACATCTGTAAGAATAAATTTACCATTTACACAAACAGTTAGAAATTATGGAGGAGGTGGAATACCTTTTTGTAATATTTCTGATTTTGCAAATACTAACCCTTATGTAGGTTTTAACCAAAGTTATTTACAATATTATGAAATAGGAACAGGAACTAACATATCATCAACAACATCACCAAGCAGTAAATGGATTAGTTTTGTAATTTCAATGGCAACAAGTTAAGGAGTAAACAATGGCAATAACAAAAGAAACACAAATCGCTAAAATAGAAGTGGTATCACCTTATAAACATGTTCAAGTAGCTATTGATACTATTATTAAAGAAAATGGTGTTGAAATAAGTAAGACTAAAACTAATCGGTATGTCTTAACACCTGACCAAGATATTTCTAACGAAGATCCAGAAGTACAAACTGTATGTAATTCTGTTTGGACACAAGATATTAAAGATGCTTGGAATGTGTTTCAAGCATCACAGGAAATAGGAAATTAATCTAATGGCATTATCTAAAATACAAGCAGAGAGTATGAACCTTGCAGACACTTATGCCTTTACTGGTACTGTGAGTGGTGCTTCAGCAGATAATTTAATAAAAATTACAGAAACAAATGTCACAAGTGATGTTAGTTATGTAACTTTTGAAGATGTATTTTCTTCTACTTATAGAAACTACAAGTGTTATGTAATTGGAGTAGCACCAAATTCTACTGGAAATGCTTATGGATGTTCAATTCAAATTAAAGCTGATGGTGGATGGAAAACAAGTGCCAATGGTTACAATATTGTAAGAAATAGAGTTTATCAAACAGGTGGTTCTACTTGGACTCATAATGGAAGTGGTTACAGAGATGTTAAAGCCAATTTAACAAATGGAATTAATGCTAGTGGTAGTGGTTTTTTTGAGTCAGGTACGAATATTATTATAGATATCCTTGACCCATTAAGCACAGATACAAGAAAAGGCATGGTTAGTGTTTCTTATGGTGGAACAGACGTTCAAAATGTTATGGTTCAACAAATATCTTGGGTATGGGAAGGTGGAGGCTTAAGTGCCTTAGAAGGTTTTAGATTTTTATTTGGTGCTGGAAGCATTGCACGAGGTAGATTTATTTTATATGGGATAAAAGACTAATGAAACAATATATTAATGGACAACTTGTAGATTTAACTGAAACAGAAATAAATGAATTTAATTCTATACAGGCATTATCTCCAACTCCTTTTGAAACAAGAATGGAAATACTTAGAGAACAAAGAAACAATTTATTATTAGAAACAGATTACCTAGCCTTGTCTGACCAAACCATGAGTGCAGAGATGACTACTTATAGACAAGCATTAAGAGATATTACTAACGGATTAACCACAGTAGCAGATGTTGAAGCTGTGGTATTCCCAGAGAAACCAGAGGTTTAATATGGCTTATATCGGTAGAGGAACAGAAAGCATATCCAATGTAGAGGTACTGGATAACTTAACATTTAATGGTTCAGCAAGTTACACCTTACAGAAATCCTCCGTAAACTTTGTACCTTCTAGTGCTAATAACT
>Ga0208161_1001595_pt1 | contig 12009 bp, 23 predicted proteins | sample CB_VirMetaG_3_FD_184538 | JGI IMG/M metagenome (GOLD analysis project Ga0208161, IMG submission 184538) | Freshwater to marine saline gradient viral communities from Chesapeake Bay - CB_1508_1S Viral MetaG (SPAdes) (version 4) | ecosystem: Environmental > Aquatic > Marine > Coastal | place: USA... | reverse complement strand
CCACTACCTTGTATAACGCCACGCGCCATACGAGACTTCAGCTTTTCAATGTTGAAGATGGCAATGTCCTCTAGCTTGATGCCTTGATCAGCTGCCATGTTAGCTAGATTCCAAAGCACATCACCCAACTCTGATATCACCTTAGTACGGTCAATGTCTACAGCGTCACCCCGTAGGAGAGGCTTGACAAACAAGTCAGCGGCCTCAGCAGATTCAATCATCAATGACGTTACAGGATACATAGGATCTGTGTAGATTGCTGTCTCCTGTGCTAGCTTTTGATACTGATTAAATTCCATCTTATTCGTCCTCGTAATACTCATAGTCTTCGTCGTCAGCCTCTACAATCTCCATGTCGAGGTAGACTCCAAGGCATTGGTGGTGCATTAAAGATTCCTCACAGGTTTCATATGAGCCTCGGACTATTACTTTACTAAGATACACGCCGTCACATGCGTAATGTTGCCCTACTAATTCATATTCCATATTCCACCTCATCAACTGCTTCAATCATTCTGTCTAGATACCACTTAGCCTTCTTCAGATCCTGAACTGGATGCTCCTTGTAGCGCCACCTGTGAAGATACTTCAGAGTGTTACCCTCACAGTACTCAATAAACCCATCACCCAACTGTTGCTTGATATAATCAATGGCTTCGATACCGCCTGTGTTGTAGTGCTTAGGTTTAGTTACTGCATCCCACTGCTCTGGTGTTGCATCATTCAATCTCGTCATCGTTGTATATATCCTCTACTTCTAATTCATCTTCAAGGTAGTCTCGCTTAGCTTCAATGAAGTCCTCAAAGCGATACACCAAATCTTCGGAGCTTATCTCCAGTACTTCTAGTAGATCTATCTCAGGTAACGTCTTGAGTTTATCACACAGATCTTTGAATGTCATGACACATCCTTACCATACTTTTTACGGAGATAATTAATCGAGACAGGTAGCTCATCGAAACTTCCATCCTCTACCTCATTCAACATCCAGATACCTGACCAACTACCATTGGTTTGTGGATTCAGATACTCCTCGTCATGCTGATAGTAGATACCTGCAAACAATCCAGTAATGTTCTTACCATCAGCGCGTCTTGCATAAGCAATGTCACGGTCTTGCACATGGCCTTGCACACAGCTCATCATCTTCTTCTGCAATAGTAGCTTTGCATTCGTTACAGGTCTACCCATAACACCTGAACAGAAGTAGTGACAGTACACGACACCATCAATCACCTTTGGTTGTAGGAAGGGGACAACTGTCCAGCCCATCTCAGGCAACATCAGGTCATCGTAGCTCATCAGTCCTTCTAGTTTAGCATCAGCCTCTACAGCTCTCTCAATGCGTTGCTCGTGGTTGCCCAACAAGAACACCATCTTAGGAGTCCATAGCTTCTTCTTGTTGATACGAAGGCGCTCACGCTCTGCTCTGATAGGTTCTAAGAATGCAAGCATAGCATCAATACCTGCCTCTACATCTCTGGTGTAGCGTCTACCTTCAAAGCTCTTCTTACCTACATCGTAGCTTGACAGGCTCGGCATGTCCCAATGATCGCCTAAGTGAATGATCACGTCAGGCTTCTTCTGTGCAGCGTACTGTCCTGCCCACCGTAGGTGATCATAGTTACTATCAGGTTTAACCTGTGTGTCGGGTATGATTAGGTGCTTTGTCATTACTTGTGTCTCCACTTACTTGGTAAACTCTCTGGGGTGTAGTACGTGAAACCGTTTTTATCTGCCCATTCTGCCATCGTAAACTTAGTACCGTCTGCTCGTTTTCTTGCAAACGGCATTGCAGTTCTAGGGTTTTGGAATACAAATACAAGTTCGTAAGCGCACTCAAGATCAACAGTCCGAACAAGAGAGTCTCTAATGTCCACATATTTTTTAGCCTCGTTCCTATCTCTGAACCTACCTTTGACTTCGATGTAAGTTAAGATCTCCTCTTCCTCATCGTAGTATACAAAGTCAGGCTCATAAGTTCTGCGTTGTATGTACGGTATACGTTCTGTGTGATACTGACACTGCCGCAACTCTTTAGATAGATCAAACTCTAGCCAACTGTCAAACCCCTTCGGTATGTTCTTGCTCGTTCGCTTCTTCATTGACCTCTTCCTTAGTTGGTGGCGTCCAGATCTGACCCTCATACCGCCTGAGCCACAATAAGATACCGTTCTCTACAGCTCTCTCTTCACTACCCAGTTTCTCAACACAGACTTCAAACATCTCTCGCTCTGTCTTGTCTTCCAATAACTTCTTGGCTTTAACTGCTCCGATTCCCTTGACTCCAATGATGTTGTCAATGCGGTCACCAGTAAGAAACTGCATGTAGAAGTTGAGCATACCCTGCGTAGCACTGATGTAGTACTGTTGCTTCTTGACAAAGTTGTAGTGCCACCCTTCGACTTGATCAAAGTCTTTGTCAATACTGACAATGAAACACTTATCTTTACCAAGCTCTGTCGCACGTATTGCAATAGCATCATCAGCTTCCTGACCCTCTACAAGTTTACCTCCAATCTCCAGCATGTACTCTCGCAGTTCATCATAGTGTACAGGGCGCTTGCCTGTTCTGTTTCCCTTGTAGGGTTCTGTGACTGCGTAGTCATTCCTGAAGTTGGTCTTGCCTGTAATGAACAGCTCAAAGTCTTCGCTACCTAACTCCTGACAGATGGTCTCGATGGTCTCGCCCAGCCTATGCCGAGCGAGTCCAAAGGGTTCATCATCGTAGGCGAACCCCACCCTGTAGGTGAGGATATCGCCATCAATCAGGAGTTTCACAAGGCTTCCTCGGTCATCGCTACAGCCTGAGGAGAGTACTCGATCAAGTCAGTGATCTGAAGACCACCAATCTTAATCCCTACAGCCCAACCACTACGCTTAGTGGGTGCGTGTGTCCACTCATAAGCTTCTGCTTTGACATTAGCTTTTGATCCATTCGCTACCATACCTTCAAAGACACCACCGTCTTTGGTGTAGGCTGTGATTGGAAACTTAGCTGACTTAGCTGTGATGAAATAGCCACGGTCATCCCCTTTGGTGCGTACATTAACACCAATGTCTTCAAGCTTTGCTACTTGATCATCACTCAACTGACACAGGTCAACCTGATACTTGCCTGACATTGTGTTTGGCTCATTCAACGATGCCCAGTAAAGAGTAACGTTGTTTAAATCTACGGGTACTTTGTTCATAAGTATTATCCTCAAAGGTTAATGTATTAACTTCAATATACGCTGTATATTATACAGGAAATTAAAGCTTTTGTCAATGCGTATCATACCAACTATTACCAATTTTAGACTCAGCGTCTACGCGCACTCTGAATCCTAGAAGCTTCCCTGCTTCAGTGGCTGACTCTTCCATAATCTTTGCCACGTGTTCTGCTACATGTTCTTTCACCTCCATCTGTATCTCGTCATGTACAAACGCTACCTGCTTTACAAACCCCTGCAAGGCAGATCTGCGAATCTTCTGGTGCATAGTAACACACCACTGCTTAGCTATGATTGCTCCACAGCTTTGTAAGAGCGTGTTGAGTGCGGCTCTTTCTGATCTGATGTGCAATCTCCTGCCGTCAAGACCTTTGATTGTTCCTTCTGTTGCAAGCTGTCCCACCAACGTCTGGAGCTTTCTAAGCTTTGGCGTGTTCGCATAGAAGTTCTCAAGTATCTGTTCACCTTCTTCGTATCCTCCTCCAACAATTGATCCTATCTTTGCAGCCCCTGCGCCATAGAGCGTAGCGTAGATCATAGTCTTTGCCATGTTGCGCTCGGGTAATCCTGCGGCTAACTGGTTCTTGGTGTGGATGTCTCCGTTTAATAACTCGTCTGTCCACTCATCGTCCTGCATGTAGTGTGCTAAACAGCGCAACTCAATACCACTCAAGTCACAACCAACAAGCTTGTAGCCTGACGGCACAGTCCACAGACTACGGCACTCCTTACCATACGGACTAGACACTGAAGGTATCTGCCCCATGTTAGGACTGCTGTGTGTCATGCGACCAGTAACAGCACCATTGCTAATGACTCGACCATGTACTCTGTTGTCGTCACCTGCGGCATCAATCCAACTGCTGATCAAACCCACACGCTTCTGCAACATCAGGTACTCAGACACTAGCTGTGCCTCTGGCAAGTCTATCTCAGCGAGTGTGCCTTCATCCACTACAGGTCTACCTGTCTCTGTCACACGCTTCCACTTGACACCGAGACTCTCAAGACGTTTCGCTACCTGCTGTCGAGAACCCACATTGAACACCTCGACATGATCCTTGAGTTGCTTGCCTGTCTTCTCAGACCAACGCTCAGTAACAATAGGTGGGAACTTCTCTTGCAGCTCGTGCTCGATGTCAGCCATGCGAGACTTGAGGTCAGCCAGTAGAGTAGTAGCCTCACGCACATCCAACAAGAATCCATTGCGCTCTTGCTTGCAAGTCTGGATTGCTGTTGCGTGTTCAAGCTTGATGCTCTCATCTGAGAAGTTCATCGCCTTCATCTCACGAGATAGATGATGATACAAATCCCAAGTAAGATCAACATCACGTTTACAATACTTGACCATCTCATCAGTCAAACCTCCATCGAAGTCAGTGAAGTCTATCTTGCCATCGTCACCACGCAAGCGTTGACCCCATGCCTTAAGTGAGTGTCCTCCCTCAATGTCAGGGCGGTAGAGTCGAGACAAGACAAGAGTATCAATCACCTGCGAAGGGTACAGAGTAATATCCCACAGGTCACGCAGTACAGGAGCATCAAAGCCAATACCGTTGTGCATGATCACTGGAGCATTGGCATTGAGGTACTCTTGGAAATGGTCTCTCAAGAAGTCTAAGCCTCTTTCATACCAAACTTTGACCTCATTCTCTGTGCGTGTCACAGCACACCAGATGGTGTCATGCGCTCTGTTTGTCTCGATGTCTAATACAATCACAAGCTATCCTCTAGTACATGTTCGGTCATTCTACCTGTACCCAAATCATAAAGCAAGTCACACGCCTTACCTGTGAGTCCACTGAAACGATTCTTCAGCACACGCACATGTGTGGTGTTGCGAATGGTTGGGTCATCAGCTTGACCATTACGCTCAAGTCCTAAGACCATGTCGCTAAGCTGTGCAATCGAGCCACTGCCGCGCAACTGTGACAGACTAGTAGCACTGCCTTCTTCGTGGCCTTTGCCGTCAGGTCTCTTCAGGTGGCTCACTAGAATCAGCGAGATGCCTGTCTCCTGCACGAGCATACGTAGCCTCGTCATTATCTCATCAAGGGCTTTACGCTCGTCACCAGCGCCTTGTGCAGACACGACAATCGAGACGTGATCCAAGAAGACGTACGAACATCCAAGACCCTTTGAGAGATAACGCACACGATTAATAATATTATCGACACTTGTGCTACCAAAATGATCAAACAGGTAGAGACGGTTTGTTCCCAAAGTCTTTTGATATGCTTCAATCTTTTCCTCATCACTCGCTACGCAGTCAGGTAAGTGCAGTGGCTTGTTAGCGGCAAGAGACATGATGCTCAAACCAGTTCTTCTCGTACCCTCTTCAAGGAATAGCAGACCAATGTTGGCTTCAGTCTTTTGAAGTATGTGCCAGACCAACTCACGCACAAACTGAGACTTACCTAATCCACTTCCTGCTGTGATGGTAACTAACTCACCCATGCGTATGCCGTAGGTCAGTTTGTTCAGCCCATCAAAAGGATACATCACATCACTCGCCTCGACAGGTGTCATGACAAGATCGAAGAGTGTACTACCTTGAATGATACCGTCTGGTACAAACTGGTCTGCACTCCACCACGCATCACTAAACTCTTTGCCTAAGTTATCGACAAGGTAGTCACACGCATCCTTGATTGGGATGTTGTTAATGCTCTGGCGGTGACGCATCACACGAGCCTTAGAACCAAACAACTCAGCCACCTCATTGGTTGCCTTCTGTCCTGCCTCATCGTTGTCAAAGCAGATCACAATCGAGTCAAAGCTATCGAGCCACTCGTATTCTTTCTTGCAATCCTTCAGTGCAGAGGCAGCTCCATTACGGATGGACACGACAGGCCACTTAGATCCTAGCATCTGGTATGCGGCAAGAGCATCCATCTCACCCTCGACAACAGTAACAAACTTGCCACCCTTCTTGAACAGGTGCTGTCCATACAGAGTTGCTTGCTTCCACTCGCCATTGATGCTGAAGCTTTTGTCAGGTGTCTTGATCTTCTCAGCTACCAGTGTGCCTGTGTGGTCACGGTACTGAAAGACGTAATTGCTTCCATCAGTAACACAGCCAAACGTGCGACATGTCTCGGCACTGATATTGCGTGACGGTATCGACCTGAAGTTACCATCACTCTTGGGTTGAAACTTAACAACTGTACTCACAGTAGGCGCTCCCACGTTATCTACTTTCTTTCTGGTTTGACAAACAAAGCAGTGACTCCACCCTTCATCGTTGATTGCTCGACCATCACTGCTACCACAATCATCACAACTAATATGTGTTTCTATAAAACTCATCTGGATTCACCCTCAGTATAAACTTCATTCTACTAAACGCATGTGCTGTGTGTGGGTCACGACAATGATCCTCTAGCATCTCTAAGAATCTGTCGAGTGGCATATCTTCAGCAACACGAGCGGCTTCCATAACAGTATGGTAGCGATGTGCCTCAAGCAAATCCTCATAACCACAATCACTCATAACAGTACTCCAAAGGTTAATGTATTAACTTTAGTTGGTAAAGTTAAAGTATAAATAATAATAAACTCTACCAAACCACTTCATACTATATAGTATACAGGACAAATCAAATCTTGTCAAGACTCAAATGCAAATAAATCATCAAGATCATCATACTTTGTGTCGAGTTCAACATGATCCTGTTCTGTCAATAGATCATCACGATCAATAGTGTGAATACTTCTCTTGACATAACTGTAGCAATGGTTGCACATATCTACAAAATCATTGCTATCAGCATACTTTCTAGTGGCTTCAAAGTCACTCAGTTCAACATCACATACAACGCAGTGCATTATATTTCTCCATCGTGCCTGTAAGTTTTTAGCTCAGCATCAAAGAAAGCACAGATAATTTTACCTGCTTTCTCTGGATCATTCTCAACCCATGCCTCAAAAATAGCTAAAGAGTGTGCATCCATTCCTGCTTTACTAGCGTAGTAGTGCTCACCAATGAACACATCCCATCGCTTATCCGCATTAGATCGCATGATTTCAATGAAACCGTCTTCAGCACAATCGTGACAAAGTACAGTATCATCAACGCTTTTCCATTCACAATCTCTACAAACTTCAGGATTACTCATAATCATTCTCTCCAATCATCACTTAACCAAGCACATAATACTACAACTACGACAGCAGATACAAGTGCTGTTTCAAAAACTTCAGCGATCATACAATGTCTCCAGAAAAATATTATCAACATTCTTCCATGTCATGGGACGGCCTACTTTGAGCCAGTCAAGGTTTTTTTGTGTGTAATAATTACGATATGCTACCTCTGTATCGTCATGCTTGCACTCATCAGGCATACACTGTGGTGGTGGAGTGAACCAACTATCAGGAATGCCCTCAGGAGGCTGTGAGAGCGCCTCTGAGCAACGTTCCCATGTTTTGTGTACCCTACCATACCTTTCGGTGTATTCGTCTGAGAGAGCCTCTAAGAGCCTGTAAAGCCAATTGTACTGATAACGCCCTGACCTAGCCCAAACAGCACTCGGGTGGTTTTTATGCGTCACTTTGTATGGTGCATCACTGCCGAGCACATGATGTGCAGTGCTCAGCAACTGTGCAGACTCTAAGATCATTTTGTTTACGTGAACATCGCAGTGCAACTTAGCGCACGTCCAGACGTCTTTGTGTAAGTAAAATATATTCATTATGCAACTCCGTTAGTTTATCCTGTATTTTTTCTATGTCGTGTTCTGTTATGTCATCAACGTAGTCTAACAGACAAGCCACATCAATTTCAAGGTCTGTGATTAGTTTTTCCAGCATACTGTAACGCTCCAATAGGTTAATGCATTAACCATCACCGAAGGTATCGTACCATTCCTCTGGCGTGATACCTGTCTTAATAAACTCACGCTCAGCAGGGCTAAGATTTGGAAAGGCATCCTGTAATAGGACGCCAAACAATTCATAGGACTCAAGCTGTTCGGGTGTGATGTCAAGATCCATCTCGTTGACCTCACCTGACAACATACTAATTCTCATTATCAGCATTGTAAGACCCTCCGAAGTAATTCACAACAATGTTCTCAAAAGCTTGTGCCGCTAACAGATAAGCTTGTGACTTGCCTTTGAAGTAAGCATCATCTACTGAAATGTCCGCGAACATCTCAGCATTTTGGCGGCTCAGTGATTTGAACACCTCGGCCTGACCCTCAATTACAGCTTTAAGTAATTCGTCTCTCATTATTTGACCCTCTCAATTTTGCCATCTTTCATCCAGACCTCAGCGAAAAACTCGCGGCCTAGTCCTGTTATATGGGGACGATTTGCCCCCACCATTTTACCATTCGGAGTGTACTCAGCTCCGAAGATTGACGTTTCGATGTAAGACAATGGTTTGCCCACATTTTCCTTCAATACTTTTTTGCTGGGGTAATTAAAAACTATCATGCGACCACCTCATTTGTGTCTGGTTCAAATAATTCTGTGCAGTATTGCACTAGGTAACTACGTTGGCCGTTGAGAGCGCGTAGCACTAGATCCTCATCGGCATAGACATAGTATGCCCCATCTCGTTTCTCAATGTCAAGAGCATTTGCTCGACACTCTTTCAAGGTGGCCTGTAATTTTCTTTTAGGCATAACTGTAGACTTTCTGGGTTCAAGTACTTTTTCTATCATGTCAATTTCTCCAAAGGTTAATGTATTAACCCCATCACCCTACTGCGATGAGGTTAGAAGCGGCCGCATTCTTTCGAGTACCGTGTACCGGAAAGCCTACTACCACCTTGCGGTCAGATCTAGCACATAGACCACATTCTTTGCATGACGTGTCCATATAGGTTGCAGGACAAGTCGCGACCACAACACCATCATATTCTGTTTTTGGTGGTGCGTCAATAGGTAACAGGGTCACGCTGGGCAAGCCTTGTTTATGGTGCTTGACCGCATCCTGTACAGTCTCGCACGACACGTTGATTGTAAAGCCTGACGTGTTCGCTGTTTTAACAATACGCTTATTTGTGCGCGTCATAGGGTAATGCGTGTATGTGAATCCACGCTTGCCACGATTAGCCGAGACAAGCTCAGACACGGCGCTTTCGCTCAATTCATTATCACTAGCACTGGGCAAATCACCGCTCACATTGTGCCGCCATAACTGCCCAGCTGGTAGCGCCTTGATCTTATCCAGAAACGAAGACCATAACAGACCGCGCTCACCTCGATCTAACTTATCCCAATTCAGGCGCGTATGAAAGCCAGCTTCGGCATAGCATCCGCCCTCACCACTCAATGGGCAAGCACTAGGGCAAGTCGCCCTAGGTGAATTAGTTACTGGTATAGGTCCAACTTTTACATTACTAGACTTCTTCACAAATTGAAATTTCATACTGTCAAGCCCTCTTAATATCCTAGAACAAACCCAGCGATGGCAAAGCCGCCCATCACCGAGAACACAATCAGTATACATGAACCCGTGACAATGTCAATCAATCGCTCACGTTTCAACACTTCGTTTTTTGTTGCGCCTGTGCGTTTCATTTATCAACCCCTTAGTAGCCGCTTTCGGCCGCTCTCATTCTCAAATCAGTTTGCAAATCACTGGGTAGATTCCAAGCGACCGCGCCCCAGTATCTTGCCGGTACGTTCATAATAATCCAGCCCTCGAGACTCTGCATTTGCCTATGCGTAGGATAAGCCCCGAGCGCGTCTAACATAATTTCAAGTTTAATTTGCCAGTCCATTTTCATTCCTCTTTTTGGTTTCTGTAAAGGTTAATGTATTAACCCTCAAGCTTCAAAGGTTAATGCATTAACCCTCGCTAGAGCGCGAACCCTAGCGAGAGTGAGGCCCTAGTTTCCTAGAGCCTTTTCGATTTCCGCGTCGACTTCCTCGTTAAGCGATTCCTCGGCAACCTTCGATAGTATGTTATATGCGTCTATTGCTACCATCCGTATGTCGAAGTCTCGAGCGCCTCGGTCAGAGTAGGTCTGTAAGAGCTTGAGAACACCGTTCAGCATCTCATCGTGCGTGGGTAGTGCCTCGGCCTCTTGCTCGCCTTCGCCCTCAGATTCGCCTTCGCTTTCGGGTTCGGCCTTCGCGTCTTTAAGTGACTGGCTCACAGCCGCGTACGCTTTCTGCAAGCTGGGCTCTATCATGATACGCACGGCCTCTGAGTCGACTTGCGAATCTGACCAGTCTCCTTGCTCGTCGAGAGCACCCGCGCAAAAGCTAAGAACCTTTTTGCGTTGTGACTTCATGACCTTGTAGGTCGAGTTGTTCTTATCGTAGCCGATGCTAAGCATGGCCTCTTCGAAGTTGGTCAGGTATGAACCCACCATTGCGGCACTGAAAGCTTCGTGCATAACCAGCTTGCGTAGGTTATCCATTATGCCACCCTGTGCTTTGTCAAGTGCTCGGATAGCCTTTTTCTCAGCGTTGATTACTTCTGTGATGATATCAGTCATGTCAATTTCCTCTTAAGTTAATGTATTAACCCTGTACCGCTGGGTCGCTGAAAACTATGCAAGGGGTGTGCCAACTTTTGGAAACCTCGACAAATCAAGCACTTAGCACTCGACCGTGTGACTGTAACGCCTACTGTATCTGTTACGTAGGGTAACATTGTGTGGCATAAGGTAACACGAGTAACAGTTAGGGTAACACTTGTGAGTGCTTGTGTGTGCTATATAGGGTACTACCTAAACCCCCACACTAACCTGTGGATAACTCAGCAGTAAGCTGTGGATATGCTGTGGATAACTTGTGAGTAACCTGTGGATAACTCTCGCGTGTAATAAAGATGGGCGGGGGAGGGGGATTTGCTTCCTCAATTTATGTAGGCTGCTACCCAGATACAAAAAAGAGTGAATTTGACTACTAAAACTACTAAAATTAGTGGATTCAACTACAGAGTACTATAACATCAGGGAATAATAACTAAGATATTGATAACTTTAGAGAATATAACGTGCACTGCGGAGACTTAAGGACTGCTGAAGCCCGCTGAAGTAGCTAATATTAGGGGCATGACAGTACAAGACAGAGCTGTAGAGTAGTATATGTGTAAAATTAACTAAAATTTAACTTGACTTTTGTCTATTTTTATGATATAATATACACATATTAAAGCAATCTATAGAGAACAACAGAGCACACCTTACTGGTAGAGTATAAATATTAATAATAACTTTACCAAGTTCTACTTTCTCTGTAACTCTCTATAGATACTAACAACCCTGTTTAGGATAATTGTCATGTCTGAAGAAAAAACTATAGGCAGACCCGCTAAGAGGGCTGTTGCGTCTAAGAAGAGAGGCGGTAGAGGTCAAGTAGGTAGACCTAAAGGTGATGCAGCCATCATCAATGACTACAAAGCTCGTATGCTTGCGTCACCTAAGTCACGTAAAGTACTTGATTCTATATTTGATGCTGCACTTAACGATGACCATAAGAATCAGGCAGCAGCGTGGAAGCTTGTCATGGACAGAATATTACCTGTCGCGGCTTTTGAGAAGGATGTCATCAAGTCTGGTGGAAAGAACAGTATCAGCATTAACATCACTGGTGTTGGAGCTACATCAATCTCTAGCGCCTCAGAAGAACCTGAAGACTATATTGAAGGAGAAGTGCTTGACTCTTAAATACTTTACACTTGATGAATTTGATTGTAAGGAGACTGGACAGAACAAGATGTCCAACAACTTCCTCATCATGATTGACAGGTTAAGAGAAGAGTGTGGTTTCCCCTTTGTCATCACAAGCGGCTACAGAGCCCCTGAGCACTCCGCTGAGAAGGATAAAC
>Ga0208161_1001594_pt1 | contig 12009 bp, 13 predicted proteins | sample CB_VirMetaG_3_FD_184538 | JGI IMG/M metagenome (GOLD analysis project Ga0208161, IMG submission 184538) | Freshwater to marine saline gradient viral communities from Chesapeake Bay - CB_1508_1S Viral MetaG (SPAdes) (version 4) | ecosystem: Environmental > Aquatic > Marine > Coastal | place: USA... | reverse complement strand
TAATAATATCAAATTGTTCCCAACCAGTAGGAACTTCCCAGTGTTCACATAAAAGTGGATTTTGAATAATTTCATATCCTCCTATCATCATAATATATTGAAGAAAGAAATCAGTCCAACCTATAATTTTACTAACTCCTACTAACTCATCATAGTCTTCATAAAGTTGATCCTTGCATTTTTCCCAAGATTCAATAAATTGTATTCTGTTAAAAATTGAACCCCCACCTGAAGCATATCCTGGGCAGTGGGTTACTCCCCCTAGTTTAGCTGAATAATCAAAGAATTTTTCTGGGATGTGATTTGCCCTCATTCTACCTGTTGGACTTGGTGATGTTGGGTGGATAGCGCAACTAAATTCTTGAGTTAAAATTGTTATCGGTTTAAGAATAAAATCATCTTCTTCCAATAACATCATATATTCTGAGTCAGTGGTTTTGCAAGCTTCATAAAAACCTCTAATAAATTCAAAAGTTTTTTCTCTATCCCAACAATCATAACCTACTTGCACATTTCCAAAGTTACCACAATAACCTAGTTGGAATGAATTAACTGAAGTTTTAGCTCCTATTTCTAAACCTCGTTGCTGATAATTGAGTAGATCACCTTCATAATCTACATTTATAAATAAATCAGCATTTGGATAATGCTTTTTAAGACTTTGTAACGATTTAATTCCAGAGTCTACATTTTTATAAGCCCAAAGATACCCACTAATAGGTTTATCATTAACATATTTTTTAATGATAGGTAAAAATATTTTATCACCCGAGGGGTTTCCGTATTCCATAGTATTTTTTCGATCTGAGTTGAATAGAGAACTATATTTTTCGGTTATATCCTTTATAAGATAGTCTTCCTGTCTATAGTCCTCTAAAAAAGTAGCTTGATTTTCAAACATTATATGTTTGTTTGAATTTTCAGCATAATTTAATTTAAAATGAATATTTTTTTCTTTAGCTTCCTTATATAAAAGATTATTAATAACCCCATTAGAAATTGCTGCGTGACCTTCAATAATTTGATTCCCAATTCGATATGGAGAATTACTCCATAGTTGACATAAATACAATAAATTAGGTTCTTCTATAAAATATTCAACTAATTTTTCTTCATTTGATTTTATTATATAATCATCTTCTATTAGAATAGTTAAATCAAAATCTTTATAAATTTTATTTAAAACATACTCCCAACCTGTATAAGACCCACCATAATTTTCTTTAGTTAGAATTTCAAATTCTCTATTAAATTCTGATTTATCTAAATTATCAAGTATTTTTAAGTTTTCTGGGGTTTGTCCGGTACAAATAAAATAAATTTTATCTATTGATTTGGGTAAATATTTAAGATGTGTTTTTAAGTAAAATAAAGGATCTAATTGGTAAGCAATATGACTATTATCCCGTCTACCAAAATAACACGCTGTAATGCAAGCAATTTGTTTTCCTAATACCATACTTTAAATTCTCGTAGTAATTTAAACTGAATATTATTATTTTTTATTACGTATTTATATAAATCTTTCTCTAAGATTAAATCAGTATAATTTTTTTCAGCAAAATTAATTATACCCCTATTTTGGATTAGAGTAATAAAATCATTAAAAATATTTTTAAATAATTTATCTCCTAATTTTTGATTTAAAATAGTCAGATTATCATCAAGTATTTCATTATTGGGCCAGTGTTGATTACTAACATTAATATAATTGGGGTCAACTTTATCTAAATTTAGAGGAGATTCCCAACCTAAATCATATCTACTTCTAATGATTAAATCGTATTCACCCTCTATTAAATTATAAACTTGTTGCCACCCATAAATCATAGGTAAACTATAATAATTTCCAGCAACATTATAGTTTTCAACAGGTCTAGCTAAAGGATCATTAGGAGATTCAACACCTACTTTATATTGACTAAAATCTACAGGTTTTTCACAAATGTATTTTTTTGGTTGATAAAAATCTAAAACTCTTTCATATTCAGCATCTTTCCAATAATGTAAATAAACGTCAACATCATTATTTTCTATAACGTGTTTCCAATATTCATCATAACCTTCCTCTACTTTTCGGGCTAGACCTGATAATAAAAGAGCTATTTTCATCTTCCGTATTTATAGAAATCTTCGTGTTTAAACAACCCTTCTCCGTGTGCTACTAAATAATTCTGACGAGCCCACCAGTAGCTAATTTTACCTTCCAAATCGATACCTTGGCCTGTAAATGGTTTTAGAGTATCAATAAAGAATTGTGTTTTATATAAACCTGGATTATTAGTCCAATTTGCTACTGATGAATCAGCAACATAATAATTTTCATAGTGAAAATCAAGCTTATTAATTTGTTGTGGAAATCTTTTTTCAGGTTCATCTATCCAATGGACTGAGTCTAATAAATGGCTTGATTTGGTTTGAATTTCAGGATCAAAGTAATCAAAATTGATACCTACATATTTTTCACTAAAATGAGGATATCCAGGCTGTTTTCTATGTCTGTAGCGAATAGCTACAATACCTCGATTGAGGGCATCAATACCATTTTTTAATCTATTATAAGTGGTCTCAACCCCTTCAATTAACTTCCAGTCGTGTTCTAGAATTAAGAAGTTTTGGTGTTGGGCTTGTTCTGCTAATTGGATAAATGCATTCCCAATGCCTATATTGGTTTCTGAAGGTATATATTTAATTCCAAAGTGCTCAGCAATCTGTTTATCTTCATCACTAAACTCTTGAAAAAACAATTTAATATCTGAAGATATATTGAGTAAACCATTCTGGTAGTACGTTGTTAAAGTATCTACTAGGGTTTGACCTGATTTCCAAGCTAAAATTCCTATACTTAAAGGGAGTTTTTGGTCCATTCTTCTAAAATTTTATCTACTCTTTGTATCTGTGTATGGTAATTTAATACTTTTTCTCTACCATTCAAAACTATTTGTTCTCTTTCTTCGGTATTATTTGTATAATAGTTTAACTTATGAATACAATCTTCTATTCCTTCATAAAAAACTATTTCTTTTTTATCTTCAAATAACTCGTGTAATTTTTTAGAGTCATTTAATTTATCAGTTAATACCATTTTACCACAAGCCATAGCTTCAAATATACGTCTGGTGATTTCACCCCAACGACTATTTTGAATAACTACTAAGCCGGAACATAAAAATTTACTATGTTCTTCTCCTTGCCAACCGCCTTGATTAGCAATAGCACCTTCAGCATAGTTAGTTAAAGTATCTAAAAATTGACTACCACCTCTACCTCTTGAAGTTACAGCAGCATATTGAACCGGCACATCTTGAGGTTTGTGAATTTGAGTATCTGCAAAATGAGTCCACCAAAGAACATTTGTACCTCGTTTTTTGTATTCTAAGTACGAATCGTGGTCTGGGGTTAGTGTAAGATGGAAACGATTAGATTTAGGATAGTTGCGTTCAAAGTTTTGAGGATCATCTCCTGATTCTTGAACCCAAAAAGCATCAGGAATATATTTTTTATCTAAATATGGAGAATCAAATCGACCCCAATCTAAAAACATAACAATATCTGGGGTCGGTTTGGATTCAATCCAAGCTTTAAGTTGGTTATCGTGATAATAAGCATTAGAATTACTGCCTATGGAAATAATCTCAGTTTCCCAACCTCTACTTTCAAATTCATTTACAATAGAAATAGGAGTTGACCAATATTCTCCTTCATAAGCAAATATGAAACTTACCTTCATAATGTATTATAGTAGGCATTTTGACGTTCTTGACGCTCAATATCTTTATAATGTTTTAAAGCAAATTCCTCTTCTAAAGGTAAAATAGCGTGAGTTTTATAACCATCTAAAACTTCGTGTACTTTATTCTTCCACTGAATTTCTGGGGTGCGTCTGTAAATTCTCCATTGCAGATCGGGCCAATTAACTCTTCCGTGATTATCCACAATCCATCCCCACTTTTGTATATGTTCTTGGGTAAGTCCTTCTACAGTGTTTACTCTAGGCACTCTAATAACGTCAACATTATTAGCAGTTAATATTTGAGGTAATATTCTCATTATATACTCTGAGATCATTTCATCAGCATCGATCTGAAAAATGTAATCTCCTAAACAGGCATCTGTTAGAGCATTTTTTAAGTTAGCAAAGTGACCATCAAAATGATAGTGAATAAGTCTAAATGTGAAAGGATTATTCTGAGATTCGATTTTTAGATAATCTTCTACAGACTGAGATCCATTATTAGAATCATAAAATATAACAATTTCATCTTCTTTCCTTTTATTTTTAATTAAGAAAGGAAGTAAACGTTGTATTTCTATTAACTCATTACAAACTGTAACAGCGTAACTAATTTTCATTTATTTTTTTAAGAATAATTTTTGAATTACCGATTTGCCATTTTTTTCCAATAATTTCCCAATTAGTCCTTCCAGCAGAAGTTTCTTGATAAATGTGAGCCCCTTTACCTATAATAGGATATTTTATATCAATAATCTCAGATCTTGCAACTTTTCTAGGGTCATTGTCTTCATAAAAATCATAAGATACCCAAGTACCTCCATAATAATTGTCATCAATAACTAAAATAGAACCTAAAGGCATTTTATCTTCTATAGCTTCAAATTCTCTCCATCCGTGTAAAGCACTAGGAAAAGGATCTTTAAGGTTTAAATCCCAAGAATCTAAATGAACTAAATTAGGAACAATATCTGTTTCCTTTAAAAATCGTACTGAATCCTGAGTGATAAATTTAGGTGATAAAGGGGTTGTTAGATTTCGATAGGTGTCTATTGCTTTTTCATTTAAACTATGGTCAATATCTACTGAGGTGAATGAACCATTTGTTTTTTCTGCAAGGTAAGCAAAGTATGCTCCAACCATCCCATCCCACCAATAATAACTTGTACCGGTTTCAATAGAAATAACATTTTCAAATTCAAAATGTTCTTCTAATAACTCAGTTAATTCAGTGAGTTGATTAATTCTATCAGAAGTAGCACGCTCATTAAGTGTGCTATTTTCTATGTAAAAATTTAAAGCTTCTTTGTAAACACTCATTGTGGTAATACTCCAATATAACTTAAAGCTTCCATATAATCACGTTCAGCAAAATGGTTAATTGTACTCATATCCATTTTGAAATCGTAATCTTTACCTTTTTCTTTAAATTTAGCCTTTTCTTCTTCAGGCATAGGTATTGCTTTAACAGCGGCCCAAGCCCAATTTTCTCCATTAGTACCATCAGCAAATACCATTCCTTTATCTGGAATGTTAACTACTGAGGGCATCCAGATAAGACCATTTTCGTCTTCACCCATTAATTCTTTATACAATTCGGGTAGGACTTCCATTTGTTGTTGTAGGAATTCTGAATCTCTCTGCATTGCACTATTAGCCATAAAGCCACATCCGTAACAATGGTAAAGTTTGATTGTATCATTAACTTCTTGCATATAGCAAGCATCAGATCCACAACGATCACAAGTAACAAGATTATCCATTTACTTTTTCTAATTTTGGGAGTTGTAATTTAGGTAATTGTAAAGTTACCTCTTTAGGAAATTCAGGAATATTAGATGAAAGAATGTTATCTAATTTTTCTTTCATTTTATCCCAACTAAATTCTGTTTTACTTCTATAAGCTTGACGTTTGGCCCCATCAGTATATTTTTTATAGTTTTCAAACATATCTTTTAAAGCAGCACCTGTAGCACCTGGGTCAACTTGGAACCATTTAGCATCTGGTAGAATCATATTCTCAACAACTGCACTTTTATGTACTTGTTCTAAATTACCTGGGAGTAAAGTACAGAATTCACTATTTAAGAATTCAGTATGAGCAGACCAATTTGTAGCAATTATAGGTTTTTTAGATAAGCTAAACTCAAGTAATGGTCGACCAAACCCTTCACCCTTAGTTAAACTAATCATTGCTTTTACTTTAGGATGATTGTAAAGACAATTAATTTCTTCATCATTTAAATCTCCGTGAATAAGATAGATAGAAGGTAAATTTTTAGAATTTACACTATCCATTATAGTGCTAATCCGTTTTTGTATTTCCTCTCTATCCATCATTGAGGCGCCTGTAACACTCGTTTTAAGAATTAAAGCAGGTTTATTAGTTTTATTTTTAAAGGTTTCTAAAAACGCCTTAATCATAAAACCTACATTTTTTCTATCGTGACCAAAGTCTCCTTGAAGCCAATGTCCTACAAATAAAAATGCAAATTGTTCTTTAATTTCTGATAAATCAAAAATTTCATTTGTGGGTTGGTAAATCTCGGTATTTGCTCCCTCAAATAATACTTCAATGGGCGTTTCTAAGTGAAGTTTTTTCAATAACTGACCAGTTTGATTTTTCACTTCATAGTTAGAATTTTGAAAAACTTCCTTAGCAAATTTAGAACTAGTGATAACTAAATTCATTCGATTACAACCTTCAAGCCAAGGACCTGAAACAAGATTGGTTTCCATACCTGCAGTAACGCCAATGTTGTATTTCCCAACAGGTTGAAATTCATTTGGTACTGTAATTTGCATCCAAATGTCTGGCTGTTTATCAATATTAGGACTAGGTAAAATATGAGACTTTAGAAAATGCCATTCACTATGTTGTTCGATAAAACTCCAAGGTGTATTACCCCAACGCTGAGGTAAGATTTTAACGTCGTATTTATCTGTTTCAATTATAGCTTTTACTAAATCTCGAGAACGAGCACCATAACCTGAAAACGTATCTATTGGGCAACTAATTATAAAAGAGGGTTTCATTAATATACTAGACTATGATTTACAAAATTGGGTTTTCTTTTTTCTATTTTTAATACGTCGTATTTCTTTCTAGGAGTCCAAGTATCAAATAACTCATCTAAAGATTCAATAACTCTTTTACCCATAATTTCAGCTGTAAATCCAGCTTCATTACCTAAAGCCCATTCACGACCAACATTACCTCTACGCTTTCTTTCCTCTGAGGTTAAATTATAAACCTCAGCAATTGCTTTTGCTGCGTCTTCAGCACTGCATCTATCATCCCAAATATAAGGTGTAACTGGACTACCAACAATTGATCTGTTAGAAGGGTATACTGGGAATGCCCATTCACCACATTCAGTCAAAGCCCCTGTATGATTTGAAGGTAATTCAGGGGTAGGTACGAACCATTCTCCATTTTGTTCAAATCGCATTTGATCCTGCATACCTCCTGTTACGTTAGCAATAATAGGAGTGCCGGTTACCATTGCTTCTGTAAGTGATAAACCCCAACCTTCAGCAGATGATAATAAGATTTGAGCATCTGCAATGTTATACATTTTATTTAAAAGACTATGATCTACTTTATCGTGACTAAAGTAAATGTTATCATATTTGTCTCCAAATAATAATTCTTTAACCGCAATCAAATCGGTACCAGCTTCACTAACAAGCTCAGTATGTAATAAAAATGCACACTTATCCGCTTTTTCTTTAGGTAAAGTATCTAAAAATATTCTAAATGCTAATAAAGTATCTGGAATAGATTTACGACGAATGTTTCTTGAATTAAAGAATAAAATAAAATCGTACTCTTTATCTCTAAAAATTTGTTTTTTAAGATCCTTTAATTCGTTAGAATTTGAATCAATTGGATAAAAAATATCAGTATTGATTCCGTGAGGTACATACTTTGTAAGTTTGTTTTTAACTGATTCACCTAAGGCTAATTCATTAATTAATTTAGTTTGCTTTGAAATAGCTAAGAGTGCATCACAAGACTCATAAAATGCCTTATTATAGAAAGGTGTAGGATAATCATCCCAAATGTTTAAATAAACAATAGGAATATTTACTCTAATTTCGTTCTCAATTTGGAATAACCACATAAAATAACGTGGATCCGTGATTAAGAAAATTGCATCAAATTTTTCTTGCTTTAAAATACTTCTAATTTGGTCAGGATTTCCATAACCAGTATTAGCAATTAGATGTACAAATGAATCTTCTAAACCTGTTAACTTATTTGTTTCAGGACTTAAATCAAAACGTTTACCTTGTTCTGGGTGATTAACAGCACCTCCTAGGTTTACCCAATTGAAATGGTGTGCTGTGTGGATACAAATTTCTTTACCTACACCACCTACACCTGAAGGGAATCTAATATCGTCAGTAATAAGGAGTATTTTCTTCCTCTCTGCTTGAGGAAGATATCGAAACATTTCTTTCATATAAAACTTACTTGATCTCTAAATTATTGTGTGAGTGGATTTGTTTTCTAAATTCTTCACTAGTAAGATATAAATGAATTGCGCGGTCGGCCAGTTTTTGAAATGAGAACTTATGCCTTACACAAGAAACTTTAAATTCATTAAATAATTCACTTTGAATTTTCACACTTGTTAATGTCATATCTTTTGCCATAATAACTATTTTTTATATACGAACATACATATATGCGGATTTATTTTCTTTTATAATATATTTGCTTCTCCCAACCGAGTTTTTCAAAAACTTTTTGAGATGCTAAATTATCTACTTTAACAAAAGCATCTACAGTTGAAAATGGTTTACTGAATTCTTGGATCATAAATGTTCCTATACCTTTATTACTAAAATCAGGATGAACACAATATGTAATTTCGTGACCATTTAATAAACCAACATAACCTGCAGGTTCCCCATCACATAAACAAATTTTGTATTTTGTCCAATTGTGAATCATATAAGAAGTTTGTTGTTCCGGGGTAATAGAAGCGAATGTGAAAAAACCTTCTTGGTTTATTGGGTTAGTTCTCAATTGACGAACAAATTCCCAATAATTTTCGTGACAAAGTACTAATTTTAATTCCATATTTCTACTGCAGTTTTAACTTTTTCTATAACGTAATTGACTTCTTCATCTGTAAGGTACATATGTAAAGGTAAAGAAATAATTTCTTCACTAGCTTGATGAGCTACTGGGCACGAGCCAAATCCATAAGAATAAACATCATATTGAGTATTATCTTTATAGTGCACCCCAGGAAATATTTCATTATTATTAAGATATTCTAGTATTTCATTTCTATGTTTTACTCTAATTTGATATAAATGTCTAGAAGATTCACAGCTAGGATTATGATTTATAGTTTGGATTTTATTATTGCCAAAAAATCCTTGATCGTAAATTTTACAAATTTCTCGGCGTCTTTCATTATCTTCATCTAAGTACTTTAGGGCAACCAATCCCATAGATGCCATTATAGAGTTACTATGTGCCTTATAACCAAAGTCAATTACATCATAATCCCACTTATAATTTCCCTTTTGATTCGTTCTACTATAAGTATCTTTATCAATACCTAACCAAGATAACTTTCGAGCTAAAGCATCATAATCACCATTCTGGAAGCAAATCATACCAGAATCTGCAGTAGGTAAGTTTTTTACCGCTTGAAAGCTATAAATAGTTACATCGGCATCCCATCCTACTTGACATTTAGCAATTGCTACCCCGTGATACACTCTTTCAACTTTAGTACCAGCCATATGGGCAGCATCTAATATAAGTTTTAGACCATTTTCTTTACAAAAATCTTTAATTTCATTATATTGCCCAATGTTACCACCAATACCTACAAATAAAACTGCTTTAGTTTTTTTAGTTAATTTTGATTTTACACTTTCTAAATCCAAACAAAGTGATTCATCAACATCAGCAAAAACTGGTTGTAAGTTATTATAAACTATAGAATGGTTTGATGAAACAAATGTAAGAGGTGTAGTAATGATTTCATCTCCATCTTTCCATTTATTAGCATCTTTTAGAATTTTAATTGCTATTTGAAGGCCAACTGTATTAGATGCTACATAATGGGCATAAGGAATATCAGCGTATTTCTTAAATGCTTCTTCAAATTTGTTGGTTTTAAATCCTAAACCGGTCCAACCTAAATCAAGACATTCTTCTATTTCTTTTAGGACTTCGTCTTTTCGGTAATATGGTCTAAATAACTGTATTGACATAAATCTTTTCTATTTTTAAAAACACAATATGAACAATTCCATTTTGATGGATTTGCGGGCTGTTTGTCCGTATTATAAGTACCAGTTTTTGAAAAAGCAAGTTCAATAAATGAATTTATTTTTTTCTCTGCTTGACCTATTTTTATTTTACCTGATGCTGGTTTATGAATTTGAATTCTTCTATCAGGATATTCACTTTCTTCGTTTATTTTTCTCTTAACAATAAAATATTCAATATCAATATTATCTACTGGGAAGTTAAATTGTTCACTAAAGAATTTTTTATAGAGAATTAATTGCATATTTTTAATCTCATCACTCTTTTCTTTGTCTTTCCAACCGCGAGTAGAGGTTTTAATATCTATAATTTTTACTTTATTATTAGCTTCATCATAGATGACAACATCTAAAAACCCTTTATAAATAATATTCTCAAATTCAGGATTAGGATGAATAACAATAGGTAATTCAATACCTACTAAATGATTATTTCTTTTACTAAAATATTTACCTTTATTCTTAAAGAACCAATTAATAATATTTAAACCATCATTGTAAAATTCTCTAAGTTCATTAGGATTTGAAAAGTGGATTTTATTATTTTTTTCGTAATCAATTTTATATTGATTAATTAAAATTTCCTCAAAATCTTCAGCTTTAAATGTGCGGTCGGCTTCAGCTACACTTTTTTCATACATAGTAGTAAGATAATTCTGCAGCATTGAGTGTAAAGCCGTACCAAAAGTCATATGAATACTAAATTCACTAGTATAATGACCATCTCTATATTGAAGAGCCCATTTGTGGGCACATTGAGAAAATATTTGAAATTGACTAAAAGATATTGTTTTATGCTTCTTATAATCTATATCAATATTTTTATACTTCTTTATATCTTTTACAATCTGTGGTATTTTTTTAGCCAAAACTTTTTATTTAAAAATTATAATAATTGTGACTTCTCCAAAATGGGACATCTTCGAATAAAAATTCTTTTGGACTATTTTCATATGAAATATAATACTTTGAAAAAGGATCACTAGTAAAATATATTACTTTAAAAATATCTTCATATGTTTCTTCTATATAAGAAATTTCAATATCTTCTTTATAAATTTTTAAATTATTTATAAAAGGAAATTGGTAAGTTAAAATTGTTTGATCTTTTTGAGAAGAATAGCCTAACCAATAGTTAGATTGATTTATAATATTATCATCAACACTGCTATATATTGTGTTTAATATCAAATCTTTATTAGAAATAATATCTATTTTATCATTACATTGAGTTACTACTTCAAACCAATAATGTTCAGCTAATAAGTTATATTTTCCTTGAAAATAATCAGATAAAGTAGGTTCAAAAGTATCTATAAAAAAATCAATTTCACAGGCACATTGTGAAGTACTTAAAGAATTCACCCAACCCATTTCATATTCAGTAAATATACCTTTTTTATATACTAGACTATCCAAAGCATAATCTATAAAATTTTCTACTTTTATTTGATTTAATTCAGTATCATAGATTAAAAAAATTAAATGAGTATACCCTAAACTTTTTAAAATTTTAGCTCCACTTAAAATTAAATTCATAAAAGAATAACACCAATTGGGAATTATTCTATTATGAGTTCCTTTAATTTGACTAAAACTTCTCCATACTACACCTGGGGCAGGGCCACTTGGATTATAGTTTATAAAATAAGTTCCTGTAAATTTGCTTTGAGAATTTTTTGATACTGGATGATTACTAAAGACAAAAGAATCTAAATTAAATTGTTTAATAAAATCACCAAAATTCTGAAGAATTTGTTCTTTTTCTTCAGTATTAGGATGGGTAGTTATTAGAATAGCAGGTTTCATAGATTATTTTTTAGATCTTTAATTGAAGTTTCCCATCCATTTGTTAACAAATATTCAACTTTTTTTAAATCTCTTCCATAATGTAATGTCCCTTCATTCCAATTTATTTCAATAGGTTCCCAGGAATTATTTTTGATTTTGGGCCAAATTTTAATAAACATACT